>Ga0209541_10002989_pt1 | contig 31451 bp, 45 predicted proteins | sample RifCSPlowO2_01_FD_184027 | JGI IMG/M metagenome (GOLD analysis project Ga0209541, IMG submission 184027) | Groundwater microbial communities from Rifle, Colorado - Rifle CSP2_plank lowO2_0.1 (SPAdes) (version 2) | ecosystem: Environmental > Aquatic > Deep subsurface > Groundwater | place... | reverse complement strand
TCATAACCGCTTATTAAGTCATAATGCAACAATCCAACTATGTATTTGAATACTTTAGTGTCCCAATACTCCCTATCACAAGGATTAATATCTTCTATCATTTTCTCTACAATCTCCTAACACCCAATTCTCCCCTAAAATAGGTTTCATATCCAAATCTTCCTATTACTTTTCTTAATTTTTGATTTCCTATACAATCTGCCACAATAGTATCCAATCCCAATTCCCTTGCCAATGATTCAGCTCTTTCAAAAAAATATCTTAAATATCTTGACCTTCCTCTAAATTCCGGCTCAATACCCATAACAAGAATTGCTAAAACATCTTTTATCTCATAACTCACTTCATTTTCAGCAGGTATAGCTCTACTCTGCCTCACAACATCCATAAAACCTACAGAACCAGTTTGAGAATTTGGGTTAGACCAATCAGTTATTGTTTTTCTTTTATTTGCAGAAATTAATTCCCCTAGTGCAATTCTATAAACAGGAAATTCATGCAAAAAATAGCCTGCTTCAAATTCTGTTTTTTCTACGTCTAATTCTATTGCCATTTCTCTATAAACTCCAAAGAATTAACTTCAGAAGCTTAACCCCCTTATTAAATATTTAAGGAGAAACAACTGTTTTTTAAACTTTTCTTTAAGCTCCCCTAAAGCACCTTATACTTTTTTAAAAACCTTAAAATAGCTCAGTTATTATAGAAACAGATTAAACCAAAATATTTATATACTAGTATTAATTAATTATTAACTAATAATAATTTATGATTAAAATGCTAAAATTAATAAAACACTATCCTACTCTGAATACAGTAATTATGGTAGAAAATACTTTAAAAAATATGGATGAGAGTGTTATAACAATTGCAGATCTTAAAAGAAAGCTTCCTAAACAAATAAATCATAATACTCTTAAACTGATTCTTGAATATTTGGAAGAAAGCAACAAGATAGCAGTAACAATGAAAGGGATTACATGGATTCATAACACAAATCAAAGAATAAGAAAAGCAGTAAAAGAAGGTCTTGAATTATGAAAAAAGTAAGAGTAATTTTTTCTCCGGAAGCCGAAGAAGTATACAAACATTTGAATGAAATTTCATCAACTTCAAAGATTGACAGATCAATTTTAACTGCCATTAATAAAAAAGTGGAACTGATAAAAGCAAATATCCATTATGGCGAGCCAATTGCTAAAAAATTAATTCCGGATGAATATAAGATAAAGTATGAAGCTAATAATCTTTTCAGAGTAGAGCTTCCAAATTTCTGGAGGATGCTATATACTTTAACAGAGGGGGAGAGCCAGATTGAAATTATTGCTTTTGTTCTTGATGTTCTAAATCATAAAGATTATAATAAAAAGTTCGGTTACAAATAACCCATTAGCAGATATTGTTTAAAAAATAAAGGTCGTTATTGATGTTGGTTAGAAACAATAAATTTAACAACATTTTTAAACATACTATTCAAACTATAATTCATGGTTGATTTTCTTAAGTTAGAAAAGAAATGGCAGAAAAAATGGGAAGATTCTAAAGTTTTCAAAGTTAAAGACAATAAGAAAAAAAAATTCTATTGTTTAGAGATGTTCCCTTATCCATCTGGTTCTGGGTTGCATATGGGCCATGCCTTTAACTATACTATTGGTGATATTCAGGCAAGATTCAAAAGAATGCAGGGGTTTAATGTTCTTTATCCTATGGGCTATGATTCCTTTGGTCTTCCAGCTGAAAATGCAGCTATAAAAGCAAATGTTAATCCTAAAAAATATACAGAAGCAGCAATAAAGAATTTCATAAAGCAGCAAAAATCTTTAGGTTTAAGCTACGATTGGAATAAATTAGTAATGACGCATACTCCTGAATATTATAAATGGAATCAGTATTTTTTCTTAAAGTTCCTGGAAAATGATTTAGTTTACAAGAAAAAAGCAAAAGTTAACTGGTGCCCTAAATGTAACACAGTATTAGCAAATGAGCAGGTTCATTCTGGAAAATGCTGGAGGCATGAAGATACAGAAGTTATAGAAAGAGAATTAGAACAGTGGTTCATAAAGACAACAAAATATTCAGATGAATTATTAAAAGACATAGAAAAATTAGAATGGCCTAAAAGAATTAAAATAATGCAGGAAAACTGGATTGGGAAATCACATGGTGTTGATCTTTATTTTAAATTAGAAAACTCAAACAAACTTCTTCCAACATTCACAACAAGATGCGACACTATCTACAGTGTAACTTTCTTGGCAATAGCACCTGAACATCAATTAGCAGATGAATTAACAAAAGAAACAAAGTATGAAAAGGGCGTAAAGGAATTTGTAGATAAAATAAAAAAAGAATCAATTACAGACAGAACAAATGAAGAGAAAGAAAAAGAAGGATTCTTCACAGGAAAGTATGCCATTAATCCTGTAAATAATCAGAAAGTCCCTATATACATAGCAAATTTTGCATTAATGTACGGCTCAGGAATAGTAATGTGCGATGCACATGATAAAAGAGATTTTATGTTTGCAAAGAAATATGATATACCATTAAAATTTGTAATAAGCAAAGATGGAAACTATGTGAATGCAAATAACTCAGAAAAGCCATACACAGAAGATGGATTATTATTTGATTCTGGAAAATTTAATGGACTTAATAACAGGGAAGCCCTTCCAAAGATGGCAGAATGGCTGGAAAAAAGCAAGTACGGAAAAAGAACAATTAACTACAAACTAAGAGACTGGTTAGTATCAAGACAGAGATACTGGGGAACCCCAATTCCAATTGTTTACTGTGATCAATGCGGAACTGTCCCAGTTAAAGAAAAAGACCTTCCAATAAAACTGCCGGATAAAGTAAAGTTTGGAAAAGGAAATCCATTAGAAACGAACAAGCAGTTTGTAGAGACTAAATGCCCTAAATGCAAAAGAAAAGCAAGAAGAGAAACAGATACAATGGATACTTTCTTTGATTCTTCATGGTACTTCTTAAGGTATACAGATAATAAAAACAAAAAAGCTCCATTTGATAAAAAGAAAGCAGAATACTGGATGCCTGTAGATCAGTATATTGGAGGGGCAGAGCATGCCTGCATGCATTTAATCTACGCAAGGTTCTTCACAAAAGCATTGAGAGATTTAAAATTCATTAAATTAGATGAGCCTTTCACTAAACTGTTTAACCAGGGTATGCTTCACGGGGATGATGGCCATGTAATGAGCAAATCAAGAGGCAATGTTGTCATTCCAGAAGAAGTTTCAAAAAAATATGGTATTGACACAGCAAGATTATTTATAGTCTCATTAGCTTCTCCAGATAAGGATATAGCATGGAGTGAAAAAGGAATTGAGGGCAGTTTCAGATTCATAAACAAAGTAATTCAATTCTTTGAAAAAGTAAAAATAGGAAAATCTTCAAAGAAATTACAGAGTAAAATCAACAGTTCAATAAGTGAAATAACAGGGAACATAGAAAATTTCAACTATAACATTGCAGTCATAAAGTTAAGGGAATTATTTGATTCATTGGAAGAGGAAATGTCAAAAGAAGATATATGTTCTTTCCTTAAGCTATTGCATCCTTTCTGCCCCCATATAACAGAAGAGCTATGGCAGAGAAAAAAGATTAAGGGTCTTGTAACTATCCAAAATTGGCCAAAAGCAGATAAATCAAAAATAGATTTAACTCTAGAATATGAGGATGAATTAATTAACTCTGCAGTCCAGGATATAAAAGAAATATTAAAGCTTGTAAAGATAGACAATCCAAAACATATCTCATTGTTCATAGCAGAAGACTGGAAGTATGATTTCATGAAAAAACTAAAGAAAGAAATGGAAAAAACAAGAAACATTTCAGATTTAATAAAATCTTCATTAATAAAAGGGCATGAAAAAGAAATATCAAGATTAATACCTTCAATAGTAAAAGACCCAGCTAAAATTCCTTCATCTATATTATCCTCTGAAAAAGAATTCAGAATATTCAATAATAATATAAATAAGTTTGAAAAAGAATTTAATTGCAAGTTTTCAATAGCTCTCTCAAAAAACTCAGAAGAAGCTAAAGCAAAGCAGGCTTCTCCAGGAAAACCGTCCATAATAGTAAACATGCTAAAATAAAATATATTTTCAACTCACTAGTCCATCGGACAACCTCACGCACCAGGTTTATAAATAAAATTTCATGTAGACATATATGAAAAAGCTTATGACTTCCAAACAAGAATTACCAAACTATTTACTGTTACTAGATGATAAAAAATATATAAAAAAAGGGTCCGATAGCATAAGAGTATATAACATTGGAGAGATAATTAAAAGGATATACACAGAGTTAAAAGCATTTAAATCGATAGATGAAATTGAAAAAGAAACAAAAACTTGCCACCAAACTTACTCTAACTGGATATTAGAAAAAACAGGGACTTCTATTCAAGAATTACGCCAAATTTGTAGGTACTGGAAAATAACATGTAACAAAACAGATAAACAATTTCATCGTCTCTGGAATGAAATATACACTTGCTCTGATTATTTCGGTTGTACAAATGGAAAGAATATAAAACTACCAAAAAAATTAGATAATAATTTAGCCTATTTATTAGGGGTTATAATGGGAGACGGTCATATAGCAGATCCAGATAAGTCCTATGATAAATTTACAACATACAATAGTGAAATAAGAATAACTGATGGTAATAAAGAAACGTTTATAAAATTATCAAAAATTTTCGAAAAATTGTTTGACTACAAGCCAACAATTTATTCCGAGTTATCAAAAACAAATAAAAGATTTTATAGATTTGTAATAAAATCCAAACCATTGCACAGATTTTTAATGAAAATTTGTCAAATTCCTGTTGGCGCAAAATATAACAAAACATGCATTCCTAAGATAATTAATAACTCCACAATGGAAGTTAAAAAGAGCTTTATTACGGGATTCTTCGATGCCGACGGATGCATAAGGCTAGCACAAGGCAAATCCCAGAAATTTCTATTTCTCAGCTTAATCCGAAAATATTAAAATCCATAATCCTAATATGTAGGGAGTTAGGCATTAAATGGAACGGACCATACAAAGCAGATTCTGGGCGTAATCACGGTAGTCATATTAAATTATCAAATAAAGAGAACGTAGAAAAGTTTTTAAATCATTTTCCGCCTTTCAATCCAATAAAGATAAAACAAAGTGAAATCTTATGGAAGACATTAAAATCCCGACCCATATCGCAATCCAGATGGATGGAAATAGAAGGTGGGGAAGAAAAAATAAAGGCAATGAGTTAGAAGGTCATAGGCGGGGCGCCATTGTCTTAAAAGAAATCGTTAAACATTGCAAAAATATTGGGGTTAAGGTAGTAACAGTATATGCCCTTTCTATTGAAAACCTAAAAAGAAGCGAAGAAGAATTGAACACACACTTTGGTCTTCATAAAAAATACATAAAAAAATGGATTCTGGATTCTGATGAATTTGTAAAAACAAAAACAAGGTTTCAAGTCTTAGGCAGAAAAGAACTTTTGCCGAAGGATGAACAAGAATTAATAAAGAAAGCAGAAGAGAAAACAAAAAACTTTTCAGAGTTTGTTTTTAACGTATGCTTGTGCTATAACGGGCAAGATGAAATTGTAGATGCTGTTAAAGAAATAATAAACAACAAGATACAGTCAAAAGATATAACGAGAGACACAATAAAACAGCACCTTTACACCAGAAACATAGCTCCGCCAGATATTATGATTAAAACCGGAATGAACCCAGAAAAGAGAATTTCGGCATTTTTATTATATGACCTAGCTTACACTGAACTATTCTTCACTTCAACATTATGGCCTGATTTTTCTGCGCAAGAACTAAATAGTATAATTGAGGAATTTAAAAATAGAGAAAGAAGGTTTGGAAAATAATTAAACAACAGCCGCATCTTGGCAATCTTCTGCAAATGTTCTAAGATCCGCATAACTAGAATCCTTTATATGATCTTTATTGCTGCTGCATATGTATTCTGGAGGTAAAAAATCCTTCTCAGTATAAGCTCCAGCAAAGCATTCTTTCATTAAATCACTGGCATCATATGTTTCTTTAGCATCAACCCCAATTCGGTCTTTGTATACTAAATAACCTACTTCTTCAAGTTGTTCAGCAAGACTATCATCCCTAAATGGATCCCATGTAGCATATCTATGTATAACAGTTCCAGGTTCTATATCATACTTTTCCAGGCATAATTCATGCTCTGTTTTATCAGAATCAGGAGTCTCCCCAGTAGAATTATCAACTACCTTGCCGCCTAGAACTGAATCTTCTTTTGGTTCATCTTCTGTTTCTTCGTCTTCATCACAAACTTTATTTTTATCCACATCTATACAAAATTTGCCATCCTCAAACTCATATAAATTTTTAGAATCCAGCTCAACTTCTTCTGGCTCATCCTTATCACATAACTCATTGCCATCATCATCTAAACAAAATACACCCTCTTCAAATTCATAATACTTAGAGAAAGAACAGCCTGAAATAAGCAAGATTAAAGATAAAGCCAATGCAAAAAGTACTTTATTCATAAAAACTTTAAAACCCACCAATATTTAAAGTTTACCAAGGTCAAAAACAAGATTTATATATTAAATAGGTATACAAAAGGCAATGAAGAGGTACTACAATTCTATGATAATCATGGCTATACTAATAGCTTTATCTGCTTTAATCCTCATAATAAAACCTACTCCAACTGGGTTTGTAGTATACACTGGTGGTCAAGAATATAAATATGATAATCTGAATAAGACTTGGGATTTTTCAGATGAACTTTCCTACAACTCCTCTGAAATAATTATTAATAACAGCCAGGCTTCATTAAAACCAATAATAACTATATATAACTGGACAGAAGAAAAACATCATAATTACAACATAACCTATGCGTTATATGACCCAAATAATGAAATAACTGACTTAAAAACTAATGATAATAACTACCTTAAACCATCAGATGAAAAAATACTAAATGTCTTTTTCGAAAATAGTTTAGATAATGGGAATATAATAAATGTATTCACAAAATCAAGTGATCCAGGAAATATTTATCTCTGTGAATTAAACACTTTATGCTCTTCTCCAGGCTATGGCTCAGTTTCTTATGATGGGGGGGAGGGAATTTACAATATAACCTTATCTGGTTTATCTTCTCCAACGGACTCATTCAGCTTGGTTGCATTAGAAATAAAAGTTAATTATGTAAACTCAACTAATGGAAACATAACTAGAGCTCTTTACAATCCTTCAGATAAAATGGATAAAGTAAGCATAAAGGATAATTCAAATTTTGAAATAAATAACAAAATATTTGACATAAACTTCAATAATTCTATCTACAATAATGATATAGTGTCATTTTATTTAAAATCAGGGCAGGCTTCAGAAGTATATTTATGTGAAGTAAGCACTGAATGCAGCTCTCCAGGTTACGGAAAATTAGCTTACAATGATGAAGAAGGATGGTATAACATAACCCTTTCAAATTTATCATCTCAAAAATCCTCATTTTCTGTCAATTCAGATAATAAAGTGAAAATAGATTTTATACAGGCAGCAAAAATAAACATAACTAAATATACCTCAACAAATATAACATATCCAACAACATCAGCAATAAAAACAAGCAGTTTGGATAAAATAAGAAATATTAAGTCAATAGAATTTTCAAAAATATTAAACAATCAGACTATGTATTTTAACTACTCCTTTGATGAAGGGTTAACATGGAATAGTATACCGGAGAATGTTTCGACATTAACTAATTCAAGAATAAAGCTTTTAATTACATTAAACTCAGATACACTTTCAGCTCCTGCTTTAACCGGAGTTTCAGTAATATATGATAAGGTTCTTCCTGATACATACCATGAAATAAACTCCTCCCAATTGATAAATATTTCATCTTTTGAACCCACAATAATAAATAATTCAAACCTTTTATTAAACATAACCACTTTAGAAGACATAACTAATGCTAATATCACAATAAGAGAATTCCAAAATTCATCTATGGAATTTAAAAAACCATTAAGAGATTTGATAGACATAACAGTAGATAATAATACAAGAGATAGCTTAAACTCCACAAGTATAAAAGTTTACTATACAAATGAAGAGTTATCTTCTGGAAATTTGGATGAATCAACACTAAAATTCTATTACTATAATGAAACCTCAGCAGAATGGCAGGCATTATCATCCACAGTAAACACTGCAAATAATTTCATAGAGGTTTCTCTCTCTCATTTAAGCATTTACGGAGTATTTGGTGATGAAATTCAATCTTCCCCACAACAGCCCTCTTCTGGTGGGGGTTCATCAACTCGGGAATCTCAGTTATCCAATGATACTAAAAGCAAGGAAACTACAGAAGTTCCTGATCTTATACAAGAAGAAATTAAATCTGTAACAGAAATTCCAGTAGAGCAGGAAACGCCTCAAAAAGAAGATATTCAAGAATCTTTAACTGGGTTTTCTATATTTGGGATAAAAATATCAAGGATAGATCTTCCAAGTTTCATAATTCTAGTAACTGGCTTTATTTTAGCTATCTCCTACAGTGGTTACAGACTGCTCAAAAAACGCAGGGCATTTTAATAAGATTTATAAACCAAATTTTTAATCACCTTTATAGCGCGCCGGTAGTACAGTGGCTAGTATCTCGGCCTTCCAAGCCGATGACCTGGGTAATCAGGTTATCTGATTCAGGAATTCAAATCCCAGCCGGCGCATACTTTCTACAGGCTAAACATAGTATATCTCCATAAGCTTCTTCATCTACAAGAACAGCAGTAAAATACAATTTTGAGACTTGTCTACATTTTCCATTTTTGGAAATAACTTGACCTGCTTTAACCTCATCAAAATTTTTAATTAACACTTCTGAATAACCTTTTTTGATTATATCAAAAACCTCAAAAATTTTTACATTTTCATTCTTTTTATTATTAAAAAAATTATCAATAGCTTTCAAAACTTCCTTTACATTTTCCTTCCTTTCATGTGGACCAACTTCCAAGCTTATTCCACATCTAACAAAATCTATTAGCGCTTTCCCACTAGCAAAAAACTCAGGCATTATAACCAGTCTTTTCAATCCTAATCTTTTAGCAAAATTTAGTTTTTCTTTATTTGGTTTAGTAATTATTCCAAACAAAGGGCAGTGATTAGAGGAAGAATGTAAGTCTATAACATATTCGTATTCTTTTAATTTTTTAACTAGTTTACTAGCCATTACTTCTTCATAGTTGCCATTTATTTTTCCTGGAAAGCATCGATTCATATCAGCTTCTATAAATCTAACTTTTCTTTCTAAAGCAATTTTATTTCCAATAAAAAAAGAAAAAGAGGAGGTTAATTTATTTGCAACTTCTAAACCATAAGGTTCATTTCCATGCAAACAGCAAACAACAGCCACTTTCATTTTAACCCCACCACCAAAAGGGCATCTCCTTTTTCTAAATCCATTCCAAGAGTATTTTCAAAGAAAGGACCTGCTTCTGGATGATATGGCTTTTTCCCATAGAACAGCCCTCCGTAATATCCCCTTGCAATTCCTTTGTCATCTATACTACATCCCAGTCTAGCTGCCAAATCATTACGGACTGATTTAACAATAAGTGGCATACCGTTTGCTCCAGGGTATATCTGAGAACAATAATTCTGCAATGCTCTGTACATATTAGGATTCTGCGTTCTCAGACAGACAATTTCCTTTTCAGAAGATACTAAATCTGTAACTTTCCGAAAGATTCCTCTGGCTTGTATTGAAGGATCCATTGCTATTCCCTCTACAATTAAAGAGGATATCCCTGCTAAAGAACAAGCATTGTAAGCAGCCATTCCAGCAATATTGCCATCTTGGTTTTCCATCAAAAATAAGATCTCAGGAGAGACTAAGTGGTCATAGATATCTCCAAAGTCCATATCGGGCCTTCCAAATGCTCTTCTTACTACCTCTACAGCTCCTTCTAGCTTACGCGGATAAGACTCAAAGAATTTTTGAGGGGAATCTATCCTATTAACAAGGACGCCAAACAGAAGGAGCAATAATTCTAGCTGTATCAGTAGAATCTCCATTTAATTTTTGTTCTATTTTTTGTTTATTTTCTTGTTTCATTTTTTCCTCCTATGTTTGGTATAATAAAGCTTAAGCCATAAAAAAGAATTAATTTACTAATGCCACAGATATAATTCTGTTCTCATAAAAGAAATCATAAAAATTTCATTATTTAAACTTTTCGTAAGCTGAAAAATAAGGCTTCACAACCTTTTTATACAAATCATTCTACCTATAATGTATGGCTAAAAAACAAGGTTTCTTGACTCCTAAAACTACATTGCCCGAAAGACTAGAAAAATTGAGGTGGGCAGGAGGTGGTGGAAATGGGTAACATATTAATTTTATGTGCCCATTCTCTGATGACGAGTCCATATCCATGGGAGGTACAATAGCAAAATATTCTACAGAAGGAAAGAAAGTAATAGTTATAATATTCTCATACGGAGAAGCTTCCTTGCCTCATTTAAAGCCGGAATATGTTAAAGAAGTAAGATTAAAAGAAACAGAGCAGGTTTCTAAAGTTCTCGGTATTAATCAGACTGTTTTTTTAGGATTGCCTGATGCAAAATTAAAAGAATATGAACACGATAAAAAGCTCATTAAAAAAGTAAAGAGTTTAATAAAAACATATAACCCAGAAAAAATATTTACCCATTCAGAAACAGACCCCCATCATCCAGGAGACCATAAAGCAGTATACAATGTGGTTACAAAAGCAGTGGACTCTATAAAGAAAGAATATGACCTTTTCACTTTCGAAGTATGGAACATTATTCCTGAAAATAAACCAGTTATGTATGTAGATGTTTCAAAGTATTTTAACATAAAAATAAAAGCAATAAGCCTTTTCAAAAGCCAGTGGTTCTCTGTAATCTTAACAATACTTCCAGTCTACATAAGAGCAATAAAATATGGGTTAAAGGCAAAATGCAGATATGCTGAAAAATTCTATAAAATAAGATAGTCTCCAGAATAATTTAAATACTCTATTTCTATCAATTATAACATGCATAGTATACTTCTTCATCAACATAAGAGAAAAATTAAATCAAAGAAGTCAGAAAATAAGTTCAAAACTATTGATAATTTAGTTACAGTAGTTGCAGTAGTATATCCATTAAGTACAATTCCCCAAATAATTGGAATATGGGTTAACAAAAATACAGAAGGTATCTCTTTAATCACGTGGTCTCTATTTTTAGTTTTACAGTCAATACTTTTAGTTTATGGGATTGCACATAAAGAGAAAAGGTTAATACTAATGTGGAGTCTATGGTGTCTTGTATATGCTATAATAGTGGTGGGTTTAGTATTATACTCTTAACAATCTCTCCCTAGAGTCTTTTCTAATATGGTAAGATCTTTCAGCATCTCTTAAAATAGAGTTATCTACTTCCTGAACGAACATCACCTCCCTATTATGGTTTAGTTTTTTAAGTACTCCTTTAAATGGAACTGTTATTTGGGAATGCCCAATTGAAACATCTTTTTTATATCCCCCCGCAGCATTACAATAAACAAGAATAATCTCCTCTTCAAAAGCTCTTTCTATGCACAAAGAGTCAACAAGTTTTTTTCAGATTTAGAATCATATTTTATCCCTTTTCCAGCATCTCCCTTGCACCAAAAGCTAGGGCAAATAACTATCTCAGCACCCCTCAAATTCATTCTTTTAAATAAATCCGGAAACATAAGATCCCAGCAGATTATAAGTGCAATCTTCCCATATTTTGTTTTAAAAACAGAAACATTGTGACCTGATTTCATTTTCTTCTTTTCAGATGCCCATAAATGAACTTTCCTATACTTAGCTAATACTCTTCCGATTGAATTTATATAATAAGAAGTATTATACAAATAAGATCCTTCCCTTTCAATAATAGAACCAGGAACAATATCAATTTTATATCTTTTTGCAAGTTTCTTAAAGAGTTTAACATAGTAATACGATCTTATAGACTCTCTCTCTTCTGTTAACATCCTAGTGATAAAATCTTCGGGAAACACAATAATATTAGATTTCAAAGAAGCCGCTTTTTTAATAAATAATTCAGCTTTCTTTAAGTTTTCTTCATCAGAAACTTTTCTAACTTTAAATTGAACTACAGCTATCTTTAGCTTCATATAGTTAGTTATTCAAAAGAGATTTATTAACTTATCTAATATAGAGAAAACATTATATACAAAACATCTATATTAAAATAAGATGAAAATTTTCTTTATAATAACTGGAATAGGACTTGGCCATACAATGAGAGAAATAGCCATAATTAACGAATTAAAAAAAAGAGATAAAAATTTAAAAATAAAAATAGCAGGTTTTGAAAATTCATATAATTATTTTAAAAATAAATATGATACTGTAAAAATTCATGGAAGTAAATTTCCGCAGTCTTCTTTTAATGTTAATTCATTCAAAGTCATGTTATATAATTTACCTTACATTTTCTATTTCATCTCAGACTATATCAAGTTAAAAAAAGAAATAAAAAAATTTAATCCAGATTTGATAATAGTAGACACCCAGCCAGTAGGAGCTTATACTGGAAAAAAGTTAAAAATAAAAACTATTTCAATATATAACTTAGATTTAGCAACATGGGATGCATACCAGGAATCAGCAAAATTATCTTTTACATCATATTTGCAATCAAGATTCCACTTTAAATTCGTAGCAGACTGTTATAAAAATTCAGATTTAATTATAATTCCAACAATAAAAAAAAGAATATCAGATAAAAATTTTAAATTTGTAGACCCAATATTAAGGACCTATCCTGCTGAGTTGCCATCAGAAAAATTATTAATGAAAGAGCTAAAATTAAAAAGAAAGCCTATTTTAGTCATGCTTGGTGGCTCAAAGTTTGGTTTCTCAATTGCAGAGAAAATAGTAAGTGTTTCAGAAAGATTTAATGAAGATTTTATCATATTTGGATATAAAGATTTAAAAACTAAAAATTTAACATCCTTCAAATTTAAAGAAAATTTCCTGGAATATCTGAAAATTTGCAAAGCTGTAATCTTAATTTCAGGCCATACAGCATTATCAGAAACAGTAGTCTATAAAAAACCAGCCTTAATCTTTCCCTTTAAAAATTATATAGAGCACTACATAAATGTCTCAGAAATGAAGGAATTCTCTCTTGTTAAATATGTAGATTCAGGATTAAGCGAAAAACAGCTGGAATCTTTTATTAAAGAGCTAATAAACAAGCATAAAATTTTAGAAAAAAAATTAAAAAAATTAAAATTAATAGACAAAGGAACAAAAGAAGCAGTAGATATAATACTTAAACAAATTCATTAATAGCTTCTATCCACTCTTTTGGATTATCTCTCTTCAATGCTCCCTCTAAAGAATAAATAGCTATTTCCCTGCATCCGCTTTTCTCTGCCATATCTAAGTCAGAAATAAACTCAGTTACATTTCTATAAACTCCCTCAGTTTTTAAAGCTCCTGTCCCTATTAATCCAATAGAAAACATTACATTTGGATTTTTCTTGACTGCCAACTTAGTAAATATTTTTAGATACAACCTTATTATAGGTCTTAAAAAACTCCCTGCAAAAGTAGAATAACACATATAATTTTTTGCCATGCCATGTTCTAATTCAATAAATGTTCCATGGTTCTTTAAATACCATCTTGCAAAAGGGAACTCATTTATCAGCATGTTAACATTCTTCGTAACAACACCTGAACCCTTTCCAGCTACATCATAAACAACTTTTTTTAGATACTCATTATTCTCCCCTTTCTGAAATATCTTTCTTATAGCATAAAAAATAATTTTAGGGGTAGTATACTCCCATTTAGGAATAGGGGGCTCTAAATCTATCTTAATCTTTATTCCTTTATACTGCTTTAATTTGTCAATGCTTTTTTTGCTCGTAAATCCTGAAAACCAGTATCCTTCTTTTCTAGAAAGCAAAGGCCAGGGGTACATGAAAATTTTTATTTTCTTCTTCCATTTTCCATATTCCTTAACACTTCTCACTCCTGTATAAATTTCAACAGGAACTTTAATCTTTTTCAATAACCTCTCAGCTTCTTTCCAGTCCTTAATTTGTTCAGGAAACTCACACCAGAATACTATCTTTTTAAACATCAAAATCTAGATATATTTGAAGTATAAATATTTTTAGGTAAAATTTAAATAACCTCTTTCTTTGGACTTCTTAAGGGCGGGGATGCCACATCACAGCCGATTCCCGATAAAAATAAATAGTTAACAGAAGATTAAGCAGTTAACATCTCTTCTTTCCTTAACTCTTCTTTAACTTTCTGGTGTGCAGTTTCCCAAAAGAAATCCCTAAATTTCTTAACAACAGGATTCTCTAAATAAAGCCTATACATCTTGGCTTTTCCAACAATCCTAGTCTGTTTTACTATTTTATTTTCTTCCAGCTTACTCCAAAATAGTTTTAAAGTGGCATATCCAACACCAGAGTGTTTTGCAATATCCGTCATACTATAATCAAAATCTTCATGGACTACTAAAAAATCCAAAACTCTATTTATAGGATTATCTCCAAACACCTCTAAAAAGATAGTTTTATCATTTTCCATTGTAAAAATTAAGAAGAACAACTTATTTATAAATATTCCTGTTTTTAGCTAATATGGGTTATAAATATGAATAAAAAGAATTAAATATTTTTTTACTAATTTATCATTAATGGGAAAGAAATTATCAAAATCAGAATATAAGAAAATAAAAGGACAAATAATCAAAAAGCTATATTATAAAAAAGCTTTCAGTAAAGGGCATCTTCTTTATGAAAGATTAACTTCTGGTATCCCCCCGCATCTAAAAGGTTTTGTGAATGAAGTTCTAAATGATTTAATTAAAGAAGAATTAGTTATTTATTATGGAAAAACAAAATATGGAGATGCTTATCAGTTAAATGTTAAAAAGTTAAGAGAGATTATAGAAATTATCGGTTAAAATAAACAAGTTAGTCTTTACAACTATTGTAATCCAGTAAATTTAAAAAGTTGCTAACGCAACAGAATTCTCATATTTTGCGGGAGTGCCGCAGAATAAAGATTTCTTGAAGCGTTAATCGCAACAAAAACATTATTAAACTGGTTACGCATTGGATTTCTTATGTTGTGCGGGGATGCCGGAGCGGTCAAACGGGACAGAAATCAACAATTGTCCAACCTCAAGAACGCTCTAAGAAAGCTGTTGGCTTAGTGCCTTCGTAGGTTCGAATCCTACTCCCCGCATACAAAAACATACTTTTTTATTTATATCGTAGTTAGTAAAAACATGCATCAAATAATACAATACATAGACTTTCCAGGTAGATATCAAAGAAGAACTCTTGTAGCAATAGCACAATCTAGTGGAGTCTCAGATTTAATTGCAACTTTTTTAAAAGAGAATGCAAGGAGAGTAGGTGATAACATTTACCACTTATGGGATTCTTCAGTTAGATATAGAATAGATTCACAAGATGAATTAGAGTCTAACATAGCACTAGACTTTACTACTAGAACACACAGAGGATTAAGAGAAAGTATGGGTATAGTATTAGCTGCTTTCCCAGATACTTTCCAGGAATATGCAAGCATGCCCGACCCATTACTTCAGATTAGGGTTGGAATACTGGCAGGACAACCATGAAAGATTTCTTTAAAAAAATAAAATCTCTGAAAAGAGGCCCTGCAATAATGAAGGAAAAAGACATAGGGGCTATTCTAGCAAACGTAGACATAGACAGAAACTCAGTAGTTTTAGATGCAGGCTCTGGAACTGGTTTAATGACTATTTATTTAGCAAAATTTGTTAAAAAAGTTTACAGTTATGATTCAAACAAGGAGTTCTTAACAATAACAAAAGAAAATTCAAAATATCTCAATCTAAAAAATATAGTTTTTAAAAATAAAGATATAACAAAAGAAATAGAAGAAAAAGACTTGGATTTCATAAACTTGGATATGAAAGATCCGCAAAAAGCATTAAAAAATGCAAAAAAAGCTCTAAAAGAGCAAGGATATCTCTCTGCTTACTTGCCAAATATAACTCAGGTTATAGAGTTCTGCAATAGTCTAAATGGCTTTAGATTAATCAAAGTTTTTGAAATAATAGAACGCCCTTGGATTATAAACAACCAGATAGCAAGGCCAGAGAACATGATTCTAGGCCATACAGCATTTATAGTTATCCTACAAAAGGCCTAATTTTGTTATCACTCAGTAATTTCACTAAGATTTAAATATCTGTGCAATATAGAGTTAACTTATGGAAGGGGATTATAAAAAGATAGTACCAGCTTTGATTAAAAAGGGGATAGATAATATTAATCTGTCTATGTTCTCTGAAGATGTAAGGAAGAAGCTACTAAATGCAGCAGGAGATGAATATTTCAAGAAAGGACTAATGCCTGAAGCAATAAAAGCTTTTTCTATGGCTCAAAACGGTCCAAAACTCATTGAAGTAGGGGATTACTTCATAGGCATTGAAATGTATCATAAAGCTATAGATTCCTATAAGCTTGCAAATAATAAGCAAAAATTAATGAAAGTAGGAGAAAAAGCATTAAAAGAAGGGAAAATAAGCGAAGCAATAAAGGCATTCAAGATATGTGAAGATACTGAAAAATTAAAGGAAGTAGGAGAGTACTGCTTCAAATCTGAAAAATTCAGGTTCGCACTGGAAATATATGATGCTCTTGGCAATAAAGATAAAATAAACCTAATTGGAGATTTATTCCTGGAAAGAAACCAGTTGGAAGATGCTGCGCAAGCTTATGAATTATCAGGAAACAAAGATAGGCTTAATAAACTAGGAGATGCATTATTCAAGGAAGGAATAGTTCCAGCAGCTTTAAAATGCTATGAAGCATCCGAAAACGAAACAATGGTGAAATTTATCAAGGAAAATTTCGAAAAAGAGGACAGAATATATATTTAAGATGGGAACTAATAGCTCCTGGGATCTAACCGGAAGAAAGCCTAAAAAAACACCTAAAGAATTCTCTTCTTATGAAATAGACAATTTATTTGAAGCCCCTATTGAAAAGACTCTAATAACAAAAAAAAATGAACAAATTCAGAAAATAGAGCAGGTAATAACAAGGATAAATGAAATAGAAAGAAAGATGCAGAAAGGAGAAAACTATTTTAGCTTATATTATGACATGCAAAAACAAGCAAGTAAATTTCTCGAGCTTTTTAATGAACTTGAAGGCACAAAAATTTTAATAGATGAAGCTTCTTATAAAAGAATATTAGCAGCTAAGGAAAAATTAGAAAGAGTTCTTTAAACCCAAACTTTTAAAAACCTCAAAATTCAAGTCAGATAAGTAAAACCTTCTATTTTCTCACTTATCTGACTTATATAAAAAGTCAAATTAGGAGTATATAAAATTAACGAAAATGAAAAATATAAAGAAATTAGTGCCAGATACAAGTATAATAATTGAAAATTTAGTAAGTAAAAAAATCACTGAAAAAGAATTCAAAGTAGAAGAGGTAATAATACATGAAGCAGTTCTCTCAGAATTAGAGCACCAGGCAAATGTAGGAAGAGAAATAGGCTATTTAGGTTTAGAAGAAATAAAAAAATTACAAGAATTATCTAAAAAAAATAAATTCAAACTCTCATTCTCAGGCAGAAGACCAGTTGTTTCTGAAATAAGACATGCTTCTTTAGGTGAAGTAGATGCTTTAATCAGGGATTTAGCTTCAGAATTAAAAGCAACTTTAATCACAGGAGATAAAGTCCAGTCTAAAGTAGCAGAAGCAAAAGGCATGGATGTTATCTACATACAACCAACAATACAAAGAAAAGAACTAACAGTTGATAAATACTTTGATAACACAACAATGTCTGTTCATATAAGAGAAAACACAATACCTTATGCTAAACGAGGTCTTCCAGGTTCATGGAAAGTAGTCCAATTAGAAACTGATGTAATCTCACAAGAATCAGTCCAGAACATAGCAAAAGAAATAGTTGAAGATGCAAAACTAAGTTCTCAGGGTTTTATTGAATCTGAAAGAAGAGGCTCTACAATAATTCAGTTAGGAAATTACAGGATTTTAATTACAAGGCCCCCATTTTCAGATGGCTGGGAAATAACAATTGTAAAGCCGATTAAAAAAACTACATTAGATGATTACAATCTAAATGAAAAATTATTAAATAGAATAAAAAATCAGGCAGAAGGAATTTTAATTGCAGGAAGTCCAGGCCACGGGAAATCAACATTCGCAGCTGCTTTAGCTAACTTCTATTCATCTTTAGGAAAAACAGTAAAGACAGTTGAAAACCCAAGAGATTTGCAAGTTGATGAAACAGTAACACAATATTCTATAGGCCATGGAAGACCAGAAGAAATCAGAGATACATTATTGTTAAGCAGACCAGATTATACTATGTATGACGAGATGAGAAACATTGAAGATTTTAAATTATTTGCAGATTTAAGATTAGCTGGAATTGGTTTAGCCGGAGTCGTTCATGCCACAAAAGCAGTAGATGCTATCCAAAGATTTATTGGAAAAATGGAGCTAGGTGTTATACCTCAAGTTATAGACACAGTTCTATTCATTCAAGGTGGAAAAGTTCAAAATGTTCTAAGTCTAAACATGATAGTTAAAGTCCCTACAGGCATGACAGAAGAGGATCTAGCAAGGCCAATAGTTGAAATAAAAGATTTTGAAACAGGCAAATTAAAATATGAAGTCTATAGTTACGGAGAGGAAACAGTAGTTATTCCTGTAGAAGAGATGAAAACTAAGGACCCTATGAAAGAATTAGCTTCAAGGCAGATAGAAAAAGAATTCTCAAACTTTGTAACAGAAATAAAAGCAGAAATAACAGGAAACAGATCTGTTACAATCTATGTTCCAGAAGACGAAATAGCAAGAGTTATTGGTAAAGATGGAGAAACAATAAAAAAATTAGAAAAAAAGATTGGATTAAACATAAACGTAGAATCCCTTAATCATGAAGAAGAGAAAAGAGAAATAAGCTTTGAAACAGGGGAATCAAAAAAATGCGTCTGTTTCTTTGTAGATCCAAGATTCAGGGGAAGGACAGCAGATATCCATGCAGATGAAGTTTACTTATTTAGTTCAATAATTGGGAAAAATGGAGACATTAATGTAAACAAGAAAAGTAAACTTGGAAATAACTTATTGAAAATATTAAACAATAAAAGACCAGTAAAGATGTTTATATAAGATGCAGCCCATACTTAAAAAATAAATATGCAAGAAGTATTATTAAAGCTATAACCACTAAATGAATCACTCTTTTCAAAATAGCAAAAATAACAAGTATTACAATTAAAGCTATTAAAATATAATCTATCATAATTAAATATTGTTCTAAAAGTTATAAAAGGTTTTCCGTTTAGAAAAGTTTAAATATAAGTAAGATTGTTCTTACCTAGATAAAAATGGAAATTGCTATAACTAAACTAAGTTCTAAAGGACAAGTTGTAATACCTAGAGAAATGAGAAAAGACATTAAAGAAGGAGAGAAACTAATCATTATCAAGGAAGGAAATAGTATGATAATGAAAAAAGCCAGTAAATTAGACAAACAATTAAAAGAAGATTTAGAATTTGCCAGAAGAACTGAAGAAGCTTGGAAAAGATACGAAAACGGCAAATTCAAAAGCATGGACGCTAAAGATTTCTTAAAAGAACTTAAAAAATGGTAACTGTTGATTTTGAAGCTCCATTCAAGCAGAGAATGAAAAAAGTTAAAGATATCGGTACAAAAAATAAAATAAAAAAACAAATTGATAAAATAATTAATAACCCAGAAATTGGAAAACCAATGAGATACAATAGAAAAGGCACGAGAGAGTTGTACATTTCTCCTTTTAGGTTATCATATATCTATTTGGATAAAGAGAACAAAATAGTTTTTCTAGATTTATATCATAAAGACGAGCAATAAGTTTTCCATAATTCTTTTAAACTTACTATTTAATGTTTTTAGTATGCCCGGGTAGCTCAGCTTGGATAGAGCGAAGCACTCCTAATGCTTAGGCCGAGGGTTCGAATCCCTTCTCGGGCGGATATACCTTAAAACGACACCCTGCGTATTAACTTTATAAAACAAGTTAAAGTATATTTAGTAAGGTTTAAAAGGAGGTAAAAAGATATTATAGTAAATAAAAAAGAGTTCTGTGATACGTTAGAAAATGGTAACTGTAACAGATGAAATTGAAAATGCAAGACGAAATGCATCAAGCTTAGCTCATGAGAATGTGAGAGAGTTTGCTGAAGTAGTCAGTAGACTATTGAAAGGAAGAGAGGTTAGAGAGCTATATTTTGAAAGAGAGAAAAGTTCAGAAGAATTGCCTCAAATTGTTATAAAAGGACATTCAGACTTACCTCAAAAAGATGGCGAATTATGGGACAGTAATTATTTATTCCTAAAATTTAGTAGAATAGGAGAACATCTAATGCCTAATGGAGAACCCAATATGGGCGGCATTCCAATAGACTTGGGAAGAGATTTGAGAGGAGATACCAAAACTTCATACGCTATTGTTAGCCAAGGTGGAAGAGACATAGGGGTATATGTAAGAACACAAATCTATAGGATGATACCCTCAGGTGTAACTGAACATGGCGGACAAATCCTTAGAGAAGAAAGAAGTGGTACACTAGAACGTGTATTTTTATTAGCCGATTAATAGCCTTCTGAGAATGTATTATGTTTAATTTAATTTTCACTAAAAGGATTTAGGGGCAAAAAAGAACAATTTATAAGTAAATTAATCATTTTCAAACATATGAGAACCAAAGATGGATCAACTCATAGGATATGGTATGATGAACCAACAATTTGGGCTAAAGAACAAAATTCACGTGTTGAAAAAGAATGTAAATTTTTAGATAAATTATTCAAAAAATATAAGGTTAAAAAAGTATTAGATGTTGGTTCTGGAGTGGGTTCTCATTGTGGAAGGTTAAAAGAATTATTATTGTGGGGTGGTCATTTTATTCCACAATCTACAGAAAATGCTACAAAGCCTTAATTTTTTTGGGCATTTAAATCAATAATTTTAAAAAATTAATCCATATAATATTTGTTATGCCAGAAAATCCATTTGAACTTATAATGTATTTATTTCTAATAGCCTTAGCTTTAGGAATATTATTCTCATTAAAATCATTAAGCTCATTGCATTTGATAATAGTCTTAATTCTATTCATAACATTAACAGTATACTTCACAAAATAATCCCCATAGTAACCCTTTTAATAATATCTTTCTTAACAAAAATATGGGTGTTATAATAAATTCAAAAGAGGAATTAAAAGAGATAGTTGATTCTCTAAAGTCTCAAAATAAAGTAGTAGTAACCACAAATGGAGTATTTGATATTCTTCATGTAGGGCACTTAAGGATCCTAAAAAAAGCAAAAGAGCTTGGAGATTCTCTGGTTGTTTTATTAAATTCAGATTCCTCAGTTAAAAGATACAAAGGGGATAAAAGACCTATACATACAGAGCAGGAAAGAGCAGAAACTTTGTCTCATTTAAATTCTGTAGATTATATAATTATATTTTCAGAAGATAAACCCATAAAATTACTAAAATATTTAAAACCAAATATACACACAAAAGGAGGAACTTTCATTCCAGAAAGGATAAAAGAAGAAAAAGAACTTTTAGAATCTTGGGGTGGTCAATTTAAAACATTAGAATTAGAAGAAGGATATTCCACAACAGATATTATCAGGAGGGTATTGGAAGTTTATAAAGAATAAAAGCGAGGTATGACATATATTAAACTTTAATCCTAAACTTTTTTATATCTTTACATTATCCTTTAATCTATGACATTCATAAAAGTTGCATCTAAATCCGAAATAAAAGAAGGACAGATGAAGAAAGTAGAAATACAAGATAAAGAAATACTATTAGTTAATGTAAAAGGAAAAATATATGCTATAGAAAACAAATGCTGCCATGTTGGAGGTCCTTTAAATGAAGGAACATTAGAAAACAATAAAATAACTTGCCCATGGCATAGAGCTCAATACGATGTTACAACTGGAGAAGCAACAGAAAATTCAGCAATTCCAGGTTTACAACAAAATAAATTTGAGGTTAAAATAGAAAAAGAAAATGTTTTAGTAAATTTAGGATAGTATTATAAACTTTTTTAACTAACAAGACAATATGGCACCATCATATAAAGAATTACATCATCAGAAAGTAAGTCAGGGTTACATACCAAGAGGACCTTATTCTCTTTCAGAGTTAGTTAAGGAAGATGAAGGGTTGGGCATAATAATTAATTCCTTTCAAGTTCATGGAACAAAGATTGGCAGAATTGAAATAATTTCTGGAGGACTTGTTGATGCAGATATGGAAGATCTCCCTGCTCTTTATATGGTTTATATCTTGCCAAGATCGAGGGAATCACAACCTAGTGAAGAAAGAAGAACAGCAGATGTGGAGACTGTTTCATTAGTAGAATCCTCTCCAGTGTTTGGTCATAGAAGAAGAGCTGAAAGAAATATTCCACCAATGCTATTAAAACTATAGCAAACTATTTAAACAACTTCTAGCAATATAATAAAATGCCAAATTTACTAGCAGTTTTAGTTGTAGCGATTATTTCTATGGTCATAGGTGCTTTATGGTATTCTCCTTTGTTGTTTGGAAATTTATGGATGAAATTAATGAAGATTACAAAAGCAGATATAGAAAAAGCTAAGAAAAAAAGTATGACTGGAAATTACATTGCAAGTTTTATCGCTATTTTGATATTATCTTATGTTTTATCTTTCGTAATCGGATTTGTAGGTTTTAATAGTATTAGTGGAGGAATCCTTCTTGCTTTGCTATTATGGTTAGGATTTATAGCTACAACATTTTTAAATTCTGTTTTATGGGAGAACAAATCAGTTAAACTATACTTAATCAATATTTTGCATTATTTAGTTGTTTTCTTAGTAGCAGCTATAATTTTCTCACTTTGGGTTTAAATCTTTCCAACTAAATCTAACCCTGGTTTCAAAGTTCCTTTTCCAGGCATCCAGTTGGCAGGACAGGCTTGCTCTCCATTCTCCCTGACGTATTGAACAGCTTTTAATTTTCTTATTATCTCATTTGCGCTTCTTCCAATAGAATTATCATGAGTATCAATAGCTTTCACAAAACCATCAGGGTCTATAATAAAAGTAGCTCTCACAGAAATCCCATCATCTTTAATATATGTTCCATAATCCCTGCACATTTTTCCACTAGGATCAGCAATCATAGGGTATTTAACTTTTTTAATAGTTTCAGAGCTGTCATGCCATGCTTTATGCACCCAAAATGTATCTGTACTAATACTCAAAACTTCTGTATTTAACTCTTTAAGCTCTTCATACTTATCAGCAAACTCTCCTAATTCAGTAGGACAGACAAAAGTGAAATCTGCCGGATAAAACAATAATATAACCCATTTGCCTGCATAATCATCTGATTTAATCCTTTTAACATCATCCTCTTGAAATGCCTGCACGCTAAAATACGGTGCCTTTTGATTTATTTTTACCATAAACTAAATAAAAATACAAAAACTATTTATTCTTTACTGAATTTCATTTATCATGGAAATTAAAATAGGTCAAAAATCCCATGAATTTTGTTTAAAAGACCAAAATAACAAAGATACAAGTTTATCTGATTTCAAAAACAAGTGGATAATTCTATATTTCTACCCAAAAGATAATACCTCTGGCTGCACAAAAGAAGCAATAGATTTTACTAAAAACATAGAAAAAATAAAGAAATTAAACGCAGTTGTCATAGGTATAAGCCCTGACAAAGACCATGTTAAATTTATAAAAAAACATAAATTAAGCTTAATTCTATTATCCAATCCTGAACATGAGGTATTAAAAAAATATGGGGTATGGCAGCAAAAATCAATGTATGGAATAAAATTTATGGGAGTTGTAAGAACAACTTTTTTAATTAATCCAAAAGGAAAAATAAATTTTATCTGGGAAAAAGTTAAAGTAGATAACCATGTAAATGAAGTAATAGAAAAGATAAAAGAGAATATAAATACTTAAATATTCTTAGTTTTTCTAATCCTTATGCTTTACTCTCCCTCTTCAATTCTAACCTTTAAACATTGCCCTAGAAAGTTCTACTATCAATATATATTAAAATTGCCAACAAAGAAGTCCTTTGCTTTAGTAAGAGGGTCAATAGTCCACTCAGTTATAGAAGATTTCTTCAAAATAGACATTTCAAAAGTCTCACATAATAACTATGAACTTATCTTTAAAACTTTAATTTTTGATTTATTCAAGCAGGACTGGCTGAAAAATATAGACCAGATAAATGAATTAGTCCCAGAATTAAACTTGCAGGAATTCTACTATTCAGAAACAGCAGACATGCTAAATAACTGGTATTCCTCTTTTATTGAAAAACTGCAAAAAAAAATTATAACCTCAAATTTAAGAGAAGCTTTCAAATCTTTAACACCTATAACAGAGACAAGAATAATAGATGAATCATTAAATGTCCAGGGGATAATAGATGCTATATTAAAAACAGAATATGGTATAAAATTAATTGATTATAAAACTTCTAAACGAGATGAAATAAGTGAAGAATACAAATTACAATTAGCAATCTATGCTTTACTGTATAAAAATCAATATAACGAAATTCCTTATGAAGTTGGCATTCATTTCTTAAAGCATGATGAAAAATTCATTCCAGTAAATGATAATTTACTCTCTTTTGCAAAAACAGAAATAACAGATGTCCAGGAAAAAACCCAGACTCAGGAAGTAGAAAATTACAATAAAAGTCCTGGCCCTTTATGCAAATGGAGAGATGGAGAATGTGATTTCTTTAAGATTTGCAGGCCTTTTAATCAGAAGGCTATTGGTAACCAATAAGGGCAACCTTTAAATACCTTTCTTTCTATAAAAATTTATGGAAAATTCTACAGAATCTAAAATATTAGAAATAATCAAACAGTCTAAAGATAAAATCCCAACCCAGGATATAGCTAAATTACTAAACTTAGAAAGGCATACAACTTCAAAATACTTAGAAATCATGCAATCTAAAGGTTTAATCCAGTATAAGAATATAGGCAGAACAAAAGTCTGGTTTTTAACAGAATCTCCAGTATTATCAATAATTAAAGATGGAAATCCATTCAGGGATGTCCTAAACTCATTTGAGGAAGGCATAACTATAATGGATGAAAATAAATCAGTTATCTGGGCAAACAACAAAGTAGGAAAAAAAGCTTATTGCTATGAAACCTACAGCAAAGAGCATTGCAAAGATTGCCCAGCTATCCAGACATTCAAAACTGGAAAACAATACAAAACAATTAACACTTACACAAAAAACGGAAAAAAGGTTTCTTATGAGTTAACTACATCTCCAATAAAAGACAATAATGAAAAAACAGTTGCAGTAATGGAAGTTAGCAGAAGAATAAGGGGTTAATATGACAGAGCAAATTTTGGAAATAAACAGAGAACTCTATGACCACATGAATCCAGAGAGATCAGTATTAAAATCTCCAAAAGGAATCAATGAAAATGTTGTTAGATTAATCTCTAAAGATAAAAATGAGCCTGAATGGATGTTAACTAAAAGGCTTCAAGCATTAAAAATATTCCAAAGCATGAAAACTCCAACATGGGGGCCTGATTTATCTAAACTAGACTTAAATGAAATAACATATTACACAAAAGTAGATGAAAAATCTCATGCAAACTCCTGGGATGAAGTTCCTGAAGATATTAAAAGAACATTTGAAAAACTCGGCATTCCTGAAGTAGAAAGAAAATCATTGGCAGGAGCAGGAGCTCAATATGATTCTATGAATGCTTATCATAATTTGAAAGAAGAATGGTCAAAAAAAGGGGTTATCTTTGAAGACTGTGATACTGCTTTAAAAAAGTATCCAGAATTATTTAAGCAATATTTCATGACTAAATGTGTTCCAATTTCAGATCACAAATTTGCAGCATTGCATGCGGCAGTTTGGAGTGGGGGTACTTTTATAATGGTCCCTAAAGGAGTTAAAGTTACAGTTCCTTTACAAGCTTATTTCAGGATTAACGCAGGTGGCTCAGGACAGTTTGAACATACTTTAATAATTGTAGATGAAGGGGCAGAAGTTTCATACATTGAAGGCTGTTCTGCACCACTATATAATAGTAACAATATCCACGCAGGCTGTGTTGAAATCTATGTAAAGAAAGGAGCTCGTGTCAGATATTCTTCAATTGAAAACTGGTCAAAAAATACTTACAACTTAAACACAAAAAGAGCAATTGTAGAAGAAGACGGGATAATGGAATGGATAAATGGCAATTTAGGATCTGGTTTTACAATGCTTTATCCCTCTTCAATTTTAAAAGGGAAAAGAGCAAGGACAGAAATGATTGGAATTGCATTTGCAGGCAATGGTCAAAACCAGGATACAGGCTCAAAAGTAATTCATATAGCTCCAGATACTTCATCAACAATTGTAGCAAAGTCAATTTCAAAAGATGGAGGAATAACAACCTACAGGGGTTTGGTAAAAATAAATAAAGGAGCAACAAATGCAAAATCAAATGTAGAGTGTGATGCATTAATGGTTGATAATATATCAAGATCAGACACAATCCCATATATTCAAATTTTAGAAAATAAGTCAGAAATTGGTCATGAAGCCAGAACAGGAAAAATTTCCCAGGAAAAAATTTTCTATTTAATGTCTCGAGGTTTATCTGAAGAAGAAGCAAAGAAAATGATAGTCTCAGGTTTTATAGAGCCAATAACAAAAAAACTTCCTGGAGAATACGCAATTGAATTAAACAGATTAATAGAATTGGAGATGGAGGGATCTCTAGGATGAGTGATAAACATGACAGTAACACAAGAAACTATAAAGCAATTGTATATCAACGAACCAGAATTCTTTCAGAATAAAAGGCTAAAAGCATTTGAAATATTCAAAACTCTTCCTAAATTAAATTTCAGGCATGGAATAAATATTGTAGTCTCCCCTGATAATTTAAACATAGATGAAATAACCCATGAAGATTCTATTCAATCTTTAAAAGCAAAAGGAGAAAATGTAGAAATCTTAAGTTTACATGAAGCACATAAAAAATACAAAGAATTGATAGAAGCTAATTTCTCATCTTTAGTTTCAGAAGAAGATAAAATAGCAGCTTTGCATTTAACTTTATGGAATAAAGGGCTATTCATAAGAATTCCAAAGAATACCCAATTAACAAAACCCATAGAAATTTCAACATTAATGAATTCAAAAAGGCAGTTTGAATATATCTTAATCATAGCAGAAGATAATACACAAGCTACAATTTTAGAGACTATAAAATCCACAGTAGAAGAAGGCTACAGGAGCAGCATTGTAGAAATAATTGTAGGTAATAATTCAAATATTCAATATGGCTCTCTTCAATCCATAGGAAAAAATTGCTATAATTTCTCAATTAACAGGTCAAAAATTGGGAAAGATTCTCATATGGAATGGTTCTCCGGAAATTTCGGAAGTAAATTTACAAGAATGGAATCCACATCAATATTAGAAGGCAAAGGCTCCTCAACAAAAAACCTTGGAGCATTTTTCGTTTCAGAAAATCAGCAGTTTGATATATTTACATCTGCAATTCACTCAGCGCCAAACACAACAAGTGATATGCTTGTAAAAGGAGCAGCAAAAGACAAAGCTAAATCTCTATACCGAGGTTTAATTGACATAAGAGAAAATGCTCCAGGAAGCAACGGCTATCAAAAACAGGATACATTATTATTAAATGAAGGAATAGAAGCAGATGCAATTCCTAAGTTATTAATAGGAAATAATGAAGTTTCATGCACACACGGAGCTACAATAGGCCAGATAGACAAAAATAAAATTTTCTATTTAACTTCCCGTGGTCTGACAAAGAAAGAAGCAGAATCAGAAATGGTAAAAGGATTCTTCACTCCATTACTAGGAAGAATATCTAATGAAGAAATAAAGCAGTATATTGAATCAATTGTTGAGGAAAGATTAAAATGAAACAATTATTAGATTTAAAAAGTGATTTTCCAATTTTAAGTCAAAAAGTAAATGGAAAGCAATTAATCTACTTAGATAATAGTGCAACATCTCAAAAGCCACAGAAAGTAATAGATTCAATTACAGAATATTATTCAAAATATAACTCTAATGTCCATAGAGCTATCCACAAACTAGGAGAACAGGCTACATTAAAGTACGAAGAAGCTCATGAAAAGGTTGCTAATTTCATAAATGCTTCAAAAGAAGAAATAATCTTTACAAGAAACACAACAGAATCAATTAATTTATTATCCCATTCATTGCAAATATCAAAAAAACATAACATAATAGTAACAGAAATGGAGCACCATTCAAACTTAGTTCCATGGCAGCAAATTTGTAAAGAAACAGGTGCAGAGTTAAGATTTATCCCAATAGATAAAGATGGAAAGCTAAACCTTAAAAAAATTCCAATCAATAATAATACAAGAGTGGTTTCAGTAGCTCATGTATCAAATGTTCTTGGAACTATAAACCCAATAAAAGAATTATCTAAGATGGTCCATCAGTATAATGCTTTATTTGTTGTAGATGGAGCACAGTCAGTTCCCCATATGAAGGTTGATGTTAAAGACCTAAATATGGATTTTTTAGCTTTTAGTGGGCATAAAATGCTTGGCCCGACAGGAATAGGAGTTTTATACGGTAAAAAAGAATTATTAAAAAAATTGCATCCTTTCTTAACTGGTGGAGGAATGATAAGTGATGTTAAAAAAGATGTTTCAGAATGGGCGGATATTCCAAATAAATTCGAAGCAGGAACTCCAAATATTGAAGGTGCAATTGCTTTAGGAGCAGCAGTAGATTATCTTGAAAACATAGACATGGATGAAATAAACAAGAATGTAAAAGACTTAGTTTCCTATTTAATGAAAAGATTGTTAGAATTAGACAATATTTCAATTTACGGTCCGGAAAACGGAGACAGGACAGCTTTAGTTTCATTTAATTTATTAGACATTCATCCGCATGATGTAGCTGAAATATTAGACAAAGAAGGAGTAGCAATAAGAGCAGGCCATATGTGTGCAAAACCTTTAATGGATATTTTAGGAGTTAACGCAGTATGCAGAGCTTCTCCTTATTTTTACAATACAAAAGAAGATATAGACCATTTAATTAAATCATTAAAGAAAGTTCAGGAGGTTTTTGCAAAATGATAGACATGTACCAGGAAGAGCTATTAGAGCATTACAAATCTCCTAGAAACTCAGGAAAAATAGAAAATCCTAGTGTGGAATTTCACGATACTAATCCTTTATGCGGAGATGAAGTAACAGTAACAGCAAAAATAAAAAATAACATAGTTAAAAATTTAAAATTTGAATCAAGGGGCTGTGCAATAAGTGTTGCCTCAGCATCCAAATTATCAGAGCAGATAAAGGGAAAAACAGTAAATGAAGTGCTAAAATTAGATAACCAATTTGTTTTGGATTTAGTCGGTGTTCCAATATCAGCAATGAGGCTAAAATGCGCTTTACTTTCATTAAAAGCAATTCAAAAAGCAATTATCCAGTATAAGGAGAAATAAAAATGGCAGACTTAGAAATTAAAAATTTGCATGTAAGCATTAATGGCAATGAAATACTTAAAGGAATAAACTTGGAAGTAAATAAAGGGGAAATAGTAGCATTAATGGGACCTAATGGTTCAGGTAAAAGCACACTAGCAAATATTTTAATGGGCAATCCAGATTATGAAATAACTCAAGGAAAAATAATTTTTAAGGGTAAAGATATAACAAAACTAGATACAACAGAAAGAGCTAAATTAGGATTGTTTTTATCATTTCAATATCCTTCTGAAATACCAGGAGTATCAGTTGCTAATTTTTTAAGAATAGCAATAAACGCAAGAAGAAAAGAAAAAATATCTGTTTTAGACTTCAGGGATTTATTAAACGAAAAAATGAAGTTGTTAAACATGAAAGAATCATTTGCTGGTCGTTATCTAAATGAAGGATTTTCCGGAGGAGAAAAAAAGAAAAATGAGATTTTACAAATGGCAATTCTTGAACCTGAAATTTCAATAATCGATGAAAATGATTCGGGGCTTGATGTTGACGCCTTAAGAATTGTTTCAAACGGGATAAACACTTTAAAAGAAAAAACAGGCATGGGTATATTAATAATAACTCATTACAACAGAATACTAAATTATATAAAGCCAGATAAAGTAGCAATATTAAAAGATGGTGTTATAGATAAAATAGGAAATCATGAATTAGCAGCTCAAATTGAAGAAGAAGGATATGAACTTTCAATAGGAGGTCAAAATGTCTAAAATAACAAAAAATACAACAATAAGTGAAGCTTTGGAGATGTTTCCAAGAGCAGCTGAAATAATGCAGAGTCATGGTTTACATTGTGTTGGCTGTCATGTAAATGTAATGGAGAGCATAGAAGGCGGAGCAAAAGGCCACGGTATGGATAATGAAGCAGTTAATCAGATAATTAATGATATAAATGAAGCAATGGAATCAAGTAAAACCTCTGGATCTCAGCAATTAATAACTCCATTAATAGTAACTTCAAAAGCTGCAGCTAAAATAAAATCATTATTACAGGCAGAAAATAAGCCGGATTATGCTCTAAAGGTTTCTGTTCTTTCTGGTGGCTGCTCAGGTCATAAATATGATTTATCCTTTGTAAAATCAGCAAAAGAAGGAGATTATGCCATAGAGAAAGATGGAGCTAAGATCTTTGTGGATAAAGATAGTTTAGAGTTCCTAAGTGGGTCAGAATTAGACTTTGTTGAGTCTTTAAGTGAATCTGGGTTTAAGTTCAAAAATCCAAATGCAAAAACTACCTGTGGTTGTGGAGATTCTTTTAGTTAATGAAAATGCCAAGAAACACAAGTACTGAAGATACAGCATTAATTCTAAATATAATAATAGAATCAGATAATGTACAATCAGTCTCAGGGCTAGCAGGTATAACGGGTTTAAGTGAAAGATTTTTATACGATTTAAAAAGAAGAGGAATAGTTAATCTCCCTAAAGGTAGAAGAGGTCCACCAAGATATACCTACGGTAGAATTGCAGAGGAACTTGGTTTAGTAATAATGCTCGCATCTATTGGTTGCCCAAAAACACAAATAGCAAGAGAATTAGATATAAAACCAGAATCGGTTGGAGACTTTATCGGAAAAGACAGAAGATTGTATGATACATGGAAAAGAAACAGATATTACCCATTACACAATTAAATTAATATACTTCTTTCATTTCCTTTAACCAATGGATAAACTAAGATTCGGAAC
>Ga0209541_10002987_pt1 | contig 31457 bp, 35 predicted proteins | sample RifCSPlowO2_01_FD_184027 | JGI IMG/M metagenome (GOLD analysis project Ga0209541, IMG submission 184027) | Groundwater microbial communities from Rifle, Colorado - Rifle CSP2_plank lowO2_0.1 (SPAdes) (version 2) | ecosystem: Environmental > Aquatic > Deep subsurface > Groundwater | place... | reverse complement strand
GCCTCGTTGAGACAGTTTTCAACTCGTTAAGCCATTCATGCGGGCCGGAACTTCAACATTGAAGTCAGACTATACCTTCAATAATGTGAGGATATTTTCCAACGATTTAATTCGTCGAAGATTTTTTGTCATTGATAATGCCAAGATTATGATTTCTTTCAAACCTTCTTTTTCTAAATGCTTATTTGTTTTCATGATTTCAACAGCTTTTTTAAAAGCGATGAAATCTTGTTGTTTTCTTCCCTCCAATTGATATTTTTCAAAATGCGGAATAATTTTACTTTGTAGATCTTCCAGTGACCTTACTTCATACTTGAAAGTCTGGTCACTTTTTGAATATCTTACAAAACCACACCCGAAAAAATCTATGAGGGCTTCAATAAGATCTTTGTCTTTCTCATTTTGAGAAAGTGAAAAAGATGGCCGGATTTCCCATCCGGTTTTCATTTTTCTTGGCAATATACCAACGTAGAAACTTCCTTCTCCTTCTGTGAAACCAGTAATATAAAATGGGTTTAAAGCATTTTTCATTACTTAATTTTACCACATTATTGGTTGGCGTGTTAGTAAGGATTTTACCCTTACTCTGCTCGAAATTGAGCAAGTCGTTACGGGGTCAACCGAGCACAAAATTTGTGCTTGGCGACTTCCCACGGTATTAAGAGAAAAATGTGTCCACATTTTCTCCCTCCACCGTTATGAGCCAACTTTTTTTCGCAGGGTACAATACTGCACCCTGTTGTGCCGGGCAATTCCGTTTTTTATACCCGGCAAGGGATTACGCTCACGTTGTTACTCGCACCAAATAAGTCAATTTTGGCACTGTTACCGTCATTTCTGCGGTATTCTGCATGTCGCCATGCAGGTCGGACTATATCTTCTCCACTTTTTGCGGAGCTCGGCGTATAGTCTCTGAGGGATCCTTTTACAAGGACTTCCCTGCTGATTGTCCGCACCAATAAATTTTCACATGTTTAACTTACGATGTTAAACAACGTATTATTGGATACTCGGAGTTTCCAGCAAATAGCCAAGTTTTACAAAGGCATTCGTAATACCTTTGGACGATTATAGTTATCGCCGACGTTCACTGGGGCTTCATTCAGTGGGCCCAAACCTTGCGGCCCGGACTCCCAAACTTAACCTTCCAGCACTGGTCAGGCTTCACCCCCTATACATCCTCTTACGAGTTAGCAGGGAGCTGTGTTTTTGATAAACAGTCGGTTGAAAGACGGTTGTTGCAGCCACTACATCACGCTGAGCGTGATGAAACTCTAAATTCTAATCTCTAAATCCTAAACAAATCCAAATAACCAAAACTCAAAATTCCAAACCCGTTGTAACGAGTTTTGAATTTAAAGAATTTGGATTTTGATATTGTTTAGAGTTTAGTATTTCGTATTTAGGATTTCTACATCATGCGCAACATGATGTAGTGGCAGGACATATTGCGAACTTACGTCCACTTGTTTGCCTAGTTCCTTAACGAGGTCTCACCCGTTCACTTTAGCATACTTACGCTTGTCCACCTGTGTCGGTTTGCGGTACGGTTTGAATATTTCTTAAATCTTTGAAGCTTTTCTAGGCAACGCGCTCACTTCAATTTGTGATATTGCTACCACATTTTCTGTGTTCTCAGATTGCTCCGTGAACCAAGAACCCAAATCCGATAATGGGCCAAAATTACTACATTGCGCACTTCTCGAAAAAATATCCAAGTGTCGGAATATTAACCGACTGTCCATTAGCTACGCCTTTCGGCTTTACCTTAGGACCGACTAACCCTTGGTTGAATACCATTGCCAAGGAAACCTTGGACTTTCAGTGGTCATGGCTTTCACATGACTTGCGGTTACTCAGGCCAACATTCTCACTTCTTTGCACTCCACCGTCGGTTACCCTTCGGCTTCAATGCGCAAAGAACGCTTCCCTACCAATTGTTTTGCCCGAGGGCAAAACAAGTCCATGTCTTCGGTATTAAACTTTAGTCCCGGGAATCTTTGGCGCGAATTACCCCTCCGTCCCGCGAACGGGACAGTTTGGACAGTGAGTTGTTACACACTCTTTAAAAGATAGCTACCTCTAAGCTAACTTCCTGCCTGTCGAGGGCAAAACACCTCCTTTAAAACACTTAGTTTAATTTAGGGACCTTAGACGATGATCTGAGCTGTTACTCTTTTGACCATGGAGCTTAGCCCCCACGGTCTAACTGCCTAGCCAAAGGCATATGGTATTCGGAGTTTAATTCGAAGTCCTGCCTTGCGGCAAGGAATTCGATTTAGTGCTCTACCCCCATATGCTGACGCTAGACGCCAGCCCCAAAGCTGTTTCGGGAAGAACCAGCTATTACGTAACTCGATTAGCTTTTCACTCCTTACCACAAGTCATCCCAGAGGATTGCACGACTCACGGGTTCGGACCTCCCCCCAAGATTAATCGGGGTTCATCCTGCTCATGGTAAGCTCGTCACGCTTCGGGTCTTATACTCTCGATTATATTTCGCGCTATTAACACTCGCTTTCGCTATGCCTCCACCCCAGAGGGGCTTAGGCAACCGAGAAGATAAACTCGTTGGCTCGTTCTGCAAAAAGCACGCAGTCACAGCCACATCACGCTAAGCGCGATGTGGAAAATTCAAAATTTAAATCTCAAAATGCAAAATTATGGTGTCGCAACGAGCCGCGGCTCGTTGCGACTTGTTTTTACATGCTGTCATACTCATCCATGAACGCCCAGTTGTCCCGATTAGGACTGTTGCGCATGATCTGATCGATCACTGAGTTGCCAAAGTACTGGCTCCGCTCATGTTCAGTCCTCATCCAGACATATGTAACGTCTGACACAGTAGCCTCTCTAAGTTGTTCGATTGGCCTTGTGTCAAAACCTCCCTGCTTGATGACTTTCTGGCGTTCCGCTTCCGATGCGTTTGGCCAAAATCTACCAAGCACCGTTTTGATCCAGAAAGCCCTTTCCTCTTGCTCTGTCACGATTAACTCCTTTGCACTTTGAGGTCTTTAATTTGAATTTACCCATCACGCACACCGTGATGTGGCCGCTCCTACTCTTTGTAAGCAAATGGTTTCAGGTTCTATTTCACCGGGGTCAACCCCCTACTTTTCACCTTTCCCTCACGGTACTTGTTCACTATTGGTGATATTATATATTTAGCTTTGGCCGATAGTTCGGCCTGCTTCCTGCCAGGTTGTCATGCCCGACAGTACTCAAGAAATCTAACAAGGAGCGTAAATTAATTTTTAAATACCGGGCTATTACCGTCTATGGCGCCCCTTTCCAGGGTGCTTCTTTTAACTAATTACTGTTCTCCCTCGGCAACCATTACGCCTCGCGCTTCGCACGAGAAATTTACGACGTATGATTTACAATTTATGATTTACGAACGAACGCAAATCTTAAATCTTATATCTAAAATCTTAAATCCCTTGTACGAAGCACAAGATGTAATGCTCCCGACGTTAAACCCTTACAACCCCAGAATAAATTCTGGTTTAAGCTGTTCCCTTTTCGCTCGCCACTACTAAGGGAATGTAAAACATCCTAATCATTTTACTCAATGAAGAATAAAATGAATAGAATATTTCGTTGTTTTCTTTTCCTCCGCTTACTGAGATGTTTCACTTCAGCGGGTTAGCCTCTGCATTGCTGCAGATAATTTCGTATTACCGAAATTGAGTTTCCTCATTCAGAAATCACCGGATCAAAGGTTGCTAGCCACCTCCCCGATGCTTATCGCAGGCACGCCACGTCTTTTGTCGCTTTAATATCCCAAGGCATCCACCATTTGCATATAACCTATTTTCTTGCGTAAGTAATAGATACAGATTTTATGTATCTTCTATTTTTATAAATCTTTTTGTGGTTGTCCCGATGCCGATAAAAATCGGCATGCGAGGATTCGCGATTGCGTTGCAGCGCAATCGGAACAGCCAAAGTATTTACAAAAATCGCCGGAAGTGAATCACATATGATTCACAACCGATGAACTTTAAATATGCTTTGTTACCTTTTGCCTGATTAAATAAGACCCATCTTAAAATTAATCAGGCAGACCTTGTCTACTGCGTTTTGAGGACAGCAAATATATATCTTTTGGATATATTTTGGCAAGGGTAAAGTTGTCAACGTACAATGATAAAAAAAACAAAAAATCGCTATTGAAGCGATTTATCTGATTAAATAAAAATACAGAAAGTTATTCGCTTCTTTTTTTAGTGATGGTTTTTATTTGATTTATCATGTAGTTTAGATTTTATTCTATTTATTAAACCGTGTCAAGTCTTTGTTCTCTATCATGGTTTTTACATGAGCAAAAAAGAAAAAGCGCGCCGCTTTTAGCGGCGCGCTTACTTGATAAATTTTAACTTTTCGCTTTGTTTTACCTTTGCATTATTTTCTTTTTCATTTCTGAAATGACTTCACTTGCTGCATCTTTTCCGCCAAGGCCGATTGCTATGGCTGTTCCCAAAGCAAGTGCGCCAACTACCCCCCAAACTATTGCCATATATAATGTTTTGATTAAATCGCTAGTTGGCAAAAGCTGTTCTAATATTAAGAAAAGGGTAAAAATCCAGATTGCCCACCTTACAATTGATGCGGCTAAATATCCATGTCCAACGCTCATTTTTTCCACACTGACCCTGACCACTTTTTCTATGATGTCAGAAATAACTACTGCCACCACGAAAATTAAAGCGGCAATAATAACATTCGGTACATAATTTAACACCTGCGTCAAAATCATTCCAAATTGGGCAAGGTTTAAAATATCTACCGCTATCAACAAAGATACAATAACAAATACCCACTTAAAAATCGCTCCGATAAATTCAGAAGGGTTTACTTTAACATTTGCTCTTTGCAATGCATTGCTCCATCCTTCTTTTTCAAAAAGCTTATTAAACTTTACCGATTTTAGAATTTCACTGATAATCCTGCCGATTCCCACTGAAATTAAATATCCTATTATAAACACTACTACCGCCAAAATTAGCTGACCGATAAAGCTCACCATATTCTGCAATAAAGGTTGAATAATCGACAATGACCAATCACTATATGATGTCATGTATTTTAATTGTTTAATATTATAATACTAACTTTAAAATAGAGATTTTATCCATAGATGGATAAGTCGACCTTATAAATAGGTTACATTAAACCCAATTAGTTCATTATCGCACCATATAGCCCTAAAAATCAAGTCTTAACCATAACTATCTGTGGATAAGTAATTTTTCCAATTTTCTGGCAAATCTATCGCCAAATTTATCACTTTTTCTTCTGTAGCCGCTTTAAAAGATATATTTGTGGCACAAAGAGCGATACTTTTATCCGGCAAGGATTCTTTTGCCCCGTGTTTTACATCTCCTAAAATCGGGTTTCCCATTTGAGCCATTTGGATCCTTATTTGATGGAACCGGCCCGTTTTTGGCATAATTTTTACCAAACTATACTTTTCATTGGACTTTACTACTTCATAATACAATTCGGCAGTGCGTGTTACTGTTGCCCGTTTTATCTCTTCTAAAATCTGCTGGTCGCTTTTATTTGAAAACCCCTGCGCAAAAAGCGATATTTTCTTGACCTTGCCTTTCACATCTTGCCTATCTACCGCCGGCTTGCCCACCACAATTCCATGATAAGTTTTTTGGATTGTGTGGTTTCGGAATTGTTCTGACAGGCGCGAAGCCCCTTTACTGGTTTTTGCAAATAATATAATTCCAGAAACCGGCCGATCTAATCTATGCACCAAACCTAAAAAAACATTTCCGGGTTTGTGATACTTTTCTTTTAAATATTTTTTAACATCGTCAAAAATACTTGGGTCTCCTGTATTGTCACCCTGACTCAAAACCCCTGCTGGTTTAAAAACCGCAATAACATGATTGTCTTCATATAAAACTTTTAATCCACTTGACATATATTAATTAAAATAATAATATTTTTCTTGTGTGCTTTTGGAAACCTAAAAACTCAAAGGAGTAGAGCGATGGAAAACCACATCCATGAACTAGTTTGTTGCAGCGGATGCGGGCGGGAATATATCTGCCTACCAGAGGATGACTACTACGACTCCACTAACAACGAAGACGGGCTTTGCAGGAAATGTTTCTTCAAAGAAGATCCAACAGCAGAACACAGCACATTGTCAAAGGCATCCTGATGTACATGCATTACGATGCAGATTAGCAAAGAGCAACGCCCAGTTGCTCTTTTTTTATGGTATACTCTAATTAGTAATTACACAACTTTTTTCACACTTTTGTCCCGATGGTTTCGCCATCGGGGATCCTCGTATGCCGATAAATCGGCATCGGGATTTCCCGCGAAAGGGGGAACATACTAACCGAAGGGGGGAATTTCGTGAGGATCAGCATTTATGTTTTTCCAAAACCGAATGGCAAGGCGACGGTTGCAAGTTTTTTTAAAAGCTTTGACAAACCGTATGCCCTCTCGGAAAAAATCATCGGAATTGACTTTCCTTTTTCCAGTTGCAATGGAAAAGAAATCACAGGAAGGGTAAGGGATGTTAAGATTGAAAACGGATTCGCCCGACTGGAATTGGAAACAGAGTTGGGGGAAGGCGATTTACGTAGTTGCCTTCTTGTTCAGGGCTGGGAAGAAACTTCTTTCCCTGCCACCGAATAACTTTCGCCCATAGGTCCCGCAAGATTCATTTTGCGGGACTTCTCACGTTTACCTATCCCCCATAAATCTTAAATCGTAAATCATAAATCTAAAATCGTTTTTATTCTTTCCGCTTCATTTTCAACTACCGGTCCATCATAATCTCCACTGTGCCCAGTTTGGCCTTCATAAGAAGGCTTTTTCTGATCCAAGTGCAAACTGAAATTAAGTGTTTTCCCCGCACCGTCATTGCGAGGCGCCGCGCCAGCGGGCGCGGCGCTCGAAGCAATCTCTTTTATATACAAATGGAACCTGGGATAATCGTTTCTAGCCAATTTCCTTACCATGCTAAATTCCCCGGCTTTCTGAAAATAAGCTGGCACATATCCAATCGTCCGCATCAGGTCATTAGTGCTTTTTTGTAGGTTATGAATAGCGAATTCCATATTTTTAATTTGAAACCAGAGCACTAAATAAATTTAGTGCTCGGCCGAGCACCTTGAAAAGGTGCTCTGGTTCCATATTGATAATTCATAGTTTATATACTAATATGTAATCAGCACACGATTCCACAATTCTCAAACAATGGAGGCAATAATGCCAGAGCAAAAGGTCTTGATTGACGTTAAGAAACTTGAATCTTTGCTGCCCCGCATGCGTATTCTGGATTCGGCGGATTTGGATCAATTCGCCAGTTTTGCGTTCCGGTTATGGGAACTATCACGGGGTCTTCCCGAAGATTTTCGAATGAAAATTTTTGTACTCCAAGACTTTTTTCAGCACTACATTGCCTACAATCCAGGACCTTACCGACCCACTAGGGAAGAGGCTATTAATCATTTAAATTCTCTTTTGCCTAAAAGAGAATAATCTGCGTTTTAATACCAGCCACGCCCAGCTCTTCGACCAGCTCAAAACAAGAGCTGGTTTTTTTATCCATGCTTAAATTCAACAAGTCATGCACATTGTCCTGTACCTTTAACAGGCTACCTGCTATATCTGGTACTCTCATTTTAATTCTAACTCCACCGTCATCCATAATATTGATCTCTTTTACCCAATCCCTAACTATTTTCTTTTTTAGATCAAAACTAGGATTTTTAACTCTTGAATAATACGAGGCACAAGATTTCTGAATTTCCCTATCCATCCGGCCTGATTCTTCAATTACTCTGATATTCTTTTTAACCTCTTCGGCCTGTTTATTCAATAGGTCTTCCTGCATATTAAGAGGCTCTATCTTGTCGTACAAATCTTGTTTATTAAATTTTTCATCAGCAAACAAATCAAGTAAATTAGATTTCTTTTTCTTTATACCCTCCCTTTCCAATAAAATGGCTTCAAGATTTTTTTCGTTCGCTTCCTTATTACTATTTTTAATCCTCTCGGATTCTGCTATCGCTTTTTTTATATTATCGGGATTACTAATAAATGCCTTTACGATAGTCCAAACCGTATCCTCTAAAATTCTTAAATTTGCGCCCTTTGATGGGCATTTTTTGTATTCGTGCCTTGAATAGCATATATACCTAAAATAACGGCTAATATCGCCATCTTTCTTGTTAAATGGCATTCCACATGGCTTGCCTCTGTATGGCCTCCCACAATGAATACACACAATAAGTTTTTGAAGGAGATAATTATATTTAGGCGTTCTCAAATAATTTTCACTCCTTAACTTTATAAGATTTTGAACTCTGTAAAAAGTAGCTTCATCAATAATGGGTTTTATTTTAATGAGTTTCCATTCAGATCGTGGCCGCCATTTCCAACCGGTAAACCCTCCCCTATCTCTTGTTTTGCTTACTTCTTTTACGATCCTAGTGGCTTCGCAATAAATCTTCTTCCCAAAGTAAAAATTACCTATGTATGATTCATTTTGGAGTATTTGTTTTAGCGTGCCTGGCAAAATAGGTATTTGATATTTTCCTTCTTCGCCCTTCTTGCCTCGCGCATAAACTCCCATTTCTGCTAACTTCTTTACTGCCTGATTTAAATTTTGCAAATCCCCATAAACCTCAAAACATTTTTTAATCTTACGGGAAGCGCTACGATCAATTTCAAAATGAGCTTCTATTCTTGTATCCCTATTATTTCTGACTAACTTATAACCCCAACTAGGATAACAACCAATAAGTATGCCGGCGTTGGCTTTGCGATATTTTCCATCTACCATTCGTTGTTTAATTTTTTCCTTCTCATATTGCGCCACAGAAGCCAGTACAGAGGTACTTAAAACGCCTTCGGGACTGCCTAATTCAAGCGGTTTGCCTTTTACCTCTACCCTTACGCCATATTTTTTAAGGTAATCAAGAATAAACCATAACTTTCCTTCTCCTCCCCGTGAAAACCTATCTAAAGCATATACGGCAACCACATTAAATAAGCCCCTCTTGGCATCTTCTTTTAGGCGACTTAATGCTGGTCTATTTAGCAAACTCCCAGAAAAGCCATCATCTAAATACTCATCAACAATATTTTTTCCATTGTAAACACCTCTCAACACAGAAGCTTGAGTTTTAATAGTTTCATCATGCTCTTGGCGGCCTGTACTTGTCCTACAATAAAAAACTATTCTGTCTTTAATTTCCATAGTTCTGGACTAAAGCCTTATCTTTCTGCCACCTTAAATGGTAGCCCGACTTTTTCCTATACTTTGTATCCTTTGCGCCAACTGGCCGGCCTAATTTTTTGCCTTCCTTTTTTACCCTACTCAAACCTAAATTTATTCTTTCGGTAATAATTTCTCTTTCCATTTCAGCAAAGCCGGAAAGGATGGTAAAGAAAAATTTTCCCATTGCTGTTTCAGTATCAATATTCTGACTTGTAGCAATAAGTCTGATGCCTTTATTTTTCATCTCCTCTAACACCTGCAACAAATGAGATGTGCTTCTACCCAGCCGATCAAATTTCCAAACGACCACCGCTTCAAATCTACCTGCCCTCATATCTTGCAACATATGATCCAATTCCGGCCTGCTTGTTTTTGCGCCAGAAATTTTATCAAAATATCCGCCCACTATATCGTGATTATTCTTTCGGCAATAATCTTTCAATTCCACTATTTGATTTTCTAAATTTTGATCTATTTTACTAACCCTACAATAGAGTGCTGTTTTCATAAGTTGTTTTTTAATAATATTTTTTACAAACTAAAAGGGACTGGAAGACAGAAGGTCATTTGTTAAGGACGACCCAGTTTCCAGCCCCTTTTAGTATTCTATTGTAAAAAATAAAATACCTCCTGTTTAGCTGAATCGTCCTTAACATCTTCATTATAGCAAACTATTTATTAAAGTAAATAAACTACTGATTGTTTGTTTTTATATTTACCTATCAAGAAGAGGTGGTTTTGGGTAGGGTAGATTATTTACTATCATCTTCGCTTTCAAAATTTAATACCGATTCTACAAAATTGACTAGATCAACCCTTTCATCCGATAACTCAATAATCACCCTTACCTCTTCTGCCTTCTTTTTAATACCTAAAACCGCCTCAATCTTATTGATTTTTGCTTGTTTTTCACTCTTTTTAGGCTCTTTAAGAGGCTTTTTGTCCATAACCCTGCCTCTTTTGTTCGGGAGACAAAGTTATGGATTCGTTTTTTTATTTCCACTTCTACCTCTATTTTTGCCAAAAAAGTATGAAAATCATATGCCCCACTTAAGCAGATTATCAAGCTCTTTAATAAGCTCTTCTGCACTCATACCGTATACCTCCCGCTCTCTCTTTCTTATAAGTCGTTTCATCTTTTTTTCATTCATAGTCGGCTTATTAAAAGGAAGTGGTCGGGTTGCCTCAATAACCATCATTAAGCCCTTATTTTTTAAGGCAGTATTAAGCCACTTCCTGCGCCATAGGCCGTAATGCCGGCGGATAACCCTTGCATAGCTTTCAGAATAGCCTGCCTTCAGAGCTGACCTATACGCATTTCCAAATAAGGGAGATTCTAAATCAGCGTAGGATCGCAGAAAATCAAACTCCTTCGAGCCTATTCCCTTAAAACCCGCCGCCTTTATTTCGCTTTCGTAATTTTTTTTATTTACATTCTTCATAATTTTTGGGACTTCCTAACTTCCTAACCCTATATACTGATAGGAAATTAGGAAGTCAGAAGTTTTTGTTCAATTGGCTCGTTTAGGTCTTCTGAAATCATTTTTGGTAAAGAAAAATGCCATGCATTACCCTTGCCTTTGATCTTTTCTCGAATTAGTGTTTTTTCCTCTAACATTTCTTTCACAGCATCATCAATAGCAGTTTTTCCAACATTGGCTTTTTCTTTTCCACTTATAATAAGCTCCTCCATTTTAATTGGTGGCTCACTTTGAAGAGTTTCTAAAATAAATTCCTTTGCCTCTTCTTTTTTAACTAACTTCTCTTTAACCTCTCCGGTATATGCAAATGAAGCCACTCCTTTTTCTTTGTCTATTTTCAATTCAACGGTAAAAGGTTTAAATTTTTGGTCTTTCCTAAGTTTTGCCTGCTCTAATGATATTTGAAGTCCCTCCTCGGTTTCTTTATCCTTTCGAATAGCCACATGACAATCAACCCTAGCAAATAATACAGTAGATCCCCTTAGTCCCATTGAAGCCGGCGCATTTTTTACCATAAAATGCTCTTTCCTATGATGATGTATAAAAATTACAGCAATGCCAACAAGATTAAATTGTTGTAATGCTTCCATAACTCGTTGCATTTCTTCGGCATTATTTTCAGTTCTGGAGTGGATTGCGCTGAAGGGATCAAAAATAACTAACTTAACATCTAAATTTTTTGCCGTATCAACAAGGTACTTTATGTCGTCTTTATTATCCACCTTAAATTCTTCTTGTGAATATAGATAAATCTTGTCCTCACTTTTAAAGCCGAGCAATTTCATTCGTTTATGAAACTCTGAATGTCCGGCCTCTTCATCAATCATTAATACTCCGCCTTGCTTAACTGCAAACTTACCAAAAACAGGTTGCCCCGTAGCAATACAATGGGCAATATATAATGTTATCCAACTTTTACCGCTTTCCGGATACCCAGAAAAGGCAATCATTCCTCTTTCTGGAACTAATTTATCCACCAAGAAAGGCTGTGCCTCTAACTTCATACTAAAAACATCCTCAACAGATAATGGCTTAGTCCTTTCTCGCTTTGCACTAGCACCTCTTTTTAATAACTCCCGATTAGCTATGCTCTCAAATACCGCCCTTATTTCATTATGTGGTAATGGAGGATTGTTTAACCTATTCCAACCAGATAAGTAATCAAACCCCAATGCCTCCCATTCTGATGTAGGAAGATATGATAATAGCTTCCCCACAACAACGGTTGCTGATTCATTCCGGCCACCACGATTCACTCCACCTATTATATTTTTCAAGTCTTGCTGTTTTTTGATACCAACCAACTCGATACGATCTAAAAGCCACTTGGGTATTTCCGCTATCTCTGCTTTATCTGGTGAGAAACCTTCTAGCCATTCGTAACGATTACCGGATTGATGAAGTGATGGAGGTGCAATAATACAGCCACCATCACCTCTTATATCAATATACTCTCCAATTTTTCCTGCTGAATTTTTAATGATTTTATCTTTTGGGTATTTGAAATAGTAATGCAATCCCCCGCCCCCAGTTTTAACCTTGAAAGTATCTGGCAAGTCCATGCTTGTTATATTTGCTCCCTGATCAATATCTAAGACAACAATTCCAGATATACTTCCGGTAGCTATTGCAATACCTTTGGCACTTGGACTAGAAAACCATTTTTTGATTTCTTCCTCACTGGGTAGTCTTTTTTGGTATTCGGCCCAAGAATTAATTACCGGTCTTTTATCAGCGCCGACAGGAAAAACGCTCCATCCTCTTTTAAGATAGCCCAGTGCAATTTCTAAAAGATTTTTATTTTGATCTATTTCCATGTGTCGTTATGATACATCTTTAAAAATGGATTTTTAAATTTGACCGTCCACCGTTTTTTGCAAAAAGAACATGAGAAAGGTATTTTTACTTTGCCGCTTTTCCAATTTGAACTGCCACCATGATATTCTGCCTCTACCTGACAGCATAGACATTTTTGCAGTTCTGATTTGTTTTGTATCCTCCCATCGTCATCTACTTCTATTTGAGTCTCAAAAATAATTTCGCCTTTTAATAGATTTTTATTTTGATTATTGTGTTCCATATTTTTTAATTTAATATTATTTAATAAAAAACCTCTTCTGGACAGGTTCCTTTTGCAAAAGCGCCTGCCCAAAAGAGGTTTGCAAAAGGAAATTAACGCTTAAAAAACAAAAAAGACACCGTTAGGTGTCGAAAAACAAGATGATCCACAAACAAAAATAAAAACTTGTTTTTACCGCACCAAGCGGTAACTTCGTTTCTATTTTGGTTGAAGATCGTTCCACTACGAACCAAAATCTTATTAAGTGCTATCAATATCTATCCTTGATTTAATTATAGATTATTACGGGGCGCTGTCAATCTTTTTTATCCCCAACTCCATATTAATCTTTCTTATCTCTTTTTCTATTATTGCCAGACTGCACTTTTCCCTTATAATTATTTTCTCCATTATCTTCTTGCTCCAAAACCGAAGAAGTTATAGCTTCATAAAAAGATTCATAAGAATCTTCTCTTTCCGGTAAAATATTATCTAATGTGTCCTCTTTTTCTCTGTTGGCCATATTTTATGTTCTAGATCAAACCAAACGATATAAAATATACCTGCTTGATATGCTCCGAATACTCTAGCTTTTTGATTATTGACCCCCACAATAGAAAAATGAAAAGATGGTAATGCATTTGCCCTACTATCCGGAAAACAATTTTCTGTACACTTGCTCCAATCAGTTTGATAGAAATGGTAAGTTGAACGTTGTCTAGCTAAATCGTTAAAGGATTTTGAATTTACTTCTTTTAATCTTTCTAAAGATTTCTTGACTTCGTCCTTGCTCCAATTTGATAAGCAATATTTTCCACTGGAATCATAAAATTCAAAGCTAAATTTTATCTTTTCATCAGCTACCATTTTATTTCTTGAGGTGTTGTTCTAAAATATGTTCATCTAAAATATGATTATTTGACTTCTCATTTGGCTGTAATCCCCTTCTTGCCTCCAACCACCCTTTTTCTTTATGACTCAATACAACTAATTCAAAGGCAGTAAATTTTTCACAATTCTCGTAAGTTTTATTTAATATACTTACTATCTCTGGATCATTTTTTTCAATAAACTTTTCCTCCGAAATATCAACAAAATCTTCTATTGCTATAGGAGACGAGCCATACTTCTTTAATTCTTGATATAAGCTTGGCACCACTGGGCCGGCTGGCCAAGCTTCTATTTTTTCACTAAATAATTTATCTTTCCCCTTTTTGCTAATCAAATAAAAAACATAAGCAAAATACACAAGTTTTTGCATTTTCAATGGAGTAATGAGTTCGCCATCCTTCTCTGCCCTTATTAAGAAATATTTTGCTATTTCTTTTGGTGAGATTAAACCAGTTATTGGCATAGAAGTTTTATTTATTTTATCTTACTACTTTAAACTTTTAATTAAAATACCCATTGTGGATAACTAAAAGCCCTATATACCTGTATGACGATTATACTCCGCATCTATTACTCATTTTCAATCTTATAATTTAACTTGGCGAGCAAATTAAAATGATTCACTAGGCCATTTCCTATTCTACTCGCCTCTGAAAAGCTAACCTCTTTGCCGTATTGTTCCTTAATGATATTCTGCAACTCTTTAATGGTTTCCTCTTTAAGCATTATAAGTTAAACGAGTTTAGTAGTGTTTTTATTTTTTCTATTTGTCTATCTGAATCTTTTTCCCATTCCCGTGATGAAATTCTTACAAATCTCCATCCTGCCCTTTCTAAGATCCCCTGCCTCCAAACATCATAGAAGTTTTGCTTGTCTTTCATTTCAAAATGAGTTGGCCCATCACACTCAACCGCTATGCAATTTTTCCCATCGCCCACAACAAGATCAATATAAAATCCGGCGGCTTGGTATTGTGGCCAAACCTTTAACTTAGACATTTCTAAAGCTCGTGCAACCTGCTCTTCAAATTTTGATTCAAATATTTTATTAGGGATCTCGGCAATTGGTGCTTGGTCTGCGTGAATAAGAAATTCCTTCAATAAGCCGTTTGGGAGATCATCTTTTCCTACCGAAGAAACAGCGATAAGTTTTTTCTTCGCCCTAGTAATTGATACATTGAAAACATTTGGCTTCTCCAAAAAGTTAAGTGTCCCGTGATGAAATTTTGGATCAATAGAAAGTGAAAGAATAACTACATCTTTTTCATCTCCCTGCAAGCTATGAGCTGTGCCTACTACAATTTTATGCCTTTCTACTTCAGTAAGCGAGAGGTGCAGGGGTAATTCTTTTGTTATCGCGTTTACCTGATCCCTGAAAGGAGAAAGGATACCTATAGTTGTAGGTTTATCTGCTGGAGATTGAGATATAAGTTGTTTTACCTGTTTAAATATTTCTTCAATTTCTTTGGGGTTTGCCGCCCCTTCAGTTCTTTGACCCCTCACATATTCCATCTGAATAGGTAGCCCTTGATCCTTAAAACCCATCTTTGGCTTATGAGTCATTATTCTAATTTGATTCGCATAGAACATTTTATTAGAAAAACCGATAATATGTGGATCTGACCTAAAATGTTCATCCAGCATAAAATAATTTTCTTGAGGTACAAGATTTTCAGCTACATCAAATAAACTATGGGTAGAAAAACGATAGTTAGCTTGAATATCCGGAGGCACATTATTTTTAGCAAAAGAGGAGTATTCGGCTTGCCGGCCAAGAAATACTACATGGTTGAGTTGTTTTGGATCTCCCACAATTAATACCCTATTAGCTCTATAAAGAGCAGGTATAGCAGAAGCTAGATCGCATTGACTAGCTTCATCAAAGATCACCAAATCAAACATACCTGGCTCTACTGATAGAATTTGCGAAAGATGATAAGTAGTACTAGACCAGCAAGGAAATGCCGATAAAAGAGTTTCTGTCTTAACTTGAGCGAGTAGAGCAAGTTTTTCTCGGATGTTGGCCGTTCTAAGGGATTTTATAAACTTCTTAATTTCAACTCGTTTTTCATAGTTATGAACTATAACATGCAAATTACCCAAAAGTCTGGCTTTGAGATTATCAAGCGCTAATTTCTTTAATTGACTTTTAAGAGCTTGAATTTCAGACCAAATTTTATCTACCTCATCAAACTTAGCAATCTCACTTTCTATTTCTTCTCTACTCTTTTCATTAGCTATCCTTTCTGCCATCAAAATGAGTTCTTGGACTGGCGTATTTTCTGAAACTCCTAATTTTTTACGGATATTATTTATAGTGATAGTCCCCCACCAAGTTTGTAGAAAAAATCCTTTATTCCTTATAAGAGCATCCGCGCCCTTAATTTTTTCCTGTATTCTAATAGCTTTATCTTTTCTAATAGAAAGGCCATCTGTTTTGAAATCAAAATTAAGGTGCTTATTTATGTCTTCAATTTTTTCTTTTGCCAAAGCCCATGTCCGCTCATTGGTTATTGCGTCAGTAAAATCACTTTCTAGTTTAGAGAGATTTTTCTGTGCTTTCTCATATTTTTCCAAAACAGATTCTATATCCTTCTTATCATATGGCTTTACGGGACTATTTGGGCCAGTAATCGCCTCTAACTTATCCGCCAAAGCCCGCTGTGCTTTTCTTGCCCCAGAACGAGCGATAGAATATGGGCCAACAAATTCTTCAAGCCATGACGACACTACATCTACCGCCTTATCCATTCTGGACACAAATAAAACTCTTTTACCTCCAAGAAGGTGATCTAGAATAACGGCCGCTATTGTATAAGATTTACCTGTGCCAGGTGGCCCCGAAACTATCGTTAGGTTATTCTTCCGTGTGTTTAAAACGATTTTCTTTTGGGTATCACTAAGATCAAATGGAAATAAATCGTGCCATTTTTGCTCTTCTTGTTTTTGTTCAGTAAATCCACTAGAAGCGCCATTGGCAACTTCTGAAGCTGGATTCCCGCCATTAGTGGTATTTTCTAAAAAGATAGAATCTAAACCAGTCTTATCCTTAGCGTCTTTGAGAATTTTATTTAATTCTTCTACAACTGTGCCTTCTGCATCTTGTCGGGGAGCAAGAATAATGCAATGTGCTGGACATATTTCATAACCCTCATGGCTTGTATCTTTTTCGTCAAATTTAATAAATGAAGTAAAATCACCTCGTTCTTTAAATATTTCTGGAAAATAGTTATTTAAGTTATTGAAAAACTTTCTTACTGATTCTAGTGTAAGTGGCCATTCCGGTATTGATGAATATACATCTTGAAATCTAACCTCTAACTCTTCCTCGTTTTGAGCCGTTGCGATACTTGCTATTAATGACTGATTTAAATGAATTGTATCGTCCTCCTTCAAAGTGAATACAACGGTGTCATTTTCTGTTTTTTCTGCATCCAGTTTAAGAAAAAGTAATGGTGCATTTATTTTATTTGTTCTGTTGCCATTCCCCTTAGTACCTTTCACGAATAAAGTACCTAAAATAATTTCAAATTCTGTAGGCCGAGCAGTGGCCTTATAAATAATATCTAAAACTTCTTTGCTTTTTAATTCTATACTGCCATCTGCCAGTTGCTTAATAGCGTCCGGCTTTAATGGTAAAAATAAAATATCTCCAGAGGTAATATCGGTTAGGGCAACCGAACGCATTATTGCTTGAGCGCAATCCTTTAGGTATCCAATAATTGAAACCAATCTTTCTGGAGCTACAGATCTTTCTCGTTGTTCTGCATTAAAAGTTGAAACTAAATCTTTTTCTTCTACCTTTCCGATATTCACATTCGTTGTTTTTTCATCAAATCCACCCTTTTTCTCACATCCTCCACAAATTTGGCCGTACTTAACCTTATGTTGTTTGCAAACAACGCAATAAGGCTTATCGGCCCAATACTTTTTAGCATCAAAACGTCTTGGATACATATGGTTTATTCATTAAAACTATCACATCCTTACGGTAATTAAAAGCACCTAATCCAAGGCGCTTTTGTGCTAACCACAAACTAATATTCGTATGGCCCCGATTGACGGCCAGAATCAGTGGGTGCATTATCTTCAAAATCTTGCAATACTTTATTGCATCTTTGGAATTCTACATTATTTAAATTTATAGTTTCTGCACTTAATACAGACCGGCAGTGCTTTATATCCCGCATATAAAATTCTTTTCTCGCTTCAATTTGCGCCTGCTCTTCCGGACTCAATCGATCCCAGCTATTTAGCCAAAATAAAATAAAGAAAACAACTCCAATAATCACAAAAATTCCAATACCAATTACCCATGACTTTACTGAATCTTTAGAAGGCTCTAATGGTTTTTCGTTATTTATTTTAGCCCCTTCTCTTTCGGACTTATTTAACCATCTACCTATAAAATAAAAGACAGGAACTATTATAAGAATACCGATAATTGTTTCTATTCCCATAAGTTTACTTTTTAATAATTTCCAATGATTATCTACCAGCCATATTTACCTCCGTACCCACTCCCATCGGGTATAGGTTCATTGATTAGCCCCTGATCGTGTAATTCCTTCATTCTTCTATATTCTGAAGGGCTTAGGCGGCTAGGCTCGGCATCCTCTTGAATAAAAAAGACATATATTATAGCAAATATAAAAAACCCTAAAGTAAGAAAACCTAAAGTTTTTATGATGATATTTTTGATTTTCTCCATGTTTTTATACTTTTTAGAATTATTTTTGTGGATATATTCTAAGACATTCTGTTCTATCTTCTTTTTCCTTTTCTTTCGCTTTATTGATACTGTCTAAGGCTCCCTGAAGACACTTTGTCTGTACCTCTTTATACTCATAGGTTTCGCAACCCTCACTATAATTGCTCCAATAAATAATAGATTCATCTTTTTTAACCTTTGCTTCATTAAAGCAAGATTCTAATAATAATTTGCTTTGATTTTCTTGATCAATCTTTAATTGTGCTTTTTGAGCTTCAACTAATTCTTCTTGTTGCCATTGATATACTTTAGCTCTCTCTTTTGTTGGAATAAAAATAGTAAAATAGTAAGCCAAAGAAACTCCTACAATAAGAATTACTAGCAATATACCTGCCTTAAACCAATTATTCTTTAGCCAATTTATAGTATTTTTCATAATTTATTTTTATAATTCTCTGCTTGACCAGCCCTTTTTCCAGCTTTGTAAGCAAATTCTGCGATATCGATTATAATTGCAATCACAACAAAAAATGCGACCATCCATATTTTAAGTTCCCGTGCGATTTCGGTGGGCGCACTAATAGAAGTTATATACGCCAATACATATCCTAAAAATCCTAACCCTAAAATTCTCAACAAAGATTTCATAATTTTATGTATTGATTTTTTGTAAACACAAAACCCCACGCTAGCTAGGCCTTACGGCCCCATACACCTTTCGGTGTACGGCCCATCGCTGAGTTGCTGAACGTGAGGTTCAGTGTCAGCGATGGGTCTTAGTTTGCCATACCCATAGAAATTCTATGGGGTTAGGCAGTCAATATTAAGTTGTTAATTTATACTATCCCAAAAGTATAAAAAGATAAAGATAGAAAATAAAAAAAGTGGCATGACCACCTTTTTAAAAGAAATTTTGTATTTTGGGACTGGGGTACGCACGCTCCCTCTTAAGGATCCTAATTATTTACATATTAAAGCAGTAAGTACCCGATTCTTCGGACTGGGGGATCTCCGGCAACAAAAAATAGGCCAATAAGCCTATTTTTCCCCTTAAATACTGACCATATAGTCAAACTCACACACAGATTCTATAAGGTCTTTATCCATGTTTGAACTCGATGACATCCCCATCTTTCACCACGTACTCCTTCCCCTCCGTCCTGATTAACCCCGTTTCGCGGGCTTTTCCGTAGCTTCCCGCCTTCAATAAATCTTCCCAAAAAATGACTTCTGCTTTGACGAATTTTTGTTCAAAATCTGAATGAATGACGCCAGCCGCCTGGGGTGCCAAGTCGCCTTTATGAATTGTCCAGGCGCGTGTTTCATCCTCCCCCGTTGTCAAAAATGTCTGCAAACCCAATAATTCATAAGATTTTTTAATTAAAATATCTGTGCCAGATAATTCAGAAAATCCCAAGCCGATCCGCTCTTCTTTATTTAATCCTTCTGATTCATATTCTGCTGCAATATCCAAAATGACATAGCTCTTAAACTGTTTAACATCGTAAGTTAAACAATCTTCTGGTTTTCCGTTGAGTAAATACAAACGAGGCTTAAATGTGAGCAGTTGATATTGTCGCACAATGAGATTTTCTTCTTCTGTCCAGTTTTGGTCAATTAAAACTTTTTGCTGGCTTAAAAATTCTTTGGCTTTTGTAAGGGCTGACATTTCTTTTACGGCTTCTTTTTTTCCGGCGCGGACATCTCCGGCTAAGCCATCAACTCTTTTATTGACCGTTTCCAAATCTTTTAAAATTAGCTCCACATCCAAAATTTCTTTGTCTTTTAGAGGATCAATTTCCGTCTGGGTATTAATAATGTCCGGATTTTTAAATGCGCGCAAAACATAAACAATGGCGTCGGTTTCACGGATATTAGCCAAAAATTTATTGCCCAGTCCTTCACCTTCGCTGGCGCCTTTAACTAACCCAGCAATGTCCACAAAATCCACCGTAGCATAGATTTTCTTGGCTGACTTGGAAAATTCAGCCAGCTTGTCCACCCTTTCATCGGGAACCAAAACAACCCCAATATTGGGGTCTATGGTAGCAAACGGGTAATTAGCAATTAATACCTGTTTTTTAGTTAGTGTTTTAAATAGCGTGGATTTTCCTACATTTGGAAGCCCCACAATTCCGATAGATAAAGACATTTAGTTCAAAAATGGTTTTTACTTAGCCACTCCATTGCCTCTTCTTTTGTTTCAAAAAATTTAACATTCTCATGCAAAGCTATTGCTCCGATTATTTCCACAATCATTTTTCCTTGATATGATCCGCCAAAAACTGCAGTTTTTTCTACATAATCTTTTGTGCTGTTTGCAAATTTCAGCATTTCCATAAAACATTTCATTGCGTATTTTCCGGTAAAACTACTTAAATCTATAATAACTTTCACTCTTTTATTGTCAGCGTAATACATATCAGCTATTATTTTAACCCCTTCTTCTCGTGAAGCAATTAAACCGTCTAATTTATCTTCCAGCAAGTCTCCGATGATAGCAATATTTACGACTTTGCTTGCGTCAACGCTAACTGTTATTGGTTTTTCCATGAAATAAGTTTAATGAATATGACTTTGATTATACTATACATTATTAATCACAAAAGAAAAAGCGCGATAAAAAAAGCGCGCGCATACTGATTGGTGGACTCCTTGCGTATTGATTGGAACAAACTTATGCAAGAATTATTCCTCTGGAAACAATTACAAGGATATATGACTACAATGGATTATAGCATAAAAAACTAATTTAATTCATCATCAACGTCTATATTAGGTACTCTGCCATAGTACTTTAATGCTGCGTAAAGCAATTCTATAAACTTGGCATTTGGTAGTGGAAATTTAGAATAGAGAGGTATGACTTGTAAAAATTCTCCTTGTTCGGCTTCCTGTTCCTTTTGATAGTGGTATGAGTAGTTGGTAAAGAAAACTCCATTATGCGGGTCTGGATTTTCTGGCGTAGACGTACCTTGTTTATTTATCATTTTACTTACATCATTAAACCATTTCTTGCTTGTTGGGTCTTCTGACGTAAGGGGAGAATTTATATCAATGAAAATCATAAATGGTTTGTCTTTTGGGTTTTGTTTTAATGCCCTATTTAATAATTTCTCTACATCTCCTTTCAATAATTTATATTCGTTTTTTACTCCAACAGTATGCAAAACTCCAGCCCTATGTCTACTTTTAGCCTCAACTGCTATCTCGTTGCCTGTTTCTTGATGAGTTGCTATAAATTCACAATGTTTGATAGTTAGTTTTTCTGTTTCATCTAAAAATTTAATGCTGCATCCTAAGCGTGCAAAAATTGCTGCAATAGCTATTTCATAACGCACCCCCTGATATTCGTTTTTATCTCTCAATCTTTCCAGTAACTTTTGGGGTAATTGACCAGTGTGAATCAAACTACAAATATCAAACGCCAAGGATAATAAAGATTTACACCAACCGTCTGGCTTGGCACCCCACACATTTTTATTTATCATTTCTCTTTCTACGGATTCCCTTGTAAGCCACTCGCCAAATTTAACGTAACATTGAAGTATAAAATGCCTTTCTTTGAATGGCAAAGCCATACCTTCTTCCCACCATTTTTGCCCAAGCGTCAATCTTAAAATATCAATAATAAATTGATGGAATGTTTCATTAGTTGGACGACTATGGTAAACTCTACTACCAATTGCCCATACTTTTTTGTCTTGCCATATAACAGGTTTTACATAGTTGATGTATATGCCTATATTTTCTTTTGCCTTCCTTTCTGCCCCAACTTTCATAAAGTAGTTAACAACCTCTGGCGGAACGTTGTTTGGATTTTCAATATGCGAAAACTCCTGTTTTTCTTTAAGTAAACAGCACTTTTTATATTTTTTATTACTACCACAATGGCAGGGTAAATTTCTTTCACTTCCGCTTCCCATAGTGTTTTTTATATCCAAACTAACTCTTATTTGGCAAAATTTCAATACAAAGAAAAAGCCCAATATATTTCAGGGGCTTTGGATGAATGTTAAAACTGCAATTTAGTGTAAATTTAACTCACTGCCTTAATAATAGACAAAAACTTTTTAATTCTGGGGTGATTTGGGTTTTCCAAGATACCTCTACCGCCAGTTTCTATAACATTACCTTCATCCAAAAATACTATCGTATCACTCGCCTTTTCAGCAAAGTTCAACAGGTGTGTTACTATCAGAATACCCATTCCCCCTTCTTTTAACTTCAACAAGTAATTTAACACGGCATCAACTTGTTCTACATCAAGAGAGGAAGTAATCTCGTCTAATAAAAGATATTCTGGTTTTAATGCTAACGCCCTTGCAATGGCAACCCTTTGCCGTTGCCCTATTGATACTTGATTGGGATGTCTGTCTATAAATTCTCTCATTTGTAATACATCAATCAATTCCTCTATAAGTTTTTCATCAACATTATTTCTTAATGGTAAAAGGATATTTTGTCGCAATGTTAAATGAGGGAAAAGGAATAGTTGTTGAAATACAATTGATATTTTAGGGTAGGGGTTGATGATGTTATCCCTATCCTTTGGAAAATTATATTCTTCTTTATCAAAAGTGATACTTCCTGAATCTGGTAAATCAAGCATAGATAAAACACGAAGAAGTGTTGTTTTCCCACTTCCGCTTGCCCCTATCAATGAAGTTATTTTGCCAGGTTTAACAACTATGTTTATTCCCTTCAAAATTTCTCTTCCTTGGTATTTCTTAGTTAAATTTTTTCCTGAAAGCATTTTATTTATTGTTCTGAAATATCTCTTGTGAATTTATATTTTAGCCACATCGCAAGACCATTCAACGGCAAGCAAATAATTAAAAAGAAAATTGCCAAAGCACTGTAAATTTCTATCGGCTTGTAAATTAAAGAGTTTATTCTTTGGGCAACCCTGAAAATTTCTTCCACAGAAATTAAACTGGCAAACAGTGTGAGTTGTAGCATTGTAACTTGTAAACTTAAAAGAGATGGAATTATTTGCCTGAAAATAATGGGTAATTCTATTTTTATGAATGTTTCTTTCTGAGATAAGCCACATACTTTTGCAGCTAAATTGTATTGTGTCGGAAAGTTATTTAACGCAGACCTTACCATTTCAGAAACAGCAAAAATGTTAATTAACGATAGTGCGAATGCAGCCGTATAAAAAGGGTCAATGACGATTTCCAACATTGCTTGAATTGGATAATGCAACCAGAATAATAAAACTAAAACAGGGATACCCGACAGAATAAACGCAATTATTTTCGTGGAAATCCCTATTTCAGAACGATATTTGGCACTTAAATATCCCAACAAAGTGCCAATAACGATACCAGAAAACCAAATTACAAGACATAATTTTAATGTAACCAGAAGTCCCAAAAACAAACCCTCCTTGTAGGTAAAAATTATATTAAATACTGACATAGATTATTTTATTGGAATTGCGTAAGGCACTGCAACTTTATAGAAACCGCTTGGATAATCTTTTTCATAGCGGGCAATAACATCATCAACATAACCACTACTTAACAGTTCAGTAATAGCGGTATCCAATGAAGATTTAAGTTCAAATTCGCCTTTTTTAAGCAGTATAGAATTTCCATAAATCATTACTGGTTTTAATAAGGATACATTTTTAATCTTGCCTGGATTATTTTTTATAAAGGCATTTGCAATAGCAGGTTCAGCGAAAGTCATATCTGCTTTGCCATCAACCACATTTAACAGCATTTGAGAAAGGTCTGTGAGTTGAGGCAGTTGAACCGTCTGGGCATCTGGGAATTGCCGTGAAGCAATAAGTTGTGCTGTTTCTCCGTCAATCGTGGCAATCTTATACTTTTTATCATTTGCAATTTTGTAATCATTATCAAATCTATTATCATTTATCCTTACATATGCATTGATTGGGCTATAAAAAACAGGGATAGTAAATTCTGCACTTTTACCTCTTGCAGAATTACTCCATATTCCAGAACCTACAATATCACAACGATTTGAGTTTACCGCTTCTATCAATTCGCCCCAGCCAACTTCCGCATTCCAATTAACTTTAAGTCCCATATTCTCTGCCGCCTTATTCACCACATCAATGAATATACCAGTTAATTGACCAGTATTTGGGTCTTTGATTGAATCTGGCGGATACACAGTATAACAAGACCTTATTGTGCCAGAATTGATTACTTGATTGTAGGTACTGTTATTTTGAGTTTGAGGTTTTGCAGCAAATTTTACTGTTACAAATGCTACGATAATTGTGAGAACGATAACTCCGATTACTTTTAACCAAATTGTTTTTTGATTGTCCATATTTTTTTAATTTTAATAATAATTTTAGATAACCTTTTAATTTTAAAATTATACCACAAAAGATGTTAAAAATCTACAATGCGTTGTAGATAATAGAAACTTTCATCTTTTTAAAAATATGGCTGTGGATAACTTTTATAGGGTTGTTAAGAGTTATTAGCAAAATAAACTTAAAAAAGGTAATATACTTTTCAAGAGTTTATATCTCTTGCCATATCTTTATGATTTTTAGTAAAATAGGTAGTAGTGAGTAATTTATCAACTATGGAAGGAAAAAATGAAAAAGAAATTAAGGGTAAACTTACGCAAGAAGGATTAAGGGCAGAAAGCGTCAAAACTATAGCGGGAATAACCTATAGGCAAATTTTTGAATGGGAAAAGCGTGGCTTAATCCTTAGCCAGAAAAGAGAAACAGAAAACAGCTGGAGAAACTTCACAGGAATAGATGTTATTATTTTAACGGTCATTTCACTATTAAAAGAAAAGGGAATGACAATAATTAAACTGAAAAAATTGTACGACTGGATGAATACAGAAAAATGGCTTAATTATCTATTGAAAAATGTTTTCCGATTTGGTTCTGAAATGTATTTGATAACCGATTTGAATAACAGCTTCTTATTGCTACCTGCCGAAGACTTAGAAGACCATATTTTTACACTTGGTACTGAACCTGTGATAATTTTACGACTTAACCCTATTTTAAAATCAGTGTATGAAACATTAGAACTTCCCTTTCCCGAAGCAAAAATAGATAGAGAGAAAAACGATTGGAAAAAAGTTGTTGAAAATATAAAAAGAAGAATAAAAACCAATCCTCACCAAAAATTGATGCTTTTAATAAGGAGTGGAAAGGTCGTAAATATGAAAGCCGAAACAGACCAAAATTTAGATATTTTATAGTTAAAACTCAATAAACAATTCGGGTTGCATAAGGAAGAACCTATGAACCTGCAGAATAAATGCAATTTTACATTGCATTAACTGCAGGTTCTTTTTTTCTTCAAGATTCAGTGTTAAGCGAACAGCAAGTCAAAAACTTACTAAAAGATGACAAACTATCAGATGAAGAAATCCTAAAAATCAGAGACGGATTTTATAATCTTGCTGAAGTTATTTTCACAAAATGGCAAGAAGAAAAGCAAAAAATAAAAAATATAAAAATAGAAAATAAAGAAATTGGTAGCACTAATTTGCCTTAGGATTATAAGGGTAAATCAGTGTTACGAATACACCACTTTGCATAGGACTGCTAACCCACAATCGCTAAAGCTATGCAATTTTATAAGCAGTTTAAATAGTGTGTGGAGAGGTATGCTTGTCTGGAAGCTATGGAAATCCAGACCTTTATATCCAAATACTTCAAGTTTATATTCTTTAAGATGTATTTTGCCTAAGAATATAACAGAAGGCTATCAAGAAAACTGATGAAGTCTCAGTCAAAAAGACAGGGAGATGGAAGTTTGGAGATAGCACAGAGGCAAGAAGTAATTACCGACCCTTGAAAGCGGATACTAATTACTAATCAAAAACGCAGAAACCTGCTAAGAGGGAATATCTTTTCTCCAATACCCCTTAGATACTTTGCTAAGTGGTTAGAAAAAAATAGGGCTTTTGTCTGCGGCAGACAAAACTAAAAAGGAACAATGAGGTACAAAATAAAATGAAGTTTTCGCCTGAAAAATTAGAAGAAATCGAAAACCAAGTTCGCCTTGAATTGGTTAGAAATCCACATATAAGCTGTCGTGGTCTTTCTAAAAATCTTGGGTATAATCATAAGTTTTTAAATTTTGTTAAAAATAAAGTGCACAAAGAAACTTCACAAAGTATTACGAAAGAATCATTGCAACAGGAAGTTGGCTATTTTGCAAATTTAATACAGGAAACTAATAAGATTTTATGGGAAATTATCAATAGTGAGACATCTAATAACTCTGAAAAAATAAGTGCTATCAAAACCCTAATTTCTGCCTATGCTTTATTATTTGATAAAAAAGTGGCTTCGGGTCTTCTTAGTGATAAACCACTACCAGAGGAAAAAGCATTATCACTATTGGAAGCAAAAACAAGGGTAGAGGAAATCATTTCACTGGGAAAAAGAATTGATGTATTAAGAGGGAAAATAAACGAGGAACAAAAAGCTATAGAGAATAAAAATTGATTTTTCACCTTTTAATGTTAAAATGAAAGTGCTAAACCATATTTTAAAATTCGTAAGGATTATATCTTACTTTGTGTCTTGGAAGGGGCGTTCTGACTTCCATAAAGTAAGATGCTTTACGGCAAATGAAATATGGTTTAGCAGTCAGACGTCCCTTTTTAGTTGGAAAATTAAATAATGGTCGGAAAATCATTACTAAAGGTCGCTGTATAAAAACAAACTAAGAAGAACTTATAAAATAAAAATATGGAACAAATTATAAAGAAAGAGGAAAAATTGGAATATAAAGGAAAAGGGGCTGGCATCTTAGGTAAAAGAGGTGCTTTAGTTTTAACCAGCCAAGAATTGTATTTTACTAATAAAAAGAATCATAAAGCATTTAATATCCCGCTTGATAAAATTATAAGCGTTAATATCAGAAAAGGATTGGGTAACGGAATTGATTATCTTTTTGTCATATTTAACGATAATAGCAAAGAGAGAAAAGTAAAAATCAAGCATTTCACATTTTGGGCTGGAGTTGCAATGGGTAATCTTTCTCAGCTTCGTGAACTATACTTCAAGTCTTGGGAAACCGCTATAGAAAATGTTAGATTCGGTAAAAATACGGTTCAAAACAGTAATCTTAATGAATTAGAAAAGCTTGCTGAGTTAAAAGAAAAAGGAATAATAAATGAGGAAGAATTTAACACTAAAAAGAAACAGATTCTCGGTTTGTAGTTAAATGTAGTCGAATAAATTCATCGTAATTTACGCAGGACATCCTGCGTGAATAATGATGGATACGCAGGATAAGTCCAACATATGAAGGATAAGTAAATTATTAAAACTATATTACAAAAAAGTCTCTGTAAAACGTAGAAAGACAGTAACAAGTTATATGATTGAAGAATCCATCGAACTCGTAAAAAATTTCATCCGAGGAATAATTTACGGGATAATTTACATACGGGTATCCAGCGATGAACAAAGTAAGGGCACCTCTTTAGAATTTCAGAAAGAGATGTGTTTGAAATACTTCAAGCAAAAAGGAATTGTGGTAGCTGCTATTTTTGTGGAAAGCGAATCCGCCAAAGACTTAAGTCTCAATAACAGAAAAGAATTTTTAAGGGCTATGGAATTTTGCAGAAAACACAAGCCTTGGATACAAGCATTTGTGGTTTTAAGGGTTGAAAGGTTTGCACGCAATACGGAAGACCACTTTGCAGTACGTAAAGTACTTTTGGGTTATGAGACTACCCTTCACTCAGTTACTGAGACCATTGGTAATAAACCATCGGAAAAATTTATTGAAACTGTTTTAGCGGCAACTGCTGAGTATGATAATGCCCTAAGAAAGCAGAGATGCAGTGATGGTATGAGTCAAAGGATAAATCAAGGTATTTTTCCTTGGAAACCCCCCGTTGGTTACAGATGTCTAAACTTTAAGAAAAAAGATGAAAAGAAAACCTATCCAGACCCACCAGATGAGGCTATATTCCCCATTATACAAAGGGGGTTGAAAGAATACTCCAAAAACTTACTAAAGCCCACAGAATTGGCTATAATGCTTGATGAATGGGGTTTAGCACAGGTTCGTGGCAGAAAAACTGACGTAAGGTTGGTAGATAAAATGCTTGGAAGGTATTTGAAATTTTATGCTGGGTTGTTAGATAATCCTTGGACTGACGAAAAAGATATAAAAGGACAACATCTTGCAATGATTACAATGGAAGAATACCAAAGAATAATACTTATTAGAACTGGGAAGAGTAGACTAATAAAGAGGGCTACTCACAATGAAAACTTTCCATTGAAAAATTCTGTTGTACTATGTTTTACCTGCAGTATAACGATAACTGGCAGTACTTCTCGGGGTAATGGTGGTCAGTATCCTTATTATCATTGCAAAAATCACAAGTGTCCGATGTATGGCAAAACTATAAAAAAAGAGATTCTTGAAAAAGAATTCTTGGGATTGTTAGAGACAATAACCCCTAAAACAAAATTCCTTGAAGTGTTCAAGGCAAGTATTTTAGATATATGGCAAGAAAAAGGAAAGCTTTATGAAAACGAGGCTAAAAAATACGGAAAACAACTTATTCAACTTGAAGAAAGAAGAAAAAAGATTTTTGAAATGGGAGAGAATGGTTCTTATACACCAGAAGAATTCAGGGAAAGGAAAACAGAAATTGACAACCAAATGGCAACCATCAAAATATCTATGAGTGAAAACAGAATAGACCAGCTTGACATTGAGGCAACTCTAACCTTTGCCAATAACTTTATAGCTAACTTGGGAAGGCAATGGTTTGAAGCATCCCCTGCCCTGCGTCAAAGGTTCCAACGATTAGTGTTCCCAGAAGGAATTACCTACAATCGGGAAAAAGGATTTGGAACCGCCAAATTAGGCTATATTTACGAACAAAATAGGATTTTCCTTAGTGGAAAATCCCCAGTTGTGGACCCTGCGGGAATCGAACCCGCATCTCCTCATTGCAAATGAGGTGTGCTGCCGTTATACCAAGGGCCCGTAATTAGAATTTTGAATTTTGTATTTAGTAGCTTGAATTCACGATTCCATATTCTATTCCAGATTCAAGATACAAGATTCCATATTCTATTATTTTATTTCCAAAACCTGCACTTTTATTTTTTTGCCGTTGATTTCAAAATCAAATTCCTTGCTAATCCCCTGCCCCATTAATTTTTGCCCCAACGGAGACTGGTATGACAATTTGTTTTTTAAAATATCCGCTTCACCGGGAGCTACAATAAAATATTCTTCTTTTTTTCCGTCAAATAAAATAATAATTTCAGATCCGACTTGGATTTTTCCGCCTTCTTTTTTGGTCACCACAATAGCATCGTTAATGGCGTTTTCCAGCTGTTCAATCCTGCCCAACAAAAAGGATTTCATATTCCGGGCTTCATGATATGCTGAATTTTCTTTCAAGTCGCCAAAAGCGGCAGCTTCGGCAATAAGCTTGACGATTCTTCTCATTTCCTTGGTTTTTAATTCGTTCAGCTCATCTTTCAGTTTTTGTAAACCTTCTTTGGTAATGTATTGGGGCATACTAATAATGCGATGCTAATATACTAATGCATACTAATTATACTAATACAAAATTAAATTTTTTCAAGAGCAAGAAAAAAGCCGCACAATTGCAGCTTTGAAATGAAGCCAGCAGGATTTGAACCTGCAACCTACGCCTTTATCCGCTCAGTCATCGCGTGGAGCATTAGGGCGCCGCTCTATCCATTTGAGCTATGGCTTCAATATGAAACAATAAAGAACAATAAAGTGCCGGACAATCAGCAAAAGTCAGATTCACCTAATTAACTCGGCGTCCCCCGTTAACGCAACGGGGAGAGTTTATCCGGTAAATCTAATTGGTCATGCTAATCGTCCAGCAAATTATGCACTAAAAAATAATGCGCAATTTGCTAAACAATTAGGTAAGTTTTTTTGCTTCATGTTCCATGTTGTATGTTCCATGAAGTTGGTTTCTTAAAGTTGCTTCGAATAGTTGGTTTTATGTCGAACCAGACTAAACGCATGTCAATTGCAACAGATTGACAATCTTCGCCAAAGCTTCGACCCCGGCTTGCGCCAGGACGCCTTAGCGAAAAATGTTTCCGTGGCAATTTAGTCAACACTCAATACTTGTGTTTTGCAACACAAATATTTAAAAAAATGATCCACGACCAGCTTCCGCTAGCCGTGCCTTGTTCTGTTTCCCCCTATATCGCTATAAGGCATGGACTATATCTTCACCCTGTTTTAGCAGGGGTTTGACGTGTAGTCTCTGAGGATTCTTTCGACGCATTTGAGCAACAAGATTTTTTACTTTCTCAAAACCTTCGGAGGTTTTATATTTTTCTTTTTTCACTATTTCTGCTACTTCCAAAAAAATCTTAAACTTTCTTTGCCTGCTTGCAAACTGCAAGGGATATTTTTCAAAGAAAGGAATGATTTTATTTAGAATAGAAGATCGGTCTTTTACCTGATACCTAACCTGGTTTGAGAAGTTCTCTCGTTTCTCTATTTTGCGGGATAAATGCCCACAATTGAAATATTGTTGAACTCTTTCTAGAATTTCGTGATCCTCTTCTCGAAGATCGATTCCAAAAATCATTTTCACTTCAAATGAAGAATAATTTTTATATACTCCATAAACGGGAGATATTGAAAAATATCCTTCACCATCTACTAACCCAACAATATACTCTGGCGTCAAAAGCCTTTCCTGCTGATTTTCTGCACTGAAAACATTTTCACTCATATTAACTAATTTTAACATGAGTAGTTTCAGATTCACAGACGTTCCAGCAAATAGTCAAATTTTGTCATCCACATTGCTGTGGAGAGTCGCAACAAATGCAGTGTGCATTCACGACTTAGCCCCTCTTACTGAATCTAGCTTAGGCCTTCTTGCGAAGAATTTCGGCTATCCCCAGCTTGCTTGGCTTGACGGGCGGTGAGTACAAGACTCAGGAACGTATTCATCGCCACGTAGCTGATTGGCGATTACTAGCGATTCCAGCTTCATGAGGGCGAGTTTCAGCCCTCAATCCGAACTGAGACCGGCTTTGGTGGGATTA
>Ga0209541_10002986_pt1 | contig 31463 bp, 41 predicted proteins | sample RifCSPlowO2_01_FD_184027 | JGI IMG/M metagenome (GOLD analysis project Ga0209541, IMG submission 184027) | Groundwater microbial communities from Rifle, Colorado - Rifle CSP2_plank lowO2_0.1 (SPAdes) (version 2) | ecosystem: Environmental > Aquatic > Deep subsurface > Groundwater | place... | reverse complement strand
CGAAATTTTGAAAAAGATTTAGATTATATTATCAAGATGTTATCTATTTTTGGAACTAAGAAAGGTTTAATGCTGATCAGGACGGGGGAAGTCCCAGAAATAATAGGTACTAAGGAGGCACCAAAGAAAACCGATGATCAGAATTATTTCTGACGTGCACGCCGCTAACCACGAAGCTTTTGGAGGAATGTGGAAAGATGGTTTGAATGTCAGGGCCGCCAAAATCATAGATGCTGTTAAAAGAGCAACCAAGTCACTAGAAAAGGGAGATACTTTAATTATAGCTGGAGATCTGTTTGATACAAGAAAGCCAGACCCAGCAGTAGCGTGGGCTATATCAGAACTGCTTGCACAATTAATGGAGCAACGGGTTTTTGTTACCATCCTTCTTGGCAACCACGAGCTACAAGACAGTCATGGAAGCGGCGACAACGCGCTTCGCTATTTGGAGAGAACACGAGCCCAAATTTTGTATGAAACAACCTATGATGAACTAGAAGGATTCAGATTTCTATTTGTTCCGTTTCGGCGAGGTAATGCAGAAAACTTCATACAAAAAGAATCAGATTCTTACAAAGATTCGGCGATTAACTTTGTTATAGGACACTATGGAATAGCCCCCAAAGAAAGCCCGCTATGGATGCGCGAAGCAGAAGACTATATTTCAGAAGCACTTCTTTTAAAGCTCTTCCCCGAAAGCACTGTTTTGTTTGGGCATCATCATGTTCGTTCCAAGTACAGTAATGGAAAGCTTATGCAAATAGGTTCTTTATGCCCAGTTGGATTTGGAGATAAGGGACCAAATGGCTTTGGAACTATTTTAGATATAACTAATGGAGAAGTAAGCTTTAGAGAAGATAAAGGTGTTAGGTTTATAGAATTAATAAATATGAATATACTTGAAGATCTTCCTGCCGCACTTCCGTATGGAGCCTTTCTTAGACTGCCAGAACCACCAGAAGAAAAAGTAGCAGCAAAGCTAGAAGAAGGAGGATTTTCTTGGAAAATTATTCCCAGGAAAAAGACAGAAGATAGAGCAATAAAGCAGGCTTCACAAAGTAGTGTAAAACCAGACAGCGATTTTGTGGTAGCTTCTATCAAGGAATACATTAATACTATGCCAAACCAGAAAGACCTCTCTAAGGACAAACTAAACGAAAGGGCAAAAGCACTTTGGGAAAAGGCACAAAACTCAGCCTGACAAGTTTGGAGCTGGATAAGTTTTCCAGCTACGAACACGCCACAATCCTATTTCCAAAAACCGGTGTGGTGCTATTGGAAGGCAAAAATGGTGTAGGAAAAAGCTCTATTTTAGAAGGCTTTGTTGTAGCCGGGTGGGGACGACCTCTTCGTGCAGGACCTAGGGAATGGGTTCCACTAAAAACTAATGGCTATGTTTCGGCCACCATAGAAAAAAACGATGAAGTAATAGAGATAAAAAGGCTGGGGTCTAGCAAGACGGCACCCAATAATCCGATTCTTGGTTCTGTTTCTATATTTACCAATGGAAATGTTTTTAGCAGACATACTCTTGCTAAGTTCACTGTCGCTACCAACACGGAACGAAAGCGTTTAATTGAGGAAATACTGGGTCTAGAAGATCTAGAAAAAGCAGCCGTAAAAAGCAGGCAAGATCTAGCTAATCAAACATCTTCAATACGACACTATCAAGAGGTCTTGAGCATCTTGAATATCAAAATAACGGAAAGAAAAGAAGAAATAAAAAGACTAAAAGATAGCAAGGGTAAAGACATTCCTTCTTTGTCTCCAATTATAAAGAACAGAGAAAGAGTGATAACTCAAGAAACAAAGTTAGAATCTCGTAATAAGGCTGTTCTAGGCCGGTTAGCGGTAGCCAAACAAGCAGCTCATAGCTTGTCTAGAATGAAAGTAGGAGATCCGTGTTCTATCTGCGGTAGAAAAATTCCTCGAGAACTTCTTGATAAGATGACCGCCGTTTCTAGAATGGAGGATATTACTGCTCTAGAAACGGAACTGAATAGTATAAGAAAAGACCTTGGAACAACCAGAGAAAAAAGAATATCATTAGGTGCTCAAATAGGAATAATACAGCAACAAATAGAGCAAGCCAATAGACAGCAAGTAATCATAGACGACTTAGCTAGTAAGTTGGAAGCTTTGAAAAAAGACCAAGCAAAGAACCAAAAAATAGTAACACAACAAGAAGAAGATCTCCCTTACATGGAAGGCGTTGTTGAGATTTTTGGCCCGCATGGTGTCAGGAGTCAAATCTTAGAGGGAGCACTAGAGCTACTCAACGAGGAGGTAAATGATATTCTTGCTCCCTTCGGAGGGAGCTTTTCTGTAAGCATAAAACCTTTTAGGGAGGGCAAGCAAGGCCCCATAAACGACGTATCTATAGAAGTAGAACAAGCAGGCGGTGGTTCTTACTTGGGGTGTTCCGAAGGAGAGCGAAAAAGAATAGACCTTGCCGTCATGCTTGGGCTAGGAAAACTTGGGTCTTTTACTTCCAGCAACGAGAACCAATTCTGCTTTTACTTCTTTGATGATGTATTCGATATATTGGATGATGAAGGTGTACTCGGATTTTGCGAATATGCCTTTGAGTTGGCTAAAACTAACCTGGTCGTCGTTATGACGCACGACCCTCGTGTCAGAACGTCTTTTCCGTCGGCCAGAATATACCAGTGTAAAAAGGAAAACGGAGTATCCACCATAAAAGTGACAACATGATCCAAAAACCACTTAAAAATAAGCCAAAAACATGTAATAAGAAACACGTACAAGACTTTGCTTTCTCTGTTGTAGGAGAAAGAGTAAAAAGATTTCCGCTCCACCTTTTGATAGTTGAACGAGCATACCCAGCCACTTACTCCGATGCAGAAGCTATAGAATTTAGTATACTGTGCAATCAAACTCCTTATTTTTGCCAAGCAAAAATAGATCTTATTGCCAGGGCAACAAGGAAGACTTGGAAGCCAAAGTTAACACTTTGGAAGAATGCTCGGTGGCCCGTAGTTGGAAAAATAAAGTTGCTAAGATGAAGGCAGGAAGAGGACGAATAAAAGGTAGCTCTTTTGAGAGAACTATAGCCAAACAGCTAAAAGCATGGTGGGGAGAAGGAAGCTGGGCTAGAACGCCTCTTAGTGGTGGGTGGGCTAAAGGTTCCGCTTTTTCTGTAAGAGGTGATATTGTTACTACAGCAAAAGATTTTCCTTTTGTTGTAGAGTGCAAACACTATAAAAAATTTCCTTTGATGGCGGCCTGGGTTGGTAAAGGCCCTTTTTGGACTTGGTGGAAGCAAGCACTAAATCAAGCCGAAAAATTAAGCCCACTGCTTGTTTTCAAGGCTAATCATGTTCCTATTTTAGTAGCCACTGATAATAAAAACGTGATAGAGATTCTACTTTATGGAAATCGAAAAATAACACATCTTTACTTTCCCATAGAAAAACCCGTAGTAGTTTTTCTATGGGAAACTTTTAGAAAGAGCCTAGGACGAGAGGACTTTGAAAATGATAGCTGACATCAAACGTGTGCTTACGGAAATGGTAAAGCTACTTGTGGATCATCCAGAAGATGTAAAGATAGATGTTGTTGAAACAACCTGGACTATTGTTTGTACCATTCATGTCGATGAAAATGATAAGGGAAAGGTAATTGGCAGAAGAGGCCAAACAATGAAATCCATCGCACGTGTTCTAACTGCCGCTTGCAGAAGAACAGAAAAGCGGTCGGTACAGGTTGGCCTTGCGGACCTTAGTTGAGTGGGCCGAAAGAGAAGTGCGCGATTATCTAACATAAAACTTGGCCCGCATAAAGCACTTAGACGGGCTATAGTATTTAGCGGAAACAAGGGCACTTTCATTGAGGCAGCGTGTGATTCATGCGGCTTATTAACAAAAGAAGAAGTAGCTCTAAATATTTCTGCCTCTAGGGTAGAGAGTATCAGGCAACAGGAGGCACTGCTATGCACGACTTGCTCGATCAAGAGCTTCAAACCCGAGAAGATTCTAGCCCCAAAACTTTTGCTCCGGAAAAAGTCTACATCGTCCAAAAGATCGGTCATCACAAACTTTTTACGAGTGAAGAAGAACAAGCCGCCGCAAGAACCCTGAAAATTCTTGAAAAAACACGCTGGGCCGAGGTCCTGGGCTACCGACCTATATATCTTCCTATTTCAGATGTCATAGAACAAGCACTCATCAAAAATAATATTGAAACTGTTTCTTCTATAAGTAACAGCTTGGATCTTCTTAGAATAAAGAAAAGGTTTAGATTAGTTCACGTAGAGCAAGCGGTAAACACGCTTTTTAAAGCCGATATAGATCGGCAACTGATAGACAAAGTAGAAGATGAAATATCCAATAGATTACTGTTTACGATGCCTCCTAAAGACAGCGAGCTTCTTAGCAACATAACTATTAATAAATATTCCATAACTATAAAAAGATATAAATTTTTAGACGACTATATAAAAGCTATTCAAGAAGCCAGAAAAAACACCTTGCGTGCTAGAAACAGTTTCCTAACATTTAATATTAGACTTGTTCTATACATAGCTAGAAAATATAGATTTGCTGGGATGGAATTTGAGGACTTGGTTCAAGAGGGCGTGTTTGGGCTGATGAAGGCGGTGAATAGGTACGAGCCTTCTAGAGGCACCAAATTTTCAACTTTTGCTACCTGGTGGATTCGCCACACTATAGGTAGGGCCATAGCAGACAAAGGGCGAACAATCCGTGTTCCAGTCCACCGCAGCGATCTATACCAAAGAATAAGACGAAAAGAGTTAGACCTCTTTGGAGAAAAAGAGGGCGTTCCTTCCGATCAAGAGCTGGCAGATTCTCTGGATATACCAGTAAAGTTAATAAAAGAATATAGATCTGTTTCTGTGAGCACAGTTTCCCTTAGCAGGCCAGTAAGTCCGCACAACGATGAAATTGTCCTGGGGGACATTTTAGAAGATACAGGCTGCCCAACACCCGATGGTGCTCTCCAAGAAGAGCAACGCAAAAAGCTCTTATTTGAAGCCCTCAAAATATTAAGCCCCAGAGAACAAAAAATACTAAAGCTAAGGCATGGGATAGAGAGCATCAATTCACGAACACTAGAAGAAATAGGAAGTATCTATAATTTAACAAGAGAAAGAATAAGACAAATAGAATCAGAAGCCCACAGAAAGCTTCAAGATCATTTCTCATCAACAGGAACCGAGTTTGACTTTTAACAAACACGAAGCTTTTGCCAAATATCTGTCTAATAATCTAATTATAGGATCAAATTATGGAGACTATATATCAGTCAAAGAAAGTTTAGATAGAATAATTTGCTGCACCAAGCTAAAATATTATGAAACAGTGGCCAGAAAACTGCACGAAAGTACTGGAGTAGACTTTTTCACGCGGCAGCGTCCATCCAAAAGTAGAAATAGAAATAGAGGCTACCAATTTATTTGTGGTGTCGACTTGTATATAAAACCAGAGGATGTTTCTACCGTAGATGCTATTGCTAAGACAGCCAAACTAGTAGGATTTGAAAAAGCATTAATATTATTTAGAAGGCAGATTTGACCTGAGAAAAAGAAGGGTGTTTATCCAATATTTAAACCGAAATATACTTTTAGATAATGAGGCCGCACACTATGGACCCATAGCCCAATCGCTTCGCAAGATGGACTGGTCTAAAGACAAGTTTCCTTATTACTTTGAAACAATAGTACGAAAAATACACGAAAGTACAAAGATGGACTTTTTCTTAAAATCCCAGCTGCCGTATAGAAGTAAAACGCGCGGCACCTATCAATTTATTACTGGTAGTAACGTATTTGTGCACAATAACGATGTAAAGCATCTTCAAGCCATACTTAAAATGGGAAATCTTATTGGATTTGAAAAAGCATTAATATTATTTAGAAGACAGATTTGAGCCCTAAAAGAAAAGCGTTTGTAGAATATCTAAACCGAAACATAATTTGCTGGAATGAGTATAGAAACTATACTCCAATATATTATTTACTTGATGATGTACATTGGGCTGAAAACAGGTTTCCTAGATACTATGAAACAATAATACGAAAAATACACGAAAGTACTGAGATGAGCTTTTTTATAAAGCACCCGCTATTTTTAAAAAATGCTAGGCACAACATCCCTGTCTCCATATTTATATGCAACAATGATATAAAGTGGTTTCAAGCCTTAATTAAAACGGGAAATCTTATTGGATTTGAAAAAAGCCTAGTGCTTTTTAAAAGTAGAAAAGTGGAATAGACACAAAAGAAAGAGTAGACTAATCTCATGTTCATAGCCGATTTTCGCTGCGAAGATCACGGAGTTTTTGAAGACCTTGTTAGAAGTGGAAAAACAAATTGGGCTAGCTGTCCAAGCTGCAACTACTACTGCTCTAAGGTGCTCTTCCTTCACCCTTTTACCATCAAAACCTATAATGTTTCCTATTCTGGGCGAGTAAAAGATTGGAAAGGACGAACTATAATGAACCACCCAGACGACTCGTTACGAGGAGAAGAATACGACGATGTCCGAGACTACCCAGGAAGCTCTAGAGCAAATTCTTTCTCTGGCTACGGGGGAAAACTCGGGCAATGACTCCCACCCAAACTCTAGCTATCTAAAGCTACCCGGAAATAAGAAGCGCATTGCGGGTAATATAGCAAAAATTGCAAAGCAACTTATCGAAGTCCAGTTTTACAAGCACCACACAGCTAAGTACAACAAAACAATATACATAGAACCTTTTCTGGGTTCTGGGTCTGTGCTATTTGAAATAAAAAAGCAAAAACTATTTAAGCAGTACCTAGGTTCGGATAAAGACGCAGAGTTAATAAATATATTAATAGTTACTAGGGATAACAAGGAAGAACTAGTAAGACAGCTTAACAGCCTAATCATTAGGCTAAAGAAAACACAACCATATACATTATTTGGCGAAATTAGAGATGTATACCGAGCAGGAATAGAAGACAACACTAAAAGAGCCGCGGCGGCCCTGTTTCTAAACAGAACAACATACAACGGACTTTGGCCTAGGATATCCAATCCCGGGCCTGTTATAAATTGGCATTTTCCTACTAAAAGCACTATTTATAAAACGAGTAACCTTCTACAAAATGTGGAACTTAAAGTAAGCAACTATAAAGAAGTAATAAGTGCTGCAACAAAGAATAGTATTATTTATATAGACCCCCCATACCTGACAACTAATAATGTAAATTACCCGAGCGTGTTCTACATAAAGGACCACATAGACTTATTGGGAAGGATTCTACAAGCCGCCGCACGAAGGGCGGGTGTTATAGCAACTTTGGAAGGAACACCGTGGTTTGAAAGAGCCTACGGAAGTTTTTGTAGTTTAGAAAGATTTTCTTGGTATACTACTGCTGGACGAAGAAAGGGAAGGCCGGGCTTGCAAGCAGCTGGACTGCTGGCAACCTCAATTCCTTTTAATAATAAGGGACGAGGAGGTGGTAGAAATTGGATAAGTATGCAGTTGTTCAAAAGAAAGACTTTGTAAAAAAAGCTTCTAAAGAAGGAACAAGCCGTTGTCCTTCTTGCAATTCGGAGCTAGACAAACAGGCGTCGGTAGCCCGCTGTGTCCGCTGCGGCACGGAACCTTTTGAAGATAAAAGCCTAAAACAGTAAAATACAAAAACCACAATTAAAAGGCTTAGGTCTTTTTAAAGACCTGGGCCTGTTTTATTTATAGAATGGGAACCAGAATCGGGAGGTACACGAAATGAACCGAGCACAACTAAAAAGAATAGTTCTAAGACATATCCAGAAAAAAAAGCCGCTAGTAATTGCTGGTGGGGTTGGCATTGGCAAGACGGATCTGATCTACGAAATTGCGAGAGAGTTGGAGTTTGATACCTTCGTACCGGAACACCTCAGCCAGGTATCCCCGGTAGATGTGCGCGGTTGCTTGGTACCCGACAGGGAAAAGGGGCTATCCGTATGGTACCCGCCAGCAAGATTTCCTACGAAGGGCACCGGTATCTACTTCCTAGATGAGATTGACAAAGCCGACCAGGAGACCCGCAGAGCGTGCCTGCAGCTCCTTACAGAGCGCCAAATAGGTGGAGTCAAGCTTGGAGACGACATCGCCCTCATCGGGGCTTGTAACCGCCCCGAGGATGATGTCACGGCCGAGACATTCAATGAGGCTTTTAGAAGTCGAGTAAGCTGGTATGTTTTAGATCATGATGTTGATGAGTGGTGCAGGTATGCCAGCCACAACGACTTTGCGGAGGAAGTTATTGGATTCATGAAATTTGACCCTTCTTGGCTGCACAAGAAGGGTGGAGATTTAGCAATGCCCACGCCTAGAACGTGGACCAGAGTTTGCGAACTCTGGGATGATTTTAGCGACGAAAGCTCTGATCTAAAAGAAATGGTCTTTGCTACGGTGGGGCAAGCCGCGGGTCAGCAGCTAAGCCTTTTTGTAGATATTTATAGAGCTATCGATGTCAAAGCCATCCTGGAAGATGGCATCATCCCCGATTTCGGTTCTCAAGCAGGCATTGGTATTGCTGCGGTCATGGCAATATCTTCCAAGCTAAATAAGTCAGCTAAAATAAAGACCAAATGGCACGTTGGCAAGTTTCTAGCGAGCCTGTCTCCTGACAAGAGAATGCTCCTGGCACACCAGGTGAAACCCTCTGTACTAAAAAATATTCTGGGTCGTCCTGACTGTCTCGAATCATCCGAGCAGCTCAAAGAAGTAGTAATGCAGGTTTGATCTATGTCCAGTTTATACACCGAAGGAGGGCTTCCTGTTTGGCATGGCAGCCCCAAAAAACGACTTGAGGGTGATATAAAAAAGAAAGTAGATCTTATAAGGATAACGATACTTCTTAGACAAGATCTATTCTTTGGAACACTACTGGCAGGAACAAATATATTTACCAAAGAAGGCACAAAAACAAACGCAACAGATGGAGTAGAAATATTTCTAGACCCGAAACACTGGGAAAACATCACTATAGAAGATGGAGTAAAAGAACTAATTCACGAGGCATTTCACATAGCATATTTACACTGTGATCCTATTAGAATAAAAAATAGGGATTTTAGCACCTGGGCTACGGCTGGAGATTATGTAATTAATGAAGAAATTAGAGAAATGTTTAAGGGATTGCCACCTGGTTGGCTTTGGAACGTTGATTTCAAAGGACTGACTACAGAGCAGGTATATGCAAAACTTGTAAACAAAAACAAAAAAGACAAGGATTGCAATTGTGGGGGGTTAATGCCAGCCCCATCTCAACAGCAAATGGATAAAGTTAAAAACCAGATTCTGGCCGCAGCGGCTATTGCCCAAAAATCCCAGGGAAATATTCCCGGTGGCGTAGCTGCTTTAATCACGAAGTTAAAAGAAGGAACAGTTCCTTGGCAGAGAATACTAAAGCAGTGGCTTTACGAGGGTGTAGGAAAAGGTTTTGACGTTTTCTGCTTTCATAAACCCGACAGACGATTCATAGAAGATGATGTTTTCATACCTACTATGGTAGGAAGAAGAACAAAAGGAACTTTGGTTTGGGCAATAGATACCTCTGGCTCTATTTCAGATAATGAGCTCTCCGTGTTTGGCGGAGAGCTCTATAAGCTTTTGTCCACTATACCAGGTTTGGATTTACATGTAATGACCTGCGACGCACAGGTCCATGAAGTAGTAAAAATAAAGAACCCAGGAGATATCTTAAAAAAGATACAGTTCAAAGGTCGTGGTGGTACTTCTTTCGTTCCAATATTTGACACGGTTGCAGAGAAACGATTAAAGCCAAACGGTCTTATTTATCTGACAGACCTGATGGGAACATTTCCTACTAAAAAACCTCAATATCCGACTCTTTGGGTTTCTACAAGCCCCGAAGGACTGCGGCCGCCGTGGGGAGACTACCTACCGCTAAAGATTGAGCCGGAGGCGAAAAGCACACATGTATAGCGCCCTAATAGCTCTGGGTCGTGAATATGCTGGATATCAATCCATTTGGGAAACTATAGCAAATATCAAGAACCCGAATATATCACTGGAACATTGGTTTATGCTATTCTTAGGGGGGGGATGCTCTTCTAAAAAAGTTAAACTTTCGCGTATAGACTACAAAATGGAAGCAATACTAAATATTGTATTGCCCCTTTTCAGAGATCCACAAGTAAAAAATTTATTAAAGGATATGGATTTGGGTATTGATGATAACAGTTATTATTATAAGAGAAGCATTGATACCGCCTTAACACCCTTTACGGTTCCAGAAGGGTTTCCTGGTTCTTTACTAGATACAATAAATAATAAATTACTAGAAGGACTCGATCTAAAAAAAATATCCGCAGTTATTTTCGTTGGACAAGCAAGAGTTTGGCGAAACTTCGCCCTCCCAAATACTATTGAAAGTATGGTAAGAAGAATAGAATTGTTTTCTAAAGAAAAAGACAACTCTATTTTCTATGGCTTTATACCAGTAACTTATGGTAATTTTTTATCCCAACATATTTGTGATACAGCACCAGTAGTATCCGAAATTCTTAACTCCTTACAAGATCCGGCGGTAATAGCTAATCTTAAAAACTGTTTTAGAGAGGCAACAAAAGAAAAGTTTGATAGAGATCATCTGCTCATGGCTTTAAATGTCTGGTGGGCAGACGAACAAGATAAGTTAGCCGCTATTAGAATAATTTCCAACCGAGTGCAACTTCACAATAAGTTTCAACTAACTAATAAAATACCTATGGAGCTATTAGCTAAAGTAAATTCAAAAGTGGGGCTAAGATTCTTGCACAAAATTCTTGGGGTGAGTACCTTTGAAGTTCCGTCAGAAAAGGCTGTCTCTTTGCTACCGTCTGCAGAAGAATTAGGAAACTACTTATTGCCGGTACTAGTAAAAAGAGACACTCATGACTTGGCAAAAAGTGTTATGCTTTCTATAGAAAAACTGCAAAACGAGAGTAAGACACGCACCATTATTGACAATCCAGAAAACATTTACAAGCAGGTTCTAGAAAGGCGTAAATGTCTTGAAGAAGTAGACCTTAGACTGGGCTCAAAAATAAAAGGTAAAAACTTAGAAGAGTTAAAAATGTTACTTGTACTATTAGCAAAGCAAGCTGGGAGTAACACCAACAAAGAAGAAAAAATGCTGCTTCACTTTAGAAACACTATTGAATATGATGCCAACATTTCAAAGGAAGACAAAAAGTGGTTACATACACAACTGGACTATTAGAATTTCAAGAAGAAGCAATAAAACATTTTGGGAAGTTTGCCTACACTTTTAATCCAGAACCAAATTACTTTGAAGTCGGGGTTATAGATAGCGGGCTATCGTTTCCTCTTGGATGGGGGTGCTCCCCCAAAGAAGCAATACAGGCGGGCCTAGAATATTTAGCTGACTTGCAAGTAAGATTTCCTATTTTGTGGGGTTCTGGCCCGTGTACACAATCAAATAATAAAAAAAGAGGGAAACAGAAAAGGTAGTAACAAACTTTGTCCTTGCTTATTTCTGGCGTAAGCAAGTTCCTTTTCCGGCTAGTCCAAAGTGGACTCATTCATAGCCAGCTTTTCCCTTTAGAAAGATTGAACACAAAAAGGGTAAAAAACATGGAAGAAAAAGAAAACAACAAAAAAGAAAACAACAAAAAAGAAAATCCTTCGGGTAAGCCATTCGCCTTTTTGTCTCTCATTAGAGGACAACTAGCCGGAATATTTCAAAAAGAAAAAGAAGCAGTCAATCTTTGCATTTCTAAAACAGAGTACCCAAGTGAAGCTCTCGTTGTTGCTTGCTTCAAGGATAATAAGCAAGGACCAATAGACATGAAAAAGTTTCAAACACGGATGCCTATCTCTACAAAAGAAGCCGAAGCGTGGGTAAAAAAAAGAATGAAAGCCACACAAGAAGCAAAAGATAAGGGGCTGCCGGGTGCTATAGTTGCTTCTTTGGGGTCAGATAGAGCCTCAGTCGAAGACCCCGAAGAGAAGCAAGCCCAAGACTATATCAAGTCTGCTCCTTTAGTATGGAAAAAGCCCGCGTGAACTCCCTGCCTGAAAGGCACTTTGCGGGATATGTATGGATAAATTCCTATACACGTGAAACCCCTGATTACTATAAAGTCATTGTAAAAGCCAACCCAGACATATACCTCGAAGCTGTAGAAAATCACAAGGCTATAGTAGTGGCCGCGCGAGATAAATGGAAGCACGAGTTAGCGAAAAAGACCGCAGAACTCGATAAAGAAGTTGTCAAAGGCAACTATAGAAAAATTGGTAAAACGTACTACCAGCAGCGCACGGAATGGATAAGCCCCGCAATAGACAAATTGGCCAGCAAGTACTGGACTATAAACCCCCTATTTGTAGAAATAAGCTTTAATGGAAAAGCAAAACATCATACTATTGTTAAAAAAGACTTTGGACTTCGCTTTTACTATGGTGTATTCCTAAAAAAGGGAGGAAAAGTGTTTAGACAAGAGTTAGGGAAAGTGCTAACAAAATTTGTAGACAAAAGAAATTACTCGTGGGACCAAATTCATAAGTTAGATACTGTAGATAGCGGTCTCCTTGATTTCTACCCCCCGACATTTAAATAAATGGGCAATAAAGTAAAAGCCGGGGTAGAATCTCATACAAAAAATCTAGTAGTAACTGATAAACAAGTACCAATCAATGCTAGAGAAATCGGAAAATATCCTTTTGAGGTAGCAGACCGGCGCAACACAGCAGGCAGAACTCCGGCAATCGAGATCCATATTTGGCACAGGCCGGATATTCCGTATGAAGTCGCTGACAGGGAAGTAAGGACTGCTCTAGCTCTTGTCTTTGGGGAGACCCCCCCAAAAGGAACAGAGCTTCTGTATAGGGATGAGCAGTCCATCCGATCGCACTTTAATATGGAACGCCAAGTTTTGGGTATCAATTCTTTCTACGTGGAGATACCCCCACCAACCTGCTACGCGATGAATCCGGAAGATATTCAAATTAGGCTCTTTAACTGCCTAAAAAACTTTGTTTAGAAAGCTAATAGTACAAGCAAGGAGAAAACCTTGAAACGAGGGAGAAAGATTGCCACCCCCGGTACCAGCCGCCGTCTTACAAAAACAGAAACCAGAGATTTGGTTATAAAAATGAGGGAAGAACTTTGCTGCTCTTCCCAAGAGATTGCCGAAACACTTAATATATCTAGAGGAACAGTCATTGCATACTTGGCAAATAACACCAGGGGAAGTTACAAGAATAAGTAATGGAAAATAGCACTTTGCTTCAAAAACTAATTGAAGCCGCGCCGCCAGATACCAAACTAGAAATAACCGTAGAAGAACTTGCTAGCCTAATAAATGGAGGTACAACCCAGGTTGTAAAAGCAGCACATAGAATAGAAAAAGATGTCAGAAAAGAACTTATCCAAGAAGATGCAAAACTAAAAAGAGAAGGGTGGGTTCCGGTGCCAACAGCAGGCAAAGAAACTGGCATACCAGGTACTAGACTCTATAACTGGGTGGCCGAAAATAAAATTCCTAGTAAAAGAGCCGCCTTCGGTGCTGGGAAAGGTATAAGAGTAAGAGTACAAGATGTTAAACTATTTATTAGTACAAATACTACCAATAATAATAATAATAATAATAGCGCGAATAAAGTATACACAATTGCTCGCATAGCAAAAGATCTTAATATTACAACTAATGGAGCTAGAGATATAGTAAAAAGGTTTAAATTACCCTATCATAAGTTGAAAAGTAGATCACACGCTTTACAAATAGATGCCGCCGCATACCATGCCACACTTCCTGCAATTAAAGCCAGAATAACACGTAAAAAGATTGTTTAAAGGGGATTCACACGCCAAGAGATTTCATCGCCTAACCCTATACCAAATATTAAAAGAAACCGGGTTCACACCAGTAAGAGTACTTACTCTTACTGGTATTAAAGCCGGAGAAGTTGGCATCTTAAAGTATTTCCTGGCTTTAGATCCCAGTAATGTAATATTTATTGACAAAAATCCAGCGGCAACCGCAGTTCTAGAAAAAAAGTGGCCGCAGGCAACTGCGGTCACTTCTACTATTGAGTCCTTCCTAATAAACCGAAGTACTCCGTTTGAATTTATAAATCTCGACTTTACTGGCTATATAAATCCAAAAGTAGAAACTTGTATTTCTGAAGCTTTTAGACTACTTGCTCCAGGCGGCTTCTTTGCTATAACCTTTTTGCGAGGAAGAGAAAAAATAGATACTCCTTACTGGAGCAAGATACAGCTAGAAGCTAAACGAATAGAAGGCCTTGATTATGTAATAAACCTACAAATAGCTAGAATTGTCGTATATGGAAGAGTGATACGCGCAATAGCAAAACGGTATACCAAAATTAGTATAATTTATGCGGGTTCTTACCTATCCTCACTCCCCATGACTACTTTGTTATTTAAAACAAATAGTACCAGCACAAAAAAAGAGTTTGAAAAAGAGCTTTCTCGGTTAGGTACTAATAGTGTTTATGAGGCTAAACAAGATTATAAGAAGCTAGTAGAAGAAAGTTTTAACAAGCTCTCCAAAACATTCAGCTTCAGAGAGGTAAAGGAAATATTAAACATAAACTAGAACATCCCGAACATCCTTGTCGGGAGTTCGATTGTCCGCGTGGCGGAACTGGGATACGCGCAGGATTTAGGCTCCTGTGGCGAAAGTCGTGAGGGTTCGACCCCCTCCGCGGACACCAACAATAAAAATTTACTAGAAATCAGGGATAAGAACATTGTACCACTCCTTAAGTTTAAATAGCCGCGGGCTTGTTAAAACTATGTGGTATACTTTGGTTACAGCAGCCACGCACTTGATTGCTGTCATCAAGAGCTCAAAAGTGCGTGGCTGACTCGGAGGAAAGACTCCGTGATGGTGGCTTAATTAGAATGTATGGGTGTCGCCACCCTAACCCGTACCAGGCGTCGGGGCCAAAATTAGCACGGCGGACCAACCCGACTTGGCCCGCCATTTACTAGTCAGGGGCCCGAACAGGTATCGATTGGAGAACTACTAAAAGACTGCGCGATAGGGGTGCTTGGTCCCCGAAACACACCAAGCAAACAAAAGAGACGCCCCTGTGGCTCTCCCCCTCGCGGCCTAAGAACCGCGAGCGTTACACAAGCGAGGTTGTCCGTTTGTAGCTTGTGTAACGCCGATACTAACGGACTGGTGGAGGCGCCCTAAGAGGTTTAGCGCCCCGCGGCACAGGAACCTCGTGTAGTACCCCCGCAGCTTGGGTTATAGCTGCTACTCGCGTAGACGTTTTTTACGAATGCTCCAAGACCCCGGTTCGATTCCGGGCGGGTCCACCAAATCAGGATTTAGAAAGGTTTGAAAGCGGAGGTAAAAAATGAAGTATGTCACCGCAATAGCGCTACAAGAAGATGGATACAATTCATTTAGGGGCCAACACTGGAAGCAAGAAACAGCGGGAGTAAAAATGGACAATTGCCCCAAGTGCAATGCCAAAAGCAACTCAATAGCAGGACCACGCTATCATCGTAATTCGCACACTGGACAAGAAGTACTACAGTATATGTGCACCAACTGTGGATACTCTGAAACCCGCCCATGTGCAGACGCCCATGCGAGGAAGGAATGAAGTTTCGCAAGAAGCCTGTCGTCATCGAGGCGACGCAATGGTTCAAGAACGGCGACCATCCCGGCGACGGCACCGATACATTCGTCGGCTCGAATGGGGTTACGCATCGTTGCGAGGGGAAGGTTGTCCGCTACTTCAGGCGTCCGGACTGTTCGGGTGACAAGCCATGCGTGCACTGCGGCGTGCAGATGCGCGAGCACGGCTGGATCGATACATTGGAAGGCGGACACGTTGTTTGCCTGGGCGACTGGATCATCACCGGCGTCAAGGGCGAACGCTACCCAATCAAAGACCTGATATTCAAGGAGACGTACGAACCAGTAGAGGCCGCGTCTTGCAACAGCCAAGACGCAGCAAAGGAGACCAAGTGACCACCAAAACACTGTCGTTAAGATGAATGAAAAAGATACCGTGGCCTACATGGCCGCAGCAACAAGCAAGGAAGACTGGAACTCCCGTTGCGATCATGTCAAAAAAGAGTGCGGCGGTGAGTACCCAACATTCTGGTACCAGGCCATCCTTCGGTCTGGGCTCGCCGCACGTACCCAGGAACTGTGGAAAGTGGAACCATGACTACCCCCCTAGATAAAGAGCTTTGGCTCTGCCCCTGCTGCAAGGCTCCAACAAATGTATTAGGTGATAATTTTAGAGCGTGCATAAAAGGATGTTTGTTCAGAGTTGGGGTAGCACCCTCACCGTGGAGTTCTGGTGCCTGGTGGAATACCGACGGAACTTTTCTAGCTATATCCAGCAGGCTACCAGCTTCATATTGCAGAATAGGAACCACCTTTATCTGCGGTCGAGAACACAAAATAGAGGACGTAGTAAACTGGCTTTGTCCTTGCTGTAATGCACCCACCACACTAGACATGGGTCAGCATAGAAACTGTACAATGGGGTGCCGATATCGTAGCGGCAAAGAAATAGGCTGGGACGCCTACCTTTGGTGGAATTCTGACGGAGCAAAAATTAAAGTTGCTGATGATTTTGCCGTTTACAAAATCTGTCAATACACGCCCGGCCCGTGTGGAAGACATATTACAAAATCGACCAGCGTTGTCCACACAGACAACGCTGAACTGTGCCCAAGATGTGATAAAAAAGCCGAACATCGAGTACTAGACGGAGTTGTTATCTGTGGAAATAAGGACTGTGACGGTTGTGGGTCAGCCATAAATTTCCTAAAAAAGAAGGAAAAAGTAGAAGAACCTACCTATATGAGTTATTCTGACAGGGTACGAACAGTTTCTGTTTATATGTACCTACCTTCGGGTCCAACTGGTAGAGTTAAAAGTACTTCAATACCCTTCAATAGCAGAAAACAAGCTGAGCTAACTAAATTGGGAGTAGATCTTTGGTCCTTTGCTGGAAAGACGGGAAAAGAGGGATACAGAATAATTAAAAGCATCAAAAAGCGCTCCATTATATTGTATGCATTTGAAGAGTTGCTTATTTTACATCCACTTGCTTTTATAGAAGTGATACGAAGGTAATAAAGAAAGATTCTGCATGAAGCTAACAGCCGGCGCAATCGACCGGCACGACAACTTGTCGTAGCAAAGAGAAGCAAGAGACGGCAATGACCAACAAAACCAAAGTGTGGGTAATTGTGTGTAAAGATGGGAAACGCCGTCATCCAAAAGGAGGCTTGGATGATGAACCCCTATGCATCAAAAAGGCAAATTCAAAACTATTAAAAGCCTGTTTAGATAATCTATTTCCAGAATGTAGTCCACACCAAAACTTCTCCTGCTTCGTGCTGCTAAAACCGAAACTGCGTTAAAAATTGCCCGAGTGCTGGAAATAGGAAGACAGGCCAGACTTAAAATCTGGTGGCCCAAAAGCCGTGTGGGTTCAACTCCCACCTCGGGTACTATAATATAAAAAGGGCGGATAGCTCAAAGGTAGAGCACCGGCCCTACAAGCCGGGGGTTGCAGGTTCGAAACCTGTTCTGCCCACCCATAGAGGCAAAAACGTACAAGAAAGGAACCCCAGGATAAGTATGCTACTATTAGGCTACCATGGCTTATAAACCCCTAGACCGATCAGCCGAGGGCTTGTTAACTATTCGGCAGGTCGCCAAACTACTAGAGGCCCCTATACCGACAGTTGAAAGCTGGGTAAGAAAAAGACGGCTACCAGCAACCAAGTATGGATTCTATTGGCTAATACGAAAAGAAGACTGCGCTCGCCCCGCTTCTATATCTCAACCTATAGAAGCTGGATGGGAGAGCCTACAACAAGCAGCAAAGACGGTTGGTGTTTCTGCTCCCTGGTTACGAAGAGCCATTGCACTTGGTAAAATAGAATATAAAAGGTATAGGCAAAGACACTTTTTGGTGCCGTTAGCTGCTTTGCGAGAATTAGTAAAAACTCGCCAAAAGATTACTCCCGCCAAAATCCAGGTACTTAAAAAGGCTTCTGAAGCCCGCTGGAAAAAAGATAAAGAACAGATAACCACTGATAAACCACTTCATGCCACAATTATACTACGAAACAATCGATTACTATCGCGCAGACAAGCCCTAGATTTAAGCCAACAAGATATTGCGGCAATGATTGGCATTAGTGTGCCTCATTATTCAATGTTAGAAAGACTTTATGTTTCACCAATAAATAAAAAAATTGGGGACTGGAAGTCCATTGCTAAAAAGACGGCACTCTTTTTTGATGAGAGACCAGAACATCTTTGGCCTGAAGAAATACAAAATCTTCGAGGCCCATCAAAGTTTGAAAAAACATTTGATACGACGGATACTCCAGGGCTATTTGGCGTTGGCAACTACACAAAAATGATGTTAAAAGCCCCCGATGACTACGTGTTTGAACTAGATGTTAGGAGCGCTGTTACAGCGCTCCAACCGCGTGAGCAAGAAATTATTAATGCCCGTTTTGGTCTGAACGAAAAGAAAACAGAAAACACCCTTGAAGAAGTAGCACACCAGCTTGGTGTAACGCGAGAACGCATACGGCAAATCGAGTCTTTAGCACTAAAAAAACTGAAAAAACAGCTACAAGAAAAGCCCAAACAAACATGACTACACAAGCCCGGGCACAGTAGAAAGCTTCAAGTAGATAGGAGGTAGAAGTGATACTCTTCTCATCTAGCCTGCTCAGTACAAACGGTACTTGGCGTAGCCCCGTAGCCACGCTTCGCGCAACAGAAAAGCGCCTTGAAGCAGAGATTGAAAATGGACGGGGGCTTCTTGTGGCTTTGGGGATGGGGGTGGCGATAGCGGTGTGCTGGTATGCTGGTTTCTTTGCTTACTTATGTGTGTTGTGGTTTATCTACTCTTAACTTCTAGCCTGGTGGTGTAGAGCAAAAGCCAAAGTATTCTATGTCTACAAGTAACAAAACAGCCAAAACAATTACAGACTTGGCTTTGGAATGGAACAAAGCCCGTGACAGCGCAAACGCTACTTATGCTGCATACATTACTGCAAAGAAAAAGTTTACAGAAGTGCACGTAGCACTGGATTCAATGTTGAGCCGCTTAGGTCTACCATGACTACACGGCGGAGTACGGGGTCGCAACACGGCCCGCACTAGAGACACAGCTAAAATAATTGCTCTTTTGGAGAAGCACAGCCCGATGAACACAAAAGATATTGCTCAAGCTACCAAGATAGCAAGACTCAAGGCCTCGTCCCTAGTATTGCACAGCTGGGGTCTGCCGCGCAAAGAAACTAGCAGGCAAATTGTTATCAAAGCCCCAAAAACACAGAAAGGTTAATCACGAACAGGAAAATAAATTGCAACTATGAGCACTTTACCCGCTAACTCATTACACGAACGTATAGCAAAAATAATCTATGATAAATGGGTGCTCGATACAGATAATAAAAGCATGCCCAACGCAAGGGCTGCTGCCACTGATGTAATCGTAACTGTGCTAGAAACAGCAGTACAATCCGTAGAGCATATAGCTAGCCCGGTTTGGACATCTACCGGACTAGGACAACTATCGCGTGGTCTACTCGCCAGCGCAGTATATACTACTGCTAAAAAGGATGCCGTTGATGCAATTAATAAACTTAAGTCTAACAACCAATACATAAAAGATGGCAAATAAGCCCGCTAATCCATTCGTAAATAGGAAGAGGAAGGAAAAGACCATGAAATCTGGACTAGGACTTGTGTTTGTAATTGCTGCTTTGCTTCTTCCAAGCCATTTATCTTTTGCTCATCCTGGTGGAACAGATGACTTAGGCTGTCATCATTGCTGGACAAACTGCTCGCGTTGGGGTCTTTACTACGGACAATACCATTGTCATCGCCCTAGACCATACAATACCAAAACCGTAAAATTGGAAAAAGATACGCACTTTGAGCAAAAGGATCAGTATGAAAGCAGTAATTAAACTTATATTATTTACAAGCATTACATTTGGTGCTGCCTGCAAAAAACCGGGGTTCTTGCGGTGTGAAGACCTTCAAGACGAAATCATCATACTAACAGAAAAAGTATCACAGCTTAAAATACTTATTGAAGATCAACGACAGATAGAAATCCTTAAAGGGTGGGATTGTGAATGTGACTAATATTAATAGCTTCATCTTGGCCGCTGTAATCCTTTGAGCATAGAAAGTAAAACCCAAAAACGAAAGAAGGATAGCAATGAAAAAACTTATTGGGCTTTTTCTGTCGATGCTCGTTGTAGTACCGGCGTGTGCGCAGTATGGAATCAAACAAGATATTGATTGGGCAACAAATAATTCAGACAGTTTTGGTACATTACTTGTTGAAGTTCTAATAAATGAGAGTGATTTTTTAGCACGCTGCGATATAGAAGTATTTAATACTGATGATGATGATGAACCAGTCGCTAGTAGTAGCTGTGGAAATACAATACCTTTACCAGTAGCTAACTACTTTTTGCTAGTTAAGCCCTATAACATTACTGGGGATGTACAACGAGAGCTTGGCCCTATTAGTATTACAGAAAACCATATTACTAGAGTACTAATTACTTTGCCAACGGGAGCACTTGTTGTCCACGCTACATCTGGCAACAGACTTCTTGCGGGTATTGTGTTTATTCGTAAGCAAGACCAAGACACTATTTTTGCCAGCGCGGGAACAGGACAACATATAGTTCTGCCATTAGAAACATACAGCATAGCTGTGCGATACAGAAGGGCCGTTAAATATTTTAATAATGTTGAGCTGCGTTCCTCGCAGCGCCGCGTCCTACGTGCCGTGTTTTAAAACATAATTTTAAACTTTATTTGTATTCTTTCTTGGTTCATTGGCAAGTGGGCATTCTACGAATTTCAATTACCGGTAAAAAGAGCTCCTCGGGCTACTGTTGCCCGAGGAGCTCCCAGACTTAGCTTATTATATTTTTTCTTTAGCTGCCAGCCGCCGATACCGAGACAGGAACAATTCGATCGAACATCAACGAAACGTTCTCTGAAACAGCAATGGCTTGAGAAGCTAAATTAAAACTATGCCCTTGGATTACACAATCTTCTAAATAACAAGCTCCAAAAGGATTATTTCTTTGATCTATAAAATATATTAGTATACCCATGTTTCTATCAAATATTTCCGCTTGGAGATTTATATACCACTGCGCAGTAGAATGGAAAGCTGCGTTGGTAGGGGCCGGCCACGTAGGAACGTCGGGAATACCAGCCTTGGTGTCCAGCCCAGAATGATCTCTAGTTGAAGATGTTAGAACGCGCATCAAAGATGGTCCGTTTACTAATAGTCTGGATAGAGCAATTCCGCCCGTAGTATGACCCGACACAAAATAGCTTCTACGAGAACCTATTTCAAATACCTGCTGGAGCATCCTGTTTTGATTTACAGATGCATTTTCCGTAATACCAATCGGTACAACACGGGTACCAACATCGTTGGCTCCTTCTACCGCAACACCCATATCCTCGAAACGGGGTGGCCCCGCCGCAAGTAAGGTTGCCTCCGAAGTAAGAAAAGACCCTTGGTTCAGCCCTCCTCGGTCGGCGGCAACGTGATACTGTCTAAATTGCCATTCCCGAAGATTAGCCGACCTACCGTACCTGGTGATATCTATTGCCATATTTTACCTACCTCTTAGATTATCAGAGTTACCGTGACATAGGTTGCAGGATACGGAATTCCTAGCGTAACGTCAGCTTCAACCGTTCTGGGGTCAGTGGTACTTCTAGCTACTCTGGATATCACGAAAGCAGGACTTCCGTCAAAGCCAACTAATTGCCCGAGGCGTTCTAGATTTGTAAGTATTGCCTGCAGCGAAGCCTCTATCGTACGCAAGAATCTCGGGGTAACTACCGCGCGGCGTAGACTAGGCCGCAACGTTGTTCTAACCGTCTTCGCTATAGAATCCAGGTTCTTTATGATAGACAGTTCGGCATTTTCTACTACCGACATGTCGGTAGTCAATTGATGCCGAAGCACAACGGAAGACGACGGAGTGTCCTGGATGTAAACCGAAACACCACCAGAAGCAATAGTATTTAGCTGCGATCTATCAAAATATGTATTAGAATTTCTAAGCCCGTCTATTCCTCCCACAGAGACATCGTTGAAAGGAATTTCGGGACCTTCTGACGAGCACATCCCCGCCAAAGCCGAAGCAAGGGGATATGAATCCAACGGAGTTATGGCGCCGCTTACTGTTATTTCAACCGTATCAGGCCAAACTATAGTGGCTCTTCTGCTGCCAATAGATTCAGCTACAGCCTTTAGATTAGATGCCTGGTTGTCCTTGGAAAGCGAGTCCGCGTAAAAAGTAATATTAGGTCTCTGCCGATAGATAACTAGTGCAACTCCAGGTGCACCATTTTCTAGCGGCCCACCATCAAATGTTATTTGTGTGTCCGAAACTGCGGTAACATTTCTAAAGATGTTAGCGCCAGTAGGATCAAGATTAATAACGTCGCCGATGGCTACAAAATCAAAAGGAGCTCCTAGAAAAAGGCCGCCGTTGTGCTGGGTAACAAGATTACCCGAAGTTCTGACCGTAAGTTCATCTACTCCGGCACCCCCGGCTGTGGTGCCAAAACCCAGGACCTCCGTCGCGGTGCCATCTACTGTCCAACGAACCATCTGGTCTAGTTGTGCAGCCCAGCTAGGATTGTGAGCAGCAGGACCAATAGTAGCAAGTAAAGTAATGATATCCGCCGTCAGGGATTCAATCTCGTATGTACCAGCATAAAAAATGGGGCTAGTTATAACAAGACTATCTCCAGCCTGTAGAGTAGGAGTAAAAGCGGCATCATCAACATGTCTGTATAGTTGCTTATTAGCACCGCTTCTAAACGGGTAAAGGACTGCTCGAGTAGTCTCATAGTTCCCTCGAGGCAAAGCAGCCGTGAATAGAGCGCGACGTTCTAACGAGGCCCCTCCTACCTCGTCCTCGGGAAGAGAGAAAGCAGTAACGTGGGCTACATAGGTGCCCCGAACACCTACCGACCGTGTGAGGGGAACAATGCTATATAAATCCCGACCACCCAAAACTGTTAATGCATCGGAATAACCCTGGTCTGCGTCCTGGTCTTCCTCCAACCCGCTCTTTACAGGCTGTCCAGGAAAAAGATCTATAGGAATACCCGCTACCCGAATGTCGGTGGTACCCATAGCTTCTAGGGCGGCATTCATGTTGAAAACAAGCGGGTTGGCCGGCACTACAGCGCCGTAGGGAATAAGGTTGTTACCAGAACCCGTAAGGTCATCCGTGCTGTTTACTTCTATTATCTCTCCTATATTCGTAGTACGAAGAGCTCTATATGAAGCTAATACTTGATAGTTAGGAAATATTTCAAAGGACATTCCGGGGTCATAAACATCTACGGGGACACGAACTCCGACTAAGGCCGTGCCAGCATAAGTAATGGTGTCATCATCAAATCGCGTAAAGTTTCTGTAGTTATGAGTATAGATAATTATGGGCCTATTAACACCATCAGCAACAATTGCATTTAGAGTAGCAACGCCTGTATCCAAATTGACAGAGCGTATACGCCGCCAGTTATCAACAAACATAGTAATAGTAGCGGCCGCGGCCACACCGGCTAACGTAACGCCGGAAAGTATTACTGTTCGATTATTTGTAACTGTTACTATTCGACCATCAGCAGAACCACCCGCATCGAGAACAACTCTTACTCGAGCACCTATGTCTGCTGCAACGAAAGGCCCCGGATTAGCAGTTGTTACAAATGTATTAGTGGCTAACGTCCATGTTCCGGCTTCAAGATTTATGGCCCCCGGCACCCCGACCACAACTCTTCGCTGTTCGTGGGCGGCTATAAAAACCCCTCCGCCAGGAATAGAAAGCGTTGCGCCGGACGTGGTTGCATCTATTGCCACAACATCTTCTTGGCCTATATTCAAGCGAGCATTAAGCCTTAAATTATTGGTAACAGGGAAGTATGCGTTGGCGGCTACGTCTGCTAGTCGTCCAGGTGTTGCGTCCAGGTCTCCGTCTATCCTGGCAACAGCATCGAAGGCAATAGTTGCCGCCTGCCGCACTCCAACAACGTCAACGGGATCATAAACAGCAAGAGTAATATCATCGTCCGATGCCGCAGTTATTGTTCCACGGATTGCCGTGCGCGCCGTTGGAACCCCGACTTCGTCAAGTGTTTCAACAGGATTAACGGGGCCCCCCGTACCTGTGCTAACTCTAACCCTATCCCCTACAGAAACGGTATTGGTTAGTAAACCACCAGCACGGAAATAAAAGTGATTTAGCTCGGCACCAGTGAAGCCTAACGTAGGTGCTGCCCCACCACCGCCTACGTCTAAGTCTGCAGTAACAGTAACACGATCGTTTCTAACTCCGGCATTACTAGCAATAGTAAAGTTAGTCTGGTCTACAGAAGTAAGATCTCCGTAGGCAATTTGTACTACTGTACTAGTAACAGGATCCTGAAGGAATATTCTGACGGGTTCCACAGCACCTTCCAAACGAAAGGTGCCCGTGTCCGAAGCATCATCAAAACTTCCGTCAAACCGACCAGTACCCGACCTGACACCGGTAAAGTCTACTACTTCGGTAGCCCCCTTGGATGGCCAAGTAAAACTTTGGGGAGCAACATCGGCGGTGGCGTCATACCGCGTCGCGTGAACGGCCCGCTCTATAACGCTAAAATTAGGCCCTACTATAGCGGCCTCTAGAACAGGAGTAGAAATAATGGGACTAACAGCCTCAACTACTTGCCGGACTAAAATACCAGGGGGGGTGTAGGGCATTGTTTAGCTCCTATTACATTCTACCCTAGAAAGGCTTTCTAGGCTAGTTCTGCTATGTTTAGGCGTACCTGCACGCCTTGGCTTGTTTGGGCTTCAACTATCATGGAACTTTGTACTCCAACTTCTTGAAAGGCTGGAAGTAAACCTAACGATGCCTGGAAGCCTTCCCAGAGGGTTCCTTCTTCTCTGATCTGCCAAGAGCTAACCCAACTATAGGACAATTGTACTGGAACGTCCCACGCTTCGGGTTGCGAATTTAGCTGTACGGGTATTGGTGAACTTCCAGAAACAGGATCTATTTTATTAAAACCACTTTCTCGTAGCTCTCTACGAAAAGCCATTATTGCTCTGGAAACTATTGCTGCCAGAAGCTTTGCTTCTTCTCTTTCTCTGGAAAAGCAATGAATAGTGCACCCCCCGCGCAGCAGATCAATAAATTCTTCAGTGGCTCCGGGAATATTGTAGGACTTCAAGTCATCCATGGAAAGTCCCATGAATTGCCAAGAGCCATCTTCTACAACTACAGCTGGTAATATGTTTTCTGTTTGGTTGTTGTATACCCACGCCAGACTGACATGGAAGCTAGTATTAGAAGTAGCATTCCTACCAGCAAATATAAATTTGTTATCTAACTCGTCTACAAGGGTAGGCTGCTCAAATAATCGACGCAGGAACTCTAGTAGAATTACCTCCGGGGCAGTAAGATGATTTATAACTACGGGCATTTTTTTAAATGCTTTTTACTAGTACCAAGCTTACTGCACGACGAAGAATCCCGCTAGAATCTTTCCTCGGGTAAACATTACCTGTCCTAAGTTGGGAAAATGGTAAACGCGGTTTGAAGGGCCGCACAGAAATCGGGAAGGGCTTACGCCGGCCAAGCCCCTCTACATCAACCCAGACCCCCTCGGCACCAATCCTATAGCGCGTTAGCGGCACTCTCGGGTCCAAAACATGCTTTCCCTTTAGGATGCTCCCTATTTCCTTGTCTAACCTGGGAATAAAAGTATTAGCTGATATGCGAGATATAAATCTATTAGGAATTAGATAGGTAGTCAAAGTTAAAACATGTACCCTGGTGGAAGGGGTATAGCAGATAGCCGCCTGGCATCTTCGTGAATTCGCTGGACCTCTTCTCCACTTGGCGTTTTAGCACCATGATAAATACCAGAACCGAGGGCGCCAGCGCCAGCGCCTAATCCAAAGGGTACTGCCCACTTGGGCTTTTTAGCCCAAAGCTTTGACATAATACCGGGAGCCTTTGGTACTGCAGATATCTTAGGGTAGTCTTGTTCAAAAGATTGTGCCTGCGCCTCGGATTGCTCCCGCCGCCGTTTATCAGCGGCATTCCTAAGCGCGAGAGCACCAACTCCGGCAGCACCAGCAATACTTCCTCCAATCAATAACTTCTTTCCAGTGGATAGGCCGAGCTTGGAGTTAGGCATGTCTGGTATTATTTTCTTTGCGTGTTCTTTTGCTTTTTCTGGCGTAAGCCCTAGTCTTTCTTGAACTCGCGCCGCCCTTGCTTGTCTTTCCGATCTAACAAGTGTTTTTAATTCTTGTTTCCCTTTTAAACCTAAAGGCGCTAGCTTTGTTACCTTCTTGCCGCCAGGAAGCTGAAAAGCCTGCGTCAATTTTCTGGCTAGACGGCGCCGCCCAAAGAATTCAAACGGGCTTAAAAAAGCCAGGGGTTTAGGTAGTTCTCTTCCCCTAGACTTTTTAATGGCATGTAATACTTTTTTGGCAGAAATAGCTGTTTTATTCATAGGATTACTTTACCGCGGCGTATAGGGTACAGCAAATCCTTGCTCAATCAAAGTTCTATTCACATTTGTACGAACACCTTTTTCATCCGTAACATGAATAGTAGCTAAATACCGGCCAAAACTGTCAGCCTTGGTTGTCTCGACGTGTAGCGCGCCAAGATTCAATAATCGTTCTAACTCATTCTTTGCTTGTATGGCTTTATCCTTAATTTCCTCGTCCTTCGTACGAAGCTCTGGAGTGTCTAAACCAAGCAGTCTAAGAGTTACTGTTGCAACCTTTCTGTTCATAATTACTTCTTTAATATGGAAGCCAAAATCTACAGCATAGCTAAATACTTTTGATAGTTCTAATATAACCGTGTCTCCATCAATAACACGTACTAGCTTCCCATCATATTGCCAGCTCATTTTATTATCTCCTTGGTCCTGGGCTATCCACGTGCAATAGGTTGTACTCTACACTTGGACGCTTTAATTCATACAAGCGAACCATTTGATGCAAGACCACGCGCTTTCTCTCTGTCCTATTAATATCTACAACACGCCAATGTCTTTCAGAAGGTTCTACAATAATATCGCGCGGCCTAAGTACTGGAAAGTTAAGAAAAAACATAACACTTTCATTTTCTTCTAATTCCCCAAATTGGGCTAATTTAATAGCCCTAGGATTTGGAGATAAGTTAGCATAAGCAGCAATTGAATTATAGTAGCCAATTTCAAACCCCGTACCCATACAACTTTCACAATTAGAAGCTACGATTGCATCTCTGTGGGGGTCAAAACAATCAGCACATCTGCTACCTTGAAACCGCTGTTTATAGACAGTAACTTTGATACCTTCTAATGATGGACGCCCATTTAAACCTTCGAGCCTTATCCTATTTTGTCGTAGTACTTCGGCTGCTAGTAAATCAAGATCACCTTCCGAAATAGAAATCTCAGAAACATGGACTGTCGTACCAGGGTCAGCCCGCAATACGGTACGAAGTCTATAGTATAGACGAAGGTCGGCAATTAGCGGTTTTGTGTCCGTTTCAAGCCCGCGTACCCCTAAGATGTCAGAAATCTCATCTACATAATGCCCTTGCTTTGCTAAGTCTAAAGATCCTATTACATCAAAAGGCCCGCTAGGACTTCCTGCCCTATCTACTATAGTCATCAGGGGGACAAGATCTGTATCTTCAACTAGTAAGTCCCAATCAAGGGTAATGCCCGTGCGGGAATAAATTCTAGCTCTAAAGTTTAGGATCTTCATGGCAAGTACAAACTAAGCTTAAACACCAAATGTTCTCTTAGGCATCGGAGAAACAGGAGTTAGGCGTAATTTTGTTGGGGTTTTGGTAAACTTGGATGTTAGTATGCCTTTTATGGGCTTGGCTCTAACCTTGCCAAAGCCAAGAGGTAATGGAAGTCTCGATAATTTTAATAAGTAATTTCTAAACCCCAAATCAAAATTTGTCATGATATCAATACCACCAGTTCTTTGCGTACGGGCTTTGAATCGTATCAAAGCCATCGTCCATATTTCTTGCAATCTTGTAGCTCATGACGTGCTCTCTGGTCCCTTCTAAAAGCCTTCCAATCCAGTTTTGATAATCTCCTGCCTTATCAGAAATTAGGTAGGACACGCCACCATCATTAAACTGTAAAAAATTGCGGCTTTGGACTATACCCGCCATAATCAAAGATTGAATGGTTGCTAACTGAATAAGGATAGTTATAGAAGGGAAGTCTTGATAGGTAACTGTCCCAAGAATTGGAGGAGTAGTATTGTACTGATCTACGGCCATATCCAAGGCAAGATCTAATGAAGTATCTTCTAATTCATGCCCTGCATGTAAAAGATTTTTTAGCGGCGTATCCCCAATGTAAGTTCTAAGAAATGATCTGTATTCGGGTTTAGTTGCCATAAAGGTAGTATACCCTTTTCCTGATATAGAGTCTTTCTAAAAAGAAACCCCCCGCAGGAATTAACCTACGGGGGGTCCCTTCTGCAAAGGTAACTAAGCTTAGACAACCACGTTCATGTTCATCTGCGCAACGGAACGAACATTACCAATCCCAGCGCCGTGGGTCTTCCATGCCTTCCACTGTATTCTGTCCCACTTCGTCCAGATCTGGAACCGATCGTCGTTGAAGGTCAGGTGATGACCGAGGAACTCCGGTGCTGCAAATAGGTGAACTCGCGTATTAGCGAGCAGGTCGCCCTTGATGGTCTTGACGATACGGCGCCCAAACAGCGTATCGTACCGGTACCCATCCTTCCAGTACTCCTGCTGCAATCCCATACCCGTTACGGTCTGGGGCCACGAGGCAATAGCGTTATATTGAGCTCGCGTCATTAGCAGCGTGGCCGACTGTTGCGGAAAGGCATCTACTCTGGCATCAAGCAAGTTGAATAGTCGAACGAGGTTTCCAGGTAGAATTATTTCATCAGCAACGTCGATAGACTGGTTAGCTGCATCTAACGCAATCGCCGCATCAACGGCCCCAAGGAACCGCTCGTCCATGCGATGCTGAATAAAATATGCGGTGTGGTGCTTAATCAAGGACTGAACCGGCTGCTCCTTGGCCCGCAATTCGCCTTCCGTAATCTCGTACTCCTCGCTGTCAATTTTGTAGAAGTCGATGTTGTAGGTTTCGGTTTCTACAAACTTATAGTCCGCCTGACCACGAAAAGGAATAGCAATTGCTGCCACATCCGTGTACTCGCGATCTATAACCTTGCGAAGCAGCACCGAGGGATCTCCACCCGCACCCGCAGGCACACGGTCACACTGTGCCGGGCTAATAGGCTTGGGAGGTAGTATCCGCGACATGAACGAGTCCTCATAAACCCGCATCTTGACGAAGGCGGCAGAACGCTCTTCTGCCTCCTTACGCATTTCCGGGTCCCGAAGATTCTCGATGAAGACCCTGTTTAGATTTACACCAAATTCACCCATTATGTATCTCCTGTTAGCCTAGCAGGCCTCCATCAAAATTACTTGTTTATTTTGACTCGAACAAAGCCGTTTAGGGCAACTCGTTCAACGTGACCAACAACACCACGATTGGCCGGCGTGTCTCCAATAGCGTCTAGAGCTTCTTCGTCGGCCGTTAACTCCCGTAACCGCCCCGTGGCACCTACTCCAGTAGTAATTACTAAGTTGTCCCCTACTGCCAAAGCCGCAACCGCGGCGGCATCGACAAAGCCGTCAACATCTATGTCGGCAACAAATGGGGCGCCAACCACGCCAACGCTGCCCGCTTCTGCCGCGTCCGGACGGTCCGTACCCGTCAAAACCCAGTAGTGACTTCTTGCAGCGGGGTTGTCTCCGTCCGCTTCACCGTCCGATAGAACAGCCCCAGCAGCCGAAGGAGAAACTACCTGCCCTTGGAGGGCTTCCACACCAGCAGCTAATACAAGACCTCTCGTGATTAGAGGCTCGGTTACTAATCTCATTGCCATGACTTTATTTCTCCTACTCTGTTGTTCCGGCGAGCCAATCGCCTAGAGGGTCGTTTGATGCTCCCGCTGACGGTAACTCCGACGCGACACCGTGCATAAAGGAAGAATGACTTCCATTCTTGGCCGCGATCAGCGTAGCTCTCTTTTCCACCGCGAAGTCCTCACTATTCATCTTAGCAAGACTATTGCGTCTTTCCAAGAAAGATTCTGCTGTCTTAGGTACTAGACCAGAAGTAATAGGGTCTTTTAGCAAGGAAAGAAGAAAGTCTTCAGCACTTTTGACGCGCGCGTATTCTTCTCCTAGCTTTTGCATTTCGGCTACTTTAGTTAGTATAGATTTACGCTGACTTACTAACTTGTTAAGCTTTAAAAAAGCTGCTTTTTTTGTTGTAGTCATAGGCCCTTTTTTATTTGTGGCAGAAGGCGCCATTATTCCTTTCGCTATTAAATGCTTTTCGACTCTTGGGGCCAACTTTTTGTCGAAGTCTTCGCTGGCTCTCATCGCCGCGTAGAGAGGTACGGCTACGGTTCCAGCTACAGCTAACGGACCCGTAGCTCGAGTTATACGAAGTTTTTGCTTTTTGCCCGCGCTTGTTTCTGTCCAAACAGGTGCACCAAAGCGACGGAATAAAAGCCCTCCGCCAGGCATTTCTGCGAGCCCTCGTCCTAGGCGAATATTTCCTTTGGCAAGAGGCGCACCGTAGTACTTGTGGACCGCTGTGTCGAATTTCTTCCATTTCTTCTTGGTGCGGCTTAACGCACGAAATGGCGAGGTAGCTACATCCGCAACCGCACTTCCCAGACCCTTGTGCCCCTTTATGAATTTCTTTTCCGCAGAAGTCCAGGGGGCTTTCGCCGCGCGGATAGCTCGAGGGAGCCTTCCTACTGAAGTTCCAGCCCCAGCTCCTAAAAGAATATCGCGGACGCGTACTTTCTCGCCCTTGGACTTCCGGCGGGCCACCATAGCAGCGGAGCCAAGCCCCGCTGCTATGAGGTCCTTCTTGATTGACCGAGAGAGGGTGAGCACTCACACTTATTTCCTTTATTTCCTTAAGCAGTAGCCCGGCCTACTCCAAATCCAGCTCCACCAGCAGCACCACCAGAGCCCGTAGCTGCTTTCTTTTTCGCGCGCTTTCCCTTCCTAAAAGCCGGTATATTTTTCGCGGCGAGTTGCTCGGCAGTCATTGCAAAGCTTGGTACCTTCGCCGCCGACTTTTCTAGGCCTTCATGAAAGCCCTGTTCAAAAATAGTGGACATTATTTACTCCTCCTCGGCGACTCTCTCCAGGATGTTCCGCGCCAGCGCAGCCGTCTTTCTACCCGCGTACATGCCCGCACCACCAGCACCCGCGCCAGCTAGACCCGCCGCCATGCCAGGGTGTATCCGGCTGGCCTTCCAGGTTCTCTTGGCCGCTTTGCCCTTACCCT
>Ga0209541_10002982_pt1 | contig 31487 bp, 29 predicted proteins | sample RifCSPlowO2_01_FD_184027 | JGI IMG/M metagenome (GOLD analysis project Ga0209541, IMG submission 184027) | Groundwater microbial communities from Rifle, Colorado - Rifle CSP2_plank lowO2_0.1 (SPAdes) (version 2) | ecosystem: Environmental > Aquatic > Deep subsurface > Groundwater | place... | reverse complement strand
GCTAAGCGACTGTTTAACAAAAACACAGGTCCCTGCTAAATCGAAAGATGATGTATAGGGGCTGACACCTGCCCAGTGCCAGTAATTTACTGTCTCAAGTGACTCCGGCGTAAGCCGGATGAGCCTGGGGCCTAAGATCTGGTGAACGGCAGCAGTAACTATAACTGTAGATCATAGTGCAGTTAAAAAACTTGGCTATATGCTGGAATATCTGATGTATCTTGAGCTAGTTAGGGTATTGACTTTGGGTTAATTTCGGTTAATACTGGAATTAATGCCTAATATCTTAACTTACAATGCTTCAAGTGCAGACAATCAGCAGGAAAGAGTTCCAAAGAATATAGATAATTTGAAATATTATTTAGCTGGTTTTGCAGATGGAGAAGGAAGTTTTAGTGTAACTATCTGTAAAAGTAAATATGCTAAATTGAGATGGAAAATAGATCCACTCTTTCAGGTATATCAACATAAAGATAATTCAAGAATTCTACATGTCTTTAAAGATGTTTTTGAATGCGGATATGTAAGCGAGAAGGGAGGAAATCCGAGTTGTCATGTTTACTGTATTGACAGTATTCGTGATCTATTAGGAAAAGTTATTCCTTTCTTTGAAAAATATCCAATGGTTGGAGAAAAACACAATAATTTCTTGTTATTTAAAGAAATTGTTGTTGGAATTTCTCTAAAAGAACATCTAAATCCAAGCGGTTTCATTAGATTAGCAAAAATTGCTTTTAAAATGAATCGATTGGGAAAGTACAGACATAATTCTTTAGAAGATATAATTAATTCTTTGGAGCAATCCTCAGAGACTATACGCCAAGACCCGCTAAATGCGGGTATGATATAGTCCGATCTATATGGCGACATATAGGATCTTCACCAAAAATAGTGAAGTGATAACGTGATGTCTATGGTAGCGAAGTTCCTTGTCTGGTGAATGAATTCGCCAGTTCCAAGAGTGATTTTGGAAAACAATTCGGCTAATATCGGTGAAGCCTCTTGACAATTCGGGTTAACTTTGGTTAATCTGAATAAAGGAGGTAATACCGAGGGAAGTTCGGCAAAAGCCGGACCCCGTAACGACTGATAAGAAAGGTGCCAGATAATCTGGAATTTAAACTTTCTTTATATGCCGACGCTTAAGTGAATAATCTAGGATCGTATCTTTCTGGTTTTGCTGATGGAGAAGGCAGTTTTTGTGTCTACTTTTCACCTCGGAGTCGAATGACTCTGGGTTGGGAGGTAAGACCAAGCTTTTCTGTCGGACAAAACACTTCAAGGCCTGAAGTTTTAAATCTATTTCTGCAATATTTTAAGTGCGGAAGTTTGCGACCTAATAGAGGTGATAATACTGTGAAGTTTGAAATTCGCAGTCTGAAACCTTTATTAGAAGTTGTTATTCCTCACTTTAGAAAATATCCATTGCTTTCAAGTAAAGCTAAAGATTTTGAAAAGTTTGTTACTATTTGTAACTTACTTTCTCAAAATTCTCACTTAACTGAAGCAGGATTTAAGAAAATTGTAGATTTAGCATTTGGAATGAATGGATTTGGAGCAAGGAGATACAAGAAAGAATACATCCTAAGTACGCTTAAGATGAAGATATAGTCTGATCCTACTAGTAATAGTAGAAAAATATGGAGTTCAGACCCGCACGAAAGGTTGAACGACTTAGCGACTGTCTTGAGGATAGACCCGGCGAAATTGCAATGGCTGTGAAGATGCGGCCTTCCCATACTTGGACAAAAAGACCCCGTGGAGCTTTACTGTAGCTTGACCCTGATTTAAATTTAAAATTGTGTAGCGTAGGAGGGAGCTTCGGCGACAATGAAACACCTCTCTTTTTTGAATTTAGGTCTCACCTTAACCCTTATAAAAACAGGGTTTGGGACAAGGTCTGGCGGGCAGTTTGACTGGGGCGGTCCCCTAAATTTGTGGGGCTTTTAATAGTAATATTAGAATGCCAACGATCGCTTCAGTTATTTTCAAATCCAACTATATGCTGGGAAGTCTGGTGTATCCTAAGCTAGTATTGACTTTTCGTGTTACTTTCGGGTAATATGGAAGTTAAACTGAAAATGTTTAGGTGCAGATTATCAGCAGGAAACCCCGATTGAATCGGGGGATCCTCAACGACTATACGTTGGTTATCCTTTAATTAGGATAATGATATAGTCTGAACTCTTAAGCGATTAAGAGACTCAGGCAGAAATGTCCTGAGATTTTAAGGGGAAGTTAATATGCGTTCAAGGATACTAAAAAACAATCTTGAGTTTTCAAAATCTCAAAAAGAGATTTTGGTAGGTTTACTTTTAGGAGATGGTTGTCTGGAAAGAACCAAAAATTCTACCGGAGCCAGGCTAAAAGTATCGCAATGTTTAAAACAAAAAGAGCTTGTGTTGTGGTTGTACAAAAACTTTTCAGGTTTTGTAGCAACACAACCTAAAAGATACAGAGAAGAATTAAGGTTTAATACTTTAACTCACAGCTGTTTTAAATATTTCTATGATATGTTCTACCCTGAAGGTAAGAAGATTGTTCCTAATAATATACGTGACCTGTTGACGCCTGCAGCTTTTGCTGTTTGGTTCATGGGTGATGGTTCTATAAAATCAAAAGAGTGTAGAGGAAGAATACTCAACACTCAAGGATTCGATAGAACAGGTGTAGAGAGATTATTAGTTGTGTTAAGAGAAAAATTTAATCTTACATCAAGTATCAGAATGCAGAAAGATGGCTTACAAATTTATATTTCAGCTAAAAGTGCTAAAAATTTAAATGATCTGCTAAAAGATAAGATCTTACCATCTTTTCATTACAAACTTCCTTTTAAAAGTTAACAAATTTGCCAAAAAAGTAACGGAGGGGTACTAAGGTACACTTAGCGCGTAAGGAAATCGCGCATCAAGCGTAAAGGTATACAGTGTGCTTAACTGCGAGACAAACAAGTCGAGCAGATACGAAAGTAGGTCTTAATGATCCCCTGGTGGCTCGTGGGAGCGCCAGGGCTTATCGGATAAAAGTTACCCCGGGGATAACAGGCTAGTCTTGCCCTACAGTCCACAAGGACGGCAAGGTTCGGCACCTCGATGTCGGCTCATCACATCCTCCTGCTGAAGTAGGTGGGAAGGGTCTGGCTGTTCGCCAGTTAAAGTGGTACGCGAGCTGGGTTCAGAGCGTCGTAAGACAGCTTGATTAGAGAGAGAACTGTCTTTCTTCAACGATGCTTTACCAATCGAGAATTTTTTTAATCTTTTTGTCAAAAAATGAAGATATATGTAAAGCCGGATATTTTAGCTTTACATGAATAGTAAATCTAGCTATATGCTGGGACGCCTTGTAAATAGTAATCTACTAGTATACAATTTTACTACTAGTAAAAATGATTACTCATTCGGTGGATACCGAAGCAAGGTAATCAGCAGGAAAGACTAGTTTCAAATGTTTCTAAGTGACGATTATTTGATTGGTTTTACTGAAGGAGAAGGGATGTTCTATATAGGAATAGTTCCCTCTAAAGAAACCAAAACCGGTTGGCAGGTGATTTACTTTTTAAAAGTATCTCAAAACCCAATTGGACTAAAGGTTTTAAACCAATTTAAAAAACGTCTAGGTTGTGGCTATGTTAAACAAAATAGCCAAACCGATAAAACGGATAAATCTTTAGCTTATGTAGTCAGAGATTTTCCGAGTTTAAGAGACAAGGTTATTCCATTTTTTGAAGGTAAATTAATTATTAAAAAACAAGCCTTTGAAAAATTCAAGCAAGTTTTAGATATTGTTGCAAAGAAGCAGCATCTAACTCTAGCTGGAATAACTCAAATTCTAGAAATAGCTTATTCTATGAATACTCAAAAGAGGAAAGTAGAAAAGCAATTAATTCTGGAAGCATATTTGAAATTAGAATCCTCACAGGCCATACGCTAGAGTCCGACGATATGTCGGACAAGATATGGTCGGACCCCATTGGTGACAATGGGAGCTAACAGGAAACAGAAACTAGTTAGTTTTGTAACAATGATGTCGGACTCTATCCAGTATGGGCGTTTTGATACTTGAGGGGAGTTATTTCTAGTACGAGAGGACCGAAATGAGGAAACCCCTAGTGTGCCTGTTGTCACTACAGTGGCAGCGCAGGGTAGCTACGTTTCTAACTGATAAGTGCTGAAAGCATCTAAACACGAAGCAGACCCCAAGATGAGGTATCTTTTAAGATCCCTGGAAGACTACCAGGTTGATAGGTTGGCGGTGTAAGTGCTGTAAGGCATTTAGCCTACCAATACTAATGATCGTTGTTGAGATTTTTTGGTTTACCCCGCTTAGCGGGGCGAGGCCTTCTCCGCCAACCGGCGGATCCGTGTTCACATTTTAGGGTGCAAAGTTTTTTCGGGCTTTACTCCAGGTTCTAGGCCGTCAGATTGCTGACATAAGTTCCAAATAGATTATGCCAATAAGTGAAGGTAAGAATTTGCATAATTCCTCTTTTTTGCATTAAAGTTGCATTCAGGGTTTCGCGTAAGCTAATTTGACGATCTCGGTTGGCTCGTAGCATCCGGTGAGCTGTGATTAAATCAGCTTTTTGAGGGAAAATAATTTCTATATTCGACTGTAAGCTTGCTTGCAGAAATTCCAGGGCCATAGATATTCCTACTTCCCGACCCAATGTGGTGTAAGTATCGGCAATATTTTGATAGCTGGTATAAATATGAAAACCCTGTCTTGCTATAGTATCAAAACTTAAGGTTGATTTTTGATGGTTAGGATCAGTTCTGTCAATAAAAGCAAGCAGAACAGATGAATCTATGAATATTTTTTTAGTTTGAACTGGCATATTTTCTGAGCTATTCTTTGGTTAATCTTTCTATACTGACACCTCTACCTCTTAAACTCAAAAGCGGATCTGCTAGGGAAAATGATCTAGTTTGAGCTATCTGTTGATCGGTGTGTTGATTAATTTTTGAAGTTTTGGTTCGTGGTATGAAACTTTGAGTGAAGTTACGGAGGTCGTTAACCGCTATTCGAATATTACCACCAACTCTGTAGGCTTTTAATTTTCCTTCTCTGATATATCTTCTGATAGTTAACGGGTGAACTTTTAGGGAAATGGCTGCTTGATTAATTGTATAAAATTCTTCCATGTTTTGTTATTGTAATGGTGCTATCGAATTTTCCATCATGAAATTTGATCTCGAAATATAGCTCTCTTAGCATATATAATACTATGTAATTTTATACATAAATATACATAATTTGTCAAGTGTTGACAATCTTTAAAGAATAGATTGAGAATAGAAACAGATAGTTTTTTTAAACTCCGTCTGGATTTAGAAGAACGCGTCTGGAAACGGGGGTGATTCTGCATGTTAAGCGGTATAGGTACAACCGAACTTTTGATTGTTGGCCTAATCGTCTTGGTCTTATTCGGAGGCAAGAAACTCCCTGAACTAGCAAGAGGAATGGGAAGTTCCATAAAAGAGTTCCGAAAAGCAGCCAACGAGGATGCTTAGTTAATATGGAAACTGCCCGAACTGCAAAGTATGCTTTTTTGGCAATATCCATTTCAGTTGCAGCCCTTGTGTTTCCTCAAAACACCTGGGCTGCTTCTGGAAATGTGCAGATTTGCCAACCTAATACTTCCTGTACCATCGGGGAATTTCTTTATGATGATTCTTATACCCCGATTATAGATGCAACATGCACTATCACCAGTCGTTACCCTGATGGCAGCCTGCTTTTCGATGCTGTAGCTTTGACTCCGGCTCCACAGAATGATGGTTGGTATTCGCATACGTTTACCACCCCTTCCACCTCTGGTTTGTACAGGACCGAGATTAAATGCACAACCAACGGAGAAACTTTGGCCTTAGATAAAAGTTTCGAAGTTAAACAAGAATCTGCTCTGTCTGGAAGTGACGTTTCATCAGCTGTCTGGAATGCGGATAGAAGTTCTTACAGCGCATCGGGTAGTTTTGGCGAGACGCTGCAGAATGCCGTGCCTGACGCAGATGATATTGCATCCTCTGTTTGGAGTTATTCCAGCAGAACTTTGTCAACTTTTGGCAGCCTGATTACTGATATATGGGCAAACCCAACCCGTTCTCTGACTAGTTTCGGCACTCTGATTTCAGATATTTGGGCAAGCGCTACCAGAACCTTAACAGGAGCAGATTTATCAAGTGGCAAACTGGCTACACAGTCCGATGTAACAAGCGTTAAAGATGAAGTAACAGGCGCTAAAAGCGATATAGCCACAGTAAAATCTGATGTATCTTCAATCAAAGATACTGTTGGTAAAATCAATGCTACTACCACTACTACGAATGTCCAAAATATCCAATATATCACTAATGAGACCAGAAACTATTTGGAGCAGATTATCAATCAGCCGACAGTGAACCAGTTGCTTGAAGAGGTAACTGTAACCAATATGGAGTTGAGCAGTAAAGTGGATAAATCCAATTCTTTGGCTAACCAGATGCTCAACACGAGTCTGTATATCAAAAGTAAAACTAATTTAATAAGCAGCAAATGGGAGAATATGGGGCAGGAAAAAATTACCGCCTCTTTATCTACCTTATCCTCCGTGTTAGATTCTGTCTTTACCCAAATCAACTGGGTTAAAGAACAATGGGACTTACCAGTAGCTTCCAAACTTGACTTGCAAGCTAAGAAAATAGCCCAGTTAATTGAGGCTTCTGGAAAGGAAATTTCCAAAAACGGTAAAAACAAATCAGCTCTTAAACAAGTACAAACCGTTAGTAATAATCTTGACAACCTGCTTAAGCTGATCGGCAATAGTAGTGACAGCAGTAAAAGTCTTACTCTCTTTGGGCAGATTAAAGCTCAGGTAGAGCTTTTATCAGCTTTAGATAAAGTTTCTTCAGATGCGGATCAGTTGATTGCTGAAATCGGCCATAACTCCAAACCACAAACACAACTACTTGACCAGACTAACATTTTAAGCAAGCAAGTAGCTTCTATCAACAAATTGCCTCAAGTTGACAAAATCTTATCGACTAAACTCGCATCAAAGTCTGATCAAAAACAGCTCAAAAATAAAGCATTAAGTTTAAGAGGCATAGTTGAGGCAAACAAGCAGTTTATTGCCCAAGGCAGTTTAAAACCTTTAAGTAGTTTGTGGTTGGAAGAGGGGAGTATAGTCTTTAAATCTTTAATAACCAATCCTTCCAGCTTAATTAGCCAGAAGGTACCTTTGAAATATTACCTGCCAAAAGAAGTCACTCGCGAAAGCATTACAACTATTGATGATGGTTTAACGATTAGTTATGATACGGAAAAAGATCAGTACTTCGTCGGCGGAGAATTTGAACTGGCTCCAAAGGAGACCAAGACATTTGCGGTTACTGTTGACGGTAGTATCTTTCGGATCAGCGATCAAGACATAGCTACAATGCGCCGTCAGGCAGAGGAGTTGTCGCAGCCGCTTAAAAATACCTCATATTTTGCTCAGGGAACGATATTAAAAACCGATATAGATGCAGCTTTGGATAAGATCGATACCTTACAGAAAAATAGCAGCACTCCTGAATCAAAAATTAAAGCTTATAGAGAATCTGTTATTGAGTATAAAGCAGCCAAAGAGAAGCTTGAAAAGTTAAAAGAGATTGCCACTTCTGCTGGATCAGCAGGGACTTTAGTCGGCTTTGTGGGAGGAGCGCAAGTTATCGCTGTTTGGGGACTGGTTATTATATTTATAGCCGGGTTTGTCTTTCTAACTTTGTATATGAGAACCATCAGAAGAGGCGAGCCAGCCTTGAGTATCAAGCCCAAAAAACCACTCTCCGTTATTGATGAAGAAGCATCAGAGTATTACAATCAGGAGAGAGATACTGAAGATATCCTCAGACCTAAAAACCATCTGCCCAAGTCGATTATTTTTTTAATTGTCTTGCTGATTGCCGGATTGGTCAGTTTAAGTGCGGTGTACGCGCTTTTGAATGTTAGACAAAATATATTTGCTTTTCAATCAGCAAACAATAAGTCTTCGCAAGATCAAACGCCTACACAAGCCGTTATGGGAGATAGCGCTGAAGGCGAGACTGTATCTGATGGAAAGGATATAAACATTTTTGTCCCTAAGGATAGCGTGGTCGATGTCTTTAGCGAACCTGTCCTGACTTCGACGGTTTCGGCCAGTCTGAAAGGCTCTCAAAGCGCAAAGGAGACTAAGCGGCAAGACAATTGGGTTAGGGTATCTTTTGAGGGTAATGAAGGTAAACTTGTCAATGGATGGGTAGATGGAGACTTTGTGGAAAATCAGGAGGAAACCCAGGCTGGTGAAACTGAGCAACAGATCCCTTCAGAAAAAGCTATAGGTACCCCTGCTTCAATTACAATTACAGATACCCCCACAGGTTTTCTCAGGGTGAGAAGTTCTCCCGGCGGAGAAGAGCTAACTAGAGTAAACCCAAGCGATACTTATCCGCTCATTCAGAAAGATTCAGGTTGGGTGCAAATTGTTTTGGAAGATGGAACCTTGGGTTGGGTCTCTGAACAATATGTTAAATGATTCTCACGCTTAGGTTGTAGGAATAGTGGATTAGCATAGCAACAATCAAGCCTATTAAAATCCACCGTTTTGATCGGAAAGTAAAAATCAGCATGATTATCATTGTTAAGCTGTGAAGAGAACCAGTTAAAATTAACCTGGTAACTAGAGCGGAGAGGCCTCCGTTTAAGGTAATATTTAAAAAATAAAGAATTGTTTCCGAGAGAGTGAAGGCTAAAGCAGCAGCCAGGACAATTTTTACTTGAGTTGCTTTTTCAGGGAGATCTACAATAGAAACTACAAAAGCAGCTTTTACTATCTCCTCAACTATATACGGGAAGGGGAGCAAAAGCTCGATAGGCCAAATTATAAACGGAGATATTAAAGCTACCAGCGGAACGAACAAGTTCTTTCCTTCGGAAATTAAAACAGACATTACTCTTTGTCGTTTTTACCGTTGAACGCTTTTCTTAACTCTTTGATAGCTTCTCCCAAGCCTCTGGCAAACTCGGGTAGCTTCCTGCCGCCAAAAATTAGCAGTATCACTGCAGCAATAAGCAGTATTTCAATAAGGCCGATACCTCTAAACATATTTTCCCTCCTTCCTTTTATATCATAACAAATGGGATTTTAAGATGTACTTATTTAATAATAAAGTAAGTTCAAAAAGAAGCGCAAGCGGCAAAAATAAAAGCACAAGTGATAAGAGGTCCGTAGGCGGCAGAAGTGCGGCAAAGATTAGTGACAAGGCATAAACAAACAGACGCTGTTTTGCAAAAGCCTGATATTTAATAACCTTAAATCTCATCAGGATGGTGAGTAGAATGGGAAATTGGAAAGCCATACCCATGAGCGTGGCTGTAGTGAGTATCTGAGAAAGGAGTAGGCTGACATCTATAAAATTACCGATATTTAATTCAAGCGACTTCTGATAAAAAATGATGACCACATATTTCATAATTAAAACTCCGAAGCTGAAGCCTACAGTAAAAAGAACTAAAGCTACAGGTAAAAAAGCTACTATGGCTTTATATTCCCGGGATTTAAGCGCAGGCTTGATAAAGCCTAAAATTTGAATTACCAGAAGCGGTAAAACAGCTACAACACCCAAAAGCAAAGCAGAATTGATTGACAAAGACAAAAATTGGAATGGAGAAGTAAATACGATATTTAATCCTTTTAAATTAAAGATCTTCAGGACAAAGGAAACTATATTTTCGTAGTACACAAAACCCAAAACCGCGCAGATTAAAAATACAGCTAAGGTAAAAAACAATCTTTTCCTAATTTCGGAAAAAAAGGGGGAGTATTTGATATAAACTTGCTCTATTTCGCTGGTGACAGAGGTAGCCATATTTATTGATTTACTTTTTCTGCCGATTTGTCCATTACGACCTTATCCTGCTTACTTACAAGAGTACTCTGCTTGCCTTCCTCATTTATATTCATATTATTCAAGGTTTTATTGACATTTTCTTTGGTTTCATCCATGGCAGTTTCTAATTCCCTCTTAGCTTTTTTGAGTTCCTTGCTAGTTTTTCCTAAACCTCTGGCAAATTCTGTTAACTTTTTACCACCAAATATGAGAAAAATTATAAGAGCAATAATCAAAATTTCAGGACCACCTAAATTAAACATGTTGTATTCATATTAGACCAATTATTTCAAAGAGGCAAGGGTGGCTCTGGTTTTACTGTCTCGCAAATCTTTTCCGATAAAGCTGAGGATATAAACGCAGCCTATTATAATGTGACAGCTTTAGGGGTTCAACCCCTTGCCTATTTGAGTGAGGCCAAAGTAGCTCTTGTCCTGGTATCATTGATGGTTTTACCAGTACTTCCTGCTATCAGATGACCGGCAATGGCTTCATCCCAAACCTTGTCGGCAATATTGGCTAAATCAGAAGAAGAGATAGCCACACCAGTGGTTAAGGAGTTAGAAGAAATGATAGATTTAATAATAACCTGATAATCTCCCAAAACATTAACAAAAGGGGTGGATTCGTCTTCGGTGATGAGATTCCCTGCTATTGTCAGAGTATGATCTGCTTCATGAGGTCTTATCTTCCATCCATACTTTAACATGATATAGGGAGAGATAACCTTTCCGCCTCCGATTCCCTGTCCGCCAATAGCCACCAGGGGAAATCTAAACTTATTGAGCAGCGTGTCTGTTAACCAGTCTTCCTTGGCATCAGAATATAAATCTACCACCACATCAAGATCGGTCACGCTGCTGTTTAAGATAAACAACTTATTATCAGTATCGTAAGTTAACTTCTGAGCCATTTGCTGTAATTTTTAGCAGAAAAAAATCAAATAATCAACCGGTAAAAAGAAGGTCTAAAAATATCAAACTATTCCCAGATTATTTGAGCTTGTCCCAGAAGCTGGTTTTTTCAGATTGTTTCCTATTTTCCTGGACTTTTTCTTGTAAATCATTTTTTACTTGTTTGATCTCAATTTCATCAAGAGGTGTTTGCGCCTCTGTCTCTTGCGTCTCTTCTTTTGCTTTTTGTACCTTTTCTGAAAGTTTATTAGTTAAAAATTTCTTTTCTTTCTCTACGGGTAGTTCTTTAGCCTCTTTTTTAAGAATTATGTTCCAGTCAGTTTGGATGCTTGATTTTCTGGTAACTGCTACCAGCTGGGTTTTATCATCAACATCCCAGGTTTTGGCAAATTTATCCCACCCTCCAAAATCATCCTGGGACTCCATATGCTCTTTAACTTCATCCACATACTGCATTATTCCCTCTTTTTCTTTATCTGCTTTAGCACCCCCAAGAGCCTCGGTTTGAATCCTAAAGCAGATATATCTGATATTGCGTCTGGTCAGTTTATCCATATTATGTTGGGTTTGAATAGTTCCTCTCATCATTAGCAGTTACAGTAATAGTTTGCCCGGAGGTGGCGGTGATGGTGAAAGTAGAAGATGTCCATTCTGCTCCCGGCAATCCCTGGGCCACCACAGTCACCGCCGCATCAGTAGCCGGAGTCCGTCCACCCTGAGCATTGTTAGTGTAATCAAAATCCCAGGCAATACTGGCAGCGGTAATTTGTCCGGTAATGTCTGCTGCGGAATTATTATCAACAATAATGGCATTGGCTGTGTCAAAATTCCCGGCAGGATTGGTGGTGAAGTACATGGTATATTTGGTGTTTGCATCTGCCTCGCTAACCAGGTTTGCCGAGAACTCCAGCGTTCCGGAAGCCACAGTCGGGAATGGCCGCTCGGTAGAGGTATTTGGCACAAACTCGGCATTTAGACCATAGCTGGCGCCGGTACCTACCGTAATATCCCGGTGGATAATGTTGTTGGTAGAAGCAGAGGCAAATCCCCGAAGCAATACGCCTCCCTTGGGTTTTAGCGTATCACCGACATATTCAACTAAGGGAACACCTATATTTCCTTTGACATTACCAAAACCTCTTTGGTTGACTGAAGCAGTATCATCGGCATTTATATCAGTTGTCTTACGGAGCTGGCGCATGGCCCAGTCATAAACCTGGCGGTCTGTAGCATTATTACAGGTGATAACACGGTTAAAGGCGTAATAAACCCCGTTGATTGATTCTTCGCCGTCATATGCCTCCCAGTCAGTAACTCCCGTATCATCCTGGACATCAGTGCCGGAAGATGTTCCACCAGCAGGAGTAAAGAACCATCTTTTAGGGGAACCAGTTGCTTCCTGTACTACCGCGCCGGCAGCATAAACTGTTGAGTTAGCCCATGTTGAAAACCTGCTGCCTTTTAAGTAGTTGATCTTCATCCCGTTATAGGGAGGATTTGCGCCATCAATGGTTGCATCACTATCCGTTGTCTTAAGGTCGGTGGAGTTGGACAAAGGTAAACGGTAAAGGACCGGTTCCAAAGCAGAGATGCCCTGTTCGGAAAGCAGGTTGTATTCAGAGTAAAGTTTTGCCTGGATACGGAGGAAGGCTTTAAGGTAGCCGGTGGAATCTACGGGACCGACGGAATTATAAATCATCACCGCCTCGTTGACATTGCCTGTTTTGTCAAAGTCTGATTTTGTGCCGGCAAAACCTGATGTTTGCAAATAGTATCCCTGGTCGCCTGTGGCATCAAAGTTACCTAAGGTAATAAGTCCGGCATACTTATCCCCATTCGTTTCTGTCCATCCGGCGTCGCGGACCAGCTGTCTGGTTTGCGCATCTTCCCAATCCCAGCCGTTCTGGAATTGGCCGTCGGTTTTAGTAAACATCTTTATCGGAAATTTGAATTTGTTAAGAGTAGCTTGTGTTTTCCACTCTTCTTTTAGGAAAGAGTAGACAGCTTGCAGTGTTACCCCAGAGGTTGAACCCGGTGCAGTATCATTTAAGTTTCCGGCAACAAGCAGCTGGACTTTTTTTGTAGTTGTGTTAATGGAAACCTCTTCTGTAGTAGGTGAACCGTCTATAATTAAACTTAATGAGTCTGGATCAACTATTTTTGCCATTTTTAATCCTTGTAACTGTAATAATTACTGTAAAAGTGCAAATTTGAGGGTAAGAGAAAATCTCTTATCAGAGTTGAGGTTTTAAAAAGATAGCCGCTTAATATGGCAGTTTTGGCACTCATTATTTCAGTCCTTATAACTAAAATAACACAATGTTTTTTGTTTTGTAAAGGGGTAACTTGTTAGGGGTTCAACCCCTAAAGTTATTGGAAATAAGTCTTGTACGCAAATATGAGTTGGTTAATAAATAGCGATTTTAAATGGTTCAGGCTTCCTTGTTCATAAAAAATAATCAGCGACTGTTTAAATTCATTTTCATCTATGCTCCGGTAAGATAAAGGGTAGTAGTCGTGCGCTAATAAAATAGCATTTGTGAGCATCCGGCCGGTTCTTTTGTTACCATCTGCAAATGGTTGAATATAGGAAACAACGGCATTTGCAATAAGAGCTTTTTCAACGGGTACTGAGTTGGAATTTATTGCAGTTATCAATCTTTCCATAGCCTCTCGGATTTGATGGCTGTTGTCTAAGGGTTGGTAAGTAGTACCGGTGATACCTACAGCTTGTTTTCTGATTCCGGTAGAAACGTTGAGATTTTTGGTTAGTACTTGATGCAACTCATTAATTAAGGGAAGGGAAATTTTTTTAAAGTCCCGCGCGTGTTTCAAGATTTGTTCAAACGCTTCTTTGTGATTCAAAATCATAATTGCCTCATCTTTGGTTTTACCTTTTGCCTCTTCAGACTCTTTAATAAGCGCTTCGGTTTCTAAAAGAGTATAGGTGTTACCCTCAATCTTTGAAGATTTCCATGAAAGTTCAATAATAAATCTTTCAAGCTCTCTTTTGAAGATGTCGGGACTTAAGTTTTGAGTCTGTTTTGCAAAGCTTTTTTTAATCCTCTTAATTTTTTCTGCCTCTTCTTGACTTAGCAGGTTTTTCAAATGGTTAAAAATTGAAAAGTCAAATTGTTTTTTAGCACCTATCCTCTGATCCGGATCAGCTGAAAAGTAGAGATCTAGATCAAAGGCCCTAAGAACTGGATTGGTGGAGACCGGAAAATACTTAGTACTTTTTCCTCTGCCTTCTATACGGACCAATTTTTGCAAGGCTAAATGATTTAAGTCTCTGATTAGAGTAGGTTTGGAAATGTCATAGTTGCTGATTACTTGATTTTGTATGCCATGACGGTCTATACCGAGGGCAGTCCGATTGATTATATTAAGGATAAATTTTTGGCGGAGAGTTAGATTCGTCTCATTCATTATTATAAATCGTATCATTTTGAGACGGAAATTGTCAATTGGTTAAAATTCTAAAGGGGTTCAACCCCTAAAGTTAGGGGTTTGCATAATAAGGATCATTATCCAACTGGATCGTCAAAGTAGTCGTACCGCTTGAAGGCAAAGTATAGTTATTTACGGTTTTCGGCTGGAATCCTAATACATTTAAGACATTGATATAAACTACCGTTCCTCCACCACTACTATAAGTATAGGTAGTTGTGCCATCTGTTATATTGTCTTCTTCAAATAAAATAGATGTGTCTGAATTTTTGACCACCGTTACCTCGCAGTCGGCAGTAACGGCGACCCCATCGGCATTAACGATGTTTATAACAACACTGGCAGAAGTAACAATAGACGTTGAACCACCACCGGTGTTTATATAGGTCGTCGGGTTTGAACCGTTGGAGGTGTTTATTGTTACAACCCCGGCAGAGGAATTTTCTATGTCATAAGTATTACCGGAAAAAGTCAAATTATCAAAAGTATAAGTACCAGTGGCGGTAATTTTAATGGCCCTATTACAATTGATAAACTTGCAGTTAGTGACATTTGCCATCTCGGTTGCAGAGTTGATAATCATGGCATATGTTGCTGAAATTGGAGCTGTAGTTTTTAAGTCCTGGAAAGTACAGCTATCTATTGTTGCGCCATTTGTAGTAACTGTTCCCGAATTGGTTATCGTACAACCCCTAAGCGTAGATGTGCTGGCTAGGGCTGCGCTTAACATTTCTGATAGCGTACAACCATAAAGATTTAAGGTTTGATTGGCCGCACTGGCAGTTAGAGTCCATATAGAACCACCTACTGCTGTTGCTGTAAAAGTTGCGCCGGAACCCGCGCCCCCTGTTACAGAGAGAGTTCCTGTAGGGGGAACCGAATAGGAACCAGCTGTTTTCATAACTATGGCTGTAATAACGCCACTAGAGACAGACCATACTTCAAATTGCGCTGCGACTGTGCCCGTGCCTCCTGATACCGTTAGGATATTATTGACAGCATAGCCCGTCCCCCCCGATACAATAACAGGTGCAATTAGTCGTTGAGTGTCAAGACCGACCCCTCGAATAGTGCAACCGGCAGAGGTCAATCCTCCTGAATAAGCTCCTAAAGTCATTGTTGTAGTATTTGGCGTAGTATTGCCTACAAGTTGTATTTCATAGAAACCGGATGCCACTCTAAAATCTTGCCAAACCAGCGTTTGTTTCGTGTCCGTAAACACCGTTGGAGCAGATTGTCCAGTAGTCCCGAAAACAAGTTTTCCTCCACCCAAGAAAATACCACTGCTTTTATTTAAGATTCCGTACTGGTTGGCCGTAGTAGAATCGGCTGCATATATATCCTGAAATGTCCCCGTGCTGCCTGTGATAGTTAATTTAGTTCCATAAGAAATTCTATCCCACAGGACATTGTGTGGCTTAAACGAGCCTCCTCCAACCACCTGAAGAACGGCTGCACGGATACCGATTCTATCTACTGAAGTTGTGACTAAAGTTCCAATTTTGAAATCTGGTGTTGTTGCAGGGTCAACAACATAGCATATCCAACCGCTTGTTCCTTCAAAGTCGCTTCCCGTCAGAAACCATTGGCTGGAATTTGCCAACCCTTCCCATGGTACAGTACTCCATGGAGCGGTTGTATCCAGTGCAACTGCTGCGTCTGAAGATATAGATAATCCAAGACCACCCCTAGCTCGTGTGTCCATTGCTGGAAGGGATATACACTTAATCCAAAAGAAAACATGATATCCCGAACTTGTTAGATTAAGATTGGCTGTTCCTGTAGTAAGGTGATCCCAGAATACCGCTTCTACTGGGCCGGCGGCAGCGGACGCCCGGGCGCCAATGGCGTTAGCCCCTTGAAGATAGGAATCGTTGTCAAGTACGCGAGCGGTAGACCACGCAACAGTTGCCGTCCAGTTCGTGAGCGACTCCGCATCGCCGCCAGTTGTATTGACAAGTGTTTGGTCAGAAGTAACTGTAATGGCCATATTAAAATATTACCATTAAATTTTGGATATTGACAGGATACTTAATTTATGGTTTAATATAAACAATCACGCCCCTCGAGAAATCGGGGGGATATTTTTAGGCATAATCACTGCGAATAATCTTTTTTATGTTGCATAAAAATATCTGCTTCTCCAATTTTAGAATTTCTTTTCCAATATGCCCCGAGGCATAGACAACAACTACTTGTTTCTTAAGTTGCAGGAGCAGTTGATATAATGGTTCGAAATCTCCATCACCAGAAAAGAAAACAAAACCTTGGATATTCTCCTTAAGCAGTTTATGAACATCAATGGCAATTTCCATATCAAAGTCACATTTCCTTTTATAGATTTTTTCTCTTTTAACTTCGGCAATAAGAATATATTTCACCGGTTTGGTAACGAGATGGTATCCCATTCGTTTTATCTTGGAAAGAAAGACTTTTGATTTCGGATGTTTATCAGTACCAAAATAAAAATAAATATGTTTAATTTCTTTATATGTATTTAAATAGCGGTAGAGTTTTTGGGGATTGACCTCTCGTTTAAGGGACTTTGTCCACCCATAGACATTTGCCCAATCCACAAATACGCATGTTTTTCCTCTCAATTTTAGCTTAAATCTTGCCATCGCCATATTAAAATATTATCATTATTTGCAGAATTTGTTAAATGGTATTAAGGGTTCAACCCCTACTTCTCTCTAGCCTTCAATTGTTAAATGTTTGATTTTTTCCAGCTCTTTTGAATAATCAGCCTGATCGGTGTGGAACTTTTCAAAATCACCTATGGATTTAAAATAAGATAACATTTTTTCTTTGGAACAGGGAAGTTCATTTTCTTTTCCCATATAATCGGCGTAAGAAGACCATTGGTAGCTTTCTAAATCTGAAGTGATACCGGCTGCAACAGGTTTTAAATGGATATAGCGCAGTATTTGGATCAGTAAATTATCATCGGTTACCCCCACTGCTTTAAACCGCCCCTGCATAAGAGAGCCGGATCTTTTATTTTTCTGGTTAAAAAAGAGGGTATAAGCATTGGTTATTTGCTTCATAAGTTTGGATATGCCGTATTTGGTTTTCTGCTTTAGCAGTAAATGAAAGCTGTTTGGCATCAGACAGTATGCTACAAGTTCAACTTCCGAAGATAAATTTTTGCTGTGTAAACGGATGGGAAGATCAGGGTGTTTTTCTAAAACAACTTTAAGTGGCTTAAGATAAATGAATAAATAGGTTTGGAAAAAGCGGTAGTCTTTATCTTCTAAAAAAATATCCCTTCTTTCAACACCCTGGTTAAAAACATAGCAATAGGAGTTTTCGGTGAAGTTTCTGACAATATATTTGGACGGCATGTAAATATACTAGCATATTTTGACAAGGGGTTCAACCCCTAATTCCCTAATTAGAAGTCGTCCTCTTCTTTTGAATCTTTTGGCTGTGTATCGTCATCAGGAACATAATACGGATCTTTAGTAATACTTTGATGGGCTTTGCCGGCCAGTCCCGCCAGGATCAAAATCACTGACGGGATAAGCAACACGATTCCTGTTAATGTCAAGGCCAATGACCACTCAATAGGGATGACCCGGGAATTTGTGGCTACATCCTGCAATGAGTAAAGCTGCATCAGAGCAGACAAAAATAGCAGTATCCCCCCTTTAGTCAGCTTGTTTAGTTTAAAAAATGACATAGACCAGAGAAGACCAATAACAAGGGCAATTGATTTAATTATTACAGAAGTGGCGGTAAAAGCATATTTAAACATAACCTGTGGGTCAAAAAAGTGGTAGGGTGTGGCAAGTCTGACGTTTAGAGGATTAACCACAGCATCAAGCACATATGCCAGAACCAGCGGACCGATCACAAAAATTAAAACATATTTCTGCTTCATAATTTGAGCAAAGCGAGAATTTCAAGCTCTGCTTATCATCTAAAAGATAGCATCAAAGTAGTCATATGTCAAAGAGGCGCGGTTTGGCCAGCCGGTGGTGGCATTGGTAAAGTCGGATGTGTTTTTGGTGTATCTATAGTTGCCGGATCCATCATCTTTCATAATAAACCAGGCTCCGTCTTTATTGACGTAAGCATAGTAAGTATTGGGAGAATCGGAAGTTTCGTCCATCTGGGTAATTTTATAGCCGTCAGTAGGGGTTTTAATGGCTGGATCTATCAAAGTACCGCCTGAATCTTTAATGGCGACTGTTCCGGGTCCCGGGACACTGCCGAAGAATGCTGCTTCTGCTTTCTTAGCAAATATGGAAAACAAAAAAAGAGCTAGACCGGCCGAACCGATCAGTTTTAGAAATTGCCTGCGGTCTAGATCGATTTTTGGTCTTTTCTCAAAGTGTGGTGTTAGTTTAACTCTCTTGCGTGACATCAGTTCTTTGGGCTTTAAGACAATCATAGGAATATCCAGGGCTTTTGTTTTTTTCGGCAGTACCCGAAGGCAAAAAAACAAAACCGTTGGCAAAAAAATGACTGCGCTAACAAGTTGAGAAACAGTTTTTGCCCCTGCCAGTCCAACCACACTCATCACAGTAACAACGATGAAGCTATAGTAGAGGAGTAGAGACCATAACAAATTACGATGGGGGAGCTTTAAGCTTGTTGAAAAATTAAGCCTTAGAAGAAGAACAGCCAAAAAATATAAGGTTACCGGCAGAAAGAATAAAAAAGGCAGAAAAGCTGTTTTGATATCTGAGGCTGCGCCTAAAGTAATGAGAGTAGCCAAAATCAAACAATAATAAAAAAGGACAGTCTTGAGCATATCTAAGGCATATTATCACTTAGTTCTTTGAAAAACTTGCTGCTTACCCAACCCATATTTTCTGTTTTAGGCATCATGATTTGATACCATCCATCCTCTTTCTTAAAATACCGGTAGGCTTTCCCAAATTCTGCTTTGCCGATGATTTTTGACGAGAGAGAACTATCTTCATAAATATCAACACTCTCCCATTTTTTATCGCTAATGGTAACAAATCCCAAGGATACCTGTGAGCTTTCGCTGGCTTGCTGAGTTTGTCCTAGCACTTGTTGAGTTGGTGTGTCAGGATCTTTTTTAAGTTTTTCCAACTCTTCTAAAACTTGCTTAGAAGATTGTTGGTACTCCGCTAATTTTTCTAACCCTTTTTCTATCTTGTCAGCACTTAAGATAAATTTTTTGGTATTTTCCGATGCTATTCTTACCTCATACAATAATAGAGCTGCAGTGACAGTGACTACTAAAGCTATGTAGATAACCAGAAACTTACGAAAACCGCCCATTTATATCTATAATAGTAATGTAAATTCCAAACTCAAGTCAACAATGATCCAACATCTATTTGACCCATGGGTCTTATATGTCATATAATGCAATCCTCGGTGATTTGAGCGAAGCGGTCCGACCTGATCCCATCCCGAACTCAGTCGTCAAACGCTTCAGCGGGGACGATAATATATCCGCAAGGGTATGTGAAAATACCTCATTGCCGGGATTTTTATTTATTTACCTCTTTATCATTGTGACATCTCTGGTAGTAGTATTATTGGCAGTCACAGTAACAGAAATCCTCTGGTTAACATAACCTTTGGCCTGGAAGGTTAAAGAGTAAGTACCTGGGGGCAGGTTGGGAATGGAGTAGATTCCTAAGGAATTGGAGTAGTAGATCTTGTTGGAATTACCCACCCTGATGGTGATCTTTGTTCCGGGGACTATGCCTCCGGCTGAGGAATAAACTGTGCCTAAGATGCTGCCATAAGTTTGAGCCGGTTGGGTAGCGACTGAGACAGTATTGGAAGAAGGAGAGACATTGCCGGCCTGATCCAGGGCCACCACATAGTAGGAGTAAGTGGTGGAAGGAGTAAGGTTAGCATCTCCATAAGAGGTGGTAGCAGCAGTGGCTATTTTAACCCCATCCCGGTAGACCTCATACCCTACTACTGCCACATTATCAGAAGAAGGATTCCAGGCCAGGTTAATCTGGGAAGAGGAGACCGGGTTAGCTTTTAAGTTAGTAGGAGCAGTAGGAGGAGTGGTATCAGGTGGAGGAGTTGGGGTGGGAGTGGGAGTTGGAGAAGGGGATGGTGTTGGGACCCCACCGCCTCCACCCGGTACGGTCCCTTTAGGCAGTTGGAAAGAATAGGTTAAAACATTGTTGGAGTTATCAGTGGCAGTCAGTTCAAAAGTATAAAGGTTGGCGTCTGTTATTACCGACACCGAGGCACTGTATTCCTCGGTGGTTGAGTCTTGGTTGAGAGTCAAATCCTGCCAATCGGCAATATCGGTTTTGAGGCGTAAGACTACCGAACTGATGGTACCGCCGAGAGGATCAAGAGTAAATTTCATGGTATGGGGGGACCTCGTGGAATCAACTACTTGAGCCGGCATCCCGCCGCTTAGGAAACTAAAGTTTCTGGTAATCGGAGCCTCCCGATCATCAGAACTACTAAAGCCGGCAGGTAAATTGAATGAACTTTTATAACTGTGAGTGGTTGTAACGCCGTTGATGATGGTGTTGCCCAAAATTTTAATTTCGTAATTACCCGGGAGATTCCCGATTGCATCGGTCAAGTAAACGGAACCTGCCGGATCATAGATGGCTTCCCTGATGAGATTTCCATCCCGGACAACTTGATATTTTAAGATATTTGCATTTGTGAAACGGATAGAATTCCAGTCCTGATCTCGCAATCCCCCTCCTAATCCATTAAGATTGCCAATATAATAAGTATCAGGCCGAATAAGCCAAAAGGTTTGAAAATTGTAAGGTAAAATTCCTAAATCTAAACGGTTGGTATTGGTAATCGGTAAAAACTCAGCGGGTTGAGAAAATGAAGGAGCGACTTCGGTTTCGGGGCCAACAAACGTTATTATCGGTGAATTGATCCATTTTTTAATTCCGGTTTTATCAAAAGCCAAAGCCGTCTTCTCACCAATTATGTTCAAACTATTTCCCAGTCGTATCTCGACACTTTGGTAAACCATGACTCCAAAATCCGGCGGGGTCTCAATAGGCAGGGCATAAAGATCCAGGCGATAATTGCTGGCAGCCTGGGCAGACATACCCGTATCTGTATAACAAGCTGTTTGGGCTAAAATTGAAGAGGCGCACTGAGCCAGTCGAATCGCGACCGAAGATTCCCCACTGGGCGGATAGCCAAAAACCGGTATGAGTCTCAGGTTGTCTTTGGTATTGGTCAGGTTGACACTGGAGCTGATCCCGTTGGCCAAAACGTGTTCAAAATTGACCATCGTATTTATGTCAGCGGTGGAAGGATATTTATAATGGGCGGCCAGGGAAAGAAGATAGTTACTGCTTATCGGATTTACTTTGACACGAAGGGCTCCAAAATTGCCAAAGCCTCCCAGCGATGAGGGAAAGCCGTTCTTTTTAAACTTCAGCGCGGGGAGCTGCCGGGCAAACGATGTACTACCATACTGCCCCAAAGGCTCCCCGTCTATACCGGTGTAAAAGGGGGTAATCTCCAGGGTGGCTTCGGCCGGATCAATAGCAACAGTGTTATCGCCGCTGAAGGCTAAATTTTCCTTAACCACATAAGTCTGTATAGGATTTTCGCCGTAATCCGTAAAAATACCCACCACATCCAAAACAGGATACTTTTGGGTTAATAAATAAGTGATCGAACCGCTGCCCGCCGCAACATATGACATTTGCTCAAGCGACGCCTGATTATGGAAACCGATATTCTTTGGGTAGCTGGTAGCAGGGTAAGTGATTGTTAAACGATAGTATTTGGTAATGCTAAAAGGTATCCGAAGAGTGTTTTGTAGGGGGGAAGAAATAAGGATCTGTCCGCTGTAGCTGCCATTGGGGATGGTGTTATTGTCGACACTGGCGGTAGCAGAAAGAGTTTTGCTTTCATTAGGGCTTAAAGCAGTGGAAGCAGGCAGGGATACGGAAATACCGGAGGTTACTTTTCCGTTTGGGCCATAACAGCAATCAGTGGTTAAACTGTATGTTCCGGAAACGTTTTGGAGGTTGGTGAGCTGGAAATCCTTAGTGGAAGTCCAAGTTCCGGATAAATCAGGAGAATCAACGCCAAAATCAACATTCTTGGCGACACTCAGCCGGTTGGGGGCGGTGATCGTGACAGCGATATACAATTGTTTGACGGAAGAGGAGACTAACAGTTGGGCGAGGTAAGTTTGCCCGCTGGCCAAAACACTATAATCAGCAGTTAAGGTAGCGGTAAAGGTGGCTGTACCGTTACCCGGAATAGTTAAGGAGGGTTTATCAGGGATAATGGTTACTCCTGCCGGAAGATTTTGAGCGGAAACAGTGGCAGTTGTTTCAGAAGCAGTGGTATTGGTAATGGTAAAACTTTGGCTGGTGGAATAGGTGGCTTGAGAGATGTCGGTTATCACCGGCCAGCTGTAAGGGGTGGCATAAAGGTTGGAGGAAAAATCCAGGTTAGGAGAGAGGTATTTTAAGGACTCGATGGTATTAATAAGTCCTTTGCCCTGGGTATTTTCATCAAAACCGGAGTAAGGAACAGCTCTGGCCTTAATGGCTGTTTTGATATCTGCCGGGGTGGCTTGAGGAGCGGCCTGGCGAAGTAGTGCTGCCATGCCCGCCACATGAGGGGTGGCCATGGAGGTGCCGGCAATGGCAATATGCTTGTCATCTTTACATCTTCTATCAGAGAGCCAAGTTCCCCACTCGGCCGCACAAATATTGACTCCGGGTGAAACAATATCAGGTTTAATCATCTCTTGTGCGGTACCAGTAGTATCAACCCATTTGACCGGTCCCCGGGAGGAAAAAGAAGCAATGTTGGTGGAGCAGGCAGAGGAGCGTCCGATATCTTCCGGTTTGCAGGCTGCCCCGACCGTAATGGCCTCTCTTGATGTTCCTGGTGAGCCGATTGTTTGATAGCCGGGACCGGAATTACCGGCGGCGATGGTCATTACCACCCCATTCCTCATGGCATTATCAGAGGCTAAAGAAGGCGGAGAATCCGGAGTGCCTGGGCCACCCAAGCTCATGGAGCAAACATCCAGATGATCAGTCAGATTTCCGTCTAGATTTGGGTCAAGACAACGATCTATTCCGGCTGTAACTGTACTCCAACTTCCGGAACCTCCGGCATCCAGTACCTTGTAGCCATAAATGGTGGCATCAGGAGCTACTCCATAAAGCTTGGTGCCGTCAGCAAGTACTCCTTTTCCTCCGGCAGTGGCTGCCACATGGGTTCCATGTCCGTGGTCATCCATGGGATTTGGGTCGTTATTGATAAAGTCCCAGCCTCCTTCTACTTTACAGCCAAGGCCAAAACAGCCTCCCAAATCCGGATGGGTATAATCCACTCCGGTATCAATGATGCCTATTTTGATTCCATAACCGGTCAATGGTGCCCCTTTGCCATCCACCAGCGGCCAGGCATCCGGAGCTTTAATCATGGGAACCGAGGAATCAATGGTGACTTTAACAATGCCGTCTTCCACCACTCTTTTAACCCCTTTTAAGCTTTTGACTTTATCTAATTCATTTGGTAAAAGCTCGATAGAGAAACCATGGAAAGAGGTATCAAATTCCTGGAAGATTCTTCTTTCGTCCTTTTTAGGGTTGCCTTTAACTAACTTTTTACCCAAAGACTTGTTAATCTCTGCTTTAAGAGTTTGTCTTTCCTGAGCTTTAGTGCCTTTTAAGGATTTAACCTTTTCCACCCGTTCAGCATCACCCACCCCTTTACCTTTTAACTCCAGGTTTTCTTCTCCCAGGGATTTAGAGTCCAGCTCAACAATGTATTTTTTTAAGGCTCCAGACTCTTCCCGCTCATCAACAATCACCGGACCAGTGGTAGGGATCAAATCTTCCACCCTTTCTCCATTGATAAAAGCCTGGGACTCTCCTGTTAACTGGATCTTCTTTTCCTCTGAGGCAATTAGAACTCCATCACTCCCAAAGTATTGTTTGGTAAAGGTGATAAAGTCCCCTTCTTGAGCTTTTGAGGAAGGTTTGGGATAGAGTATATTAAATAATTGATCTTTAAATGGGAACAGACTGGCTACCACTAAAAACAACAGAAACCCTACTGCTGAGACGGAGACGGCGATCCGGGTATTTTTACTGCTCTCAAGGAAGAATTTATTTAAAGAGGGGTTTTGAGCGAGCATTTTAAAAACTGCTCTTAATTTAAGTAAACATTGTTTGGCAAAGCTTGTCAAGTATTGGCCTCTCTGCTATAATTTGAGCAATCTTTAAAGAAAGTCAGGTGATTTATGGTTGGCAAACAACATTACCATGGAGGAGCTTTTGGCTTCTCAAACCAAAAAAGTAGTTAATATTTTTCGTGGCCAACAAGTAGAAGGCGAAGTAGTTTCCAAAACAAAAAAGGAAATAATCCTCGATTTGGGTGCTAAATCAGAAGGTACAATTGCAACTCGTGAAATTCCACAAACTGAGCTAAAGGATTTAAAAGTTGGGAGCAAGCTTAAAGCTTATGTTTACATGCCGGAGAACGAGCATGGTCAGATAGTGTTATCTTGGCAAAGGCAGGTTTCTGCCGGACGTCTTGAGGCAGGTAAGACCCATCCTCGAGGTGGAAAATCTAGAGGGGGGAAGTTTATTGATTGGTCTAACTTTAGGGAGGCTCAAAAGCAGAAAAGTAAATTGCAAGGTGGGGTCGTAGAAGTCAACAAAGGCGGTTTGATTGTGGAAGTTTCAGGAGTAAGGGGGTTTTTGCCAAATTCTCAGGTTGGTTTTGAATTGCTTTCCAAATCAGGGGAGGGTATGGATAATCTGATCGGACAAGATTTGGAAGTAGTTGTTATCGAAGTTGATCAAGGTAATAATAAATTAATTTTTTCAGAAAGAGGACAAGTCTCAGAGGAAGTTAAAGAAAAACTTAAAAAGTACAAAAGCGACCAAAAAGTTTCCGGTAAGATTGTGGCAATTTTGCCTTTTGGGTTGGTAGTGGATGTTGAAGGTAGCGAGGGATTGGTGTTTATTTCCGATGTTTCTTGGGAAAAGATGGAAGATTTATCGGCACAGTTTACCCCCGGTCAAGAACTTGAAGTTTTAGTTTTAGGTCTGGACATGGAGTTAGGTCGCTTAAATTTATCCATTAAAAACTTAAGCGAAGATCCGTTTGTCAAAGCAGCAGAAAAGTATCCTGTAGACGAGGTGGTTAAGGGGAAGGTTTCAGAGGTTACTGATAAAGGAGTGGCAGTTATGCTAGAGGATGGTATAGAAGGGTTTCTGCCTGCAGCTAAAATGAACCCGGATACGGAGTATGAGGTAGAAAAAAGCGTGACTTTCCTGGTAGATAGTGTAGACAGCCAAAAAAGAAGGATTATTTTGGCCCCATTTGTGACGAGCACAGCAGGTTTGATATATAAATAATTTCTCAGCTCGTCACAGCACAAAAAATCGCTCGCGCGGTAGAGACTCACTCGCTTGAGGTTTGCTAATCGCCAATCTAGTATGGTATACATTAAACTCGCGAGCACGATTAGCTGCACCACATTTTTTGGTTGCTTGTGACTTCGCTGTTTTATCTAATATGGTTAAAAGTTCTACCACTTATATTTGCCAGCAGTGTGGCTACAAAGCACCTCAATATTTAGGCAAGTGTCCTCAATGTGACTCCTGGAATTCATTTGTAGAAACTATAGAAAAGAGTCAGGGAGTCAAAGAGTCAAAGAGTCAAAGGTTGGAAAAAGCAGAGATAATTAATTTATCCAATATCAAAAAAACAGAATTTAATCGGTTAAGTACTGGTTTGGGTGAGTTTGATAGGGTTATGGGAGGGGGAGTTGTTTTAGGGTCCTTGGTTTTAGTATCAGGCGATCCCGGGATAGGGAAGTCAACTTTGCTCACACAATTAGCATTGAATGTGAATCATGAATCAAGAAGTATGAATACTGGTAAAAAAGAAAACCATGATTCATTATTCAAAATTCATAATTCAAATGTCTTATATGTTGCCGGAGAAGAATCTGCCCAGCAGATTAAGATCCGGGTGGATAGGATTAACACAAAAGCTGATTTGGCAGTTTTAAATGAAACTGATGTTGATGCGATAATCGAAGCTATTAGTCAGGCCCGGCCTAGTCTTGCTATCGTGGATTCGATACAGACTTTGGAAACTGGAGATTTAAATTCTGTGGCAGGTTCGGTGGGCCAGGTGCGTGAGTCCGCCCATCGCCTGCAGAGGCTGGCAAAAGATTTACATATCCCGATTTTTTTGGTTGGCCATGTGAACAAAGATGGGATGATTGCGGGGCCGAAAACCCTGGAGCATATGGTTGACGTGGTTTTATCTTTGGAGGGTGATTCTACTTCCAATTTCCGGATACTCCGGGGAAGCAAAAATAGATTTGGTCCCACAGATGAGGTGGGAGTTTTTGAAATGGAAGAAAAGGGAATGATTGAGGTTAAAAATCCCTCAAAGATTTTCCTGGAGCAAAAAGTAAGCGCTCCCGGCTCAGCCATTGTTGCCACTTTGAATGGAATACGACCAATACTGGTAGAAATTCAGGCTTTGGTTACTAAAAGTTTTCTACCAATGCCGAGGAGAGTGGGATCAGGCATTGACAACAATCGTTTACAGCTACTCACAGCAGTGCTTATGAAAAGGATGGGACTGTCCTTATTTGATAAAGACATTTTTGTCAACGCGACCGGAGGACTTAAGGTTTTCGAGCCTGCTGCTGATCTGGGAATTTGTCTGGCGATCATTTCTTCTATTCAAGATAAAATTATTACTCCTAAAACTGTTTTTATGGGGGAAGTGGGACTTTTGGGGGAGGTAAGGCAGGTTAGGGGAATGGAAAAAAGGATTGCGGAAGCCAAAAAATTAGGCTTTTCCAAAATAATTTCCCCTGAAAATGCCAAAAATCTTGCTCAAGCCGTTAGGTTGGCTTTGGTCTTGTAAAAGTCTGTTGTTTTAGTATATTATCACATAGATGGATTCTGAACTTGAAAGTACGGAACAATCTGATTTGAATAAAGAATCTGTAGTGAAGACTTCAGATAATCCTAACTTTAGAGATATGGAGGCGGCGCCAGGAAGAAAAAGCATGAAGAAAATTATTTTTGTAACTGTTATATTAATAGTACTTCTTTCGGCAGGATTTTTCTTTAGATCCCAGATTAAAGGTTTAGTCAGTGGAGGAGGTGTTAAATCTACTCCTTCGCCTAGCGCGTCAACTCCAGAGCCCTCACCGACTCCAAGTCCTCTAGTTCGATCTGATTGGAGTTTTGAGATACTTAACGGCTCAGGTGTCACAGGCGCTGCTAAAAAACTAGCCGACGAAATGCAAGCATTAGGGTACCCGGTTATAAAGGTCGGTAATGCCGATAGGGATAATTATTCCGAGACCCAAATTTTGATTAGAGAGGATCTTTCAGAGAAAATAGATTTAGTGATTGCAGATCTCAAGGATACAATCAAGATTGCATCTGTGGCAGGACAGTTAAAAGAAGGAACAGCCTCAGCCAGGATTATTATTGGGAAAGACTCTATTTAGTCCTCCCTTGCTACTTGCTACTTGCTACTTGCTACCAACTACTAACTTGTGGCAAAATACTAATGCCAAGGTTTATCTAGCTCTTATTTATTCTACCCTGGCAGAAGGATTCATTTTCGTGCGTTTACAACTTGTTTTACGCCTAATTCTGGCGTTTTTGTTTGCGACCGCAGCGGCCATCTTTTCACAACTTATCCCACCCTTTTTGGGGGAAGCCTCTTTTGGGATAAGGGTATTACTCACCTTGGCCTCCGGTGGTTTTGGATATCTGCTTTTTCCTCAGGTAGCCAGATCTGTCAGAGTGATAACTATGACCACATTTAATTTTGTGGTGCACAGGGTTTCTTCTGAAGTATCGAGTCAAATATCTAGATTTCCTCGTTTTAATCCGCCTTTTTCAGGAGCCCTTCCACAAGTTGGGTCGCTGGCCCTCACAAGACCTTTAATTTTAGATACGTCTGCCATAATTGACGGAAGAATATTGGATATAGCAAAAACAGGGTTTATTAGCGGTTTGGCACTACTGCCTAATTTTGTTTTAACAGAGCTTCAGCAGGTGGCGGACTCAGTGGACTCTCTCAAGCGGGCCAGAGGCAGAAGAGGGTTTGAGATTGTGGAAGAGTTAAAAAAGGTTAAACAGGTGAAAATGGAGGTTTGGGATAAGGAACAAAATGGTAAACTGGTTGATGAAAAATTAATTAACTTGGCCAAGAGTCTACATGGGCGGATTGTGACCACCGACTATAATCTCAATAGACTAGCTTCAGTTTCTAATATTTCTGTATTAAATGTAAATGATTTGGCAAATGCGGTAAAAACCATGAGTCTACCGGGGGAGAGCTTGGAGATAAAGATTGTCCACCTGGGAAAAGATAGCTCCCAAGGAGTGGGGTACCTTCCGGATGGTACTATGGTGGTTGTTTCGGAGGCTGCAGATAAAATAGGTCAGACGTTTGAAGTAGAGGTTACCAAGAATATCCAAACTCCGGCCGGCAGGATGGTGTTTGCAAAAGAACTTGACTAAGTTAACCCATAGTGCTAAAATACGCTTGAAATGATAGAAAAAACAATTAGTCGTAGAGAGCTTTTCGGTTCGTTCTCGTCTGCGGAGAAGTCTGCGGACAAGGGGATATCTGTCGTTGAAGGTAACATTGTAATCCCTAATAAACCTCTACTAGTACCGGAAACTAAATTATCAACAGTTGGTTATTTAGCTGTTGCAGGCGCACTTACAGCTTCAAAGTTAACCTTAACCCGAAGAGACTTTTTAAGAGCTTCAGCATTAGTGGGTGGGTCGTTACTCTTAAGGCCTGAGAGGGCGGCAGCTGAGGAGCCGTATCAAATTGTGCCTATGGAGTATGAGCGTTCCTTAGGTTGGCATCGTTCGTACCCTTGGTTGCCGGTGGATGGCAGAGTGGAAGGAGAAGAAGCAACAGGTTTTAATGAGGGTGGGCCTTGGGATAAATATGATGCGCTAGACCGCATTTTAAACGGCAGAAGAGCCCGGAGCGTCTACTGGCAGCCTACCAGGGATTGGTTGATTTCTGTGGCTTATCTTGCTTTACTGGAAAATAACGGGGCTAATAGTGCTTGGTCAGGCTATTGTATGGATGCTGCGGCCGCAGCCTTTTTCGCACCCCGTATTGAAGGTCCAATTAGTGTATTGGGAATTGACTTTACCGAACGAGATAGATTGGTTATAGCTACCATGAGATGGGGAGGGCTTGCCCGTGAGATGGTTGATACTTCCGATATAGAAGATATTAAAACCAGGGTAGAAAATAGTGAGGCTGTGGTGGTAAATCACTCTACTGTCCCTGGTCAGGATTGGTGGGGGTTGGTTAGGGAGGTACAAGGTAATTCCGTAGTCATCACCAGAATTTTAAAGTGGGATAAGGATGGATTACAAACAGAATATCGGCATTATTCACAGCTTCGTGGGGCATATTCGCTGCAAGAAAATAGACCGCAACCGGGTTTTGAAGGGAATTTTGCCGTTGTTGATCGCACGGTTGGCGGTTTGATTGTTGGTACCCATCAACTGGTAGTTTAAAAACTTTTCCACAAACATTATTTTGCTGTTAATATCTAAAAGTATATCTCTAATTTAGCTTGTTATAACAGTCTAATAGATATATCATATCCCCCAAAATAAACTCTAGGTCTATAGAAAAAGAGAGTAAAAAAACCTATGGGATTCCTAAAACTTGACAAATAGTATTTTTAGTGATAATGTAAATATACTTATGTTTGCTAGCCGACTGGTTACCGCTTTTAAAAGAGAGAAGAGGGTTCGTACAAGAAAATCGGATGTGGTAACAGAGCAGGTTAGGAAAGTTTTGCAAACAGCAGACCAGAAGTTAATACTGATGGTTCGCGGTTAAAAAAAGATTCCTTGGAGGCAGACGGACCAAGGAATCTTTTTTGTACTTTAAAAAGAGCTAGCTCGTCGCAGCACAAAGCACCGCTCGCGTGACCAAATCGCTCGCTATGGATTTGTTTCGCGCCGTGCAGTTACCTAAAACATGAACATGAAGTATAGATTTGCGCTCAACTTCATCAATTGCTTTGATTGCTTGCGACTTCGCTGCTTCTATATTGGAATTCTGAGGTAATAGGTTGTAGTGGACTTTTTGGCAGATAGTTTTAATTTTAGAATGTGAGGTATGTACCAAAAAGTCCAAAAGAATAAAAAAAGAGCATTACTACCGCAGACGGACTCGAATAGCAATGCCCTTTTATTGATTTCGAAAACAACTTCAAGAGCAGATAGAAGTTGCTTTCTAAATTAACAATAGAGCAAATTTTAGGGGGTTGTCAATACCCCAAATTAGCTTGGAATTTGAAAAATTGGAAACAATATGCCCTCAAAAACAAGGGTTTGGAAAAAATAAAAAAAGATTTTGGTTTGCCCAGGTTGTGTCTCGTATTGGGGGTTAGTCTAGGGCAGGGACTAGTCCCCAATAGGGGCCGTAACTTCCACAAAATCTTGCAATAGTAATTATTATAGTTGCCTCTTGACAAATGAGCGAACCTATAGTAGTATATACAAAATTTATGAAAACTGATCGAGCAGAGATCGGATCAATATTAAGTAATATTAAATTTTGGCGAAAATTCAGCCGTTACCTATTAATAGGAATATCAGCGTTTGTTCTGCTGTTAGCTCAACAGAATAATTCTTTTTTAGCTTTGGCTCAAAATCCTAATCCAATTCCTATACCCCCTCCACCACCACCTCCGGCAGTTTCTTGTCCTGACGATTTAAGGTATTGTGATACCAACATTAATAAAATAGTTTATAAACATGGCGGATATTGGGATGGGACTCAATGTATATATGCCTTTGATATAGAGGATTCTTGTGTAACACCTACCCCAACTCCAGCACCAGTTATGGTTACACTCTGTACCGGCGAAACTAAATCCTTTGAAGAGATAGACAGGTTATTGCGCGGTGCCAATTACCCTGGTCCTTTCGATCATTCTCAATCAGAAATAGATGCATACAACAGAGCAGCTTGTCCTGCACCAACAGCTCCCACACCTACTCCGACACCAACACCAACTCCTACACCGACTCCAACACCCACACCGACTCCAACTCCTACACCCACACCTACACCGACTCCAACACCCACTCCAACTCCTACACCGACACCTACACCTGTTCCAACTCCTCAAGGAGCACAGAATATTACCTTAAACTGTCCTGACGGTAGCCAGATTACTGTTGCCGCAGGCCAGAATGTTAACTTTAACGCG
>Ga0209541_10002980_pt1 | contig 31528 bp, 40 predicted proteins | sample RifCSPlowO2_01_FD_184027 | JGI IMG/M metagenome (GOLD analysis project Ga0209541, IMG submission 184027) | Groundwater microbial communities from Rifle, Colorado - Rifle CSP2_plank lowO2_0.1 (SPAdes) (version 2) | ecosystem: Environmental > Aquatic > Deep subsurface > Groundwater | place... | reverse complement strand
GTCGCTAGGTTCTGGGCTGATTCTTATTGTGTTCACCTGTTCTGCGACTGGAATCCGACTAGCTCGAATGACGATCTCGGAGTACGTCGCGCAAAAATTTTTAGAAAGTAGAAAATTCTAAAAGAACCATCTGCAAAAACTTATTAAATCTAATATTCTTAATTTTAATACAAAAATGCCAAAAAAAGAGGATGTTAAAGATATTCTGGAAAAGTATCGTTCTAAAATCGAAGAATATGTAGATGTAGAAACAGAAGGGCAAATTGAATCTGAATCAACAAAAGCTTTTTCATCAGAATACATAAAATTCAGAGAGGAAATATTATCAAAAAATATATCTAATTACGAAAAATGGTGTAATATTTCTGAAACCATAGTAAAACTAAAGCCGTCTGATAAAAACCTTCCAAGAATAGAAGAAGCAATAAGTACAGCCCATCTCAATATAACACCAACAGGAGCTGCTAGTTTTGCAGCATTATCAAGTTTATTGATTATTTTTCTAGGAATTTTCATATCTGCAATATTATTTCTGTTAATAGGAGAAATTCCAATATTTACTCTTTTAATGTTTCTAATTATTGGATTGGTTGCTTTGATGTATTTTAATAAAATGCCACTGTTTATAGCAACAAAATGGCGTCTAAAAGCCAGCAACCAAATGGTTCTAGCTATATTGTATGTAGTAATTTATATGAGGCATACTTCAAATCTAGAACATGCAGTAAAATTTGCAGCACAGCATATTGATGCGCCACTATCTTTAGACTTAAGAAAAGTATTTTGGGATTTAGAAACAGGAAAATTCTCAACAATAAAAGAATCTCTAGACAATTATCTAGAATCTTGGCGTCATTATAATTTAGAGTTTGTTACAGCATTTCATCTAATTGAATCATCTTTGTATGAACCAACACAATCAAGAAGAAGTGATCTTCTGGATAAAGCTCTCAACGTAATTCTAGAAGGAACTTATGAGAAAATGCTGCATTATGCACAAGATGTAAAAGGGCCAATAACAACGCTGCACATGCTTGGAGTAATTCTTCCTATATTAGGTTTAGTAGTATTTCCTTTAGTAGGTTCATTTTTGCAAGGACTTGTAAAATGGTATCACTTAGCATTTCTTTATAATATAATACTTCCAGTTATGGTATTTTCTCTGGGTATGAATATACTTTCAAAAAGACCAACAGGGTATGGGCAGTCAAAAGTAGCAGAAAGAGTATACCAGAAGGGATTTGATCCTTTTTGGTTGTGTTTTTTCATAGCTACATTACTTATTGTAATTGGATTCCTGCCAATAATGTTTAAATGGGTCACTCCGCCAACATTCTTAGAGAACCAAAAATGCGCTGTAGGAGATATAGACCTAGGTGACTCACTAGGCTGTTTTTTTGGCTACTTTGAATTTGGAGGCAAAGCATTCGGCCCTTTTGGTATTGGTGCATTAATTCTTAGTTTTTTTATTCCAGCAGGAGTTGCAATAGGTTTTGGATACTACAATAAATTAAAAAGTAAAAAAGTCATAGAGTTAAGAAATGAGACAAAGACATTGGAAAGTGAGTTTGCAAGTACACTTTTTCAGTTAGGAAATAGAATTGGTGATGGAATTCCAACAGAGCTTGCATTTAATAAAGTAGCCCAGACAATGGAAGGAACACCATCAGGCAATTTTTTCAGACTGGTTGATGCAAACATTAGACAGCTGGGAATGGGAATAGAAGAGGCAATATTTAATGAAAAAAATGGAGCGTTGCTTGCTTATCCCTCGCCATTGATAGAAAGCTCAATGGAAGTGCTCTTAGAAAGCTCAAAGAAAGGACCGCAAATAGTTTCCCAGTCACTTATAAGTATTTCAAATTACGTAGACAAAATACACAAGGTAACAGAGCGTCTTAAGGACTTGCTTGCAGAAGTAATTTCTTCCATGAAGTCTCAGATATCTTTTCTTACCCCAGCAATAGCAGGAATAGTTGTAGGAATATCAGCAATGATTGTCAATATTATAGTCGCTTTAAATGTAAAAATATCAAGCTTTTCTCTGGAAGCAACAGGAGAAACAGCAGGTGGTGCTACTGGTTTGACTACAATAGTTGATTTATTTAAATTAGAAGGAATAATACCTGGTTATTTTTTTCAAATAGTTGTAGGAGTTTACGTTGTACAGTTAGCTTATATATTAACAATTATGCAAAATGGCATTGAAAATGGTTCAGACAAAATAAACGAACAGCACTTGCTAGGTAAAAACCTAGTAATAAGTTTTCTTCTTTATGCAATAATTGCAACAATAGTTACATTGCTGTTTACTTCAATGGCGCAGGGTCTTCTTTCAAAAGAGTTAACAGGCTAAAAAGGTTTATAAACAAAGTTTATCATTTAAGAAGTATGTCTAAAAAAGGTGAAAGCAGAACTACACTATACGTAATATTTATCCTGATAGCAGCATTATTATTGCTGTTTTTATTGTACAAAATTATACAGCTTAAAGTACTTGGAGGAATATTCAAAATAATATGAAGAAAGGAATTGAAGCTATAACTGTTGTTATAGTTCTAATAGTTTTTTTGCTTACCTTAGCTATATATATTTTATTTAATAAAGCCTATGGAGGAACTTTAGTATCTAGCACAAATCAAGCAGCAATAAATTTATGGGTTAAGGAAAGGTCAGCATCTTTTGGAACTGACAAAATTGTTGCAGATTATCCGCCTGTTCCAGAACTTGAAGATCCATTGGAAATTAAATCAAGAGATGATTTATTATGGAAAGGAGGCAAACCTCCCAAAGCGTATAAAGAAATAGGAGATAGTATGATTGATTGTTGGAAATCATTTGATAGAGGAAAAACAGATTTCATTAATACAGTAGAAAGAACACCATTTTGTTTTAAGTGTAGAGCAATATCATTTTCAAATGAAATAAAAAAAGAAAAAGTTCAGATGCTTGGTTTTAATAGATATTTAAATGAGCAAAAGGTTGGTAGTAAATCAACGCCAACATACATGCAGTACTTTGCTAATGATAATTTCTATAACTTATCAGAAGAGGAAATAGGAGAGGACAAGACCATAATTGAAAGAGATTTATACGTATACTTATTTGCAGCTTCAGGAAGAGGGATTGCTAATATAATGTCTAATTTGCTTGGAGCTGGTGATATAGTACCAGAAGAAGTGAGCAAGGCAAAGACATCAACACTAGCAACCACAACAACAATCAGTGAACGGGCTGAAATTTCAGCAGCAACATCAGGAGTTCTGGCTGCAACTAAGGCAGGCACTTATACTTTGAATACTTTACAGAAAGCAATGCAGCAAAAAGCAGCTGAATCAGCAGCAGAGACTGCAGCAAGAGGAGCAGTGTCAGCTGAAGCTGCAACAATAACTGAAGCAAAACTTATTACAGTAGGAGAATATACTGCAGGAAGAACTGCTGCACAAGCAGGAGAAAAAGTTGTTGTCTCTGTAGCAACAAAAACAGTTGAAGAAAAAGTTGCAAAAACAGTAGCAAATAAAGTAGCAAGTAGTGCTCTAAGAAGATTGCTTGCAGGTGCCGGTTCGAAAGTTATTGGTGGTCCTATTGGTTGGTATTTAATTGTAGGAACTGCTGCTTATGGAACTTACAATATAGTTTTCGGAGAGAAGCCATTTTCAGCCAATGTAATGCTTGTTGATCCAGTAGAAGCAAATGCCTTATGCAATGCCAAGGCAAAAGAATAAATATGAAAAATTCAAATAAGAAAGCAGATTTTGAAATTGAAACAGTTCTAAAGATATTATTAGCGCTTATAATTTTACTAGTTATTATTGGATTAATATTTTTATTAAAAGGAAAATCAATTAATATCTTAGAGCAAATAAAAGAGATATTAAGATTAACTTAAAAAATGGCAACAGAATTTCATTTAAGGCCTGTAGTTGTAATAGCTATAGGTTTAATAGTTGTAATTTTTATTTTAGGTTCTATTATTTATGGAGGAGCAACGCCTTTAATAAAATCAATAGCAGATCTTTTTCCTTCAAATCAAACAGAGACAAACATTGCAGAAGTCAGCGATAACATCCCATTTTACAATGAATTTATAAAAAATTACAAAGAATGCAAATTATCTCCTTCTGTAGATTGTTTTTGTTCATTGACAAATCCAACAGTGCCTGAAAATTACATAATTCAAGTAAAAAACAATCCAAGTTCAAAAACAACATCTATACTTCTGCATTCAAATGCAAGACTAAACAAATGCAATGCAATTTCACCAACAAAGGAATTAAAAGACATACAAACAATTCAAACAGATATAACAGACGATTTATTATATTTCAAGAATTATGTTTTTTATCCAACAATAGCACAGGAGCAGACTAAAGAAGTAGAAGTTCCGTCATCCAGTGGAATATTGGCTGGTGTTTACAGAAGAGCATACTTAAAAGAAGAGCCAAGTAAAATACAGCAGGCACAATTAGGAAAATTAAAGAAAGAAGAATTTACACAAGCAGATAATTTGTTTTTATACAATCTAAATTTATGTTCCTCAAAAGATGTCTCAGGCAATGATGAAATTTCATTTACAAAAGGGATTATTTATAAGTTTAGCAATGAAGAAACAACGCTTATTTCAGGATTTACTGGTTTAAAAAGATGCGCAACAATTAAGGATGCATTGCCAGCAGACGAACAGTTTATCAAATTGATTTCAACAATAAATGAATGTAAGCAAGGGCCGTGCGCTTTTTCCATAATATCTGCTGAAGGAATTGAATCAGTTATTCCAAAAGATTATGAAATTATAATTGAAGGTCAAAAGTTAACATTGCAATATAAGGAAGAAAAAGTAAAGACAGCAGAAATAAAAAAAGAAATGTGTTTATTTTCAGACTTTAGAGAAATAACACTAGAGAATTCAAAGCCATTAACAAAATTAATTTTCAATAATTATATTGGGGCTGAATTTTATGCATTTGATAACAAGATATGTGTTCTTCCTTATACGCCTGAAATAAAAAAACAAAAAGATTTACTGCTAGAAAAACTCAAAACAAGGTCTTTAATCCCAACGTAACCAAAAGCTTTATATAGAAACATCATAATTTATGAATTATTAAAAGGTGTGATAGATGTCAAATAGAAAAGCACAAGGTATGCCGATGAATGTTATAATCATTGCAATAATTGTGCTAGTTGTTCTTATTATTTTAATTGCATTCTTTGCTGGTGGCTTTAGTAGTGTTGTAGGCAAAGTAAGGGATTTATTCACAGGAACTACTTCAGGTCAGTCAAGAGATGTAGTAATACAAACATGTCAAAATCTCTGTGATACAGCCAAAGTGTTGCCTGAATCATCCCAAAAAATCTCAGGTTATTGCAAGCAGTCTTTTGTAGTAGACATGGATAGTAATCCAACAACTAAACCAGAAAGAGTCGTTTGTGGTTCTCCTGCATCAGCTATTACAGCAGAATTTAGTAAATATAAAGAAGATCCAAAAATAGATAACACAGGTAAGAATAACTTAGGCGTAGACTGTCTAGAAATAAAGTGCGAAAATGTCTAAAAAAGGTGTTTCTTTATCTCTAGAAACTATTGTTGTTACAATTCTAATTCTTGTTGCTCTTATTCTAATAATTATTTTTGTATTAAAATATGGCGGTCAGTTAAGTTCTAGTATTGGACAGCAAGCAAAGACTAGTGCTTCTATGCTTCCAAATATAACAACACCATAACAAATAAATACCAATCAATTCTTTAAATTAAAATATGAAAAATAAAAGGGGTACAGAGGATATATCACTAAATATTTTCTTTGGTGTAATTGCTGCATTGCTGATTGTTGGGGCTATTGTCTTAGCAGCTAACAAATTAACTATAAAAACTGGAAAATTTGAATGCCAAAATATAAATTTCTGGGATGGTTTTAATGGTTTAAAGGAGAAATTAAAGCAAGTAGACAGTGGAAAACATACAGAATTTATGTTTTATAACAAAGATTGTTATTTAGTCAGTTTCAGCTTTCTGCAAGCACCACAATTAAATAAAATAGAATATCCACAGCCTTTGCCAAGGGAACCGTTGCTTTGTCTTTGTAAGATAGAAGAAAGCAAATGCAAGCCATACGATTGCTACAAATTTGAAAATTATGAAAAAATAAATCAGGAACAATTTTTAACAGAAGACTATGACAATTACCTGTTCCTAGAATTTATCAAAGAAGGTAAAACTTTATACATAAAACCTGTTGGATATAAGAAACCAATTGAACCAGCATCGTACACAAAGTCAGAAATATCAGAAAAAACGGATCCAAAAGGGCTGATTAAAGAATTAAAAATTACGTTCAATGTGAAAGATATAAAATCATTTAATCCTTTTGTAGATGTTAAGGAACCAGGGCTGCTATTGCCAGCAGGAATTCCAAATATGGAAGGATTTACTCAATTATTTGATATAAATATATCTCATCCTCCACTGTATGGGCAATCTATTGAAGATTATATAGTAAACCCAAGGCCAATAGATATAAATGTGGTAAAATCAGCTTACATTTTAATATCTTTGCCTAAAAATAAATATGAAATATTAACAGAACCACAGAAGCAGAATATAAATTTATATTTTAAATTAGGTCAAGAATGGAAAAAATCAAAAATGCTGTGTCAGGAAGCAGAAAATGAAGTCTTATGTGAAGCAAATATAGAAGGATTTTCACAAAATTTTGCTATTTCTATTGAAGAGCAAATAGAAATCACAACAGGCGAATGTGCTGGCTTCGCACCAGGTTTAATTCTAATACAAAAAGACAGTAAAATCTCATGTTCAGATAAGGTATGTTGTGCTCATCCAGAAGCTGTAGCTCAGATCGAGAAAACAAGAAGTTTAATTGAAAAATCAGATGACTATTTAGTAATTTTTGACGCTGCAAGAACACTAGAATCTCAACGTCTGGCATTTTTAGACTATCTTTCCGGAGGTTATGAAGCAGCAGGTCCAGAAGGGATAAATAAATACAGTTTAGCAGCTGAAGTTACTAAGGCATTCAAAACTGAGTTCGGAAACATTAAGACTACAAAGCAGCAAAAAATTGACTTTGCTTTAAAATGGTTATCAGAAAATAAGCCAGAATTACTAGTAATAATAAATGATCTGTCAAAATATATTAAAAATAGTAACCACTACAATGGTCGTGCAATAGATATTAGATTAAAAGCAATGCCAAGTGATTACAGTAAAGCAAGCAATGATGATGTTATAAGATTACGTAACTTAATGTGTAAATTAGGGTGGGCAAATTATGGCGGTGAATGGTGGCATTATGAATATAAAACAAGTGATTATGAAACAGCTAAGAAAAATAACCAATGTTTCTGGTCAAAGGATAAATATGCTGATGCTGCAGCAACCGTACAACCAAATTATGCATAAATATGAAAAAAGGTAAAATACAAATAGGACTGGAATTATTTATACACTTGGCCTTATTATTAATAGTTATAGCTGCATTTTTTTCTGTTACTGGATTAATAAAAAATAATATTTCTCATGATTTGCGTGCAGAAGCAAAAGACTATGTTCTTACACATGATGCAATAATTTCTTATTCAGACAATTTAAATTATGTCTATAATCCAAGGGAAAATGTAACTATTATATTTGATGAAGCTAACTGTTTGGTTGAAGCAAGGCACAAATCAGAATTAACACAGCCAGTAAGGTTTTTTTGTGGCACAGATAAGTCTGCTTTTACAAAAGCTGAAAGAATCAACAATAAAATTATTATAAAAAATGAGCAAAAAAGGGATATTTAATATTGTAGAATATATTGTTTATTTAATATTTATTATAATTGGGGCTTCATTTATAGCAATTGTGGCATTTGGATATTTAAATGAAAAAATAGACACAACAAATTTAGAAGCTTTTATACTGACTAAAAAATTAATATATTCAGAATCCTGTCTTGCATTTAAAGATAATTTAGGTTTGCATAAAGGTATTATAGATATACAAAAAGTAGACACAAGCAAGATAATAAGTTGTTTTACAAAGCCAAACTTAGGTTACATTGTAAGTATTAGTAATTTGGATGGTAAAATAATAAAATCAGCATCAAATTTAAATCTAAAGCAACAATTAGATCTTCCTGTTTGTAAAACAATAAAACAATATAAATGCCATAGCAGAACGGATATAATATTATATAAAGAAGGAGAAGAAACTAAAACAGGTTTTATAAATATAGAGGTGATTAATCTTGTGGGATAAAAAAGGAGATTATGGCTTTCCTATTTATTTCGTGCCTGTCTTGGCTATTTTTGTAATAGTTTTAATTATATTTTCAGCATTGTTTTTTGCATCTAATATTATTAAAAGTCCGAACTTAATAATAAAATCTGTAAAATATCAGGACAGTTCAAAAGTTTTAACAATATTAAAGTCTGTAGTGCCAGTAGAAAATAAAAATATCACAATTGCAGAATTAATATCATTAGCTTTTGAAGATTCTAAATATGAAGGAAAATTAGGTGAGGAAATAAAAACATTTTTATCCAAATTACCCAAGCCACAAAGAAAAGAAGATCTTACTGAATCTAAATTATTAATTATAGAAGCAACAAAGTCAAGTTTGCAGAAGGCAAATTGGATTTTAGAAATAGAGTCAAATGGCAGAACTATAGCTTTTGGAGAAAAATCCACATTTGGAATGAAATATTTCCTGCAAAATGCAATAATTCCTTTATCATTCAATAACATAGCGAAAATTAAATTATACCTAGATTGTTTTTCATGTTCAGAGGAGGGAATAAATGCAATTGCATAAAATAAACAAAAAAGGCCAGATATTTCTATTTGGTTATGTGATAATTTACACCATTATACTTATCTCATTATTTTTTACAACAATATCAGCAGCCAATAAAAAAGAAGATATTATTGGTCTAAGGGCAATAAATTTAATAAAAGCAAACCAGGAATCTGATAATATAGAATTGTATTTAGACATGGCAGCAAAATATTCTTATGAGAATTCACTGAATAAATTGGCTGAAAATGGTGGTTATTCAGAGGAAAATAGATGTGAAAAAACACAACCAACAATTATAGATAGAGAAGAATATGTAATACTAAATACTTGCCAAGTTCTGGATTCAAATGGAGAATTCCAAAGCCAGTTAAAAAAAGAAATAAAATATTACTTAAATATTTATGAAAGCAGTTATACAAAAACAAGTTTTAAAGACGATTTCAATATAGAAAAAGAATATCCTCGTTTGGAAGGAGTACCAGAAAAAATCAAAGATGACTACAATTATATTTATACCCAAGCTATTAAAAATACAAAAATTGAAAAAATAGAACAAGGCAGTAAAAATTTAATTATAGCATTTTCAGATGTTATTCTACCTATAGAAAATGACGAGATTTCATACTTAAATTTAAAGCCAGAAATTTCAATAGACAAACCAGATTTTACAATTTATAAAGAAATACATCTGGCAATAAACAATTATTGTATAAAAAAGGATAAAAAAACTTGTGAAGAAGCACTAAAAATTAAATTCAAGGATATAAATATTTATACAGAAGGAATACTATTCAAAATAATAATACCTTATAATAATTATAAAATTAAATTGGCATTTTATAATGATAAGATGATTCCACTTATGCAAGATTTGACTAATACCGTTTAATAAACATATATTTTGTATAAAATAAAACATTAAAAAAAGATTAATTGTGAAATTAATATGATAAGTTCAAAAAACACATCGATCTTGGTTAAAATAATTTCAATTAGCTTTGGTTTGATTGCCATAGTTACTGCAAATAATACTTTAGGGTATAGAAATCAAATAGATATACTGAGAGATATTGAAGCAAGGCAAGGCAGTAGTGAAGCTATAAAGCAGGCAGAATATTGTTCTGGGCCTAAAGATGAATTACTTTATAGAATAACTGGGGGCATGTTTGATTATGGAAAATGGACAGCATGTGAAGATTATCTCTATAAACACCAATAAATGCTTTCTTAAGTCATTATAAAATGAAACAAAATCTTTTTAAAGATATTAAAAACAAAACCATTTATGATTCTTGGTTACGAAACAATAATAAGTAAAATAGTTGATGCAACAGAGATTTCTAGGCAAGACATAGAGTCTAAAATTGAACAAAAACTTAAAGATCTGCAGGATTTAATATCTAGAGAAGGCGCAGCACATATAATAGCAAATGAATTAAATGTAAAACTATTTGATGCAACAAACAGGTCACTAAAAATAGCTCAGATACAACCAGGACTGAATTCTGTTAACATAATATCAAAAGTTATTAATGTAAATGAAGTAAGAACATTCCAAAAAGAAAATAGGCAGGGAAGAATAGGATCTTTATTAGTGGGAGATGAAACTGGCACAATTAGATTAGTGATTTGGGATGAAAAACTTATAGATTTATTAAAAGAAATTAAACAAGAGGACATTTTAAAAATCAACAACGCTTATTCAAAACAAAACAATAACTTTAGAGAATTGCATTTAGGAAGTAAATCTCAAATAATAATAAATCCAGAAAATGAATCAATAGCATCAGTAAAATTAACTAACACATCAAATAGAAAGCAGATTAAAGATCTAGTTGCAAGTGATTTTGTAGAAGTTTTTGGTACAATAGTGCAAGTATTTGAGCCAAAATATTATAATTCCTGCTCTGTATGTAATAAAAAAACAATACAGCAAGGAGATTTATTTAATTGTCCTGAACATGGTTCAGTTCCTCCAAAACAAACACCAATACTAAACATATTCTTTGATGACGGCACTGGTAATATAAGAGCAGTTTTATTTAGGGACCAGGCAGCTAAATTAATATTAAATAAAGAGGGTTTTGAAGACATAAAAAAAGAAGTATTAGGCAAACAATTAATACTAAAGGGAAAAGTAAATAATAACGAAATGTTTAACAGGATAGAATTGGTAGTTAATAATATAGAAGAGCCAAAACCAGAAGATATGATTGCTGAAATGCAAAATGATGTTTAAAACCCACCTTGCATTTGGCCTTCTAATAAGTTTGTTAATTGTCAATACAATTAATGTTTCATATCCTATTATTTTTGTTATATTGGTAACTATATTTACTTCTTTGCCAGATATAGATCATCCAAAGAGCAAAATAGGAAGGAAATTATTCTTTATATCTTGGCCCATAAACGTGATTTTTAGTCATCGTGGATTTTTTCATTCTATATTTCCGCCTTTGATAATTTCTTCAGTATTGTATTACATAGGTCTAAAGTTTTTGGCTTTAACATTGACCGTTGGTTACATTGCACATCTTTTGGGTGATTCAATAACTAAAGAGGGAATAAATTTTCTGCATCCATTTACAAGATTCAGATTGCAAGGGCCAATAACAACAGGCCAAACATTTGAATATATTATTTACATATCTATTTTATTTACAGATTTATTAATTACCGCAAAACTATTTAACATAATTTAATAATAAATATCATGCAAACTCTAAAAAAATATACCAAAGAAGCATTTATGGCAATAACATCTTTAGGCACTGTATTTTTTTATACAATAATATTTTTATTTTTATTTTTTATAAAGGAATTTACAATAGCAAAACACATAGCAATAGGATTAATATTGTGTTATTTGTTTGTATTTGTATTAAGAATTTTTTATTTTAAGGAAAGACCTGAGAAAGAAGAATACTACAATTTATTTACCAGAATTAATGCCTCTTCATTTCCCAGCCTTCATGCAATGAGCTCAATTTATGTAGCAATTGTTCTGGCAAACCACATAAAAAAATCAATAATTTCAATTTTTTTAGTTTCAATTTCTTTGTTAATAGCGTATTCCAGGATATACTTAAAAAAGCATTATTTTGTAGATATTATGCTTGGTTTAATACTTGGAATAATTGCTTCAATTATATATTTATTAATTATAAATTTTAGTTAGTCTTTTAAATCTAATTAATTACAAAAATATATGTTATCTGTTATAATACCTGCATGTAATGAAGAACAGTATATTAAAGAGACAATAGAATCAATAAAAAAACAAAATTATAAGGAATATGAGATAATTGTTGTTTGTGACGGATGTACAGACAAAACTCCTGAAATAGCATCAAAATTGGCAGATAAAGTAGTTACTCTGAAAACAAGATCTGGACCGGCAATCGCAAAAAATAAAGGAGTAGAAATATCTAAAGGCAATAAATTAGTGTTTTTAGATGCAGACACCCACCTAGGTAAAGAGGCATTATCAAATATTTCAGAAGTTCTTGATAATGATATAAATACAATCGGAACATGCAAAATAAAACCATCAAGCAATAAAACAAAACACAAAATAATGATGTTTCTTAAGAATTATTTAATATCTCCATTAGGGGTATCAAATGGAATAATATTTTGCACCAAAAAGTTATATACTAAATTTAACGGATTTAATAATGGATTAAAGAAAAGAGAAGATGGTGATTTTATTAGAAGAATAAAAAAGCAAGGGAATTTTATAATATTAGATAACTATGTAGTAAGTTCTACAAGAAGATTTGATAAAAAAGGATATCTAAGTCTTTGGGTTTATTGGTTAAAAGAGTATATAAAACCATCAGATGACCATTACGAAATAATAAGATAAAAATTAAGTCACAAACTTTATAAATATTATTTCTTCACATTAAAACATGAGTAAAGCTGAAAATAAAGAGCCTAAAATGGACAAAATAGAAAATGAAAAGTGTCCGATGTGCCAAAAGAATACATTAACTCTTTATGAAACAGAACAGGACGTTCCTTACTTTGGCAAAGTGTTTCTTTTTGGTATGAGTTGTTCAAATACAGAATGTAATTTTAAGGAAAATGATGTGGAATTAGAAAAGCAAGGTGAACCATCTAAAATAGAATTTACAATTTCTAATTCAAAAGATCTTAATGTTAGAGTTATTAAATCTTCAGAAGCAACGGTAAAAATTCCACAGTTAAAAATGGAAGTTGAGCCTGGAGTTGCTAGTGATGGCTACGTAAGTAATATAGAAGGTTTATTGCAGAGATTCAAGAAAATATTAGAAGCAGAAAGAGATACAGCAGATGAAGACGATGTAAGAAAAAAAGCAAAAAACCTGCTTAAAAGACTCTGGAAAGTAGAATGCGGGGATGAGGAACTTAAAATTATAATTAAAGATCCATCTGGAAATTCAGCAATTATTTCTGAAAAAGCAGTTATTACACAATTTAAAAACAAAAAGAAATGAAAGATTTTAGCGGAAAAGAAAACTACAGAGATTTTGGCAATTTGAAAACAAGAAAAAATTTCTATTCTAAATATTGTAATCCATTAATAAATTCTAAAGAAGAAGTTTTTAAGTTATTGAATATAAAAGGAAATGAAAAAATTTTGGATGTTGGTTGTGGAAATGGTGATTTTCTTGCTTATATTGAGGATAAAGGTTGTTCAGGAGAAATGATAGGCGTAGATATTTCTAAAGGTATGATAGAGGAAGCTAAGAAATTAAATATAGACAAACCAATTTCATTTATTACTGCAAATGCAGAAGACCTTCCATTTATTAATGAATGCTTTGATATTGTAGTATGCAAGCATATACTCTATCATTTAAATTCAATAGAAAAAGGCATAAATGAAATATATAGGGTATTAAAAAATGGAGGGTATTTATGTGTGACTCTAAATTGTATGTATGGAAGAGAAAATATTGAGAATTTTAAGAGAATTATTGCTAACTCAATAAAAAATAATAATTTTTTAGATAATAATAAGCGTATTAATTTTGAAAATTATAATAGTTTTATATCTGGGTTTAATATTTTAAGAGAAATAAAATTACACAGATATTTAGAATTAGAAGATCCAGAACCAATTGTTGAATATTTAAATAGTTTTAGAGGATTTTGGCAACCTTTACCTCCAGATGAAGCATGGTACAAAGCATTAAAGATAATTAAAGAAGAAATAATAAAAATAATTCAAAAAGAAGAAAAATTTAAAGCAGATCTTGCCTTTGGCATGATACTATTACAAAAAATTTAACTTTTTATAATATCAACAACAGTTTTCCACAACTCACTCCCTTCTCTATAATCAGCAGGAAGAATATAATTAACATCATTCTTTATTTTTTGTGCTTTATCAAAAGAATCATTTTTATTTGGATCATAAACGCATATTGCAGTTCCGTTTCTTTTTTTAACAAATCTAAATGCAGGAATGTCTGTCATTCCATCTCCAAAATAAATCATGTCTTTAATAGGAAATTCAAAATCTGTTTCGCTATTGCCATAACTTACAGTAACAATAGATGATATTTTCTCTGAAGACGAAGTGGTACTTTTTATCTCATCGATAGCTAGACCAGGAGTTAAATCATCAAAAAAAGTGTATCCAAATATATAATTCATATATTTATTTAAACTAGAACCTTCTAACAAAGGTTTTATTCCAACACTAACAATATTAAAAGAGATATTATTTTCAGAATTCAATTTTCTAATCTTATCAAAAAATTCAGGAATTCCAGGATAATACAATTTTTCTAAATCTTTGCCATCATTTCTTAGGTCTTGTAAGGTTAAACCTCTTAATTTTCCATATCTGATTTCATTCATAAAATGTGCAAGATAAATAATGTCTAGGTTTGTTTTTTCCCCATTATTTTTTTCAGCTTGCTGCAAACTAGAAACTTTCTTCCAAAACTGATCAATATCAACACCTCTTTTTTCTAGTATAATGCTTGGGTGGTAACCATTAATTAAAGTATAGTCAACGTCAAAAACCAAAGCAATGTTTTTTACCATAATAATTAATATAATTTAATAGTTATATATTTTGGTGGAGAGATAATTCACCATTTTTTATTATAGGAAACCATATTCAATTAAGTCTTCCCATTTTAATTTACCAATAGCAACCAAAGCTTCTCTAAAAGTAACTAAAGTTTGATCATATTTTTCATGATCTTCAATAGCAATTCTAGGACAAGCAAGCTCAACAAAAGCACTTATACCATGAAAATTAACTAATTTGTCTTTAGTTATCTCAGTCATTGTAATTATAACAACCTCTTTTCCAGCATCTTCAAATTTATTTTTTATCACTTTAAAGCTACCAAACTTCTGCCCTGGTTTTATTCCAACTATAATTCCAATTTTATTAGAGTTTCTAACCTTCTCAATAGCGGCAAATCTTTGTTTTATCACCTTGTCTCTTAATTTAGTCATGTCAACAACTTCTTGATTATAAATATCAAGTAAATAAACTTGATTTCTAACAGATAAAGCAGCACCTAATGAATGAAATTTATTTCCTATAACTACAAAAGCATCAACATCACCAGATATACTCTTTAAGGAATTATATTCACAACCAACAATATGTCCATCATAATAAGCATAGCCTTTTTTATTTGGTATAATAACTTTCTTGCCAAGATTTTCAAAGAAATTTTTGGCTTGTTCTAATTGGTAAATATGTTGAACGCTGCAAACAAGTCCAATAGACTTAAATTTAACAACATCTTTCTTCGATTTCTCCAATAAACTATAAATAGGTGTTTTATCTTTCATTTCTATATAAATAACAGGAAAATCAACTTTTTTCATAAAAGGAGCATGGCCATAATGCACTAATAAGTCAGCACTCAAATTCTTGGCTTCATCTAATGCTAAGTCACATCCACCCCAGCAAGTTTCTCCAGAAATAATAATTTCTGATTTTGTTTTGCTTTCAAAATATTTAACCAGCCTTATAGCTTCTTGCTTTAAACCTTCAGGCAACTGAACCAAAACTAATTTAGATTTTCTATTGTTAATTTCATTAATGACATAGTCTTCCTGAAAATCAAATTTACTATTCATAAATAAACAAATAGAATAATAGTTATAAGCTTAACGATGTTTCTAAGGATCTCCAGATTTAAATGGATAATCAAACAACAAACCTAAATTTTATAATACTTCCTAAACTTTAAATACAAGTAATTTAACTTCTAAGTTAATGGAATCAAAAGAAAAATCAAGATCAGAAAAGATAATGGATATAGTCACAAAACGTGGTTTTATTTATCCATCTTCTGAAATATATGGAAGTAAAGCTGGATTCTGGACATATGGAAGTTTAGGTACAAAAATAAAGCACAAATGGGAAAACTTATGGAAGTCTTATTTTTTATCTCTCAATACTAATTTTTATGAAATAGATGACTGCAGCATAATGCCAAAAAAAGTATTTGAAAGCTCAGGACATCTGAAAAATTTTACAGATCCTTTAACAGAATGTGAAAAATGTCATTTTAGATTTAGGGCAGACCAATTAATAGAAGATGAACTAAAAATTGATGTAGCAGGTTTAAAAGAAGATGCATTAACAAAGTTAATTAGAGATAACAAGTTAAAATGCCCAAAATGCAAAGGAAACTTAATAGATGTCCGATTCTTTAACATGATGTTTGATATAAAAGTTGGAGCTACAGGCGACGATATAATGTATTTAAGGCCAGAATCAGCACAGTCGCCATACTTGGCATTTAAAAGAGAATTTGAAGCAACAAGAAGAAAATTACCTTTGGGTTTAGCTGTAATAGGAAGAGTTTTCAGAAATGAAATAAGCCCCAGGCAGGGTTTCTTTAGGCTAAGAGAATTTATACAAGCAGAATTGCAGATATTCTTTGATCCAGAAAAGATAAATGAACACCAAAATTGGAATGAAGTGAAAGATTACTCATTAATTGTATTTTCAGATAAGAAAACTAGAAAATTAACTTGCAAAGAAATGAAAGATAAACTAAAATTTCCAAAATTCTACATATACCACATGGCTAAAGTTCAGCAGTTTTATTTGGATATATTAAAAATACCAGAGAAAATATTTAGGTTTAGAGAATTAGGTCCAGATGAACGAGCATTTTATAATAAAATTCACTTTGATGTAGAATTAAATCTTGAAACTTTAGGAGGTTTCAAAGAGGTTGCTGGTTGCCATTACCGTACAGATCATGACTTAGGAGGCCATCAATTAGGTTCTGGAGAAAAACTAGAAGTTACATTGGATGAAGAAGGAAAAGTAAAAAAATTTATTCCACACGTTCTTGAATTAAGTTTTGGCACAGATAGAAATATATGGGCTTTATTAGATACGTTCTACAAAGAAGAGAAAGAAAGGAATTTGTTCACATTTCCAAATAATCTTACACCACTAGATGTTGTAGTATTTCCCTTAGTAAATAAAGAAAATATACCAGAATTTGCAGAGAAAGTATTTTTAGAATTGTTCAAAGAAGGATTTACAATTTTCTATGATGATTCTGGAAGTATAGGAAGACGTTATAGAAGGCAAGATGAAATAGGCACAAAGTTTTGTATTACAGTGGATTTTGATTCCTTAAAAGATAATACAGTTACAGTAAGAGACAGGGATTCAATGAAACAAATTAGAATAAAATCTGGTGAACTAAAATTGAAATTAAATTCTTTAATAAAAGAAAATAAAGAACTAAGTACTTTTGGAAATTATATCTAAATAGTTATCATCTTATTTTTTATGATTCTTTTTAGCCATTTATTGTACAACCTGCAATCTGGTAGTTCATCAACAAATAATCTGTTGTATCCTTTATATTTAAAATTCATTTATCACACCTCCGACATTAAAAAATCTATGATGAGTTGTTATTAATCGATTATTAAAGAGAAATCCAGAAAACCAATATAGATTGATCTTTCACAACATTTAAAAAACAAAAATCAGTACTACAAATGTGGGAAATTTATATATAATACCTGACTGGTTTTTTGGTTACACAATTATTTTAGGTTTAATTTTTGGTATAATAACTTTAATAGTTGGGGTATATGCATTAAAGATTTACAAATTATCAGCCCAAAAAGCATCAAAAAATTTTGGAATAGGTTTCATTTTCATATCTATAGCTTATTTTATTCAGACAATTTTAAATTTGGTTTTATTTTCAAAACTACAGATACAAAAAGTAATATCCCTTTCAACATTTAATATGTGGGGTAATATAGGGATTTATTTATACATGCTGTTTTTTCTTGCAGGATTAATAACTCTAGTTTATGTAACTTTAGGAGTGAATAATTTCAGAGTTTATTCTTTATTGTTTATTTTGCTAATGGGTTCTTTAATAATAACACCATTTAAATTAAATATATTCCATATATTTTCTTCTATATTATTTGTATATATAATAATACATTACTTAATTAATTACTTAAGAAACAAAAATTACAAAAATTTAATAGTGTTCATTGCATTCATATTTTTATTGTTAAGCAATATACAATTCATATTTTCTCTAAAAAATGGTTTGTATTATGTAATTGGAGACATACTTAGTTTTGTGGCTTATTTACTTATATTAATTAACCTAATAATTGTAGCAAGGAAAAAATGAGCAGAAAAAGGGATAGACTACAAGTAATTTATGATATACTTAGTGTTATAAAGGAAAAAAATGGAAAAATTAAGCCAACACATATATTATACAAATCAAATCTGTCTCATCAAATGATGGAAGAATATGTAGGAGAATTAATTGGCGGTGGATTTGTAATAGAAAATAATACTGCATCAGGAAAAACGTACCAATTAACAGAAAAAGGTTTTGACTATTTAAATAAATACAAAACAATAACAGATTTTCTAGATTCTTTTGGATTAAGTTAGATATTTAAACCAATCTTAATTTAAAAATATATGGGCTCGTAGTAGAATGGCAATACGCATCCTTGGCGTGGATGAAACTGCGGGTTCGATATACTCACGAAAGTCCCGCCGAGTCCACTAAAATGACAAAAACAATAAAAATAAAATTATACAGCAAAGTAAAATCAAATTTAAATAAATTAAAAATAGACCCAAAAGACAAAGTATCAAAAGATAAGCATTTTTCAGTTGGTGCATTGATTAAAAATAAAGATAAATACTTGGTGATTAACAGAAATTTATATCCTCCAGGTTATGCAGGAATTGCAGGACATGTAAATAAAAGAGAAACACAAGAGAAAGCATTAATAAGGGAAGTAAAAGAAGAAACAAACTACAATATATTAAGCAAAGAGTTATTATTTCATGAAATTATAGAAGGCAATGAATGCAGGACTGGTTTTAAAAAACATGAATGGTACTTGTATTGGTGCAAATGCAATGGAAAACTTAAATTGCTAAAAAGAGAAGAGAAATCTATTAAATATTTAACTCAAAAACAAATAAATAAAATATATAAAAAGGGAAAATTAGAGCCAGTTTGGGAATACTGGTTTAAAAAACTAAAGTTAATAAAATGATTCTATTAACTACTAAAAATATAATAAACTAATTTATATGCAAGGCTTCAAGTAAATTGAAGCTGTTTAATTCCAAGAATTCTAATTGTTACAAGTCAATCTATATTTTATAGGACAATTTTCTTTAAAAATTAAAAAAATTAGTTCAAAGTTATGCAATTAGAGGATTTACTGTTAAGAAAAGAAGAGCTTCCAATATCGCTATCTTCAGATACAAATAGAAATACAGGATTTAGAGTCCCAATTTTCAGAGTACCTATATATCCAAGATTAATTTCTAGTGAGGTTAGTTTAGATCCAAAATTAGCAGATGGTGTTTTTGAAGAAGCAGCAAGACAGTGGTATGAAGATTTAAAATTATATTTAGATTCCCAAGATTCAAAGCCAGAAAGAGATTGGACAAATGAAACTTTTTACAAAAAAGGTCTTAAAATAGAAAAAAGAGGCGAAGTTATTAGTATTAATAATATGTGGGAGAATATGACAACAAATTTTGGAAATGGTTTTGTTGATACTCTATCAATAAACAGAAATGTTGGAGGAACTTTGTTTATAATTATTGAAAAAATAAGACCACAATATATTGGCAAACCAGAAGTACTTTTTTCTAAAGAGAAATTTAGATTATATAAAGGAAAAGATATTGACTGGGATTTTGATGATTCGACAGCAGGGTATTCCTATGACAGACATAACATAGATAATTATCCAGGTGCATTATTTTTGAGAAATTGGGCAATTCTGTATTTAAATGAAGCAATTAAAAACATAAAACCAGCATGATTTATAAATTATAAATTATTGATTATTTTTATGGAAAACTGTGTATTTTGCAAAATAATAAAAAAAGAAATATCATCTTCTATTGTTTACGAAGATGAAAAAACATTTGCTTTCTTGGATATTTCTCCTGCCTCACTAGAAGGAGGACATACTTTGGTGATGCCAAAAAACCATTATAAATTTGTTTCAGAAATGTCAGATGAAGATTCAAAAGCGATTGCTTTAACAATTAAGAAATTATCAAAAGCATTGCTTAAATTTGGCGAAGGTATGAATATAATACAAAATAATAATAAAATAGCAGGCCAGTATGTTCCGCACGTTCATTTTCATTTAATACCTAGATTTAAAGGGGATGGGATAACTATAGAGAAATGGTCTTCTCATAAGTATAAAGATAATAGAGCAATGGAAGAAATTGCTAACAAAATCAAAAGTCTTTTAAAAGATTAGTTTAGTTCTTTGTTTCAAGCCTCTGTCGTCTAGCGGTCAGGACACGAGTTTCATAAGCTCGATATCGTCGGTTCAAATCCGACCAGAGGCACTTTTATAAAATAATACTTTAATTATAAATTAATTTAAGCATATTGAATAAAAAATGCATCAACTTCTCCAATGTTTTCTAGAGAATTTCTATTAATTCTAGTTGCAGCTTTCCTTAAATTTTCATAATTATTTTCTTTTCCAAATAAACTATAGTCTTCTAATTTTATTATTTGAGTAATGGGATCAACAAATAATTTACCTTCAATTTTACTTTGTTGAGTATTGTGTCTTCGTTTTATAGCTTCTCTACTAGCTACAATTAAACCCATTCTTTTAACTGGTTTTTCTCCATAATTTATCAAGTACAATGCAAGGTCTGTTAATCTTCTATTAAAATAAGACAGGTCGTCAATATTTTCTTTAAAGTATCCAGTAAATATTCCTGAAACTGCTAATAAAGTTCCACCAATATTTATCGATGGGATAATTTTTAATATTCTATCTTTAAGTTTAATATCTATTTTGTGTTCCTTTGACTTACGTGATTGGCTAACAGAACTGCAAATGCCATCAGAGAATATTGAACCCCAAAAATAAATTAAATCAAATTTGTCTTCTCTTAACTCACTTTTTTTATCATCTAAAAAAGCAATGTCTCCCATATAGCAAGAAACTTCTCCATTTTTACCACCTAATAAGGGAATCGAGTCTCTTTTCATTTCTGAAAGTTTTTCAAAAGTGATATAGGTATGTCTATCATTACTCCAATCCGCATCTAAAGTATAAACTTTATTACCTAATTTAGATAGTGCTTGTGATGGTGATTGGTTATGGCCTGCCCCAACTTCCAAGCAAGATTTTCTATCTTCAAAACCTAATTTTTCACTAAGAGTTTTCATAATCTTATCTAAACTTTCTTGTTTACCATAATTTCTAGGAAAACCAATTTCAGGTTGCCCATCGTCTGGAAAATATTCAAATGGATTCCCAGAAGTTTCATCAATAATTAGTAGTTCCATAAAAAATTCTAAAATGAGAAGTCTATTTAAATGTTACTACTATTAAGATGTCACATAAACAACCTGTTCTTCCTAATTTCATCAACTAATTTTTCCCTGTAATTTTTCCCCCATTTTTTTATGCCTTTTGCATCCAGATGAGTTAAATAATCAGCAACTTTTTGTCCTGCCAAATATTCTGGGAAAATAACAAAGTCAACGCCTTCCCTGTATAATAATAAAGCATCCATTGCGCTGTGTGTATTTATAATAGTAATCAGGTTTTTGTTGGCAAATTTTGCAATCTTAACTAATCTTATATTGTCGTGTAAATTTGGCACAGTAGAGATTAGCATTTTTGCTTTTTTTATATTTAAGATTTCCAGTACATGTATGTTGCCATAATCCCCATAAATACAGTTAATTCCTTCATTCATTAATTGTTTTACTCTTTCTGGATTAAAATCAAGAACAACAAAATCTTTTCTCTTTAATTTCAAAGTTTCAATAATTCTAGAAGCCATTCTGTGAGCGCCAATTATTATAATATGATTGCTCATTTCTTTTTCTAGTCTTTCTATATTAAAATTCTTGGGATTTGTCTCAATTTTTTTAAGAATGGGATAAAATATAGAATAAATTCCTCTGTCATACTTGATAAGGTAAGATGTTAAAGTAAATGTAATGGCACCAATAATAATTACTAAGCTGAAAACCCCCTGACTTAGATGTCCAGAAGCAACGCCGCTTCCAGCCAATACTAATGAGAATTCGCTTATTTGGGCTAATGATAAGCTAGTACTAAAGCAAGTTCTATTGCTCTGTTTAAATGATTTTAATAACCAAAAGATTATGAAAGGTTTAATAATTATAATTAGCAATAGCAATATTAATAACAAATTTATATTTCCGTTAAAATTAAAGCCATTTATCTGCATTCCCAATGATACAAAAAATATTACTAAAAAGAAATCCTTCAGCGATATAACTCTTCCAACAATCTCAAAACTATAAGGCGATGATGCCAATGCAACTCCAGCTATAAAAGCACCAATTACAATGGAAAATCCAAGATAATAAGCTAAAGCTGCATAAGTAAAACTAATTGCCAGAGCTACAACAAACAATAATTCAGGTAGTGAAGCAGTTAAACGCAAAACATAATTGAAAATATATTTTCCTATTAAATAAGATACCAAAATAAGTCCTAGACCTTTAACCAGGGAAATTAATGCAAAGAAAGAGCTGTTGCCAATTCCTTGCAATAAAGATAAAGCTAATACAACTAGTATATCCTGAACCAACAAAATTCCAAGAACGATTTTTCCATGCAATGTTTGAAGTTCATTTTTATCTTCCATCAACTTTACAACAAGCATGGTGCTAGAGAATGCAACAATTAATCCTACGTACAAGGCTTCAGTAGTATTAAGCCATATAGTTGCAATTAAAGTTGCTACAAAAGTGACTAAACTAACTTGTAGAACACCTACAATGCCAACAACCCAACCAAGCTGCTTAAACTTACTTATATCAAGCTCCAAGCCAACAATGAAAAGAAGAAAAGCCACTCCTAATTCAGCTAGTTGTTTTATTAGTTCTGCATTAGTAATCAGACCAAATGCTAATGGACCAATTAAGATGCCAGCTAGAACATATCCTAATACCAATGGTTGTCTAAAGAATTTTACAATTAAAGCTAAAAAAGCAGCAAATAATATAATTAATCCTATATCAATTAATAATGAACTTACCATAAAACCTCTTTTTTATTAAAATAAGAGAAAATCAGTTAATAAAACTTCTTATATTACTTATATACAGCAAAATCTGCCTTTTCATTACAATCTAAAATTGATGCAATATAAAACCTCTTTTTTGGAGCCATAATTTTAAGCAGATTTTTAATTGGTGGAAGTTGTGTTCCCTTCCATATTACATCTTCAACTATAACAACAGTGCCTGTATAATCTTCCTTTGTAAAATTAGTCCTCCAAAGTTTTGCTTTACCTTTTATTATATTTGTCCATACTTCATAATAAGCAACATTTATTCCTTCATTTCTTAGGTTTGAGGCAATAAGTTTAGATAATGTTCTCCCTCCAGAACACACAGCTAAAAGATGAATTGGCTGCTTAAGATTAAGTAATTGATCGCTTAAAATTTTTATAATTCTTTTCGTTGATTTATTCATATAAAAAAGACATTACTAAAGTTTTTAAATTTTGAGGTTGCTAAACAAACAATGGAATTTAATCCAAATTTATTATGGAACAAGGAAAATAAAATTTATATTATTTCATATAAAAAAGTAGAGAATACAAAAATAAGCTCAAACAAGAAAAATAAAAAAGAAATTATGAAATTGGTTGAAAGAATTGCTGACTTATTTAATTTTCATAAAGCAGTTAGAATAACAGGATCATTAAGCATATATACCCAGATTCCAAATAAGTCAAGATTAATATCAGATGTTGATATTAACATTAATGAATTGAATTTTATTCATATTACAAAATTAATAACAAAAAAAGGTTATTCTTTATGCAGATTAGCACAAAGAGAATTAAAAGATGGAATCAGAACGTGTGTATTTGAAGAAATTAAACCAAGTGAATTTATTATAAGGAAACCTTCTGTAAGAACTGTATTTCTAAAGAAAAATATTTTTAAGCAAAACCATAAGAAAAGTCCCTTAGATATAATAGATATTTTTGTAAATTATATTGATAAAAATAATTGGGAATGTACTTATGATCATAGAATAAACCCAATTATTCCTGAAGAATTTGAAAAAGAAATTATTTTACCAAAAGGCAACATAAGAACAGTTTCTCTTAAATATATGGCAGTAGTTAAATCAATATTATTAAAAAATGAAGATTTATTTGGAATTGGAAACAAATTAGATAGAGAGAAAAATAAATATGATCTAAATGTTATATTAAAAAATATAAAAAATGCAGAAGAGATAAAAGAAATATTAAAAAAACGCAAAACAATAAAATAAAAATTTACTTCTTTTTTAGTGTAATCTCTATAAAACTTACCCTTACGTTTTTTCCTTCTTTGTTTGTAAAGTCTTCACTCCCAATCTTTATGTCTGCAACTTCTACAGTACTATCTAGAAATCTTTTTGAAGCCACTTCTGCTACATCCACAGCTCTAGAAATAAATTTACCTCTTGCTTTAACAATAACTTCATTAGAATTCTGTGTTGTAAATTGCATGACGACACCCGTTACATAATTCATAAAAGGCTTTTCCCCTATGAACACGACGTTGCTATTATATTTTTTTTCAGTTGTTTCTGTTGTCATTTTCTATTTCTCCAAGTGTTTTTGAAGTGTTTCTTATAAGAGAAATTAGTGTTTATACTATTTTAACTTATTGTTCTTAAATTATTTGCTATGCTTAAGTAAATGTGTTATATAACCAGCTATAAGATTTCTCAATTTTTTAGAGTAAATATCTGCTACCTCATCCAAATTTTTCTTATTATGCTCAAAATTCGGCTGAAATCTATCAGGGAACTTTTTAACTAAATTTTCTCCAGTTCTCTTGACTAAAGTGGTTCTTATTCTTCCCATAAAAATATTGAAAATTCAAACACTATTTAAAGTTTACTGGAACCTAAATTTTTTCTAAAATATATATTTCTCTAAGTATTTTATTTTCTTTATAGCCATAAGGTACAGGCTTAAAAGCTAAAATAAAGCTGTTCTTTTCTGCAATAGCTTTAAAGTCCAAAAAGACAATTTTATTTTCTCTTGTCCTGATTTTAGGGATAATTATCACAACCCTGCACCCGACTTTCACAACTTTCCTTAGTTCATTTAATAAAGAAGTGTAAAGCCCTGATAGTTCATTTATTAGCATCTTGGCGCCTTCTAATGTAGGTAGTTTCCTTATATAAGGCCCCATATAAGGCTCAGTTGCTACACCATCAATACTGTTTTCTTTTATTTTTTCAGATAATTTTCTTGAATCATGTTTAATAAGCTGAAATTTTGAATTTAAACTATATTCTTTTACCAGCCAATTAAGATTTTTTTCAGCTTGTTTTATTGATTTTTCATCACCATCTATACCTATAACATTTATCTTATTAAGTAAGGCCTCTTGTAATATAGTACCAGAACCACAAAAAGGATCCAGTAAAATGCCACCATTCTTGACTTTTGTTAAATTTACTAATATCTTAGCCAATCTTATGGAAATAACTTTCATATAATCTACTTCTGGTCTTGATAGATCTCTTTTTTTAAATTCCAAAGGGTTACTAATTGCAACAACATTTCCAATATAGTTCCTAAAAATAATAATATTAATGCCTTTATTTAGTATATTTTTATTTACTAATTTTGATGGATCGTTGGTTTTTTTGTATAAAGCCTTTATGCCTATGCCTTTAAAATAATTTTTTAAATAGTCTTCAACAAAAGAACAAAGGTTTGTATTAAAACTGTCAATATAATACTCTATTTTATTATTTTGACCATTATACAGGTTAGCTTTTTCTAAATTATCTTCAATCTGATCAAATCTACCCGAATTAGATATTACTTTTGCTATTTTTATAATGCCGCCGAATTCTTTAATTATTTCAGGTTTTAACTCATTGCAGTCTATAATAAGAACATTTTTACCTTCATCACAAATTCTAAAAGTAATTTTTTCTCTTTCTAATACAGATTCTACTTCCAACCTTGACAATTCTGGGTCTCTGCCTAATAAAAATAAGTATAACATGTAAAGACAAAATAAACAACTTATAAAAGACTTGCTATTGAAAATTTTTCAATAAAACAACATAATTCTTTTTTAAGGAACTTAATTATATTTAATAAATGAAATACCTGTTTTTGTTAATAATTTTACTAATAACTCCTTCAGCTTATGCTTGGAAGTTTGAAACTCATCAAAATATAATAGAAACAATATATATTAACTTACCACAGGAAAATCAACAAAGCTTAAATTTGACAAAGCTTAAGGAAGGCTCTATAATTCCTGACAAAGATTTTAAAGATAATAAAAAACACCATTACCCTTATTCTTTAACAGAAGCCCAAAAATGGCTAAATAATGACACTGATTTAAGTATTAATTTGGGAATAGCCTCTCACTATATCACAGATTCATTTGTTGCTCCTCATAATATTAAAAAAGAGTCATATAATTTGCATTCAATGTTCGAAAACCAAGTTAAGAGTTATTATCCTATGGTAAATTGTAATAACCAAACATTTACCCTGATAGATTTATCAAAAGGTGTTAAGAATTCTAAAGATTGGTATGTTTGGCTGAAAACAAAAGATAAGAAAATACCAGAAAAAGAAGTTGACGAAGGAGCTCAATTTTTGTTTTCAATAATATTAAATAAATTAAGTGCAACATGTAAAAATCTTCAAGCAGAAGTTAAAGAAATACCTTATTTTACTGCAAATAAGATTATATTTTCTTTCATAGTTTTATCAATTGGTTTATATTTCCTTAAGAATTAGCTGGCCTTGCATTTTCTGCTCTATTAGAATGCTTGCTTTTTTATTTGGCTTACCATTTGTTAACAAAACAACAGGCATTTTTCTTAGCTGGCCTTCGCTAAAGGCCATTGAAATATCAGCTTCATTGATGGAAGGCTTGTTTTTAGCTTTAATCAAATACATCAAATTTCCAAAACTGCTAGGTATATTTACAAGAAAATCAAACTCCTTATCCTTTTTAATAAGTTCTTCCTTTAAAATATCAACACCGTTGTCTTTTATAAATTCTATAACTTTAGAATAGAAATCGCTTTCTTCTTTTGTTTTTTTCTTAGTTTCTTTACATTTTATAGGTTTTTGTTCATTTAAAGTTTCTTGTATTGTTTCTTTATTTTTTATTTCATTAACTAAAGAATTAACCACTTCAATTTTTTCATCTTCTAATTCCTGTAAGTCTTCTACTTTTGGTTGCAGATCGATTTTCGCTATACTCTCATTAGCTAAATTTTCTTGTTCTTGTATTTCAGGCCCATAAGCATCGCTAATAATTTCAGAAATTATCAATTTTGCTTCTTCATCACTTACTAAACTATGTTTCCAAAAAACCTCGCTGTTCCCTTCATTATTAACAGCTATTTGAACAGAGAAATCTTTCAAGTCTTTAACAGCAACTCTTTGCCATGGCTCCATTTCTTTTTCCCACAAAACTTTTTTTTCTTTTAGTAATTGATAAGCTTCTTTTTCTCTTCCATTTAGCGCAGTTGATAATCTGGAATCCATTAATTCTTCCTGTCCAGGCAAGTAATACAAAGGGCTGCCGCCTATTGAAGCATGAGTTATCCTCAATATCTTTCTTGCAACTAATTCAGATAAAATAGCAGAAGAAAACAAGATGTTTGTATTAATGTGTTTAGCAATTTGTACAGGCAAAACGGGACCGTTATATTTAATAAAATTTAATACATCATCTCTTTGATCTGGCATAGGTATAATAAATTAGAAGTTTATATAAACATTTTGTAAACTAAAAAGTATATTTAATATCACAATATAAGGTCAAGGCCTCATCCATTTTATTTCATAATAAACACAATCTGACTCATTATCTACTATAGCAATCAGCAATCTTTTCCTAGTAGAATGTGCAACCCTATTCTTAGCAGTAAATTCATACCAAGACTGCGAACTTGTTTCATAAACAGGATAAACAATCCACCTAGCATGATCTTCCCCAGGTTTAACACCTCTATCATAAACCCTAAAATCAGCTCCAAATTTCAAAGCAGTTTTAACTATGTATCCTCTTTTCCTTAAATCTTTGAAGACAACATATCTAACCCAGAAATTTGGTTCTAATTTTCTAGCTTTTTTAAGAAAGTCATCATTTGATATCTTTTTACTCTTATTATCAACAACATTAAATTTTCCCCTTTCCATTAAGTAAAAAGCTTCTATCAAAGAATACTGAAATTTTTTGTCTTCAGTAGGTTCCCCATATCTTGTTTTATCATAAAGTTCTCTGGTAACGTCATTACTTTCTGCAATAACCACTTCCCCAGCCAGATTTGCAGTTACAACCTCTTTGGTTTTAGGAAGATCATCAACCACTTCTCCTAATTTTTCTTCCTTTAATTCATTGTCTGAATTTTCTGATGTAAGATCTTTTTTTGTCATAAGATCATTACAGACAATCAATTTAAAAAGGTTTTTATATTTATATTCTCGAGAATATAATATGAAGCTAATATTTTTAGGTACTGGATCGATGCAGCCAACAAGAGAGAGAAATCTTAGTTCTATCTACTTCAATTATGAATCAGAACATATATTGTTTGATTGTGGTGAAGGAACTCAAAGACAAATGAGAATAGCAGGAATTAAACCAACAAAATTAACTAAAGTGGTTTTGAGTCACTTTCATGCAGATCATATTCTTGGCCTTGGCGGATTATTAAGAAACTTAGAAGTTAATGGATATAACAAAACACTTTATATTTATGGCCCAAAAGGCTTAGAGAGATTTTTTCATAACATAGTTAATTCTGCTTATTATGGAAATGGTTTAAAGGTAAAGCTTATAGAAATAAAACCCGGTAAATTTATAGAAGATAATAAATTTGTCATAGAGGCAGTGCAATTGGATCATTCTGTTCCATCTTATGGTTTTATATTTATAGAAAAGGACAAAAGAAAGATAAATATAGAATATCTATCTAAATTTGATTTAAAACAACACCCAATTCTTGGCGAACTGCAAAAAGGAAAAGATATTGTCTGGAATGGTAAAAAAATAACTGTGAAAAAAGCCACAAAACCAGTTAACGGTAAAAGAATAGGATTTATATTTGATACAGGTTATTGTATAAATTGTATCAAAATAGCTAAGAATGCAGATCTTCTAGTGTCAGAGAGCACTTTCTCTGTGGAAGAAAAAGAAAAAGCAAAGGAATACAAGCACTTAACATCAGAAGATGCAGCAAACATTGCTAAAAAAGCTAAAGTCAAGAGATTAATACTGACACATTTCAGCCAAAGATATGAAGATGAACAGTTATTAAAGAAAGAAGCTAAGAGGATTTTTAGTAATGTAGAATGTGCTAAGGACTTTTTAGAAATTGATATTTAATAATTCTTGAAAATAAACAGTGTAGACCAAAGATTAACAGAAATATCTATAAGTGTTTTAATAATTAAATATAAAATCGAGCTTATGGAAGTTAATGTAAATATACTTAAGTTATTCCATATAAGAGGGATTGCTGCAAACATCACACTAAAAATAAAACCAACAACACTAACAAAAACTAGAACTACAAAAGCACCAAGTTTATTTTGCTTAAAATGAATAATTGTATTTTGCAAGCATTTAACTGGATTTAATACATTTTTGATAAATAGTGTAGGATAAATAAAGATAAATAAAAGCCTAAATACAAAAAATAAAATCAATATTAAAAGAATACTAATTAAAATTAAGGGTTTGTAAACAATACCAATTGTAAGCAGAATAAATATAGGCACAACATATATTACTAATAGGCTTAGTTTTAGCCAGATAAGAGGAAATATATATCTATGTGCCTGTTTCAAGCTATTTCTTAAACTAATTTTTTCTCCTTTAATTATAGATGAGATCATTGCAAATCTAACCGTTATAGTTCCCAATCCAATAACTAGATTAATAAAAATTAAGACTAGAAAGCTAATAATTAATCTCAAAAGTAATGGCGTTGTGGAAATAATGCTTTTTATTTGGCTATTAAATTGAATAAGTTCACCGCCAAATATGCTTGTCAGATTATTCAACTGTAAAAATATAAAAGTAAGTATAAAAGCTGCTACAAAAAATACCAAATCTGGAACATACAAAACTAAATTTTCTTTTATAGCTTTTATAGAAAATAATACACCACTAAAGTAACCTCTATTTTTCATATAGTTCTCAAACACCAATAGAATTTATAAAGTTTGTTAATGTTAAATCAATATGGTTAATCCAATTCTGTTTGATTTAGGTCCAATTGAAATTAGATACTATGGTGTGTTGTATGCTCTTGCTTTTCTTGTTGGTTATTTTATACTAAGAAAATTAGCAAGAAAATTCAACATCAAAGAAGAATACATAGATGATTACATGCCTTATATCATAATAGCAGATATAGTTGGAGCAAGGCTTTTTGAGGTTTTATTTTATAATTCAGAATATTACTTTGCAAATCCACTAAAAATATTTGCAGTCTGGGAGGGTGGTTTGGCTTCTCATGGGGCAATTATAACCATAATTTTAGCAACAATATGGTTCTGTAAAAAAAGAAAGATTTTATTTTATAATTTTGCAGACATGATTTCAATACCTATAGCATTGGGTGCAGCCTTCATAAGGATTGGCAATTTTATAAATTCTGAATTGGTTGGGAAAATAACAGATTTGCCATGGGCTGTTCAATTTTTGGGCTATGAAGGATCAAGACATCCAGTGCAGATTTATCAGGCAACAGGACATGTAATAATTTTCTTTATTTTATTAAGCATGACAAAATTAAAAAATATAAAAGAAGGCACAATATTCTGGTCATTATTATTTATAGATTCTATATTTAGATTTGTTACAGAATTTTATAAAGATCTGCCAGCAGATTATGGTTTTGTATATTTAGGATTAAATTTAGCTCAATGGGCAAGTTTAGTTATAATTATGGTTTCAATAAAACCACTTTATGACAGATTTAAATTATTGAAATAAATTGCAAAAATATAATATTTAACGCATTTCTTTAAAAAACAAAACTTTATAATTCAAATTAATTCCTAAAAATATATAGTTATTAAGTTAGAGAATGTAAATAACATAATACAGCAGTATATAGGAAGCACGTTAAAATATAATATACAATTGGCAATAATAATAACACAGATTGATGAC
>Ga0209541_10002979_pt1 | contig 31534 bp, 36 predicted proteins | sample RifCSPlowO2_01_FD_184027 | JGI IMG/M metagenome (GOLD analysis project Ga0209541, IMG submission 184027) | Groundwater microbial communities from Rifle, Colorado - Rifle CSP2_plank lowO2_0.1 (SPAdes) (version 2) | ecosystem: Environmental > Aquatic > Deep subsurface > Groundwater | place... | reverse complement strand
CGTATCAAATGCTTCAAATTTCATAGGAAATGCAACTTTCAATAATTTAAGTGTAGGAAATTCTTCAACATTTAGTGGAAATTCAAGTTTTAATAATGTAACAGTAAATAATTTTTTGTTCTATCCAGAAATTATTTCATAAGGACAATATAATTGTTCCTATGAAATTGAGCAAATCTAAGTTAACAGAAACACTTAGAAAGCTATCTGATGGAAAGACAGTTTATCAGGCAAGAAAAGTTGCTGATATAAGTGTAAGAAGAGTTTATCAGGTGAAGGAGGCATTTGATAAAACAGGAGAAATCCCTCTTATAGGAAATAGGATTGGTCGTCCTCAAAAGCCCTTTGAAGAATGGGAAATTCTGATTGTAAAAGAAGCTTATGAAAAATATAGAGTTTCTGCTGATACTCTAGAAAGATTGATTGATAGAGATTACAAAAAACATATAGGACATAATAGAATTAATAAGATTTTAATTTATCTTGGCTATGCCAAGAGGAAGAATTTTAAGGATATTAGAAAGAAGAATTGGAAGAGATATGAAAGAAGGCATTCATTAACTGCAGTTCATATTGACTGGCATTACAATAAGGGAATTTGGGTATTCGGAGTTGTAGATGATGCAAGCAGGAAACTGCTTGCTTTAATAGAATCTAATAATGAGTCAACTGATAATTCAATTATAGGAATGGAAATTGCATTAAAACATGGAAAAATAAAACAATGCATAAGTGATCATGGTTCAACCTTTACAAGCAATTTTGTCGATGCTAAATCAAGATTTAGGGAATATCTTGTATCAAAAGGAATTAAGCCAATACTTTGCAAGATAAGACATCCAAGAAGCAATGGAAAGATTGAGAAATGGTTCCAAGCTTATGACAGACACAGACAAGCTTACAAAACAATAGAAGAATTTTTGTTTTGGTATAATGATTTAAAGCCACATAAGGCTTTAAAGTTTGATGAACTAGAAACACCATCACAGGCTTTTATAAGGAAACTTAAAAAATGAAGAATCGAAATAAAGTATCGTTAGGAAATATTAACGGGATACGACAAGTAAATAATTTTTCCAGCTTCACAGGTAATTCAACATTCAACAACATAACAATAAACTCCTTCTCCATCTTTAATGGCAATGCAACATTTGATAATTATACTGTTAATAATAGAATAAATTATGCACAAGTTGAAGTAAGAAGTCCAAATGGAAATATAAGATTATTCAAGACATCTACGAATACTGATTCAGCAAGAGGTCAATTACTTTTGAATGCACAGGGAAATGCTTCTGCTAATGATACGATTTTTGTTGGTCCTGGAACTTATATCATAACATCAACCTTGGGAAAAAATGGAGTTAATTGGTGGTTTGCACCAGGCGCGACTGTTAAAAGAACAGATAGTGATAATACTGAATTATGGAGTGACAATGGAACAGATATGGATTTTGTGGTTGATGGATATGCTAGATTTATTCATAATGGAAATGAAGGTACTGGGATTGAGTTTACTAATTCTGGTAGTAATATTATAATGAAATTTTTGAGCATTGAAACAACTTTTAATGATATTAATACTCCAGCTATACATACTTCTAATGGGACTATCAAAATTTATGCAGATGATTATATAAAAAGTGCTGGTTATGATGCTATATGGAATTCTGGAAATACAACATTGGAGGTTCATAGTTCTTATATTTATGCGTATGAAAATGCAGTAGAAGTTTCTGGCGGATATGAGACAAGAGTTCATGCTAATAGGATTGAGGGGAATGCAGGTTCTACTTCTGGAAATAGCGGTACTTTAAATTTTGATGGTGGGAATAATATTTATATTTATGCAGATAGGATAACTGCTCTTGCAAATGACTACATAGTTTTATATACTTTAACTCAAAATGGAAATCATACTACTAATATTTATGCTCAAAAAATAGATGGTTATTTGAGTTTGAATCAAAATGCTAATGTAAATATTTATGATGCAACTATTAATTCTTCAAAGTCAGACACTTCAACTATCGTTCTTTCAAATAATAATTTAACTTTGAAAGATGTTAACCTTATTACTAATTCATCACAGATAAAATCCATTGAATCAAGTTCTTCTGTTAATATTAGTATAGTTGGAACTTTAACTATAAATAAACCATTACAATCAACTATCAATATAATCACCGGAAATGTAAATTTTAATAGTACAACAATCTTACCTTCAATCACTCTCCCACCATGCAACGCAAATTATACTGGAGCACAGGCAAGAAATTCAACTAAGATATATTTTTGTGATGGATCTGCTTGGAACGCTTTATATTAAAACAGATGAATCTTAAAAAAACAATAAAACAATTAGAAAAAAGGAGGATTATTTCAAGAAAACCAAATCCTATACTCCCCTTTATCTTATTTTTTCTTTATATCATTATTTGGTATCTATTAAAAAATAAATTATTACTTTATCTAACAATATTTACATTGATATTTGCAATAATCCATTTAATAATAAATAGAATTTTAGAAAACTAAAGGTGATTAAGTTATTTATTATTTATCCTAAATAATGCATAGGTTTTTCAAGTGCAGCCTTTGCTGATTTCAAGTAATCTGTTTCTATCTTTCTATATTTATCAATATCAGATTTTGTAACGCTTGCTCCAACTTTCTTTAACGCATCTTCAAAATATTTCATCCTGACTTCTTTAGCATTAATATCATCTCTAAGCGTAAGCATTGCTGCTTCTCTTACCAAAGATTCTATATCTGCCCCAACATATCCTTCAGTTTTATCAATTAAATATTTTATATCAACATCTTTTCCTAGTGGCATGTTTTTTGTATGAATCCTAAATACATTTTCCCTGCCTTTGGCATCAGGACTTCCAACTAATAATATTCTGTCAAATCTTCCAGGTCTAAGTAATGCTGAATCTAGCATATCAGGCCTGTTTGTAGCACCTATAACAATTACATTTGATAAATCCTCAATACCATCCATTTCAGATAATAATTGATTCAGAACTCTTTCAGTTACTTTTGTTCCGCTGTCATATCCTCTCCTGCCTGCTAAGGAATCAATTTCATCAAAGAATACTACACAAGGACTAACCTGTCTTGCTCTCTCAAATATCTTTCTTACTCCTTCCTCTGATTTTCCAACCCACATGCTAAGTAAACTTGGCCCTTTAACTTGTATAAAATTAGCTTCACTTTCTTTTGCAACTGCTTTTGCAAGTAAAGTTTTTCCAGTTCCAGGAGGACCATACAATAAAATTCCTTTTGGTGGTCTTATTCCAAGATTCTTGAATGAATCTGGATATTTTAATGGCCAATCAACAGCTTCTTTTAATTCTTGTTTAATATTATCTAAACCACCCACATCATCCCAGCTTATATTTGGAGTTTCAACCAACACTTCTCTCATTGCACTTGGTCTTACAACTTTTAATGCTTCATCAAAATCTTTTTGTGTAACTTTTAATGATGCTAGTAATTCTTCACTTACTGATTCTCCCTCTTTCAAATCAAATTTAGGTAAATTTTCACGTAAAACAACCATAGCAGCTTCTTTTGCTAGTGCACTGATATCTGCGCCGACAAAACCATGAGTTATACTTGCAAGTTTATCTATATTAACATCTTTTGTCAATGGCATTCCTCTTGTATGAATCTTTAAGATTTGCAATCTTCCCTTTTTATCAGGAGCCCTGATTTCAAGTTCTCTGTCAAATCTTCCGGGTCTTCTTAGCGCAGGATCAATTGAATTAACTCTGTTTGTAGCACCTATGACAATAATTTTTCCTCTATTTTGCAGACCATCCATCATTGTTAATAACTGGCTTACAACTCTTCTCTCAACTTCTCCTCCAGAATCTTCTCTCTTAGGAGCAATAGCATCTAATTCATCAATAAATATAATTGAAGGGGCATTCTTTTCAGCTTCTTCAAACAAATCTCTTAATTTCTTTTCACTTTCACCGTAAAATTTTGACATTATTTCGGGTCCATTCAATAATATGAAATTAGCTTCACTTTCATTTGCAACTGCTTTTGCAAGTAAAGTTTTTCCTGTTCCTGGGGGGCCATGCAGCAAAACACCTTTTGGTGCTTCAATTCCAAGTCTTTCAAAAATTTCAGGATGCTTCAATGGAATTTCAACCATTTCTCTGATTTTTTTAACTTCATCTGTTAAGCCGCCAATATCCTCATAAGTAACTTCAGGTAAAACCTCTTCACTGATTTCAACAGGTTTGCTGCTCAGAACAACTTGTGTATTATCTCCGATAACACACGGTCCATTTGGAGTTGTGCTGACAACAACAAATCTTATCTGCTGCATTGCACCGCCTAAACTTCCAAAGCCGCCTAAACCGCCCATCATATCATTTAAATCTCCAAAGAAATCATTGACACTTCCAAAATCATCATTGATAAAATCTCTTCTTCTGTTTACCCCGCCTAATACTATCAAATCTCCTTTTACAATACTTCTTCCCAATAGTCCAGGCTTTAAATCTCCCTGAACTCTTATTCCTCTTTGAGCTGGAGAAATAATAACTTTCTTTGCTTCTTTTACATTTGCTTTAATCACAACAACAGTTTCAGAAATTCCAGACCTGGCATTTTTTCTTATAATACCATCAATTCTGATTACTCCTTCACCAACATCTGCAGGATAAGCTTTGTCAGCAATAGCAAATGTTTCACGCCCGCCTTTAACAGAAATTATATCTCCTCTCCTTATTCCTAATTCTTTCATAACTTCAAAATCTATTCTAGCAATTCCTCTATAAGCATCATCCTGCAATGCCTCTGCTACTCTTAATCTAATACCTTTATCTCTCATGTTTGTTTATTTTTAATTTATTAATTTCCTCCCTATTTATATTATTAGTATTATTAATATTAATACCATTCGGTTTATTATTTAAACTATTAAAATTTAAGCTTATTCTTCCAAACTCCTCAAAACATAAATCTACCATATCATCCATGACTTTTTCCTGCTCTTTCATAAAATCAACTATTTCTTTGGGTATTGAAACTGCATAACTATTCCCTACAAATCTCATCTTGACACTAAAATTCTTTTTCTTTAAATTAGCAAAATCATTGTATTCTTGTTCATCTTTTGGATGAATAGTCTTTGCTCCGCATTTCAGACAGCTGATAGCTCGTAATTCAAAACCGTTTTTAGAAATCATTATTGGCTGCATTCTTACATCACACTTACTGCACAATATTTTGTTGTTGAAGATGTCTGTTGTCATTGTATGCTGTTAGTTTGTTAATATTTACTGTCTCATTCTCCTTATTATAATAAAAACCTTAGAAGAGAAGATCAAATAAATGATTTGATCATATACGTGATCTTACTCATCCAAGGGAAAGAGGTGTTATATAACAGTGTGTATACTGTATGTATACATTAGAATTAGCTACTTTTTAAATGTTTTGGTGTAGCTAATTCAGTCTCAAAAATCTGATTTTATCCGAATAGTCACTATCAAAATATTTATAATCTCGCCAAAACCATGAAATTCTATGGCAAAAAAACCAACAGCAAATACTTTTAGAACTCTTGAAAATACCTTGAAAGAAGATCAGGTCAGTGATAAAGTTTATCATTGTTTTGAAAGGGATCCACAATTAACATATTTAAGGGTAGTAAAGCCTAGACTTTTGTAAAATCCCTCGATAGCCTTGTCCAATTTGATTTATTCAATAAAAACCAAAGGTTTAAATACTTAGGATATCCTTAGATATCCTATGAGAACAATAAAATTAATTGATAAGAAGCTTGTTTTGAGTGATAATGTAGAGGTTTTCTATGAGAAAACTATCACTTCTTTTGGCAATAGCGCAAAAGTAGATGCGCCAAAGAAGTACATAGGCAAGAGAGCCTATGTGATTGTGCTCAAAAAGTAAAATGTCTCTTCCTGTAATTGAAACTCCCTCTCAATTGAAAAAATATTTGAATGATTATAGAAGCATATTTACTAAACCTCAATTTAATCATTTTTCTAATCTTATAACTGGAACTATTGTTTCTGATAACAAAACAATTCAGGAAATAAATGATTGCTTTGCTGAAAAAGACCAAAGCAATCTAAACAGGTTTGTAAATTCTTCTGATTGGGATGAAGAAGAAGTAAATGATATAAGAATTTCTCAAGCAAAAAAAATGCCTTTGAAAAAAGGCATTATAATTCTAGACCCGACTATGCTTCACAAAACAGGCAGGCATATGGAAAAAGTAAACTATCATTATAGTGGAACTACAAAGAAAAAAGAATTAGGGCATCTTCTTGTTAATTGTTTTTTCACAGATGGAAACCATCGGTTTCCAGTAAAGTCTGATTTTTATTTAAGAAAAGAAGATGCAGATAAAGAGCATCCATTTAAAACAGCGAGGGAAATTGGCATAGAGCAGTTGAAATATGCAACATCAAAAGACATATCTTATTGGCTTGTTATGGCAGATGCAGGATTGTATGCAGATTTTTTAATTGAAGAAATAAAATCTTTGAACAAAAAATATATTATTGGAATAAGAATAACAAACAAGATAAGTATTGATAGAGAAAAAAGAATAAGCATAAATGAATATCTTGAAACTATAACTGATTTGGATTTTAGTAAACATATTATTGGTGAAGATGTTTATCATCTTCACACAAAAGAAATTTATACAAGAGGAATTGGAAAAGAAAAATTGTTAATATCTTATAAAGATGGTGATGAAGATGTGATAAAAATTTATACTACTAATGTGTTGGATAAGTGCGATGAAGAGATGATGGAAATTCTCCTTGAAAGATGGGAAATTGAAACGCTTCATCGTGATGCAAAACAGCACTTGGGGCTTGAAGATTATCAGCTCCGCAAGTTCGGTGGGATACAGAAAGTCGTACTCGCTGTTCTTGTGGCATATACTCTTCTTGCCCTGTGCATGCATCAAAAAATCCTTGAACCATTAGGAAGAACAATAAAAACAATAGGAGAAGGCTGCAGATTTTTTAGGCTTGTGGCAATGAAAGGATGGAGATGGCTAAAAAGAAAAGCTAGAAATATAAACAAATTAAAGTGGACAATGAATAATTTTGTATTTGTGAAAAATACAAAAGTCTAGAAAGCAAGACCAAGACAGTAGATATTATGACATTCATAACCTATCTTTTGATCCAGAAATTCCAGTTGTTTTGAATGGTTTATTTTATGATTCGGTTTATACTAGACCAGAGAGAATGCAACAAAGAGTAGATGAATTAATTAAAACAGATGTAGAAATAACAATTTCTAAAAAACTCCTTATTGATGTTGGTGTTAAAAGATACGCATATTCTATTTTCCATAAACCATATAGCAGAAATAAAAGTTTTAAAAAATAATTATATTTTTATTTGGTTCTACCTTTTTTATGTTTGAAATATTCAATTTGTTGCAGACGTCTTTTTGCTTCAGCTAGGGTTTTATATGTTCCCATATTTCGTCCTTTCTCGCTTAGAACTCTATATCTTCCTTTTACTTTTTTTATCATTTTATTCTTCTTCAAATCTCTCTCCTCTCTTCAACATATCCACAAAATTTGCATTCATCACTTGCTTCAGGAACCTCGTCTGATTGCAATATCTCTATTGCATCATTAAATAATTTTTCTCCTCTGTGCATGCTTGTTGAGAGTTTTATGAGTTTTGTGTCAAATATCACTTCTCCATTTTCCATGACTTCCTTTGGATAATAAAATAATAAATAGGCATAATCTTCAGTTTCATATCCATTTTTTCGAAGAAGAAAATTGTATATATCCATCTGCTCTTGGTAATATTCCGCAGTATCTTCCTTTAATGGATAGCCTCTTGTTTTATAATCAAGAATAATAATTTTATTTCCATTAGATAAAAGATTATCAATCGCTCCTCGTAATAACATGCCAGAAGTATTGTCTTTGTATTGTATTCCTCCATGTAAAGCATCTCTCCATATTGATAATTTTTGTTTGTCATTAAATAATCTATACCCATTTGCAATGCCATGCTCTCTTATTTCAGGAGGTAGTTCTCCTTTCTCCATGAACCTATCGAAATGTTCTTTCAAAACTTTATCCATTCCTGAAGGTAAAGAAGGAAAGATGGTTTCAGGTCTTCGGATTCTTTTTTTCAATTGAAGCCAGAAACATCTAGGACATTCAATCATTATTCTAATTGATGAAGGAGATAATTTAAATGAGTCTTGTTCCATTTGTTAGAAAAGAATTTGATTTATTTAAATATATCAAGTATATTTTAAACATGCAAACTCACTTAACAATCCAAATATGTTTAGTATTCATAAATTGTCTTATTCCTTCTTTTGAATAAATTCTTCCAAATCCTGATAATTTATATCCTCCCCATGGACATCCAGCTTTTGATAATCCATGACGATTAACTTCAACTGTTCCAGCTTCAATTTTTCTTGCAATTTCCTCTCCTTTTTTTATATTCTTTGTCCAGATACTTGCAGTTAGACCATAATCTGAATCATTTGCTAATTTAATTGCTTCATTTTCATCTTTAAATTTCATTATAGGAATTACAGGACCAAAAGTTTCTTCTTTCATTATTTTCATTGAATGATTTACATCAGTTAAAATAGTTGGTTCAAAAAAATAACCTTTCTCTCCAATTTTTTTACCACCATAAATTAATTTTGCTCCTTTATTTATTGCATCTTTTATATGTTCTATAACTTTTTCCAGTTGAAATTTAACAGCAAATGGACCCATATCAGTTTCTTCATTCATAGGATCTCCAACCTTTATTTTTTTCATTTCTTCAACACATTTTTCAATAAATTCATCGTATATTTTTCCATGACAATAAACTCTTTCCACACCAAAACAAACTTGTCCTGTATACATAGTAGCTGCTTTTACTATTTGTATAACACTATTATCCAAATCTGCATCCTCTAAAACAATTGCAGGGTCTTTTCCTCCTAATTCAAGAATAAAGTTTTTCAGTTTTTCAGAGGAACTCTTAGCTATTTGTTGTCCTGCACGAAGACTTCCTATCAAAACTGTCATATCAATGTCATTTTCAACTAAATATTTTCCTTTGTCCTTGCCGCCAATAACCAATTGGAATGAATTTTCAGGAAAACCATATTTTTTTAATTCATTAAATACCTCACTTATAACAATCCCTATTTCTGTTGAATATTCTGAAGGCTTAAACACAACATTATTGCCAGTTAATAAAGCAGGTATAATTGATGCAAGAGGAACAAATACAGGAGCATTCCAAGGAGAAATAACAGCAACTACTCCTCTTGGCTCAAAATGAACAATATTTTTTTCTGTTTCAGAATCAAAAATTATCTCATTCTCAATAAAAGATGGTATCATCTCACAATAATCTTCTATTCTCTTAATAATTATAGAAACTTCATGTCTTCCACTTTTTAATGACTTTCCCATCTCACTTGCCATTGTATGTGCAAGTTTTTCTCTTTTTTCTTCAAGTATTGGAATTATTTTTGAAATAATGAAAACTCTTTCTTCTATAGATTTTTTTGACCAATTCTTATTTTTTTTTGCATTTTCAACAATTAAGTCTATATCATCATTTGAGGTCTCATCAAATTCTTTATAAATTAATTCTGTTGAAGGATTTATCTCAATTATTTTTGACATAAAAAAAATAAGATAAATTACTATTTAGTTTTTTATATTTAACATTAAACATTTAAAAACCTCTTTTCATTAATATAAAACATGACTTTCAATGACTTTATAGAATCTGTAAGGAAAGGTTGGCACTGGATTTGGAATTCTGATTCTATCCTGAGTTGGTTTGTTGCACTGTTGATTATATTTATATTTGTTAAATTCATTTTCTTTCCTGTTTTATCTTTAGTCATGGGAACATCTCTTCCACTTGCAGGAGTAGAATCCTCAAGTATGGACCATCATATAACAAGGGATAGTATCAATCGTTTAAGTCTATGCGGAGAAACATTTGCAGAAAAAGAATCTATTGATTTTGATGAATATTGGAATATTTGCGGAGAGTGGTATGAAAACAGAAGAATTTCAAAAGAAGAATTTAGTTCTTTTCCATTAAAAAATGGTTTCCGTAAAGGAGATATAATAATTGTATGGGGAAGATTTACTCCAAAAATAGGAGACATAGTAATTTTCAGACCAAATGCAGAATCAACTGCACCACGGCCTATAATTCATAGAATAGTAAGCATAGAAAATGGTGTAATCCAAACAAAAGGAGACCACAATCCAGATCAACTAACATTAAACCAGAATAATATCTATTCAACAGATGAAACAAATATAAAAGAAGAGCAGTTAATAGGAAAAGCAATAATCAAAATACCTTATTTGGGCTGGATAAAAATAGGCACAGTTGAATTAGTTAATAAAATATTATAAAACGAATTTATTAACTTTTTTTAAAGAAACTTATTTCATATAATTGACCTTCTGAGTCCCTATAATAACAATTAAATCCATTTTCTGAATAAAATATTCTATAACATTCAGGTTCTAATTTATCACATGAAAAAAGGCTGCTATTAGATTTTGGAAGATGCTGTAGTTCCTCACTTATATATCTTGAATCGCTGACTAAATCCTCAAGTATCTCCCTCAATTCTTCTTTTCTTTCCTCTTTTTCTTGTTCACTCTTTAACACTTATAAGATAAGACTGATAATCTTAAAAATCTTTCTTTTATTATAAGTTATTATTTATATTCAGTAACTTTTTATGACACTTATCTGATAAAGAACACCATTTTCATCTCTGTGACAAGAACTCATTCCATATTTACCAGCACTAACAGATTCAATTGTACCTGGATTCAAACTTTTCTCTATTGTACTCCCGCTTTTTTTACCATTATCCATTTCTTTTATAATTTCTTCCACATTTCCAACTAATTGCGAAAGATGATTTCTTAATTTAATTCTTTGAGCTTTAATATTTTTCTTATCTTTTGCCATTTCATATTGTTAAAATACAGCTTTTTAAAATTATCGAATTAATTATTAGTATCATTACCGAGTAAACAGAAAGATATTTAAAGAATATTAAGATAAAGTAAATAAAAATTAACTATAATTAATTATAGAATAACTTATATAAAATAATATGGAATTTTGTCCAAAATGCGGGTGTGTTTTAGTTGAAAAAAATAAGTCTTATAGATGCCCAAGATGCAACTATAAATCTAAAACAAAGATAAAGATTGAAGCTTCTGAAAAGATTGAGTCAAAACCAAGACTTGGAGTTATAACAGATAAAGATACAGATGTTTTCCCCATAACAAGTGCCAATTGCCCTAAATGCAAGAATAAAGAAGCTTATTTCTGGACTTCGCAGACAAGGGCAGGTGATGAAGCAGAAACCCGTTTCTACCGCTGCACCAAGTGTAAGAACACTTGGCGAGAATACCATTAGGTACCATTAAAGTTTATTATCTAATCTAATATTGCAATAGCTCTTACTGGAGAACCATCTGCATCTCGTAATTTTAAAGGGAAAGCACAAAATAGAAAATTGTCAGGTAACTTCTGATCTAATTTCAATGGACCAACAGTAAGAATATCATTTTTAAGTAATTCCTTTTCATATTTAATTTCAAGATTATTATTTATATCAAACCCAATCATTTTAGGTTTTATTGAGATAATTTTCTTCACTAATTGATCGCTAAATAATTTTCCTTCAATTAGGATTACTTCACTAGGTGCAATATCTTTTTCTTTTTTGATTAATAAGGCTTTTCCAATAAACTTATCAATTGAATAATCAGATAGAGTTTTTCCCTTTTCGTGCATATGAGCCTGAGAGTCTATATGTGTAGAGGTATGAGTTCCAAAAGTTAGTTTAGTTACTTTATACCCATAATCTTTAATGGTGTGGGTTATATCAAAATTAACACCAGGATCCCCTGGGTAGACCTCCATACCATTAAAGATTTCGTATGTCAAATCTATAATATTTGTCATGATTATAAATCATTTAGAACTTTATAAAATTAATTTTGATTAAAAGTAATTGACATGTCATATCAAAAACTGTTATTTCTTTAAAGTTGCTACAATAACAAAGTTTAAATAATAATCTTCAATTTCTTGAAAATGTTATTAGAAGATTTATTACATGATTCAAGAACATCTGAGGAATTAATAGAAGATATTCAAAAAGAAGAATTAGAATTCAGAAGATATAAAGAAGATATTTATCAGCAATCTAGGGAAAGAATCAAAGATTACCGTGAAGGGTTCATGGGTATAAAAGAAATTGAAGAAAGAAAAGGAAAAGAGAACGAAGAACTAGATACAAAATACAAACCTAGATTAAAGAATTTAAGATTAAATAGAAAATTCTTAAGAACTAATTATAATATTAATTAATAAAGTTTAAGCAAAAAATTTATATATGTGTAAACACATATATAAGTATGGTTAATATGACTTTATCTATCCCTAAAGAACTTCATAAGAAGATGAAGAAGTTTTCTGAATTAAGATGGAGTGAGATAGCAAGAAAAGCAATAGAACAAAAGATTGATGATTTGGAAACGATTGAAAGAATAGCAAAAAAGAGTAAATTAACAAAAAAAGATGCCGATGAGATAAGTGAAAAAATAAAAAGATCTGCGTCTATTAGATTTAATGAATATAGTAATTGATACTAACATTTTTATTTCAGCTCTTATAAAGGATAGTAAGACCAGAGAGATAATTTTTAAAACAAATCTTAATCTTCTCTTCCCAGAATTTGAGTTTCAAGAGATATTTAATCATACAGATGAAATTTTAAAAAAATCAAAATTAAAAGAATCTGAATTGCATAGTGTACTACTTGGTTTATTAAGAAAAGTCAAAATAATAAGGGTAGATAAAATAATTAAATATAAAAAAGAAGCAGATAAGATAATTGGAAACATAGATAAAGATGATGTTATATTTATTGCAACTGCATTAGCTTTTAATTGTCCCATATGGACGGATGATAATCATTTCCAAAAACAAAATAGAATTAAGATAATAAAAACAAATGAAATGATAAAATTTATTTAAAAAGTTCTTACTTAATACACTTACAAGGTTTGTATCCTTTATTCAATGCTGTCTTTTTTGATTTGAACGTAAGTAAGCTTTTCGGTTTTATATTTTGAGCAAATGGACATTCTTTTATATGGAATTTCTTTCCTTCCTTTGAAGCAACAAAAGTTTTTGGTCTTGAATTTGATTGTACTTTAGAGTTAACTACTCTTACAACTCTTGTTATTGGAACTGGATTATTTTCTTTAGCGACAGAACTATTTCTATTTTTAGACCTTAAATTATTTAAAACATCAAGTGATTCTTCATAGACTTGAGAAAGTGCTGTAACCCTATTTTTTAGGTCATTTATATCTTTTCTTGCTCTACGAAAGGATTTCACAATATTTGATTCAAGTGTTCTCATTTTAACTATTTCCTTGATTCTAAATTTCTTATCATCCTTTTTATTTCTTCGTGCTTGCTTTCAAGTTCAATCATTATTCTTCTAATTTCACTTAAATCTCCTTTAACAAGGTTAAAAGATTTCACAAGGTTTGCTTCTATTTTTTTCATTTTTTTATAAATTAAGTAAAATAAAAATAGACACTATTTAAAACTTTCTATTATTGTCATTCTATAATGAATACTAACTAAAATATATATTAAAATGATAATTTAACAATATCTTTTTAAATTTAATTTTCTAGGAGTAATTAAGGTTGCGTAGCTCAGTCCGGTTAGAGCACTTGACTCTTAATCAAGGTGTCGGGAGTTCAAATCTCCCCGCGACCATAAAAAAATTGAATATATGGAAAATTTACATGATTACCAAAAAAATATCCCAATGGTAATAGATATTCTGGAAAGAGAATTTTACAAAAAGGGTTTAACTACACTAAACAGGATGCGAGAAAATCCAGATCCTTTTAAATTATTAATATCCTGTCTTCTATCATTAAGGGCACGAGACGAAGTTACAGAAAAAATATCAGAGGAGCTTTTCAAAATTGCAGATACTCCTAAAAAAATAATAGATATAGACAGACGATTGCTTGAAAAAATAATTTTTTCATCAGGACATTACAAAAAAAAGGCAGAAGTATTAAAATCTGTATCAAAAGAAATAATTGAAAGATTTCGCGGTAAGGTTCCAGATAATAAAGAAGAACTTTTATCAATAAAAGGTATAGGACCAAAAACAGCAAATATTGTTTTGAGTTTTGCATATAAAAAACAATATTTGCCAATTGACACACATTGCCACCGCGTCTCAAATAGATTAGGTTGGGTTAATACAAAAACCCCATTGCAAACAGAAGAAACACTTGAAAAAATCCTTCCAAAAAAATACTGGGAAGAATTCAATGGAATATTTGTTCAGTTTGGAAGAAAAGTATGCGTTCCCATCTCTCCATTGTGCTCAACCTGCCCTGTAAATCATCTATGCCCAAAGATAAATGTTGTAAAATCAAGGTAAAAATAGATAAAAATAAGAGCAATTCATCACCTCAGAAATATTAATAAAAAAATAAAAAATTAAACTAATTGTCTTCTAATAGATTCGATATTTTCTGATATCTCTTCGCCCTTTTTTGTCAGTTTAATCAGTTTTATTCTTCCCTTTTTTTCAAATGCAACCAAGCCAAGTTGTTCCAACGTCTGCAGTATTTTAACTGCATGAGAATAGGTACAATCAACTTCTTTTGCAAGTATAGATCCATATCGAGCCTTAGACAATTTTCTTAGGGCAACCAGCATTAATGCAGGCTTCCTTCTGAAAAAAATGTCGAAGTTATCTTTCATGTTTTCGTCTTTCATTTATATAGCTCAAAAGTACATTTTTTATGTAAGTTTTGAAAACTATATATTAAAGTCCTATAATAATTTATAAAGCTTTCTACAAGAAAAATTAACCAATCAGTAACAAATTATAGTCACTTCAAAAATAGGTAACTTAATGTTACCACACCTTAATTTATATAAAATACGTCTATAATTAGGTATTGCTGCGTAATTATTCAGCCATCTCCTTTCATGAAATCTCATTATAAAAAGAAAGATAACCTTTACTTCCTAATTCAACCTTATCTGCAACTTGTTCAATCTTTGTTCTTTCATTAATAACTGAATCTCTCATAAACACTTTTATATCATCAGAAAGTATGGCTGCTATCACTTCTTCTCTTGATATAACAATTCTCAAATCTTCATTATCTATATTCCCTTTTTTTGTAATAAGTTTTCCTTTTTCTATTTCACTATTCCAAATCTCACTATCTATTTCAAATTCAATTAAAGGATTCCCATATCCTACATATGATTTATGAAGTTTATTGCTGCCTAAACCAGCTAATACACTATTAATATACTGAACATTAAATGCCTCTACCCCTCCTTCTAGCACTTTTTGTTTGTCCAAACTTAGTTTCTGCTGATTAACATTATCCTTATTATCAAGAGAATAATAAAAATAAACTAAAAATAATAATATTATAAACAAAAATATTAAAATTAGTTTTAAAATTTTCTTCTTTGATTTTTTATCCTTTCTCTTTACCATTTTTTCAAACAATAACATTAGATAATAATGATATTTAAAAATAATTGGGTTCCTTAATAATAAATAAAAATGGTAAATATAATATTAGATTTTGACGGAACTATAACCGATGTAGGTCAAGAAGCCAAACCCTACATTTTGTATCATGCAGAAGAATTCTCAAGAAGAACAAATGTTCCTATAGAAAAGATAAATATTTTAAGAGAAGTAATCAAAACTGAAGTTCTAGAAAACCCAAAAGAAGGATGGTTAAATAACGGAAGAATTGTAGCTCCTGCATGTGCAGATCCATATGTAATGGAATCAACTATATCAAGAAAATTATTTGATAAATTAAAAGAAGAAAATGAAGATTATATTCTTCCTGCAAATACAGATGAATTTCTATCTGAGTTATTTCATGTATGTTCAACTAGGGTAAATGATGTTTTTAGAGAAGGTTCAAGAAATTTCTTAGATCATATAATAAACAATAATTCAGTTGTAATTGTAACTAACTCAAAAGAAGAAAAAGTCATAAAAAAGGTAGAAAGATTGACAGAAGGTAAATATACAATACCTGTTTATGGAAATGCTAAAAAATATTGCCTAGAAGAAAATTTAGATGGAGTTCTTGAATCAACTCATCCAGAAGAATTTCCAAGACCAGTTTTTTTAAGAAGAGGAAGTTATTATGGAGTTCTAAAGAAATTAGAACAAGAAAAATCATTTCATCCAAAGAATACTATAGTAATAGGAGATATTTACGAGCTAGATTTAGCATTACCACATCATTTAGGATATAAAGTTGCACTGCTTGAAACAGAATTTACCCCAGAGTATGAAAAAAGATTTTTAAAAAGAGCAGATAATTCTCATATAGCAAAACACTTTGGTGAATTAATAGATATTATAGAAAATAAGAATTCTTAATATAACAATACTTAAAAATAGATAAAAGTTTAAAACAAAATGAAAAAAGGAACATATGAAATTATGATTAGAACTGAAAGAAAAGATAAAACAGGTGATGAAAAATATGAGACAGAATGCTGGTCAAAAAGAAGAGGTTATCATCCAGATGACGCATTCAATCAAGAACTAGAAGATTCAGATTTAGTCAATAGAGTTAGACAGGAACAAATGAGAACTATGAAAAGAGATTCTACAATAAACAAATACGAATCAAAAATAGTTTATACTCTTCCCGATAATGATGAAAATGAAGAGGAAGAAGAAAATTCTAAAGACCTCCAAAAAAGAATTGATTATGAAGATGGTAAAGAGTAATTATATTCTTTAACATAACCTCTTTTTGGATCTCCTTCATAACCTAAATCTTTTAGCATTTTTTGAACATTTCTCTCTCCAGCACCTTTAAATTCTTTTTCAAAATTTATTCTATGAATAAATCTCTTTTTAGTATCTTCGGATAAAGCTATTAATCTTTGATCAGCAAACATTAACATCCTATCCTCAAATCCTAATCCTCTCACTTCACTCTCATAATGAGAAGTTACTATTCCTTCTTCATCGTATTCAAGAACAAATTTATTTACTGGCTTTAAAAAATCACTTGCTTTCTTTTTATTTATGTCATCTTTTGATTCTTCATCTTCATATTCTAAATCTCCTTCTTTTTCCAAAAAATCCTCTAGTGTAATTTCTTCAATTTTCTTTTCCTTATTCTCTACTTCTCCTTCCAATGATAACTCTTTTTTCCTTTTACCTCTCCTTACAAATCCTTCTAGTGTAATTTTTGAACCCTCCTCATTCATTTTAATTTCATAAGGGGTCTTATTAAAATAATAAGATGGAACAGCAGGTTTAGATGTGAGTTTTCTATCTCTGCATATAACCTTTCCTTTTATATCGACCACATTATAAGGACATGAATTACAAGATGAATGATTCACTGGAAAATTTTCTTTTTCACGAGCCTCCAAAAATATTTCCAATGCTCGTCTAACCAAATCTAAATTCTCATCACTTCTTTTTGTTACTGTAATCTTGTTTTTTGTAGCATTAAAATGTCTATATGTAACTTTATCACTTATATGAACCTTATTCCCTCCCCATTCCTCTGCTATTTCATCTGAAATTCCCCATTTAAATCTATAGAAAGGATAATTATGGGCCAAAGTGCAATATCCCAAAATTCGCAAAGTTGGTAATATACTCTTTCCGATTTTACTTTCCTTATTCTGTTCTGTATCTGAATTAAATCCCCATAAACTAATATCATCTATGATCATTCCTCTGTGTAATTCAGGAAATTTTATTTTTATTTTATGTCCTTCAAAATTAAAAGAAATGTCTTTATTAATAAAACCTAGTATAGGAGCACCATTTTTTAATACAAACCGGTAATAATTATGTCCTGCTTTTTGTAAATCTCTTCCTGAAAGATAAGATTGTTCTTTATAACTCCAAACTAAAGGGGAACCCATATATTCATTACCTTTTATCATTTGTAACCATCTTCCAAATAATAAATTTCCGAATGCATCTTCTCCACTTGCTCCATATGCTAAATATTTTCTTAACTCCTTAGCATTCATTTCCTCTGCTAATTTTAAATCGGCTCCTGCTCTCGTCTGAAATGGAAAGATCTCCCCAATATCCCTGTCTCTTATTCTATATAATGATCTTCTGGCATTTTCAAAAAACATTGCAACAGCTGCAAAGCCAGATTTAGGAATTTTAGATAGTCCTAAGTTATGTTTTAAATGATATTCATGTGGACATTTAAAAAAAGACTTTAAGTCTGATTCACTAATAACATCTGGACTTTCTTTATCAAGGTAATTTTCTAAATTTTCATTTAAAAGATAATCTACACTCATTCTAAATTATACCTCTTCAGTCTTTTTGGAACTAATACGTGTTTTGCAGTTTTTGCAACATCCTGCGGAAAATCTTTTGGATACATGGAATGATAAGGAATTATTGTAACATTTGGATTAGATACAATTACTCTCTCAAGTGTTTCCCTAACTTCATTTCTATTTAAATGTCCGGTAACATGAACTTGATGCATGTTTCTCATTATAGATCTGGTAAAAAAATCTGGTTGTGGTCCATCATAAAGCCCAAATTGTTTTAAAGCTTTTATCTGCCTTTGCTCTTGTATTTCCATTTCCATGGTCCAAGGCCCTGGATGAGATCTTATATAAATACTGTTTTTAATAGGTTTTACTTCATCTAATATACCCAACATATGTGCAGGAGTTATAGAAACAATAAACTTATCTTGATTATTTTTTATATCTTCTAATCTTATTCTTTGAAATTTGCTCTGATGTCCTTCCCAAATTGGTCTACCTAAAAATTTTCTTTCCCAAGCAAAATAGTCTTGTTCTGCCATCTCAATAGGAAAATCTGGTCTGTCTATCAATCCTTTTCTTTTTCTGGGTAATAATACTCCTATGTATTTCCAATTTAATCTAGGATAACCATTAACCCCATCCAACATTTGTAAATAAATTGCTTGAGATGGGCTTATAACAAACATCCTATTATTTTTTTCTGCAGCATCATACAAGGTTCTAACCCTATCCATATCACGCAGTGGATATGCAATTCCTACAAAATTTTTTCCTTTTATTAATTCACTAACAGCCCCTATTATGTCATTCTCAGTTCCATTATGCTCAAAATGCAATAAAGACCCTTCGCACATAAAATATTTTAAATCCCCTTTTTGATCTTCCAAATTTTTAATGTAATTTTCTGTAAATTCCGGATGCCTTCCTCTCTTCCTGAAATCTGCACTAATCCCAAAATTTCCAGTAGAAGTTTCTATAATAAAGGCGCAAGAACCAGGAAGGGAATGATCAACATAATAAGCATTCATGAGAATATTTCCTATTTTGAATCTTTCTTCAGGTTCATAAATTCTGATATCTCTAGGTAATATAGCTTCTTTTCCAAACAAAAATTTTTCTCCACCACTAGTATTTGCTCCCAATGAGAATTGATCATAATAATCTACAAATTGATTGACTAAACGGGATCCAGTATTTTGCCATACATATAAAACTTGTTTAGTTAATCTATTCATGTAAGTAGGAAGATCATGTCTAATAAGAGGCAATCCTCCAACATGATCATAATGTCCATGGGTTACCAATAATCCGTCAACAGAAGGATTTTTAATTTTATTTCCTCTATGAATTTCATAATCATGTCTGTATATCCCTTCTACTAAGGGGTATAATTCAAGTGATTCAGATAAATCTAAGGATTGATAAGAAGAGGGATGATAAGGAAAACCATAATACTGGCTTGTATGATCAGGTCTCTGACCACAATCAAGCAAAAAACTAGAATTTAATCCATTATCCTTAAATAAAACCTGAACTCCACCTAATTCTCCTTTTTCATAATCTCCTGCCCCTCCAAAGAAGGTAACCTCTAATGACATCAAAACTAAACAAACTCATATTTTTTAAACAAATATGTAATTTGATATAATATATAAAATTAACTTTAAATCTTTCAACAACATAATCCTACAACCTATTATTAAACCAACCATCAAAGAAATGGTAGAAAATTAAACAATTCCTCTTTTCATTATTTATTAAAGATAAATCAATTTAAAAACCTGTTTGATAAAAAGACCAACTAAATTAACAATATAACTTTTATTAGCCACGAGTACCTACCACAGCGTCAGGTACTTTCTTATCGAACCGTTTATTTAATTTTTCATTTACCCATCTAAAAGCACTTTTGAGCTTATTAAGAATTCTTTCTGAAAAAGATGGATTTGAGTCGTAAACAAATTCATCTATAACTAAATAAGAATTTTCTAACATTGTATATTGAGTATCGTCAATCAACCTTATCTTAACTTTACCGCCTTTTCCAACTCTAATATGGTCTAAGAATTTTATTTCATCACCTGCTTTAAGTTCTTCCCATGTTCCGTCTTCTTGCCTAACTTCAACTTTGCCTTCCAAACTTTCAATTTTACCAACTACTTTTCCTTTATCTTTAAACAGGTCTTCATCTTCTATAGAGTTTTCTATCCCTTTGGAAGGCACAAAATCTTTTTTAGCTTGATTGCACCAAGCCTGTGTTGCAGGATAATTACAACATTCGTCATTCAAACAGCATCCTCCTTCTTCTTTTGTTAAGAATTGTCCTTCAGGTCCAGCACCGCCCACGCATTTACCTTCAATGGCCAGGACAAAATTAATAGAGAAAGATGTAAGAAGAACTAATGAGCTTAATAAAAATAACGCGAACAAAACTCCTCTTTTCATTATTCTATGAATTATCTATGGTTTAAATAGCTTGTTAGAATCATTTTTTCTTTTCTATTTCTTTAAGATATTCTCTAACTCTTGAAACAATTGAAGGAACAAAAAAACCATTTATCTTCTCCTCTAAAAGTTTGTCCAGTGATTCAAATACCCCCTTCTCACAATGTTTAAATAATATTCTTAATTTAAATAGGAAGGTGACTATAAACTTTTAGAAAAAGTTATATGAAAATCTTTGATTTTCAATTATTTAAATTCAAAGAATTTAAACATAATCAAAAATGAATAATAAAATAAGAAACCTTGGATTCATACGAAAATGATTGACATAAAACTTATCAGAGAAAACCCTGAATTAGTAAAATCAAATATAAAAAAGAAGTTTCAGGATTATAAACTAAAATTAGTTGATGAAATCAAAGAGATTGATGATGAATGGAGAAAAATAAGATATAAAGCTGACAACCTACGAAAAGAAAGAAATTCTATATCAGAAAATATAAACAAAGCCAAAAAAGAAAAAAACAATAAAAAAGCAGATGAACTAATAAAAAAAGCAAAGAAAATTCCGGAAGAATTAAAAGAGCTGGAAGAACAAGAAAATGGATTATTAAAAAAAATAAATGAACTTCTCTCACAAATACCAAATATTATTGATGAAAGCGTTCCTATTGGTAAAGATGAAACTAAAAATAAGGAAATTAGAAAATTCGGGAAGATAAAAAAATATAATTTCCCGTTAAAAACTCATGTGGAATTAATAGAATCTTTAGATTTAGGAGATTTTGAAGCTTCAAGTAAAGTTGCAGGAAAGGGTTTTTACTATCTAAAGGGAAAATTAGCCCTCTTAAACCAGGCATTAATAAGATTTGCAATTGATCATATGGTAAAGAAAAAATATGAATATATTGAAACTCCTATAATGCTAAATGAAAAATCAATATTTGCTTCAATGGATAGAAAAGCGATTGAAGAGTCTGTTTATTCAATAAAAGACGAGGATTTAAATTTGATAGGAACTGCAGAACAATCACTTCTTGCAATGCATTCAGATGACACTATTAAAGAAGAAGACTTACCAAAAAAATATCTATCTTATTCCATATGCTTTAGAAAAGAAATAGGGGCACATGGAATAAATGAAAGAGGTCTTTGGAGGACGCATCAATTCAATAAAGTTGAACAATTCATATTCTCCAAACCAGAAGATTCAAAAAAATTATATAATGAACTATTAAAAAATTCTGAAGAGATATTAAAACAATTGAAATTGCCTTACAGAGTTATTGAAATATGTTCAGGAGATTTGGCAGACTGGAAAAATAAAAATGCAGATATAGAGGTATACAGGCCAACAACAAAAGATTATGGGGAAGTTGTTTCCCTTTCAAACTGTACAGATTATCAGGCAAGAAAATTAAATATAAAGTGCATTGATAAACATGGGAACAGAAGAATTTTGCATACATTAAACGATACAGCGATTGCAACAGGAAGAATAATGGTTGCAATACTTGAAAATAACCAGCAAAAAGATGGAAGTATAAAAATACCTCAAGTTCTTCATAAATATACTGGCTTTAAAGAGATAAAATAGATATCAAAAAAACCCTATGTTTTACCACACCTTAAAAGGTGGTTTGTCTTGGGTTTTTAGGATGATCCAAAACTTAAAACTTCAAATTTACTACCCTATTCTAAAGAATAGGGTTTTAAGTTTATGGACATAAGGATAATCTGTCCATCTATCACTTCTAATCTCAATAAAATTGCCCAAAATAGTTGAAATAAAACAAAAATTATATTTACCCTGACCATTTTTATCAAAAAATAATCTTATATTATTAGAACTGCTAACATACTCATCCACCAAATTCCAAGAATCATAATTATTCAAAGGTAAATCTCTAATATTAACCCAAATAAGATAAGTAAATCCATTTTGATTCAGGTCGTATTTATTAATACTAGACCTTAAAAGATCATCATTGAAAAATTCTGTCCCACTCCCGGAAATTCCATCAACAAATTTTATTGTTTTATTTTTTGAATAAAATACTCTATTATTTACCCCCTTCTCATCATCATATTTTCCTTCAAATTTCCAATAACTTATATAATCAGAAGGTATATCATAGAAAGTAAAATTATTATTTATTTCTTTAAAAGAATCATTTTGGTAGGTAGAATTTTTAAAATTAACATATTCATCAAAACTTTCATTTTTAATTCCTTCTGATAAATTATTATCAGTTAAATTTCTTTCATCTACATTTTCTTCAGAAAAATTAACCTTCTTAGTTGTTATAGGATCCTCAATAGAATTAACATCTTGAATTCAACAATTTTCTGGATAACATTAGACACAAAATCAACTGCTCTATTAAACAACCCTACAGAAGGCTTTTGATTTACAATTATCTTATGATAAAATGATTCTAATTACCACTTTCTAAATTTATATTTAAATTAGTTGTATTAGTAATATTAAATAAGAAAGAATAATTATCATATCCTATTTTAGAAACAGTTATATTATAAGGATTATGATAGGTATAATATTCAGTTCCACGATTATATGCCATTGTCCCTGACTGATTAAAATCAGTTAATACGAGTTTTAAAAATCCATTTTCATTTGTATAACCTATTATTTCCTCCCCTAAATTTGACTTTGCGGTTATCTTGGAATCACTAATAGGAATGCCAGAATCTCTAACAAAAACATTAAGATGCCATTTATATAAAAAACTATAAGGATCCTTGATATTACTATAATAACAATTCTGGCTGATATTTGTATTTATATAATAATTATTTATAAAAGAAATATTACGAGCATACAAGCCGCAGCAATAACCGAATTTAAAATTAGTATAACCTTTACACTTATTAGATCTAATTAATGTATCGTCCTCTTTTTCAAATACATTATTTTCAATTACAGAATTTGAAGCAAGACCATATATATTTGATATCCATCCAATAGCCTCATTACTCTTTACATAATTATTTCTCCATATCCCTCCATTATTAGATCTTCCAATATAAAAAGCATAAGCCATTGAACTGACATTTGTATTATAAACATAAAATGTGTTGTTTTCGATATAATTATTTCCTGCTCCAACAGAATAAAAAATCCCATTTGCAATTGGAATACAATCAGGATAATTTGAATAATATTTTCCAGTGATATTAAAAGTATTATTGTAAACATAATTCCCATAGGATCCTTTAGAACTGCCAATAGCTTTGTTATAATCAGTCATTCTTATTGCATTTGTACTAAACGATCCGTCTATATACTCTGCATCACAAACCTGTGCTTTTACATTAAAGGTATTATTAAAGACTCTCCAATCTTTGCAACCTGTGCTGATTAGTATTCCAGAACCGCTTATAGGATCAAAAATATTATTATAAACACTAATATTACTGTCACCATAAGAATTAATAGCATAATGATTTGTAACTGTCTGACTATTTCTCAAAAGATTTCCACTAATAGTGATATTTGTTCCTGAAGGATTTATTAATCCCTGTCCGCCTACAACAATATTATTTAAAAAAACTGAATTTGAACCAAGATTAATTGAAACTTCGCCTACATCTCCTCTATCAATAACCCAGGGCATATAATTATAAAATTCAGAATTTTTTATTTCACTCTTATATGATGATGAAAATATTTTTGCAGCAATACCTTTTGTGTTTATTTTAATATTATCAACATTAATTTTTCCTAAACTTGCCATATGAACACCATAAGTTCTCATGCCATCAAATCCAGATTCTATATCTCCATTAACTATAGTTATATTTGAATAACTAACTCCTTGATATTTTCCAATATAATCAGGAGAATAACAACTTCCCCCATCATTATAACAACCACCAACTACAGTATAATATTTAAAAGAACCTATTCCTACATCTAATGCAGGAACAATATCTCCATAATCAAAATAATGGGTATAATTAGGAGTTATTCTTAGTCTATAATTTCCAGAATTTGATATATTAAAATTGCAAAAAGCAGCTGATCCAGCTTGGCTTCCTTGAATACTTCTTTTACAAACAATATTCCCTCGTGAATCCTCAACACTTATATTTACAATATGCCCCCAACTACCAATCCTTCTTTCAACAATCATTCCTCTATAGGTCCTATTTGCAACAGGAAGATAAACCCAATCAGAAACAATAGTTTCTCTGGCAGGAACATAAATTAAATAATTTCCTATTAAAGGCAGCTCATTAATAGTGTTTTTTCTTATTGCATTAGGGGCTAAAGAGACATCCCAACTATCCGGGATGTACTTATTTCCGTTATAAGTCCAATTTTCAAAATCATAATTATTAACATGCTCATAATTTCCATCTAAATATTTTACACTATACCCATTTAAATCAAGAGTTATATTCCCGCCCAAAAATAAACATGACATAGGATCTGAAATACTTTTGTTTAATAAAAGATAAGCATTACGATAATTGTAAAATCCACATTTATCAATTTCAATACAATTTAAAGAATCAACATCATCACAGGTTTTATTTGAAACATAACAATTATTAGTGCTGCAATCTAATATATTGTTGCATCCGTCAAATAAATTCATCCCGCACTCCAAAGGATAATCAAAACAAGTTTTGCTAGGAACACACTCTTGAACTGTATTCTCAACTGAAGAATTGCTACTTGATCCTTCTCCACCTCCTCCTCCACTTCCACCTCCGCTGCCAGAGTCTCTAAAAGAGGTTTTATCACCCTCATTATTAATCGAATCATCATTTGCTCCTTCTTCATCTAATGAAGGAATATTGGAAGGATCATTTATCTCAGAATTTTGATCTCCATTTTTATCATCATTGATAGAAATATTTCTTTTAACTCCAAAAAAAGTTATTGCAAAAATCAGAATAATACTAATAACTATTGCAAAAGTTAAAATCAAACCTAAATTAAACCCTATTTTTTTAGTTTTTACAGGAATAATCTCAGGATTTAATTCTGCCTTTTTAGAAAAACCACTATTACTCTTTTTTTTGCCCAATCTATTTCTATTACTACCTCTTTTATTCATCCTCTTATTATTCATTAGTTATATAACAATGAAACCTTAATAAAGATTACTAAAGTTGTAAATATAAACATAAAGAATTTATAACTAAATAAAAAATGGAAAAAGACAAAGACAAAAAATTCAAAATACTTGCTGCAAGCGATTTTCATGGAGATAATACTGCAACAAAAAGACTTGCTGAAAAAGCAAAAAAGGAAAATGTTGATTTAGTTATATTAGCAGGAGATATAACTGGGGCTGTTGAAACAAATAATCTTCTAAAACCATTTAAAGATAATAAACAAAATGTAGTTTTTGTTCCTGGAAATTGGGATAGTTCTGAAACAACGGATTTTCTTTCTAAATTATATGGTATAAAAAATGTAGGAGAACATTATGTGATATATAAAAATGTTGGGATTTTTGGTATAGGAAGTCCTGATTGGCAGATGTCTTTGGATGAAAAGGAAACTTTTAAGAAACTAAAAAAAGATTTTGAAAAAATAAAAAATCTTGAGAAAAAAATAATGGTTAGTCATATTCATGCAGCAGGATCAAAGGCAGAATTTTCGGGTATAAGAGGAAGTAAAGGTATAAGAAAAGCAATTGAACAATTCCAGCCAGATTTATTCCTCTCAGGCCACATTCATGAAGCAGAAGGTCTAATAGAAAAAATAGGCAAAACAAAATTAGTAAGCGTTGGAAAAAGAGGGAGAATAATTGAATTGTGATAAAGATTTAAAAATAGTTTTGATTAATAATCAACTTTTACAGAACCAAAAGGAATTTTATAGTGTTCATACCCAAATCCTTTATAAGGATAATCTGAACTCCATAAAATCTTTTCCTCTTCAGATTCAGGTTTATTATCTTCTGATCTTATCTGCAAGATTTGAGAATCAGGATGATGATTTGGTCTATAAGCATCTCTCTCAAAAGATACCCCACCCTCTTCTATTCTCATAGTATATTCTCCATAATTAAAACTAAGAATAAGAACTCCATGATTGCTATTAAAACCATCATTAATAGCATCTAAAGTAAATTTTTTATCTCCAATTAAGATATCTTCTAAATGAATTTTTTCTCCTTTAATCACATCCTGAATTGTTCTTTTTTTTATTGCTTTCATAAAGAATAAATTTTAATGAGATTTATAAATATTAATATAGTCAAAACTATTATTTTAATAACTATTTGCTAACTATTTTTGCACCAAAAGGAATTTTTAGTGGTTTATAACCTCTTCTTTTTGATGAAGAATTTTCCCAGTAACATTTTCCATTTTCAATTTTTTGTAAAGTTTCATAGTAATTACCACCTTTATCTTCAGGCCTTTCAACTAATCTCTCAATTTTCATTCCAGTATTATCCATAGTCATTTTATATTCTCCCTTATTAAAGTCTAAAATAAGAGAACGATAACAAATAGAATCATTGCGATTATATATATCCAAAGAGTGTCCCTTATCTCCTATAACAACTCCTTTTAGATTATAATTTTCAGATTCTAATATTCTTTCTATAGTTTGATTTTGTGCTATTCTCATAAAAATCCCTTTTTTGCATCTAAATATTGTTGTTGTTATTTATAAAAATTCATGTCCTGCAAAGAATACAAAACAAGAATATATTCAAAAACTTTTTATATACTCTATTTATACACCATTAAAGCAAAATGCCAAGAAAAACCAATCCTAAAATAAAGGAACAAAAGGAATACCATGTATTTGACCCAACAAATGTCAAAAAAACAGTAGAAATAGAAGCAAAACCACTCCCAAAAATTGAAGATTTGGAAACTATTGAAAAGCAAGGTGAAATAAAAATAAAAAAACAAAGAAAACCAAGAGAGAGAGAAATTTCTACTCAAAAAAAACAAATTAAAAAATTAAAAAGTGAAAAAACTCCAGCACAATTTATCAAAAAATCTCTAAAAAAAGATGGTTATATATTAATAATAACTGAAAAACCACAAGCTGCTGATAAAATTGCAGCTGCCTTATCAACTGGTTATCATAAAAAAATAGTAAATAGAGACAGAGTCTCTTATCATGAATTAGATAGATATAATGAAAGAATAGTTGTTGGGTGTGCAGTAGGACATCTTTTCACTCTTTCACAAAATGTCAGGGGAGCAGATTATCCTATTTTTGATATTTCATGGTATCAGAATTCAGAAATAAAAAAGGGAGATTTTACAAAAAAATATCATGACACAATAAAAAGGCTTGTAAAAGATGCAAAAGAAATTGTAATTGCAACAGATTTTGATGTTGAAGGAGAAGTTATTGGATATAATATAATTAGATTTATTGCAAGTCAAAATGATGCAAAAAGAATGAAATTCAGTTCACTAGTTGCCAAAGAAATAGAAGAATCTTTTGATAACCGCCATAATACAATTGAATGGGGACAGGCAATTGCAGGAGAAACTAGGCATTTCTTGGATTGGCTATATGGAATTAACCTATCCAGAGCTTTGATGAATTCAATAAAAAAGACAGGTAAGTTTACAGTTATGAGTATAGGCAGGGTTCAAGGTCCAACATTAAAACTTATAGTTGAAAAAGAAAAGAGTATAACCAATTTTAAACCAACTCCATATTGGGATATTTTCATCAAGATAGGTAATAAAGATGATGTTTTAGAATTAAAACATAATAAAGATATAACAAATATAAAAAATCTGGATAAATTTAAAAATTTAAAGGATAAAGATGTTGAAGTTAATACTAAAAAAACACAGCAGATTTTAACGCCCCCAGTTCCATTTGACCTAACAACACTTCAAACAGAATCTTACAGAGTTTATGGCATAAATCCATCTCAAACATTGCAAATTGCACAAAGATTATATCTTGATGGTCTAATTTCCTATCCAAGAACAAGCAGTCAGAAATTCACGGACATAGAAAATGTAAGAAAAATACTTGATAAATTAAAAGAAAGTTATGCAAAAGAAATAAGTTATGCAAAAAGAAAAAATCCAATAGAAGGAAATAAAACAGATCCTGCTCACCCGTCAATTACACCAACTGGTATAATCAAAGATTTAGAAGGTTATGACCAAAAAATATATGATTTAATAGTAAAAAGATTTATTTCATGTTTTTGTGAAGATGCGGAAATTGAAAACAAAAAAATAGAAGCTGAAATAAATAATCTAAAATTTATTGAAAAGGGCCTTGAAATAATAAAAAGTGCCTGGATGGATGTCTATCCCATTAAAATGAAGGAAAAAGAAGTAAAAGATTATGAGGGAACTTATAAAATAAAAGATGTAAGAATAGAAGAAAAAGAAACCCAACCCCCAAAAAGATACACTCCTGCATCGATAATATCCGAACTTGAAAAAAGAAATCTCGGAACAAAGGCAACGCGCGCAAATATAATAGATACACTCTATGATAGAAAATACATAAAAGAAAAATCAATAAAAGCAACAAGTCTAGGAATAAGTCTTATTAAAACGCTTGAAAAATATTCAAATATCATAACAGATGAAAAATTGACCAGAGAAATAGAAAAAGATATGGATCAAATAAGAAATTCCAAAAAAGATTTAATAAAAAAACAGCAAGATACAATAAAAAAAGCAGAAGAAGTTTTGACAAAAATATCAGAAGATTTTAAAAAAAATGAATTAAACATTGGAAAAGAATTAATCTCTGCAAACCAGAAAGAATGGGAGCAGGAAAAAGAAGATAATAAACTTCTTCCATGCCCTGAATGCAAAACTGGCCACTTAACTCTCAAATATACTCCAAGATTCAGAAGTTACTTTATTGGTTGTTCAAATTATCCTGAATGCAAGAAAACTTTCCCTCTTCCTTCAAATTCTCTGATAAAAAGAACAGAAAAAGTATGCAAAGAATGCAACTATCCTATGTTGCTAAGAATAAAACAGGGGAAAAAACCTTGGATATTTTGTTTTAATCCAGATTGTCCTACAAGAAACCCTAACTATAAAAAAGAAAATACAAATCAAGATCAAAACGAAAATACTGAAGATACAGAAAATACAAACTTTGAAAAAGCAGATAATATATAAATAAAAATAAATTAACGCAGGTCAGAGAGGAAAGGTGACTTGTAAATAAAGGAAGGTGACCTGTTAGGAAACCTTGGTGTCATAAGGCAATAAAAGAATATAAAATGCAAATAAAGGAAGGGTGACTTGTAAATAAAGGAAGGTGACCTGTTAGGAAACCTTGGTTTCATACGGAATGGAAGAGCAATTAACAAAAATTCAGAGAGAAAATTTAACTAAACAGGGTTACAGACTAGTTGGAAATCATTCTGCTGTAAAAACCTGTGCGTGGACAAGAAATATGATAAGAGGAGAGGGAGGATGTTATAAATATATTTTCTATGGTATAAGATCTCATCAATGTATGCAGATGACAACTTCAATGTTTTGCGCATCAAGATGCAAATTCTGCTGGCGTGGGCAAAAGGCTCCTGTCTCAAAAGAGGATTGGTATGGTCCAATAGACTCGCCTGAACATATAATTAATCATGCAATTGATGCTCATTTAGGCCTATTGCAGGGATTCAAGGGTTATGATAAAAGTGTAAAAAAATATCTGACTGAAATGGAAAATGTTAGGCATGTAGCATTATCCTTAACAGGTGAACCAATTACTTACCCTCAAATAAATGAGATAATAAAGGCATTTCACCAGAGAGGAATTTCAACATTCCTTGTAACAAACTCACAATATCCAGAACAAACGAAAAAGATAGAAAATATAACCCAATTGTATTTGAGTATTGATGCTCCAAATAAAGAATTAATGAAAAAAGTTGACCGTCCTTTATTACAAGATTATTGGGAAAGAATGTATGAATGTCTTGATGTATTAAAAACAAGGCCATATAGAACTTGTATTAGGCTAACAATGATAAAAGATGAGAATATGATTGAAGCAGAAAATTATGCAGAATTAATAAGAAGAGGAGAGCCTGATTTTATTGAATTAAAATCTTACATGTGGGTTGGGGAAGGAAGAAAGCTCTACACTCATGGAAATATGCCAAACATGGAAGAAATAAGAATATTCTCAGAAGAACTTTTGAAAAATCTTCCTGAGTATGAATATGCTAGTGAACATATTCCATCACGCGTAATTCTATTAATGAAAAAATCATTAAACAAAAACAGATGGATAAATTTCCCTAAATTCTTCGAATTAGTTGAGAAAGGAGAACCATTCACAATGGAAGATTATGCATCGCCAGTTATTATGCCTAATCAATAAGAGATTCTAGTAATTTTTAAATTAATTTCTATATCTTGAGGAAAACGTCGTTAAGTTAATCCTTAGGATTAAATCTCCTACATAAACTGAATAACTAACAAGCTTTAAGGTTCAAGTTACGAATAGGGCGGTGAACTAAATAGTTAGGTGCTTGGGAGGAGAGTTGAACTTATCTAGTTTAGGAAAAGCAAGATTATTAAATACAAGAAAAGATTTATTGGTCTTTAGAAAAGTTGTATTCAATACACACAATATTGTTTGCCTTCTTTTTCTTTACAGCCTTTATTTTTTTTGTCGGAATCAAAGACCGCAACAAGCAGCAATTAAG
>Ga0209541_10002978_pt1 | contig 31536 bp, 21 predicted proteins | sample RifCSPlowO2_01_FD_184027 | JGI IMG/M metagenome (GOLD analysis project Ga0209541, IMG submission 184027) | Groundwater microbial communities from Rifle, Colorado - Rifle CSP2_plank lowO2_0.1 (SPAdes) (version 2) | ecosystem: Environmental > Aquatic > Deep subsurface > Groundwater | place... | reverse complement strand
TAAGAATCAAAAAAGATAAAATCAAGATCATTGCTTTAAATAATTTCGGCAGTCCATTAACCCACAAAGATGCTGCCAAAAAGGATGGGAAAAAAACTATTACATATCGGGGGAGCGACGAGAAACTTCCCTGAATAGTCGGAATTAAAAACCCCAGCATGGCGAAAACCAAATACGAAAGTCTAATCTTTTTGAAATAGCCATAAATAGGCAGTATAAAAAAAGTAAGGCCTACAAAAAATTCTAATACTACTACCTGAAAAATCGGATTATCTAAACTGGTTGTTGCAAGCATTTTTATATAACGAAAGTATACTTGAGGCAAAGTTACTATACCCCGTTGGTGCTGCTCTCCGACTAAAGTTTGAAAACTATAAAAAGCCACAGGATCCCCAACGGTAAAATTTAAATACAACATATAAGCACCTAGCCCCAGAGGGATCAGTAGGATCCAAAGTATTTTGGGAAAACTTATTCTCTGACTCCAAGCTTCAATAAGAAGCGCTGGCAAAAGAAAGATCCCGAAAACTCTGGTCGCAGAAGCAACCATGCCAAACACACCTGCCAAAGGCCAATGTCCCTTTCTTGCGCTATAAAAAGATAGAACTGACAGAAGTAAGAACAATGACTCATTATAAACTGCACCAAAATAAAAAGAAGTTGGAAATATCAAAATCAAAACAATTGTCAGATAAGCAATTTTTTGAGGGAAATCTTCTTTTATCAGCTCCCAAAGATAAATTAAAGCTATGACAAAAGATATGTTAGAGATAAGGAACCCGACGACAGTACTGTTTACTAAAGATGTAATAAGGTCCATAGAACCAGGTTTAGAAAAAAAGGAGATCAATAAAGGATAAACCGGAAAAAAAGCCTGCTCTAGAGACTTATAGCCAAATATGGAAATAGATAAGTAATGTTCACCATCAAAATTTGCCCAAGCAAAAAGCTGAGGCGAAATCCCGTAGTTAATCGGACCACCTCCCAAAAAACGGTCTTTATATCCTAGCGGAATAAAATGAATTGCAAAGAGAGATATAAGTAACAAAAAAAATCGCCAAGTCAGAAAAATCACTAAAATCTTAAAAATTGGCGAATTAAACCTGATACGATTATTCATTTTTGATTGCCTTGAAGTAAACTAACTTTGTTTCCTCTGCAGTCTTTCTCCATGAAAATTTAGCTGCCTGCTTTATACCTAATTTTGATAATTTATTCCTGATCGACGTATTCTCCACGAGTTCTTGGATAATAGAAGTGAATTGTTTGAGGTTTTCTGGATCAAAATATACTGCAGACTGACCTCCAATCTCAGGCATACTTCCCCTATTCGACGAGACCACTGGAGTTCCACAGGCAAGAGCTTGCAAGATCGGTAATCCAAATCCTTCATAAAGGGAAGGTTGAATGTACAGTGTTGCCAGATTATAAAAAGCTACGAGTTCTTCGGTTTCAATTTGTCCAGGCCTAATTACATATTCACCAAGTCCATATTCTTTAATAAGTCTATTTACTTGCCTTAAACTCCTCAGCTCAGGATGATTAATGTTTTCTACATCTTTTAAAAATACGCCACCTATTAAAACAAGCTTAACATTCTCCAAACCAGAAGATTTTATAAACTGTCGGAAACCTTCTATTAAGAAAGGCAAATTTTTAACCCAGTTGGCATCTCCAACATAAAGCAAGAACTGATCTGGCAGACGGTACTGTCTTTTAATATGAAGCAACTCCGTATCGTTATTTAAAACTTTGAATTTCGGATCTGCTGCTAAAGGAATTACTGTTACCTTTTTGTCTTCAACCCTCAAATGCTTGATAATATCTTTCTTGGAAATATTGGAGTCTGTAATAATATATTTACAACTAGCTAATGCTATTTTCTGTAATATAAAATTAATCTTACCCTTCAGGCCTACCGGATAATCCTTGGAGAATACAAGGGGTATTACATCATGAATAGTAACAACTGTTGGAAATTTTCTTTTTATAGGCAACGTGTGAAAGAATAGATCAAACCAGGGATAGTGAACGATATCAGCATCAGAATCTTCTGACAGATTGATAAATTCTTCAACTTCAATTAAGCTGTCTTGTTTTAAAGCCTCAAGCAAGTAAGAAGTATAATATCCTATACCTCTTGTTTTATGAGCGCTTTTCAGTGGTAGGTTACAAATTGCGACTTTCATGGTTAATCCAAAACTTAATGTAAGCCACGGGAAATCGAAGCGCAGAAAATAAGGCAAAAACAAAACCGGGAAAACCATCAACATAACCTCTGTGTCGAAGATATGTTTTAACAAACCAAATGATTGGTTTTATAAAAATGTAATTTGAAAAAGAAATAATATTTTTCTTGGCTCCTTCATCTTTGATTTGGGTAGCCAACAAATCTGTGTATCTATTAAATCTTTCCATATAGATAGAAAAGTTCCTATCTCTTAAATGCATGAGATCATTTTTAAAATATCCCACTTCTCCTTCTACTACTGCCTGTTCATGGACATCCTTTGCCGGAAGCTTGCCTCTTCCGCGCCGATAAAGCCTAAGGGTATAATCAGGATATTGTCCTCCTTTTGTCAAAAATCTGCCTAAGAAAAAATTCTGGCGGGGAATCCAATATCCGGCAGTGTCCGATTTTAAAGATATGACATTTTTAATTTCCTTTGCCAATTCATCTGAAACTACTTCATCAGCATCCAGTTGTAAAATCCAATCACCTCTGGCTTCGTCTATGGCTTTGTTTTTATTGATATGAAAATTAGGAGGATTATCCGTTCTAATTATTACGGCGCCAAATTCATTGGCAATGTCCAAAGTCTTATCCGTCGACCCCCCGTCTACAATCACAATTTCCCACGCAAAAGCTTTAACTGACTCAAGACAGTTTTTTAAATTATCTTCCTCGTTAAAAACCGCCAGCACCACCGATATCTTTTGCATCATTTTGCACTAACAAGAAAAAAAGCATTTGTTCCGTCCGGATAATTGATTACTTTTTTAACAATAAATTCAGATTTGCGCCTTAATCCATCATACTGACTCGGACTCAAAACATATAATACCCCAGCATTAGGCATACTTTCAATCGGATCCCATCCGCCGAAATAATATTTATCAAAGTACGATACGGTACTGTAACTTTTACTCTCGCCTCGATTATAAACAACCGTATTTAAATACTCGGGCAAAGACGTTTTTAAGTAAAATAAGAAAAATATATACGGTTGAGAACGAATATCCGTCATATAAACTTGACTGTATTCCGGATGCATTCTGACAAATTCTACTACTTGCTTCATTCCGTACTGCCAATCAATCGCATCTTTTCTGGGATAAACATTAAAGTAATAATTAAGATAAGAATAAGATTGTATACCCAATAAAATTACAATCACTACCACAACAAAAGCTCTAGTCTTTCCTTTAAACCAATTGCGTATTTTATCTAATCCTAATGCTGCAAGAAGATTGATACTACCCATCATAAAAACTGCCCTCGTAGCATTGGGGGCGTGGCTGACCAGGCTTGAGGGAATTGGAGACAGCAGCAACCAGGCAAGCAAAACTGCCGTCACTTTGGATCTTAATTTTAGTAAATAGAGTAACCCGATTAGAATAAACAATGCATCGGTTTTATAAAATTCTCCAACTGTTTTAACAGAATTGCGAGGACTTTGATCTCCGGAAACAAAAAGATACTCTGGAGTAAAATGAGTCAGATATTGATTCAGGGCAATTTCCGAAAGTCCCAATATGTGGCTTTTTGTTTTTTGGAAAGTTTGCGTTTTTTCTATGATATCGTTCGCAAATTGAGTTTGTTGGACGCGCGCTACCCCTAAAAGCTGCGGGTCGCTGATTAATAAAACTGCAAATATTAATAAGATAACTAGACTCAAATAGAAATTTATCGAAAGTCTTATCAAATCCTTAATATAAAATAAAATAAGCATTAAAATGATCGGCGGAACTATAATTTTTGATGAATGATAAGACAGAATACTTACACCAAAACTCAAAAATGATATGTTGATTAACCACCCTTTCCCCCGCAGTGCCATATAAAACATTAAAAGCCCTAGCATAAAGAAAAAGAGGGCAAAGTTAACCTCCCATAGCCCTCTTGAAAAATGCAAATGATACGGAGAAACTGCCAAAAATAATGCGGACAGTAAAGCAGTCAGATCGCTTTTAAAAATGATTCTTGCAAGATAGAAAATTACTATCACACTTAAGGTTCCGACAATTGCTCCGGAGAGTCTGGTTGTAAAATCGGATAGGCCAAAGAGTTTCACGATCGGCGCAGTAAGATATATGTGAACCGGGTGTTTGTCATCTCTAAATGAAGTAAAAACCAAAGGCAAAAACTGCCCCCATTCATCCCTTGCCCAGTTTGCAATGCTGTAAGCATTATACCCTGCATCAACTTCATCCCAGTTTAGAGAAGGTGGAACTAAATCAAGTTTGTAAACCCTTAAAAAGGCAGCCAATAAAATAATTACGAGAAGCGACACCTTAACTTCTTTTTTCATCTCTTTATCTTAACTTATACACCCGGAAGGCGATTCTTCCATCCGGAAAATTAATAATATTTGAAGGGTTCAAATTAAGAATCGGCTCTTCCGCAGAGGCAAAAATTAAAGTAATTTTTGAGTCTTTTTCTAATAATTTGCTTACCTTACCAAACTCGAATTTATCAAACTTTGACACAGTAGAAAAACCCCACCTGTCAACAGAGTTTCTCAACAACGTCTGTCTAAAGATCTCAGGATCAATTTTTTGATAGAAAAGGGCAAAAATATACGGCTGGGCATATTCGTCAGAAATTATCACTCTATCATATTTTGAGAAATCATCTTTAAAATCTTTAAAGATTTTTTTGTAACCATACTGCCAATCTTTTGAAGCTTTGATGGGATAAGTATCTAGAAAATTTAAGAAATAATTTATAAAAAATCCAAAGAAAATCGTAATAATCGTAAGATTAAAGATATATCTTTTTTTAACAATTTTCCCAAGATTATGTACACCCTGCGCAGAAATAATGGAAATGAAAGGAATCATAGAGATAGCCCGCAGGGCATGAGGTGATTCTTTTGTAATCGCAGCCGGAATAGGTCCAATTAGTAACAAAAATAGCGCCAGGAAACTAAACTTTGATTTCCTGCCAATTATATATATAAACCCCAATAAAAATAATATTAACTCCGGTAAATAAATTTGTCCAAAATCCTCTTGCTGACTCCTTAAATTTTTATCACCATATAAAATTAAAAAATCCGGGCTGAAGTGGGATAAGTAGTTTTTAAAAAAAGTGCTGCTTGTAGTACTGACCGCTTGCAACCTGAAAATACCGCTGTCATACCTGTATAACCGATAAATCGGTATCAGGCTTAAGAGAAGCAAGACTACGGCCAAAATTGAATAAATTAAATCTTTCTTAAGTACACTTTTTATCTCGTTTTTTTTGTAGAGAGTCAAGATTAAAAATGTTAGAGGTGAAATTATTCTAAAAGTGTTGTAACTGTAAAAGCTCAAAATTAGACTGATCATTGAAAGGAGAAATATTTTTCCATTTTGTTTTTGCAAAAAAAGCAAAACCCCCAAAAGATAAAACATCAAACCTGCAGTTGCCTCATAACCAGTCCTTGAGAAAATAAAAAACCAGGGAGAGACAGAAACAAAAAAACTGCTAAATAACCCAATCGTTTTACTCCTCCATATTTTATTTGATAAAAAATAAGTTAAAATTATCACTCCCAAAGAAAATAACACTGCCGGCAGTCTGACTGAAAAAGCAGTCAGGCCAAAAACTGCTACAAAAGGTACAGTAGCATAAATATAAACAGGTAGCTTGAATTCCCCAAAAGCCCTAAAGTGAATTGGCAAAAAATCCCCCCATTCATCTTTCCCGGTTTGAGCAATCGAATAAGCATTGTAACCAATTGAGGCTTCATCCCAATAAACTGATGAAGGAATTTCTGCGATTCTAAAAAGGCGCGTTGAAAGGAAAAAGACACAAATGAATACCAGTAAAATTTTAGGCTGTAGCAATCTGGACATTAACATCATTTGGATATTATTTAACTTCCACAATATCAAAAGCATTCTCGCCATTTAAGAAATTCACGGAAAATAGTCTTGGAATTTCTTTAGGGAAGTCTCCCTGTCTTCCGATAAACAATAACTTTTTATTAGGATTTGAGCTAACTATATCGGCAAACTGAGTTCCTTCATCACCTAGATCAGGGAAGTAAAATTTATCAAATCTTAAAACTCTCACCCAGTCATATGTTTCAAATCTGACTAAATTTGGGGCATTTTGGTATCTTGCCGGGTCAAACTGAGTATAAAACAGAGTAAACATATGCGGCTCGCCATAATGCCTGGTAAAAACAATAAGGTCATACTCATCCTTATGTTTGTCAATATAGTCCACCGCCTGTTTGTAACCGTATTGCCAATCTCGAGAATATGCAACTGGATATTTTTGGTAATAGTTATATAGATAATTACCTATGCTTACTATAACGACTATAAAAAGCGTCACACCTAAGACAATTTTAAAGGGTATGGAAAATTTCGTAAGCAACCTTAAGCTAAATACAAAACCTAAACCAGAAACTAATTGATAAAAAGGAGCGGCAATTAATGTTCTTAAGGCATGCGGGATACTATCATTGGTCACCGATACGGGAATAAAGGCCAACAAAACCCAAGTAAGCAATAGTCCTTTAAACTTTTTCTTAAACTTAAAAAGAGCAAAAAGGCCGAAGAATAGAAACGGAGCTTGGAATAAGTAAAGTTCTCCCATATTTTGAACATGGTGTTGTTTATGAGGAGCACCCGAAAAAAATAAAAATTGCGGAGTAAAGTGAGCCATATAATTTCTAGTAAAGTAAAAAAATATGTAAGTGACTTTATTGTGGATCAGCCTTGGCAGTGGTGGAGGTAGTGTTGAGCGTCCCCTGTTTTCATTAATCCTGGGAATGAGTCCGGGATCATCAGTAATACTCACTAACTTATACCTGGCGCTTCTTTCTCCGCTTAACAGAAATGGTGTTAGTGGAATCAACAAAACTACAAAAACTAACAATGAAATTAGTACAATCTTTTTAAATTCCAACAGTTTCTTCCTGTAAATTACCAAAACGGCCAGTAAAAACAGCGGGGTAAAAATCCGGGCGGAATTATAAGTAAATATGGACAGCACAAAAGGGATCATTGAGATCACGAACCATTTTTGATCTTTAAAACCCTTTATAAAAAACCATATCCCTAAGCTCACCCAAAACGTAGCTAAAGATGATTCAAAAGATGCTCTAGTCAAATGAATATGCCAGGGCGAAATACCTAACAAAAATGCAGAGGCTAAACCGGCCAGCTCATTTTGAAAAAGTGCTCTTCCCAAAAAGAACATCACAAGAACTGTTAATGTACCGTAGATAACCGGGGTAATCCTTATCCCTAATTCATTAAGTCCAAAAAAATATATCCCTGGGATGCTTAAATAGATTTGCACAGGCAACTTATATTCCCCGTAAGCTTTAAAATGGATGGGGAAAGATTCCCTCCATTCGTCTTTGCCTGTTTTCAAAATAGAATAAGCATTATATCCAATTGAAACCTCATCCCAATTTAAGGAAGGGGGCACCTCTGTGACTTTATAAAATCTTAAAAAAAATGCTAAAATTACTATTAAAAAAAGAGTTGTGTATATTTTATATTTCATCCAAGCTACCAAACTAATGTTAGCAATTTACGCTTAAAAAAGCTATGCTTTTAAAACATTAAGGAAAAAATTTAACAGTGTCAAAAAATTTAATGTATTTACTTATCATTTTATTTTTTTCCATCTTGGGAATGAAGGCTTTACTTCATCCAGGACTTTTTACCGCCCACGATATCTGGCATCAGGTAGTTAGATTATATTACTACTTTCAAGGAATAAACGATGGACAACTACCTCCTTATTGGATTGGACAACTTGCAAATAATTTCGGTTACCCCTTATTTTTCTTTTCTTATCATCTACCCTGGCTTATCGGTGTTCCGCTATTGAAATTAGGGCTTAATATCCCTGATACCATAAAGATTATTTTCTTTTTATCTTACGCAATCTCGGGCATTACAATGTATTTTTTTGTAAATAGCCTTTTAAAGAATAAAACCTCAGCTCTTTTGACTTCCATATTATATTTATGGCTACCATATCATTTCCTTACCATATTTGTCAGTGCATCGATAGGGATTGCTTTTGTTTTTGCCTTTCTACCTCTAATACTTCTAGGAATACACCTAACAAAAGAGGAGTCAAAACTGGGTATACCAATCCTTGCTGCTGGTCTTTCCGGAATAATCCTTTCGCATATAATGCATCTAGTTTTTTTATTACCCGTTATCTTGTTTTTTTTACTCTGGGAAATTACACAAACAGGAAAGAAATTTCACTTTTTAAAAGATATTTGTTTAGGATTATTGCTAGGGACTTTGATTTCTTCTTTTTATTTGATACCGGCCGCTTACTACAACCAATCTACCAAGGTACATCAAGAAACAGGGTTTTATGATCTTTATAAAAGAAACTTTATTAACATTAACCAACTATTATATTCAAGATGGGGTTATAGCCCAATTGTTAATAACGCAAAAAACGGTGAAATATCATTTCAATTAGGAATTGCTCAGTGGATTTCTACTGCAGCCTTGCTTTTCTTGATTATTTTGAGAAAGTTAAGTCAAAAGAACTTAAGTTTAAGCTTTTATATATTAATTAGCTTTGCAATAAGCATCTTCTTGATGCTGGATTTTTCGGCATTTATCTGGAAACCTCTGGTAAGAATCGTCGCAGTAGATTTTCCCTTTAGGTTCCTCCTTCCGGCCACCTTTATTGCATCAGTTTGCGCAGGCATTGTACTTGCAAACGCTAATAAGGGATGGCAAAGTTTCATTTTAATTTCTCTTACTCTTGTTGCTCTCTATACAAATAGAAATCATCTAAATGTTAATCAATATACAAATTTTCCTATCTCAACATATCTGGAACTGGAAACAGAAATCACTACTAACACATTCAATGAATATTTGCCTTTACAAGCAGATACAAAACTCCTGGGTAAGCCCTGGAATGAAGTTCAAGGAGAAAAATTATCTGTTTCTAACCTTAAGCGCGCCACTAATCTTCTATCCTTTGATCTGAATGCTGCAAAAGAAACAACTGCATCAAGCGGACAGTTTTACTTCCCAGGTCAAACACTCTATTTAGATAACAAAGTTGTCGACTTTAGTATTGATAAAGAAGGCCGTATTAGCTTTAAGGTACCGGAAGGCACACATACCGTGATGATCAAATACCAAGAAACACCATTAATTAAGCTCTCTAAAAGTTTAACTATAATAGGTATCTTTTTAATGATCTTTCTGTTATTTAAAGCATCAAAATTTTCTAAGAGAAAATTTTAGAATGAATTAACCCTAACTTATGAAGTCTATAAAGAAATATCATCCAAAAAGTCTCTAAAATAAATTTCGTTCCTTTAACAAATTGTATGGATGAAGCTTTTTCGTGATATCTTGTGGGAATGGGTATCTCTCCAATTTTAAACCCAAAGCTTAAAGCGGAAATTGCCATCTGTTGGTCGAAAACAAAATCATTGGAAAAACGTTGAAAAGGAACTGCCTTTAAGAGCTTGCTGGAATAAGCTCTGAATCCGGAGAAATGCTCAGTAAAATTTACATCAAGCAGTATATTTTCCAACAGGCAAATTATCCTATTAACATAATATTTAAGCTTGGGCATACCTCCTAAAAGAGCGCGTTTCCTATTCTGAATCCTACTCCCAAACATAAAATCATATCGACCCTCCAGAATCGGCCTAATTAATTCCTCAATCAATTTTGCATCGTATTGATAATCTGGGTGCAACATAACTACAACATCAGGGTTCTTCTTTAAAGCCTCATCGTAACAAGTTTTCTGATTACCACCATAACCTAAATTCTGAGTGTGGGCAATCACTTTGATACCCAGTTTACTTGCGACATCAACAGTATTATCCGTACTTCTGTCATCTACCAAAATAATATTGTTTCTAAATCTTTGGGGGATTTCTTCGTATGTATCCTGCACTGTTATTGCCGCATTATAGGCAGGCATGATAATCACCACTTTATTCTTTGTCATAATTTTATTGCATAAAATGCCGGTTGTCCGTCATAAAAATCAAATCTTTGGATTATTTTGTTTTTATCTATAGTCTCTGTCGGGATGCTCCAGGGGCTTGCAATAATTAATGTATTCCGAAGATTCTGATCCTTACTCCAATCAATTTCTCTAACTATGAATTTATCAAAACTCATTCCTGATTTTTCTATTTTTAAGTCTTTCTGGAACTTTGCAGGCGGATAATTGCCATAATAAGCCAGATAATAATGAACTGCTACAGCTTTCACTGGTGCAGACTGACCGTACACCGGATCCACGATAATATGATCAAATTGATCATGCTTTGACCAGGCAAAAAGTGCAACCTGTTTATATGGGTAATGTATGCTCTGTGATTTCTCAAAAGGAAAGTTGACAGTATATATATGGATAAAATAAACAAAATTAATAATCAGTAATAATACAAAAATACACATTAAACCTGCCCTAATCGGCATGCTAAAGATTTTTTGAATTACTTGGAAGAACCAAAAAATTCCAAAAGAAGAAATAATACTCATGATCGAAAAAGCCCAGACAGATCGATGAGGGCTAAATTCCTCATATGTAAAACCGCTGGGAAGCATTGCTAAAAAAATCAAAGCCAATAAAAATTTTCCATTATTTAAAAAGAATGGCGACTTCACAATATAAATTATTCCAAGCAGAAAAAAGGGGAGTTGTAAAAGCATCAAAGGACCCATGCCAATCATCCCCTGATTAGTTAAATCTAACCCACTGGCAAAAATGTAGGTGGGATCAAATTGTTTTAAATATTTGGTGGAACTAAATTCCAAAACGGTTTTAACTTGATATATTGCCGAAAGAACTAAATTGTTTTGCTTGATATTTTGTAATTGATTCGTAAGATTAGCATCTTGAAAGATGGAAACTGTACTTGCCCTGAATCTTATGCCGGGATTATTTAACGTGATGTAAACAAGAGGCAAGAGCAAAATAATCCAGACAATAAGCATCATCAGGAATCTTTTATATAAAGGCCTAATCTTTCTCCGAAATAATAGTGCAAAGACACCTACGGTAAACGGTACAACAATGGTATGCGAAGTATAAATATACATCGGCAGAGCTAAAAGCAGTGCCGTAAGAAGGGGGCCAAACCTTCCCTGGTTTCTTTCTAACTGTCTAAATAGTGCAAATAAACCACAAAATACGAAGAAGGTGCCTATAATATTTTCAAAACTCTTTCTGGAGTAAAATATTTCAGACGGAGTAATAGCTATAACGGCAGCTGAAATTAAAGCCAGTTTGCGATTTTTGGTAAGTTGATGAATAAAAAGAAATACTGCCGGAATTATTAATGTGCCAAAAAAAGCAGCCGGAATTCTGATAGTTACCTCCCTTGCTCCAAAGATAAAATAGGGTAAAACCGTTATATAGATATAATGACCTACTTTAAATTCCCCGGTTGAGGGAAATGCCAATGGTAAAAAATTGCCGTAAATATCTTTTCCTGTCTGGGCTACCGAACCTGTATCATACAGTTGGCTAATCTCATCATGATTTAACTGCACAGGATATTTATCCAGTTGATAAAATCGCAATAATCCACCTGTCAGAGTAATAAAAAGCAATAATAATAATATTTTTATATTCATCTGATACATAAGCCTTTGTCCAAAAGATAAGCAACTTCCTGATTTAAGTTATCCCTGTATGTTTTGAGTATTTTTATATCGGAATCTTTGATTCTGTCTTTGTCCCGTTTGCTAACAAATGCTTTTTGATAATTCTCTGCTTTACAAGAATAGGGTTCATTGTCCGAACCAATAATTTTAGTATTTTTAATATTTGTCTGACGGAATTTATAAGGATAAGGTATATCCAGATAAGCTGCCTCGGGATCAACAGGGTTATACCATTCGATAAAACTCACTATATCGTTTGCAATATCATCCGAAACAGCAGTTTTATACTGAATCGATTGACTGTATACATCTTGAGTTATGGCTTTGACCCAATACGGCCTTAAAAAATTGGTATTTTTCTTCTCCGGAGTAAGAAACAGTAAATTTAGCCCTAATTCTACAACCATTGCCAAAACTATTAGTAGCGAGAAGAGCCTATGAAATTGCATAAAACCAAAGGCAATAACAAGTGCGGTAAAAGGCAAGGTCAAAACTATTAAAGATTGACTGAAATCCGGATAAAGAAAAACTGCTGGGAAAGTTAAAATTATAAAAAAGCCAAGTAACAATTTTTCTTTTTTTCTGCCTTTGCGGATTAGATATACCAATCCCCAAATAAAGGGAATAATTAAAACTTTCTGTAATGCCCCCACTTGAGAAAAATTAAGCAGACCGCTTTTATCAAACTGCCCAAAATAAATACCGGGCCCTAAATTTGATAACCAATGCATAAAACCAGTACTTAAAAAGTGAGCTTTGTTAAAAAGGATGACCTCCAAATAATGGGGCCATCCTGACTCAATTCCTTGTCCTCTTAATTTATTGATACCGTTTTTTATGGTAATGCTTGAAAAAATGGAAAAGTTATTTTCCGAAAGACTCCTTCCTGATTGAGACACTTGCAAGTAAAACCCCGCGACAACTATTGCCAGAGAGGTACTGAATATGAATAAAGCAATCTTTGCTTTTTTTGATAAATTGTTCCGGTAGAAAGAAAGTGTAAATATGACAAAAGGAGGAATGATAAACCAGGCAAATTTTGAAATTGTTAATGACAAAGTTAAAACGCAAATAATTAAAATAATATTCAGCTTATCTTTTACCAGAAGATAAAACAGCAGCGTGATAAAAAAAGTTAAAACAATCGAATCATTAGGAACTTTCGAAAGAAAGATCAAAGCAGGTGAAAAAACCAAAACTAAAACACTAATACCCCAAAAAGTTCTTCTTTGATTAAATAACTTAGCAATTTTGTAGGTTAATATTATTAAGGCTATTCCAATAATTACAAAGGGAATTCTAACTCCAAGATCTGTTTTACCAAAAAAAGCTTCGCCAAGGGCAGTAACATACGATACGGCCGGTAATTGATAATCCGTGAGCGAGTTGAAAAGCAGAGGGAAGGATCTTCCTAATTCATCTTTGCCGAAAGTTGCAAGATTGTATCCTCTGAAGGCTACTCTCGCTTCGTCTGAAGTAAAAGCAGGAAAAGCTAAATTGGTAACTCTTATAAAAAATGCAGCAATAATAATCAGTAACAATGATACAAAGTAACTTTTATTCATTTTTTATTTTTGCCAGTTACACTTTTTTCCAGGATCCGTAGCATAAGCTCTGAGAGCTACGTTACCTGCCATATCTTTTACATCAAACAGAAATCTTAAATAATGTTCCTTAACCTGACCATCAGAGATTGCAAGAAGATCTCCAACTAGAACTTGATCCTTACAGATATCTTCACGCCAGATAATAGGCCTTGCTTCAATATTATCAACAATATATACTTCCTTAGGGTCAGATGTACTGTAATATCTCCCAGCTACTAGCGGTTTTAAATCATTCTGTAATTTATTAGGATCGTATTTTTTGAAAAAAGCATACATAATTCCTACTGCCGGTTCTCTGGAGGAATCAACAACAAAGTGTTGATTCTTCATTTGGTCTATTTGTTTTAGTAATTCTAAATACGAATAGCCATAATTATCAGAACGCTCATATTTTAAAAGAACAAAATATGCAAGGTATAACTGAACTAACGATAATAAAACAACTACAGTAAAAATTAAAAGTTTAAGCCTAAAAGAAGAAAATATACTTAATAAATAATTAAGACCAAAAGCAATAATGCTAGTAATACCCCAAAGAAAACCAAGTACGCGAATAGTGGCAAACGGATCTCTGGTTAAACTAGCTGAAAAAGGACCTATCACAAGCAGTAAAATCATTATTCTAACGAAAGGTAATGATCTCTTTACTATCAATGACCGCAATCCAAGTATAAACGGAATAATCATCCAGCTGTAAAATACAGAAAGATCTGGCATTGAGCGTGCACCTTGTTGAGGATCAGGATCGAAAAATAAATTCTTTGGAGAAAAATATGCTAAATACTGACTTGCAAACTCTCTGGTTATAAACAACGATCTACCAAAAGGAATGTAACGAAGATTACCGCTATTTTCTTGAAAAAATTGTTCACTAAAGTAATTTACCTGAACAATTCTTCTAGTAAATGCTCCTGAGTTAGCAACCCAAAGATGAGGCATCTGAGTAATTATAAGAAGAGCTATCCCTAAAATAAATATTCTTCTTTGCAAAAATATCGTCTTTCTAAACAGCCATATAAAACCAATTAAAAACAAAGCGCTTAATATCCGCTCACTGTAATAAGCATGAGTAGATAAGCCTAAGATAAATGTTGCTGCAGGAAATAATCGTCGATGCTTCAAAGAAAAATAAAAAAACATTATGCTTAAAACAAATAGAGTTACCCCTAAACTCGCCTCGGTGCTAATCCTTGAATAAAATACTGCCCATGGTGATATCGCGACCATTAATGCTGAAATAATAGCTAGGCTATGATTTTTTCTATTCTTTTCAAAATTAATGAATAGCAAGTATGTTATACCTATTAAAATAACTCCCGATAAAGCAGAAACGAAACGAACTGAAAAAATGGAGTTTCCAAAAAGGTAAACAGGAATAACAGTTAAATACGTATATAAAGGCACTTGAATTGAATCGAATAAGCGAAAAAGGATAGGGAAGGGTTGACCGTAACGATCTTTGCCTGTCTTGAGGAGCGAAAAAGCATTATACCCTTGTGAAGATTCATCAATAGTCAAACCAGGAGGAATATTATCTACCTGATAAAACCTTAAAATCGCACTAACAGTAATAATCGCAATAAGGATAAGAATATATTTCCAGTTAACTTTCATATCGTTTCCTGAGCCTGCCGACGAGGTATCTGCCCGTCAAAATAAATCCGATAGTTATCATATAACTGATGAGTGGGAAAAATAATATAGGACCGAGATTGTATTTAGAAGAAATAATTGAGCTAAGGAGTAAAATAGATATTGAATAAATAAATAGATTTGGCGATAAAATGTATATTGAATAAAGGACTCCAATTAAGAAAAACGGTAGGAAAATTGGTGAGTATTTCTTAAACTCCTCAACGCCCAACCGTTCTCTCGGATGACTTGCAAAAAAATATAGATTGGGATCTAAATTGGCAAAAAGATTACTTTGTAATTTTATAAGAGGAAAACTATACTCTTTAAAGTAAGTCAGAGAAAATTTGTTTGTATATATTTTACCTAGATCCTTGGCATAAAATTCATGTCTTTTATTGTATTGTTGTATATTAAGAGCTGAGTTTCGAAAGAGACTTTCATCGAAGGCATCTCTAACAGCAATAAAAAACAAAATCAGTGTTAATGTCAGTAATGAAAATAATAGTTTTTTAGACTTAGTTTGCCAAAAATACAAAAATACAGACAAACTCAAAATAAAAACCAATATACCCATCCAAGGATTTCTTTGAATAATAATCCACCACCAAGGATTTAGTACAAGCACTAGCAAATTAATAAACTTCTCTCTTCGACCAAAAACTATTTTCCTAAGGCTCCTCATTAATTTATTCATGCCTCTTAAGTTTTTCCATAGACTTAAGTTATTAGCCGAAGTAGATTTCTAACAAAGTTATTTTTGCTGAATCTCCCAACCGATTCTATAGCTTGTTTTGACATTTTATGTAATAAATTTGGGTTCTTTATCAAATCTTTTGTCAATCTTTTAAGTTGATCTGGGTCATCCCACAAAAAACCGTCTTTGCAGTTAGTGACTATTTCTTTCAATCCGCCACTGTTTATCACTACCGGCACACATCCTCCTGCCATCGCCTCAACTATGGCTATCCCAAAATGTTCCATTTTAGTGGGATCTGTTTCGCCAAAGCCGGCTGCATGCCAATAAATACTTGATTCACCATAGAGTCTAATCAATTTATCGTAACTTAAGTTTGGATAAAACTTTATAGGCAACCCTTCCGCCATTTTTTTTAGCTGCTCAAGATAATCCTTGTCACCATCTCCTGCAGATCCGGCTAAATGAAGACTCCAATCTTTCGTCTTATAATCAGCCAAAAAATTCTTAAACGCCATAATCAAATCCGCGTGTTTTTTATCCTTAAGATATCCAAAGAAACGGCCTACCGACAATATGAACTTTTTCTTTTTTAAAGGCGTAATTTTATCTATATCAACCGGGGGATAAATTATTTCTGATTTTATTGGCCAGTTCTTTTCAGAATGCTCTTTAGTAAACCTAGAGTTGTAAATAATCAAATTCCAACCTCTCAACTTAAATTTCCCCCAGATACTTCGAGCCGGTTGACCAACAAGGGGAGACTGGATATGTAAGATATTTTTTTTAGATGTCGGATAAAAAATACTACCGTCTGTTAAATAAAAAAGGATATCGTAATTTTTTAAAAAAAATGACCTTTTTAAAGTAGTCGAGCCCTTTCCTATCGGTGCTTTTATAAAACTTACTTTACGAAGATCTAAAGCAAACCTCTTGGATAATTCATTTTTTAAGAAATCCCCTTCTAAACTACTAAGGTGTTGATCTAAAAATACTTCCACGACATGCTTAGAAGAGAGGGTTTCGGCAATAGTTATCATATACTTCTCTCCCCCGCCAAAAGTATCAAGATAAGGAGAATATACGGCTATTTTCATGATATTGGCTAGAATTTAAATCCGTTCTCTATTAAACTCTTATCAATTTCTTCGTAAACCTTTTCTCTGGGCTTAGACTGTTGAATCTCCCACAACCTTATATAAGTAATATAAAGACTAAGTGCTTGCAGGAGAGAATCCATCAATCCAACTGATCCGTTAAAAAATCCCTTTCTTAAAACTCCTTGATTAAAAACTTCGCAAATAAAAATTCTTAAAAATCGCCAACCAGACATTTTTGGATGATCTGCATCCAACCGAAGCTTGGCATCAATCTTTGACCATTCCAAACTTTTTAATACTATCTGATCAATATTGCGATGAGTTAAATGAAGTAATGAGTTCTTACTGTATCCCAGTTTGCCTTTAAATTTTGGGTACTCGTGTATCTTACCTACCCATCCTTCAAAATCAGATTTCTTTAAAAGCCTAATAACCCAATCAGGCCAAAACGGACCATATCTAACTTCAGTTCCAAAAATAACATTCCTGCGGGAGATTGCATATGCAGAATAATCCGCAAAGTTGATCATCGTCTCTATCTCTTTCTTTAAGGATTCCAGCACACGCTCATCCGCATCCACAAAAAGTACCCAATCCCCTGACGCCTTTTTTGTTGCTAGACTACGGAGAGAAGAGAAATCTTGTAAATTCACTTTGAAAATTTTTTCTGTGTATTCCCTTGCTATCTCTAAAGTATGATCCACCGATCCGTTATCTATAACAATAATCTCATCCGCCCACTTAACAGAATCCAAGCAAGCCTTGATTCTTTCTTCCTCATTCTTAGTAATTACAACTGCGCTTAACATATTTAACTTACAATCTTTCTGAATATTCGTTCAAAAAAATTGCCTGGGTGCTCTGGTCTTTTAATCCAGTAGTTAATAGCCTCTGCTGATTTTTCCTTTTGCACTTCCAATTGCCTCAAGACCATATCCTGCTCCTTAAACTTATCCATCTCCCACAATTTCAGGTACAACACCAGAAAAGAAAAGGCTTGCAGTAAACTTAATGCCAGACCATGCAAGCCATCCCTATACCCTTCATTGGCAAAAAATCTTGATAAGAATTCACCCAACGGCTTTTCAAAAAGATCCTTCCAATCGAATTTGTGTCCCTCCTCTTTCAGCTCCTTTGCTTGAATCGTCGTATATTTATCCATCCTCTCCACAAATTGCGATACAGTGTCGTAATTGTGGTGAACGAAGGCAAATTTTTCATCTGCCGGCAAATCCAATCCCTGCCCTAAAGTTTCGGGGGGCCTGTGTATTCTATCCGTCCATCTGACCTGACCCTTTCTAAAAAATCTTACTTTATAATCAGGCCACCAACCGGAGTGCCGCATAAAATGACCAAAAATTACATTCTTCCTCGGTATTCGTACATAATCAATCTGCTCCGTCACATTGGCAATCTCCTGCAATCTTCTTGCCAGCGTTTCCGTAATTACCTCGTCCGCATCCACAATTAGAATCCATTCATTCGAAGCTTTGGATATGGCAAAATTCCTGGCCGGCTCTACATAACCCTCTTTTTTGTGAAAGACTACTTTTGCACCCATTTTTCCGGCGATCTCAATGGTCTGATCGTCTGAATGCATATCACAAACTATAATTTCATCGGCCCACTCAACAGATCTAATGGCCTGTTCGATATTCCTCTCCTCATTAAAGGTATTTATAATTACAGATATTTTTGAAGGCATAGCCTAAATCTTACCAGCTAAACTCAGGTAAGTAAAATCCAATCAATCGGGTGAAACAATTAAAAAGGCCGGTTGTCCACCGGAAAGATAAACTCTTTTTAAAATTTCATCATTTTTGATATCTTTCTCGGGTAAACTCCAGGGGCTGCCAACAAACAGGGTATCTTTTTTAAACCTGTCTGTCCTCCAGTCAATCTTCCTGATGGTGAACTTATCAAAGCCAAACGAACCATCCGGCCGTATTTTTTCTTCCCGCTGATAAGTTGCAGGGTCGTATTGCGAGTAAAACAGAATATACATATGAGGGATGCTGACTATGTATGGCGCCTCTATTCCTCTGTAAGGATCAAGGACTATTTCTTTGTATTTATCCTTATTGGCTAAGACATATTCTACTGTTTCCTTAGTCCCCTCCATAAAATCCTCTCCCTTTTGGCGGGGAAAATGTACACTATAGATCAAAAATGCTTGCATTAAATTCCAGACAATAATAATGAAAAAAAGTGCAGAAATTAATTTTATTGAATTTTGATTGAAATGGGACTTCGCAAAGCGGAACAATTCAACTACCCCTGTTGCAGAAATTTGTATCAGCATGGGAAGAATAACAAAAGTACGCCCGGGGTGCTGTTCGTTATTGGTGAGCGATGCGGGTATTAGACCTACTAAAATCCATGTGATTATCAAATCTCTGCCTTGTATTTTTTTCTTAATCAATGTAATAATTCCCAAAATCAAGAAAGGGATTTCAAATAAATATAAAACGCCCAACCCGTAACTACCGCCTTTAGTCATATTTAAACCGCTGTAAAAAAGAAATCCCGGATCAAAATAATTCAAATATTTCCTCACTCCGAAATAAAACAGCAATAAGTTATCGGAAGCCAAAAACGGAATATTTGTTAGAGGATTTAGTACCACATTTCTGACAAATTCAACATCATTACCAATCCATGTCATTTGTGCTCTTGCTCTATCCGACCCAAAAAAAATCGAAAAAATAAGCGGGGAGGCAATAATTATGCAAACTGTGACAAATAATACTACTTGCTTAAATCTTACTTTTAAATCTCTCCCCTTAAGAAGAAACAGCACCAATACAAGAAGGGGAACAAATAAACGCTCTGCATAATAAGTATACATGGATAAGACAAGGAAAACCGCCGAACCGACACCCCAAAACCACCTACCTTTCTTTAGCATCCTCAAGAAACATAAAACCCCTAAAATCACCAGTGTCGCTGCTATCAGGTGATCGGAGACATACCGCGAATAGTAGATGTGCCATGGAGAAAAAGTCAAAAGCAATACGCCAACAAGTGATACCGCTCGCGACCCCGTGACTTCCATAAAAAACAGGAAGAAAAGGGGAATACTCAAAGTTGCAATCAGTGCCGTAGGAAATCTGACACTGAATTCATTTAACCCAAATAAGGCGATCGAGGGAACCATCAAGTATATGGGAACTGGATTCTTATAGTCTCCGGTTGATTTAAAAGTTAACGGAAGGAATTTACCATATTCATCACGGCCGGTTTTTAAAATAGAAAAAGCATTATAGCCGAACGCTACCTCATCAATCGAAAGACTAATCGGATTCTTAGTAATATGATAAAACCTAAATAAACCTCCCAATACGGTAAGCAGCAGCAAGAAAACAAAAAATTGTTTCATATCATTTTTGGTTTAAAAACATCTGCAATCTTACCGATTCTCTTACCGCTATATCAGAGATAGTTGTCACAAATTGCAATATCACCATAAAAAGCGTGAAAAATAGCAGAAAACGAAATAGCTTCCTTTTGTAATTTATTATAAATTCAGATATACCGCTGTTTATTACAAAAAAAATTACAGGCGAAATTAGAATTAAGCGGGATAAGTCGGGCGAATCCTTAGATAATATCGATGGAAACATCAGTAAAGCGGTAATTGCTATTACTTCAGTAATACTGCTTCTTGGTACAGACCTGATAGATTTCACGAGACCAAATAAGAAAGGTATCAATAAACCTACATAAATTGGCGAAGCAAAAGAGAATCCAAGCAATCGCACTTGATTTGTAAAATAAGTTGCCGGGGTAAACTGCTTAAGAACATTAAATAATAAATGTTCGCTAAAATATATATAACGATTTTCAATAACCTTGCTTAGTGGAACAAATATAGTCTGGTTTGTTTCACCTCTGAAACTATTCACAGCGTTTATTAAGCCTACATCGGAAAAAATTGTAATTTGATTCAATCTGTAGATAAAAAAAACAATTACCAGGATTGCCAGCATTAAGGAAAATTTTTTGCTCACATTAAGCGCTTGAGTACCCACATAAAGAACCAATAAGAAAGTAAGCAAGATTATGTATGGGCTGGCTGCTACTTCAAGATAAGCTGCCCACGGAGATATGGCGTATAACAAGGTTGTAAGTAATCCGATCTTGTAATTTGCTAATCTTTGAATGATATAAAATATCAATATTAAATTAGCTAAACCCATAAATATTACTAGTAAATTTATCTGTTGAGTGATTGGTATAAAGTAATTAATATACAGCCTAAAAGATAATGAGATTAGTAAAATAAAAACCAGTAATAAATATCCTTTTCTATTCATAACTAAGGGTTCTTCTTCTCTAAAACCAGTGCTTTCAGATCATCTAAGCCATCTATTAATTCCGGATTATTAAGAAATCTCCCATCTTCTGCCGAACCTACGTACAAGACAGAACCTTCTAATAAATTAATAAAATTTTCTATTTGGCTTTCAGGAATATATCCAATATAAACATTGTCAAATTTTTTAAATTCGCTACTGTTAAGTAAAGTTCTTTTTTTGTTTTGAGAAATTATTATATCGGGATCAATTTTTGCATAAGTTGGATAAGCAAACTCTATATTGTCGATCCTGTCAGATAGAATTACCCAGTCATAACGATCTTTATTATTTGCTGCCATTTCCGAAGCAAGTTTTGCAGGATACGACCAGAAGTTGCTGTATTCTTTTGGAGCCAAGAAATATAGCTTTTGTATAAAGAATGTGAATTGGATAATAAAAAACAATAACACTAACATCGGAAGTAACTTGTTTCTGTAATTAAGAACAGTAACTAGTCCTGCCGCGGAAAGAAATATTAGGGAAGGAAGCATGAAAGCGCTTCTTAAGGCATGCGGGGTATCAACAATTGCTGTAGGAATCGGGGCTAAAAGCAACCAGAAAACCAGAAATATTATTGTCCGTCTCTGTCTATACCAGAATGTAGCCAACCCGATAAAAATTAATACCAACTCTACAAAATATATCTCCCCCACAGTTGCCATATTATGCCTGGGGTTTCTGTCGCCATGTAAAACCAAAAAGTCTATAGAAAAATTCTGCGAATAATTTTCGATAAAGACTTTTGTATACTCTACCGGCTTGTTATAAAAAAATCTAGCCAGAGGCTGGGGTAATTTTGTTATCTGTCTTTCAAAGTTTATCTTTTGCTCAATTGTATCTTTTATACTGCTTTGCGAAAAAATATTTATATTAAAAAATCTGTTTTCAGAACCAGCCAAAAATGTTTGACTAAAAGATAAACCGACCAATATTACAAACACAATCGTCCCCGCTAGAAAATACTTTTTGTCTTTGCCTACAAGTTCTTTAAAACCATTTTGATACCACAAAAGTAACGGTAAAAATAATAATATAGCAACTTTATATGTGAGATATGTATGCAAAGTCAATCCAAAACTTAAAGCTGAAAAAATATATAATAACGGTTTTTGTCTTGCCAATACAAATAAGTAGGTACCTAAGAGAGCCAAAAATAAAGCAAAATGAGTCTCAAAACCGCCTCTGCTTAAGGAAATTTCCCATGGAGAAACAGCACCAATTACGGCTGCCAGAAGTCCTATTTTTTCAGAAAAGAGTTTCCTTCCAAGCAAATACAGAAGGGTAATGATTCCTATTCCGGATAATATTGAGAGCGCTCTCACCCCAATTGCAGTAGGGCCAAAAATAGCTACAAGGGGAATTGACCCGTACACGTAGCCGGCCGGCCGGCCGGCACTCATGTGAAATGTCAAAGGCAAAAAATTACCCAGCTGATCATGTCCTGTTTTGACGATAGAATAAACATCCAATGTAATAGTCAACTCATCTCCATATAATGCCGGCGGACTGCTATTTATAAATAGCACTCTTAGCAAAAATCCAACTATTACAATAGAGGACAATAATAATCTAGGCTTCATTGCTTTACTTGATATATAACCACCGCTTCATTTTCAAAAATATTTTTAACGAGTTTCGTGCTTTCATCTAATCTCACATTAAATATCTTTTGTATATAAATATATCTGATGTAATTATCCCGCAAAAATTGTGAACTTTCCGTGATTGGTTTTAGAAAGAAGTCTTTTGAGGCAACCAGCCTTTTTTTATAATCTGTTAACAAAATCTGATTTTGTGGCTCATCTTCCAGGAAAACTGCTTTGTTAGAAAGAGCTGAAACATAAGCTGTGCTGTCATAGACATAAATCGGCCAAGGTTCGTTTAAGTTTCGTTTCAATTTATCATCATAAGGGTAGGTTAACACCACTCCATCCGGCTGAGTGGATAAAAACTTTAATCCTTCTAGCGCTTTAGAGGGAATAAACGCATGTGGGGTTTTACCAAAATATCCACTGGCTGTCACAATAGAATTAATCGGCGCTAAAACAATTATTGCAAAAACTGCAATAACTGAAACATACTTTGGTAACCTAAAAACTACCAAAGAAAACATTACACCACTGGCAAGAGAAGCTATATAAAGACCATAGTAGGAAAATTGAATTGTATTCCAGGGATTTCCCGACTGAACAAATAACATTGGGATCAAAAACGAAAGAAGAGCAAGAATAAAAATAAACAACAACTTTTCATCTTTAATGATGCTTTTTATTTTAATAAGCGATAGAAGACTGACAACCCGTAAACCTAAATTGCCGGCAATAAATATTCCTAGACTTAATGCTTCCGCTGAAATAAACTTAAACCAGTCTCCTTTTAAAAACCCTGCTTCTCTTGCCAAAGACAACCTAACCCATCCAACCCTATCCGGGGAATCTACCATTGAGTGAATAAACCAAAATGGCGCAAAGACCAGCAGGTTTGAATTTATATCAGAATTAGGCAAGAATATTAATACAGAAATCAATGATGCGCCGGTAAAAACTGCAAGGTAAGAAAGCTGTCTTTTTATCAAACCTACAAGCAGTATTGATGCCAACACTAAAATAGCGCCATAAGATTTAAAACCGATTAAAAACCCTGCTAAAAGTATCGCTAAAAAAATATTCTTCGTCCGGGAAAAATTTGATAAGTTAAAAAGGATATGGAATAAAGCTATAACAATGACCAAAGAAACCGCAAAAGGCGGGTTTAAGTTAAAAGAAACTGCCTGGTTTGCCCAAAATGCCGACTCTCCTCCGAAATGCCTCTCCCGTAAAAATTCAACTATCCAACCAAAACTTCCTGCAAAATAAATTAGATAGAGACTAAAAAGGGACGCGACTTGCGCCTTTTTAACTCCAATTCTCCCTTCAAAAAGCCTCATTACCAGAAAATAAGAACCAACTCCAAGCATCAGAGAAAATGCAACCGGATAAAATCTAAATATAAGATCGGAAACCGGGAGTCTTGATAGATAATTTGTACCTGCTACTGCTAAATCATAAAAGAAATGATAATTTTTCAAAACTGTACCTGAATAGACCGGGTTTTCAGCTGGCACGGACTTTATCAATTGATTAATTAATGCCATATGCCAAACTCCATCATGGGTATTTGGCCCCCAGAACCCTATGCCATATCCAAATGTTAAACCGCTCTTAAATGTAGGTATGACCTGAAAAGCTGTTCCGGCTAGAATAATTAAAATTAGAATTAAATTAAACGATCCCCGAATTTTTGGTAGGTTGACAATTAGATTACTGTAAAGTTTAAAGCGGAAGAAAAAGAACAAGTTTATTAAAATATAAACAAAAACTAATGGTCTAATTTTCAGTAAACTAGTTATATAAAACAGTAACGTAAAAACTACAAATCCCACCGCTGCGGAAATAAATATTCTTAAAAAGAGAGGCGTATCCTTTCTAAAAGTTTTATTTGTCAACACAAATCCGGGCAGAACTATTGCCAGGACTAAAAAGGTCAAAAACTCAAAAACCTTTTGTACTGCCGATACCACAGACCATTTCGAAGAGCTGTCGGATATGGCAGAATTTTTTACTGCCGGAGTTTCTTTTTTAGTTGCCGCAAGTATGGCCGTGTCAATAGAAAAAACTTTTCCGTCAATGCTGATATCCCGCGGAAGTAATCCTATTTGTCTTAAATTCCCAGCCTCATTTGTATAACTTATGACAAATTCTTCGTCCTCTTTCTCTATCTTAAAGTTAATAATTTTACCCTGATCTACCACCCAACTGTTTCCGAAACTCACTTCATCCAGGACTCGAGTGGCGCTGATTGCAAAGTTCACTGCTTCGCATCTTGCCTTAAAACATAATTCCTCTTCACCGTCAATATATTGTCTTAAATCCCTGAAGACAGATCCATCAGCATTGTAAAACCAACCGACTCGAAAGAAAGGGTTCATAAACCAAACCACCTTTTTAGGACTTCCCAAGGGATCGTCTGCAATAATTAATTGTTCAGGAGAAAGATTTGGAAAAGCTGATTTATACCAAGTGGCAAAGTCCTTCATTGAGACAATCGAGAGCTGATTGGCATTTTTTTTCTCAAGTAGTATTTTAATCTGGTTCTCATATTCTGCTGAATACTCACCCCATGAATAAGAATTCTCCAAACCGACAACCAAGTGGCCGAACTGATTAAATCGTTGTTTTGTGTATATGTCGACCAAAGACGAAAAATATTTAGTATTCAAATCGTGATAATCACGATAGTCGTTGGCTTGAACACTAAAAGTACTTTCCAAAACTCCATTGCCATACCCATTCACCGGATCCCTGGCAGCCCATTGCAGGATGACAACATCCAATTTATTTTCTTTAGTTTGAGCAGGATGCAGGGCATTATTTCTAGAAGGATAATAGGGAGTAGAAAAATATTGTCCCCAAATCTGATAATTATCGGTTGAGTATTGATCTGAAACAATTAAAGCGGCAGTGATCCCGTATTTTTTTTGCATATATCCCAGAGAATAGCTATCAATCCACCAAGCACCAACTGAAACTGGGTAAAACCCGAAAGTGCTTTTAAATTTCTCAAAACTTGCATCTATCAGTTCTTCACGCTCCGACCGCTCATATCCTGTTAAAAAAGCACTGCCTGCGCTATGCCAACTGTCTGATTGATGATAAGTAACTTTTGCCTGAGTCCCCCAAGTTGGAGTAACTTCTAAAAATAATCCCTTCTCGTCAGAAGGCCTATTTTTTAGCATATCGATGATGTTTTTGTTATCCAGTGCATCAAACCGCAGTAGCCAAGTGGCTGGTAAGTTGAATCTATCTAAAATAGCCGTCTGTCCTAAAATAACGGTCTCTGGTTTCTGGTCTTTTATGTCCCAAAAATCAGCGCCTCTGACCGGATTTACAATCGAAACAAAAGAATCACCTTGGGCAAAAGTTTTTGGTACTAAAATTATAGAAAATAAAAACATCAGCAAGAATATTATTTTTTTCATTATCTTTTTTTGAATTGATTTTTAATTAAAGGGAGCAGTTTTGGTTCAAGTATAAAGACCGCCAATGAGTAGGATATTAGACTGACCAAAACCATAACAATTACCTGTTGCAAAGATACAATGAAGATATTCTTTGTGAGAAATACACAAACTCCCATCAAACTACTTGCAAGTAAAGGTTTCCCAACGCTTTGCAAGTAGTTTATATCAACATATTTAGAGACCAGATACAAAGCAACGAAAGAACTAAATCCTACCAATGTAAAACCCAAAGCTGCTCCGTTTACCCCATACAAAAAAGCAAGCAAGGGAACAAAAATCCAAGTAAGGGCAGTCCACATAATCATTAGTTTAAAAGTAAGAGTTATTTTACCTATAGCGTTTAAAGTGTTTGTCAAAGGAGTAGTAATTGCTGCCAAACCGGAAGTGATTGTTAAAATAGACAACGCAAATAACGCAGGACTCCACTTACTATATTTGGGAATAATTTCTACTAAAACCGGCGCCAAAAGCACCAGTATGACTAAAGAAGGAAAAACCAAAAGGCAAACAAAGAAGATAGATTTGGTAACCAAATCCGACAAATCTTTTCTGTTATCCTGCAGCCGGGAAAATGCCGGGAATGTCACTTTTATTACCTGATCCATAAAAAACCTCAAGGGGGCATAAGCCCATTTCTGGGCCCACCCCAAAAGTCCAATTCCGGATGCACCAATTATCCCTCCCAAAAAAAGAGTCATACCGTCATCTTTTACCATAGCAAGAAGGGTATTAAATTGATATGGAACACCGAATTTTAATACTGATTTAAAAGCTTGAACCGAAAAAGCAACTCCGGGAAACCATGGCTGAACTATGTATGTAAGAAAAAGTCCTATCAAGCCGGACAAAACTATGGCTATTGACAGACTTGTTATCCCAAAACCCTGCCAAGCCAAAAAGACTGCTGTCAGGTTAAAAATAATATTCTCGCTAATCTGAGGGATCACCCATTTGTTAAACTCCATTTTTCTTTCCAGTAAAACCGAAGGTATAGTTTTTAAAGAGGAGAGAAGTAAAGAAAAAAGAAGAGCCCAAAGTAAATAAACGGCTTGCTGATTTAAACTATAAATACTCTGAATCAATGGAGTTGATATAAATACTATTAATAACAACGTCAAAACAAGTGCTTGTTGCGTTGTGAAAACGGTTTTTAGTTCAATATCTGTTAGTTTTTCTTTTTTCTGAATTAAAGCTGCGGCGAAACCAATATCGCTAAAATAAGCCAAGAAGTTTTTTATTGCCGATACCACAAAATAAATACCGAATTCGGCAGGAGCAAGGAAAACAGTTAAAAGCGCCATCGAGAAAAAAGATACTCCCTGCATTAAAATCATCCTTCCGGTTAGTATTGCTGCGCCTTTAACTGCTCGCACCTTGATACTATCCGTAGTCAGCTCCTGGGTCGGATCAATTTGTTCAACGCTTTCTTGCATAATTTTTAGTCTAATTCATTCTTTTTCTGTAATATGAAATCCATTGACGGACCCTTTGAAAAGAAATTAAAAATAAGATTGCGCTTACTGCCAAACCTACGAGGGTTATTAAATTAGCTAGCGACCGAATCGGAGTATCATAAAGCCTGGCCGTAATCGCATGATCTCCTTTTCCTAATATCAAGGTCATCAGACCCAAGTTATTATTTTTATATTCCACTTCTGCCTCTTTACCATCTATAAATATCTTCCAATTAGGAAAGTAGTATTGCGATAAACGGATGATTGTATGAGAATTGGTCTTTACGTTTAAAACGATCCAGTTCGTACCCTCATGAAAATCAAAAACTTGGCTGTCTCCTGTTAGAATTTCATATCTTGCTTTTGCAAGTTCCGCCGGTGGTTCTTTTGCATATATAGGCAAATAATCAAAAATTGACCGCTTTATTTGTCTATCCCAATCTTGACCACTTAATAGTTTTTGATCACTTGTCTGTATAAACTTTTCCGGCTTAAAGTAGGAGAAATTTAAGACCACCACCAGAAAGACTGATGCTCCCCACAATAAATTCCTGTGTTTAAAATTCAGACGGAATAAACTACCTGACAGTAGTGAAACAAAAAATATTACAATAAGCAAAAACCGCCAAGGAAATTGTAAGTATTTTAACGGATCAATAGCTTTCCATATAAATTCTGACCTTGGATGAATCATAAAAACAGCCAAAAAAGTTACCAGAGAACAAAATATGATTATCGAGCTCAACCACTTGTTTTTCTTCCATAAAACCTTAGCGGTAACTCCTGCGAGAAACCATCCAAGAAGGTGTACCCACCCAATTTGGTAAGAAAGCCCATCCTTTTCTCCACCCGGGACTTCCCTTATTGATGAACCATACTCCCATGACCTATCTAAAAATAATTTCCTAATTCCCTTAAAATGTTCTGTATAGGAAAAGTACCCTCCTACTGTAGTTTCAAGATGTACCAAATTCTTCTCGAATATTGCAGGCAGTAGATAGAACGCAGATAGTAGTATCGCAACAATAGCCGAACCAAAGCAGAACCATAGAAATTGCTTGTTCTTTTTTTTTAAGAATAATAAAACTATCCATAAAATTATAATCGGCAAAAAAATCATAGCCGATAAATTGTGGGATGTAATCAAGGCCGCAACAGAAACTCCAAAAAGTAGTAGATTGGCAATATTTACTTTTTCTTCTAATCTTGTAACCGCCCAAAAAATTAACGGAAATAACATCAAAGCCCACATCTCACCCATTGCTCCCCTTATGTAAAGATCAAGCGCATGGTATGGTGCAAAACTATAGAAAACAGCCGAGAGCGCACCGCCCATCTTACCCCAAAATTTTAGTGCCAGTAAATACATAAAGATATAAGCACCCAAGAAACTTACAGCAAACATTACCTTAACCGAAATGAGTAAACTGTGCGTTACAAAATAGATGAGTTCTCCAAAATAATAAGGCAAAGGGGCATAATAGTTAAAAATAGGATATCCGTATAAGCCGCCCAAGTCAGGCACCCAGCGGCAGGGAATTTGATAATCTTTGAAACATTTATCCATCTCGTAAAGCCTAATTACCTGAACATCATCATGATGAGTAAAGTAAGGCGCTGCAAAAAGAGGCCAAAGCAAAGAAAAAGTAAGTATAAATCCAACTAAAAAATACATATGGGAAAGAAGAAATTTTTTCATTTGAACTTGTATCTTTTTATCGCAAATATTCCTACCACCAAAAGAAGTGAAAACAAAGATATTACATTACCGATCGCCCTGACAGGCGTATCTTTAAATTCAACTCCAACATTATATTGGCCCTTTGGCAATTCAAACCTGATCAACCCCTGCTTGGATGGTGATTGCAGATTGATTGATTGATTGTCAGTTCTGACTTCCCATCCCGGGAAATATGTGATTGGTAATTCGATCACGCTATCAGTTATCACGCTGAAACTACCTTGTGCAGATTGGGATCGTTTAGTAAAAGAGTTGACCCGTATTTCCCCTTTTTCAGCCCGGGGAGTATCAAACCTTTCCCCGTCCACTGTTTGCACCCAAATCGGCAGATAGTCTTTAGTTAAATCTACACCCTTATGCATACTCTCGATATGCAAAAATTTATTAAAAAAACTGTCATCAATGTACTCTTTCGGCCTAAAATACTGAAAATTAATTAAAATTATAGATGCAATCAAGATAAAATATATTACCCCAAATTTCTTTTTGAAATAATCTGCCACAACTCCTCCTGTTATCGCTACAATAAAAACTGAAATTGCCAAAAATCTCCATGGAAATTGAATAAAAGCCATTGAGGGAATAGCTTCCCAAATAAATGCAGATTTGTTGTGCTGCAAAAAGATCGATAGGAAAAAGCTTAATCCTAAAAATGCAAGTAGACCCAGTAGTTTCTTCTCTTTTCTAAAAAGAAGTCCATAAACTCCAGCCAATACTAAAATAACCCAATTAACCAAGCCTAATTGAAACGACATACCGTCTTTCGACCCCCACAGCGAAGATCCATATCCCCAAAACAAAGAGAAAAACTGCTGATAAGCCACAAAATGCGCTCTAAAATCAAAATACCCAACGATTAGGTATTTTGTTTGAATAAATTGCCTCTCAAAAAAAGCCGGCAGCAAGAAAAATGCCGCCAAACCCAAACCCAAAACAAAAGCTGCCAAATTAGGCAGAATAAGTTTTAAGTTTATTTTTGTTAATGCAAGATACATCCACCACAAAAGCAGAAATGGTATGAACATTAGTATTGTAACATTATGAGTCAAAAATAGTCCTGCCAGAGAGAAAGCAAATAAGATAATTCTTTTGAAAGTTGCCTTCTCGAATATTTGTAAAGACGCATAGAAGATCAACGGAAAAAACACAAATGCCCAAGCTTCGGATAACGCTCCTCTAACATAAAGGTCGACTGCCCGATATGGCGCCCAGATGTAAAGAGTGCTTGCCAAAATTGCCGCCCTTTTAGAAAAAAGTTTACGACAAAAAATATACATAGTCATGGCAGACAGAATACTTGACAGCATAAACAATATTTTTGCTACCCAGATGAAATTAAACCCTAAAAGCCCAATTGCTGCGCCAAGGTAATAAGGAAGCGGTGCATAGAAATTAAACAGCGGTTCGCCATAGCGCAGATCCGGTGCCCATCTGACTGGGAAGATTCCATCAGATAAAACAGTACTCATTTGACTTAGTCTTGCTATAAAAATATGATCTTGAGTATAAAAAAACTTAGCATTGAAAAAAGGTAGAAGGGAAGGTAGAGTTAATAAAATCAAAACCAAAGGGATAACGAGGGATTTCTTCATAAATCTTTTTATGGCAATACCTGATATAAAACAGTGGCGTCTTGCGGAGCATCTAAACTTTTAAATTTAGGGTATTCTTTGATTAACACTACATTTTCTACACTGCCTTCTAGACTTTTTTTATTACCTAAAAAGTAAGTTAAATTGTCTTTGGCAGCATTCCTAATCTGGGCAGAAATGGTAGCGCTACTACCAACTATTGCTATTTCTGATTTATCCAAATAAATTTGTATCCCGTCAGGCAATGTTCCAAAAAAACCCTCTGTCCCTAAAACAACTTTTCTCTCTTTGCTTTTTTCCAAAAGAAAGTTTGAAATATCTTTGAATCCATAGCCTGCTGTCCAATCCTCGAAATATCCTTTTCTTTCTTCCCTTGGCAGAGTCGCTTTATCGGGCGAAGTTAACAGAAAATAATTAAAATATAAAGGAAGCGGCAAGAGTAC
>Ga0209541_10002977_pt1 | contig 31541 bp, 40 predicted proteins | sample RifCSPlowO2_01_FD_184027 | JGI IMG/M metagenome (GOLD analysis project Ga0209541, IMG submission 184027) | Groundwater microbial communities from Rifle, Colorado - Rifle CSP2_plank lowO2_0.1 (SPAdes) (version 2) | ecosystem: Environmental > Aquatic > Deep subsurface > Groundwater | place... | reverse complement strand
AGCCCGCCGAAGCGGGCGAGGCGAATTTGACAATTCCTATCTGGTGCCGCGGGAGAGAGTCGAACTCTCATGACCTTGCGATCGATGGATTTTGAGTCCATTGCGTCTGCCATTCCGCCACCGCGGCTCATTTCCATTTGATTTTAGTGGATTTTCGATTATTATTCAATCGCGACTTTGTAATCGCATTCTTTGTTAGAACACTTAATCTGCCCTCCTTTTTTAATGACCAGTGGCGATTCGCAGGTAGGACAACTTTGGCCTGTGGGTTTGTCCCATGAAGCGAAATCGCATTTTGGCCAATTGGAACAGCCGTAGAAAATCTTTCTTTTTTTAGTCCTTTTCTCAACCACTTTACCATTTTCATCTGGCTTTGCCAGATCTTGCGAAGCGAGACATTTTGGACACTTAATCTTCAGATCGTTTTGCTGTAAAGATTCTGTGTGTTTGCATTTGGGAAAACGGGAGCAAGCGTAAAACCTGCCAAACCTTCCCAAGCGAATCAGAATCGGCGCGGCGCATTCAGGACAAATTTTACCCTTCGCTTCTTCTGCTACATTTGCTTTTTTCACTTCCTCATACTTGTGTTTGAGATTTGTTTCAAACGGTTCATAGAACGCCTTAATGACAGGCACCCATTCCGTTTGGTTGTCAGCGATTTTATCCAAACTTTCCTCCATTTTCGCGGTGAATTTAATGTCAACGATCTCTGGAAAGTGTTTTACCAGAATATTGTTTACCGCTAACCCGATTTCGGTTGGTTGAAACCTTCTGTCGTCATTTTTCTCAATATAATTTCTTTCCTGAATAGTGGATAAAATCGGCGCGTAGGTTGATGGCCGGCCAATGCCATTCTCCTCCAGCGCCTTAATAAGCGTAGCCTCATTGTACCGAGGAGGAGGTTGGGTGAAGTGTTGGCTCGGAGACAATTTAACCAATTGGAGAATTTCTCCCGTTGTTACCGACGGGAACTCCGTTTCTTGGAATTTCATTGGATAAACCCTTAAAAATCCATCGAATTTTAATATTTGGCCGTTGACTCTAAAAATAAACTTATTGGCTCCAATATCAATGGTAGTCGCGTCAAAAATAGCTTGGGTCATTTGGGAAGCAATGAATCTGCGCCAAATAAATTCATAAAGCTTATCTTCGTTGCTACCCGGAAAAATATCTTTATCTAAAAATTCGGGAGCGGAGTTAGGGTTGGTTGGTCTGATGGCTTCGTGTGCTTCTTGCGCCCTTTTATTGGTTTTATAACGTCTTGGATATCCCGAATGGTACTCTTTTCCGTAACGATTGACGATAAATTCTTGAGCGGAAGCGAGAGAGGATTCGGAGAGATTAAAAGAATCGGTCCTGTGATAAGTGATCCTACCGGTTTCATATAATTTTTGAGCTATACCCATCGTAAGTTTTGCTGGGAATCTGAATCTTTGCCAAGCTGCTTGCTGCAAGGTGGAAGTGGTAAACGGCGGTAGAGGATTTCTTTTCGATTCTTTTTTATCAATGTTAATTATCTTGTATTCCGCATCGTTCAAGCCACCGATAATTTTATCTACCTCTTCCTTGGTTTTTATGTCTAATTTGCCGATTGCTTTACCGTCCTTTTTAACTAAAATAGCGATGAATTCTTGATTTTTGTTTGTTGCTTTTATTTGTTTGAGCAGCGCTTCGATTGTCCAATATCCTTGAGGGATGAAATCTTCAATTTCTTTTTCTCTTTCTGCCACCAACCTTACGGCAACCGATTGCACTCTGCCGGCAGACAATCTCCTTGTTATTTTCTTCCATAAAAAAGGAGAAAGTTTATATCCGACGATTCTGTCCAATATTCTTCTGGCTTGTTGGGCGTCGACTAAGTCCATATTAATCCCTTTAGGGTTTTTAATCGCTTCTTTAATCGCGCTCTTGGTGATTTCGTGAAAAACAATTCTCTGATATGGTTTAGTTTTCACTTTTTTTGAGTCCTTTTTGTTTTGATCGGGTATCAAATTAAGCGCTTGGGCAAGATGCCAAGCGATACTTTCGCCCTCTCGGTCCGGATCTGTCGCCAAGATAACCACTTCGGCCTTGGCGGCGCTTGCCTTTAATTCCTTAATAATTTTTCTGGCTTTTGGGATAATCAAATACTCTGGTTGGAAATCATTTTCAACGTCTATGCCCAATTTACTTTTGGGTAAGTCCCTGACGTGCCCAAAAGAGGCAAGGACTTTGTAATTTTTGCCTAAAAAACCTTGCAAGCTTTTTGATTTGGTAGGGCTTTCAACAAGAACTAATTGCATATTGAATAAATATTGGCTCCTAAGTTTTTTACTTTACCTTTTATTTCCAAAATAGCAAGCGAACTGGCTATCGTCGAAGCTGGCAACTTTGTTGCTTCGATAATTTTATCGATATCCAGCGCTTCTTCTCGCAACGCGTTTAGTATCAATTTTTCTCCTGGGTTGTCACCCGATATCTTTTTTTGTTGAACAAAAGAGATGGGCAAATTTAATTCTTTTATTATGTCATCAACGCTTTCAGTTAACTTAGCACCCTGTTTAATCAGCAGGTGGCATCCTTTTGAATTGGCGGAATAAATTGATCCCGGAACGGCAAATATTTTTTTTCCTTGTTTTTTCGCGAAATTGGCGGTAATCAAAGAGCCGGATTTTTCTTTTGCCTCTATAACCAGAATACCCAAGCTTAATCCAGCGATAATACGGTTGCGTCGAGGAAAGGTAAACTTAGCGCCTTGGGTTCCTGGCGGATATTCCGATACCAGGCAACCGCCAGTCGCCACGATTTTTCTAGCTAATCCGATATTAGTCTTGGGGTAAATCGATCTTTCGTCTACGCCGGTTCCTAAAACGGCAACAGTTTTCTTGTTTTTTTCTACAGCTGCGAGATGGCAAAAAGTATCAATCCCGGGAGCCATGCCGGAAACAATAATCAATCCGGCGTCTGATAGATCTTCAGCTATGGCGGTTGCGATGCGTTTGCCGTAAGTCGAATATCGTCTGGTGCCGACAATGGCAAAGCCAAGAGAATCGGGAGTGGGTAAAACGCCCTTATAATAAAGTATTTCAGGCGGATCTTTGATTTCCTGCAGGATCTTGGGGTACGCCCTGTCTTTGATGGCCACGGTTTTTATGTCGTCCATTATTTTCCAATTTAGCACCTCTTCTATGGATTGCAAAGTTTGATTTTAATATACAGATTCAATATTTCTTAATTTCTCGACAACAGCAATGGGTAGCACTTCGTAACGGCTCCTTCGGGTATATTATGAGGTAAACTTGACAGCCCTTAACCTTTCAACGGCATCAGATAGCATCTGACAATATAGGTTTAAACCGATCTGATTTATATTGCCGGATTGCTCTTTACCCAAAATATTGCCAGCCCCGCGAATTTCCAAATCGCGTAGGGCGATTTGGTATCCCATGCCTAATCCTTCCGTTTCTTTCAGCGCTTGCAATCTTTTCTTGGCTAAATGATTTAATCTTGAAGGGTAAAAGAAATAAGCAAAAGATTGAATATGGGAGCGGCCGATTCTGCCCCTGATTTGATGGGCTTGAGATAATCCCAGCAAAGAAGCATCCGCCACCAAAATCGTATTGACGTTGGGTAGATCTAATCCATTCTCAATAATGGTGGTAGCGATAAGCACATTTGTTTTTCTGTTTTGAAAATCTCCTAATACTTTAATTAAATCTTTTTCTTTCATTCTTCCATGAATAATACTGAATTGAGCTTCGGGAACCAGCTTTTCCAGAAAAGACCTCGCTTCTTTAATGGTTTTTACCCTGTTGTACAAGAAGTACGCCTGTCCATTTCGTTTAAGTTCGTTGATAATCGCTTCTCTTATCGTTTCTTTGTTAAAAAGGGATATTTCGGTTTTAATCGGTAAGCGATGTTCCGGCGGAGTTTGGATTAAGCTGACGTTTCTTAGCGACGACAAGGCAAGATACAGCGTTCTTGGTATGGGGGTGGCGGATAAAGATAGAACGTCAAGCGAAGACCTTATTTTCTTGAATTTTTCTTTTTGCTTTACGCCGAACTTTTGTTCGTCGTCAACCACTAAAAGCCCTAAATTATGGAACGCAACGTCGTCAGATAAAAGGCGATGAGTTCCGATGACAACGTCAACGCGGCCATCTTTCAATTCTTGAATGATGTGATTTTGCTCTTTCTTGGTTTGCAATCTCGATATCAGCGATATTTTAATGGGCAGAACTTTCAATCTATCTTTAAAATTTTGAAAATGCTGATTGGCGAGAATGGTGGTTGGGCACAGCATTGCCGACTGCTTTCCGGAAGCCACCGCTTTTATCATTGCCCGTAATGCTATTTCTGTCTTACCAAAACCTACGTCGCCGCAAATTAAGCGATCCATCGGTTCTGGTTTTGACATATCGTTTTCTATGTCTTTTACGGCTTGGATCTGGTCCGGAGTTTCTTTGTATTGAAAAGTGCCAACGATTTGATTTTGGATTTCCTCGTCTGAAATGTACGGTGAACGTAAAGACATTGTTCTTTGAGCGTAAATATCCAGAAGTTCTCTGGCAAGATTTTCTGCTTTTTCCTTCGCCCTCTTTTTTATTTTTTGCCAAGCAAGAGATCCAAGGCGAGAAATACCGGGCTTAATGAAGCCAACGTACCTGGATAATTTTCTTTCCAGTCCGACGGGGACATACAGCGCGTCGCCGGCTCCGTATTCAAGCTGGTAATAAGATTGATTACCGATGGCTAATTGTTGGCGATAGATGCCAATGCCGTGATCTAAGTGGACCAGAAAATCTCCCCCTTTTAATCCCTTGAGATCGGAAAACAACTTTTGCGATTTCAGTTTTTTCTTTAACAGCAATTTAGTCGTGCTTTCGTCCTCTATTTTAATGTCGAGCTGGCTAATGTTGTCAATTGTGTTTCCTAAAAACTCTAAACGAACGGCGTTGTTAGAGTTTAACGGGAAAACATCGATTATCCCGCCTCTCTGGGAGAATTCTCCCGGCTCTGATACCTGCAACACTTTTTCGTATCCTATTTCGTCCAATTCCCTGAGTAATTGGTAAGGGTTATATTTTTGATCTGTTTCCAGGCATAAAACATTGTTCTTGAAAAACGACTGCGTTTTTCGAGCTTGAATAATTTGCTGAAGGTTTTCTTCAAACCAAAAATTCCCCTTTTCTAAAAAATAGGGAGTGATACCGGCGATTAGGACAGAGTTTCTATTGGTAGTTGGCGAACCCATTGCGTTGCCAAGCCATATTAAATTAACACAGTCGTCTTGTCAAAGGCTTAAATTTTAGTCGGTTCAGACCGTTGTTTGTTATCTAATTGAATTTCTCCATCGCTTTAGAGATTCCCAAGCTTATAATAAGGGTAATAGCGTTAACTGTTGCCGCAACGCTCTCTTGAAGAGTTTTTTGTTCTGATTTACTAAAATTCTTCACAACAAAAATCTCTGTATTTTTCGGCTTACCGGATAGCGGTTGAACCCCGACCCTAATTCTTAGGAAGTTTTTGGTTTTTAGCGCATTGATAATTGATTCGACGCCTTTGTGTCCGGCCGCGCCTCTGGATTTCGATATCTTTATTTTTCCCAGAGGAAGATCTATGTCGTCATGAACGATGTATATTTTTTCAGGATTAATCTCGTGCTTTTTGGTCACATAAGCAACCGTTCTGCCAGAGTCATTCATAAATGTTAGCGGTTTAATCAGCTCGATTTTCTGGCCTGCAATTACGCCCCAAGAATAGAAACAAATTCCCGCTTTATTTTTCTGCCAATCGGAAAAACCACCATTTTCTTGCAGTTTGTCCAAAATCAGAAAGCCAAGATTGTGTCTTGTTTTTTTGAATTTTTCCCCGGGGTTTCCCAGGCCAAAAATAGCGATCATTATTGGTTAATTGTACCATTTAATATCCTTTGTTAGTACGATTTGCCAAATTCAGGCATATTGCTATAATTTAAGATAATTTATCAAAACCCTATCTTCATGAGATCGTTTTTTCTATTTATTTGGGAATCGTTGAAAATAGTATTGGTGGCATTATTAATAGTGGTGCCGATTCGTTATTTTTTGTTTCAGCCATTTTTTGTGATTGGTCAATCGATGGAGCCGAACTTTAATAACGGCGATTATCTGATTGTTGACGAAATTTCCTATCGATTTCTCAAGCCCAAAAGGGGCGAAGTGATAGTGTTCAAGTACCCGGATAATCCAACCCAGCGCTACATTAAAAGAATTATCGGTTTGCCAGGAGAAACCATAGAAGTCGAAAACGGTGAAATTGCGATTTCCAGCGCAGATCAATTTTTGGCCTTGGACGAATCTGGCTATTTGTCTGATTTAGTCGAGACGTCTGGCAATATCAAAATAACCCTTCACGATAACGAATATTTTGTGTTGGGAGATAATAGGATGTTGTCATCCGATTCGAGAAGGTGGGGAACTCTGCCCAAGGAGAATATCATCGGAAGGGTTTTTCTGCGGGCTTGGCCCCCCGGAGTGTTTGCTAAAATCGAAGCCCCTGCTTATTAATATGGCTAAGAAATTACGCTTTCAATCTCCAACCGGAATGCACGATATCCTGCCGGAAGAGCAGTATTATTTTCAACGTATCAATAAGGTCTCTGAACATATTGCCGGCTTTTACGATTTTAAGAAAATAGATACTCCAATTCTGGAGGACGCAGAGCTTTTTTCCCGAGGCGTGGGTCTTTCTACCGATATTGTGCAGAAGCAAATGTATGTTCTTAAGACCAGAGGGGGCGATTTTTTGGCTCTAAGACCCGAATGCACCGCTCCGATTGTCAGGTCTTTTCTCCAGCACGGGATGTTTAATTTGCCCCAGCCAGTCAAGCTTTGGTATTTTGGTCCTTTCTTTCGGGCTGAACATCCTCAAGCCGGTCGTTATCGTCAGTTCTGGCAGGTTGGATTTGAAATATTGGAAGAAAAAAGCTCCGTGGTAGATGCGCAAATGATCCAGATCTTCTACAACATATTGCAGGAACTTCGTTTAAAAAATTTGATCGTCGAAGTTAATAGTATAGGTGATAGCCAATGCCGACCTTATTATAAAAAACTATTGACCAGTTATCTCAAGGTTCGCGAATCGGCTTTGTGCCTTGATTGTAAGAGAAGATTTCGGAAAAACCCTCTAAGAGTGCTTGATTGTAAAGATGAAAAATGTCAGCAGATAAAATCTCAAGCTCCGCAAATTTTAGATCATCTTTGCGACGAGTGCAATCATCACTTTAAAGAAGTGCTGGAATTTTTGGACGAACTTGAGCTGCCGTATAGATTAAACAGTCATTTAGTAAGAGGATTGGATTATTATACTAAAACGGTTTTCGAGATTTTTAGCGATGTCAATCCTGACAAAAAGAATGCGGCAAACGGATCTCAAGTCAACGAGGGGATGACGAGTTTGGCTATGGGCGGAGGGGGAAGATACGACGCTTTGGCTAAGTTGATAGGCGGTAGAGATGTCGCGGCAGTAGGGGGTGCCATGGGAGTGGAAAGAATTATCCAGGCGATGAAGGCAAGACGGATCAAGTTCGCAGAAGAAGCGTCGGCGCAGATTTTTATAGCTCAACTGGGGAATTTAGCCAAGAGGAAGAGCCTGAAGATTCTGGAAGAATTTAGAAAAGAAAAAATTACAGCCGCTGAAACTTTTGGTAAGGACTCCTTAAAATTTCAACTTAATAAAGCTAACAAGCTGGGAGTAAGATATGTTTTAATCTTGGGCCAAAAGGAAGCGCTTGAAAAAACTATCCTTATCAAAGATATGATTTCCGGCAAACAAGACACAGTGAAGTTAGACAAGATAGTCGACGAAATTAAAAAACGACTAAAGCGCCGTTAATAAAATCACTAATTTAACTCACCAGTTTTTGCGGACATATTATTAATCATCCGTAGGAATTCGTGATGAGTATTCGTGCTATGGATTGCATCTTTTGTAAAATTATCAGTAAGCAAATTCCTTCCGCGGCGGTCTATGAAGATGAAAAGATCTTGGGGTTTAACAATGTCGAACCAGATTCTCCGATGCATTTTCTCTTTGTGCCCAAGGAACATCTTGAATGGAAATCGGAATTTAAGGAAGATGATTTATTGCTGCTTGGCGAAATAGCCGCGGCGGCTAAAAAGGTCGCTATCGAAAAGAACATATTTTCGGCTTGTAAACTTATCTTTAATATTGGGAAAACCGGACACATACCGCATATCCATTTGCACCTTTTAGGCGGATGGAAAGATAAAATCCCAATGCGTAATATCTAATGGCTTTAGAAGTAAGAAAAAAAGACAAAGAAACTGTCCAGTCATTGCTCTATCGTTTCAATCGTGGCGTTCAGCAAAGCGGAATCTTGGTTCGCGCCAGAAAAACAAGATTTAGAAATAGAAAAAAGTCCCGTACCGTGGAAAAAAAGGCCGCCTTGAGAAAGGTGGAGATGAAGAAGCAATATCAGAAATTAAAAAAATTAGGCAAAATAACGCCAAAGTCAAGGAAGAGCAGATGACCTTTTTGGAGAAAATTAAAAATGACTTAACGTCTTTAATGAAAAGCAAACAAGAGCTGGATGTTTTGGTTTTGCGTCAGATTTTAGCCGCTGTTTTGAACAAGGAAAAAGAGAAGCGGTATAAATTAAGCAAAGACGGTGTTGACGGAGAGAAATTGAAAAAAGAAAGTCAATTGTCGGAGGAAGAAATTCTAGCCGTTGTTGTCTCCGAAGCCAAAAAAAGAAAGGAGGCCATTGTGGAATTTGAGAAAGGCGCGCGAGACGATTTGGTGAAAAAAGAAAAAGCAGAGTTAGTGATTCTGGAAAAATATCTGCCGTCCCAGTTAAGCAAAGAAGAAATAATATCGATAGCAAAAGAGATAATGCAAAAACTTAATGTTCAGACGGCAAAGGACATTGGTAAAGTTATGTCAGAATTAATGCCGAAACTGCGAGGTCGGGCGGACGGAATGACAGTAAGCAACATTGTAAGAGAACTGCTTCCTTGAGCACATTCTAAACAGGATTAAACAATGATTGAAGTTAAGAATCTGTCGGGCAGTCGAATTGAGCAAAAATCCTTACTGAAGGCAACGCAAAAAGTTCTCACCGGCGAAAAATCGAAACTGGACGTCTCCATTGTTTTGATGCAGCCAAAAGAGATACAATTACTGAACAGACAGTATCGGAATAAAAATTATCCAACAGATGTATTATCTTTCAGGTACGAAGAATCTGGAGAGATTGTGCTTTGTGTTCAGGAAATCAAGAAAGATGCTATGGCAACGGGAACCATATTGAAAAAGCAGGTGGTTTTGGTGTTGATTCACGGCGTTCTCCATCTTTTAGGTTATGATCATGAAAAGTCCCGCAAAGAAGCCGAAAAAATGGAGAAAAAGCAAAATTATTATTTAAAAAAACTGCGGTTCAATTAACCATCTTTATGGCGAAAAATCATGTCTTTGCCGGATTAGATGTCGGCGGCAACGAAGTGAAACTGGTGATCATTCAGCAACTTGATGATAAGGACGATTTTCAGATTTTATCGCAAAACCGAGAAGTGTGTTCTGGCATTAGGAGAGGGGTAGTGATCAACCTCCAAGAAGTGTCCGACGCTATTATCTCTTGTGTCAAACAGGCCCAAGAGCAATCAGACAAGAAAGTCAAGAGCGTTTACGTTAATATTGATGGTAGCCATATATTTTTAGCCGCTTCCCATGGTTTAGTTTCAGTGTCGAGAGCCGACCAAAAAATTTCTCAAGAAGACATCAATAGAGTAATCCACGCCGCTCAAACTTTTTCCTTGCCGTCCAATAAAGAGATTTTAGATGTTTTTCCTAAAGAATTTGTCGTAGATGGAGAAAAAGGGATCAGGGATCCATTGGGCATGAAAGGAGTGAGATTAGAGGCGGACGTGTTAGCGATTGGATGTCTTTCTCCTTATTCTAAAAATTTAACAGAGGCCGTTTTAGAATCGGGACTTCAGATTGACGGAGTTATTGTGAATCCTTTGGCTTCAGCCAGGGCCGTGCTGACCGATCGAGAAAGAGAGCTGGGGGTGGCGGTGTTGGATATTGGGTCTTCGACTACGGGATTGGCGGTATTCGAAGAAGGGAATTTAATTCACGCCGCTATTTTGCCATTAGGATCTTTTAATATCACCAAAGACATAGCCATTCTTTTAAGAATAGACATTGATGAGGCCGAAAGAATCAAGGTAGAATTTGGTTCTTGCGTCTGGCGAGGAAGCAAGAAAAAGGAAAAGATCAAAAGCGATTTTTTATCGGAACGATTGCAGGTTTCCAAAAAAAATCTGATTGATATTATAGAGGCAAGAGTTTCAGAGATTTTTGAACAAGCGAATAAAGAGTTAAAAAAGGTGTCGCGTCAGGGCCTTTTGCCATCGGGCGTTGTGTTGACTGGCGGCGGCGCGAAATTGCCCAAGATCGTTGAGTTAGCCAAAAAAGAAATGAAACTACCGAGTCGCATCGGTTTGCCCCGGGACTTCGTTCCCCCTCAAGAAGATTCTTCGCTGGCGGCGGCCTGCGGATTAGCTCTTTCTGGTTTTGACCTGGAAGATGTTTCGTCTGCCTCTGGCCTTGGGGGTATTGCCGCTAAGATCAAAAAAGTTTTTCATCCCTTTATTCCTTAATAAAAAATACATGAAGGATATAACTAAAATCAAAGTGGTTGGGGTTGGCGGATCTGGGTCCAATACTGTTACACGCATGGCAAAAAGCAAGATTAAGGGCGTGGAGTTGATAGCAATCAATACAGATAATCAAGACCTCAATAAAGCCAACGCTCACTACAAAATCAGAATCGGTAAGAGTTTGACTCGAGGATTAGGGACCGGAATGAATCCGGAGATCGGCCGAAAATCCGCCGAAGAGCAGAAAGAAGAAATAACAAAGATTCTTAAGGGATCGGATATGGTGTTCGTTACCTGCGGTTTAGGGGGAGGAACTGGCAGCGGCGCAGCGCCGGTGGTAGCCGAGATTGCCAAAGGACTTGGCGCTTTAACGATAGGCGTTGTTACTAGGCCGTTTTCCTTCGAAGGGTTATCAAGGCAAAGAATAGCCGAAAACAGCCAGAGATTATTAAAGAAAAAAGTTGACGCCCTTTTGGCTATTCATAACGACAAGCTTTTAGAGACCGCAGAACTCAACGCAACGATTATTAATGCTTTCTCGGCGTGCGATGATATTTTGAGGCAGGCGGTTCAGGGTATTTCCGATCTGATAATGTTGCCTGGAATTATCAACGTTGACTTCGCCAACATTAAAACTATAATGAAAGATTCGGGATCGGCTTTGTTCGGAGTCGGCATTGCCAAGGGAGAAAAAAGGGCTCAAGCGGCGGCTTTGGCGGCGATCAAGTCGCCATTGCTTGATATCTCACCAAAAGGGGCTAAGGGGATATTGTTTAATGTTTCCGGAGGTAAAGACATCTCTCTTGCTGAAATCGACGAAATTTCAAAAATAATTACTGAAGAAATCTCTCCCGAAGCGAGAATAGTATTCGGCGCCGTCTATGACGATAAATTAAAAAAAGGAGAGATTAAAGTAACGCTTATTGCCACAGGATTTTAATCGTTTTATTGATTATGAATAATGAGCTGTATAATTTCATAAAAGAATCTTTGGGAAAAGGGCTGTCTAGAGAAGAAATATATAATGTATTGTTGAAGGCTGGCTGGAAAGATCAGGCGGTCAAAGAAGGGCTTTCTGTCTTTGCCGATGTCGCCTTTGCGATTGCCGTGCCTCGCCCCAAACCTTATTTGCAGGCGAGAGAAGCTTTTCTGCATCTCGTTTCGTTTATCGCTTTGTATATTTCGGCATTTAGCTTTGGGTCTTTATTGTTTGAGTTTATTGACAAAAGTTTTCCCGATTCAATTTCGGGGGATCGGTATCATGACCCTTCTCGTCTTTCTACTTCTCTCGCCGCCATTATTGTCGCCTTTCCGCTTTACCTCTTAATGATAAGGTATCTGAAAAAGAGTGAATCGGTTGATCCCGAACAGCGGGAGTCCAAAGTAAAAAAATGGCTGAACTATATTACCTTAGTGATTGTAGCCGCAGTGATAATCATTGACTTGGTGGCAGTGATCGCCAATCTTTTGGGCGGCGAGCTGACTATTAGATTTATTCTAAAGGCGCTAACCGTCCTTTATATTGCAGGCAGTATTTTTTGGTATTACCTTTGGGACTTGCAGAAATCAGAAAAAAACACATAATTTATGCCTACCAATCTTAAAATATTCATTAAGGTGATTGTGGTAAGCGTTATAGCCGCCGTTGTTTATGGATTATTCCTACTTGGCAGTCCCGCTCAACAGCGATTAATAAAATTGGACCAGCAGAGGGTTTCCGACATCCAGAGCATTTCTTACGCCATCAATGCGTATTGGGGTTACAATAAAAAGCTGCCAGCAACATTGGAGGTATTAGTAAAGAGTCAGGATTATTATATTTCTTCTTTAAAAGATCCTACAACGGGAGAGCATTACGAGTATCGAATTTTAGGGGAGAAACAGTACGAACTTTGCGCTAATTTTAATACCGATTCATCTAATTTTCAAAACGTGTCGCTTCCGAAGCCGGCTTCAGAAGAAAAATGGGAATATCGCAAAGGCGCGACTTGTTTTTCAAGGGAGGCCTATTCTGAGGGGCGATAAGGACATTTTTCTGCTTGACTGATTGGCGCAAGACAATAGAATGACAGCGTCTCAAATCTTTTTTTATTGCTGCTTTTCTTTTATAATCGGAATCTTCTTGGGATCGACGCTTAATCCAGCGCCGTTTTATTTATTAAAGCTCGGTTTTTTTTCAAGTATCTTATTGGCTGTTGTTTCTTGGAAGAAAAGAAAACTCGCCGTACTTTTTTTATTCGCGCCGTTCCTGATTTTAGGGGTGTGGCGCTATCAATTTATTCTATCTGTGTCGTCGAGTAATCCGCTCAATAAGTATAATGACATTGGCCAGTTGGTGGAGATAATAGGGGTTGTCGCCGAAGACCCCGGCATTAGAGAAAAGAGCGTTAAGCTGACCATTAAGCCAGAAACGATAGCGTCGGATAGGTTCGGTTTAGAAAGATTACCGTCTTTTGCCGGCAAGATTTTAGTAACGGTTGATCGCTATTCCGAGTATCGGTATGGCGACAAGATCAAAATGACAGGCAATTTAGAAGAGCCGGCGGTCTTTGACGATTTCAACTATAAAGATTACCTCAAAAAAGACGGTATTTATTCTGTTGTAAACTTTCCGAAAACAGAATTGATGGGTAGCGGTTATGGTAACCCGTTCACCGTATTTTTGTTTTCTTTCAAGAAAAAATTCAAAGATGTTTCTATCGGCTTAATCTCTCCGCCGCAAGAAGGGATTTTAGAGGCCCTGGTTTTCGGAGACGAAGGAGGCATTTCTAAAAGATGGAAAGATAAATTAAATATCACTGGTACCCGTCATATCGCCGCTGTGTCGGGAATGAATATCACTATTATCGCTTTTTTAATTTTATCTTTTGCGCTTTCCATTGGTTTTTGGAGGAAACAAGCTCTGTTTGTATCCATTTTTTTGATTTTTCTTTACGTTTTAATGATAGGAGCTCCCCCGTCCGCCATTAGGGCCGGCATTATGGGGAGTTTATTAATGTTTGCTCAATACTTTGGTCGGATGTCAGGGTCTATCAGGGCGGTGGTTTTTGCCGCGTCGTTAATGATTTATTTTAATCCTTTGCTTCTAACGCTGGATGTGGGTTTTCAACTTTCTTTTTTAGCCATCTTGGGACTGATTTATTTTCAGCCCGCTATTTTCAACTGGCTGACAAAGGTGCCAAATTACCAGTTTTTTCCCATCAGAACCACGCTTTCAGCCACTTTAGCAGCGCAATTAGCCACTTTACCGATTTTGGTCTATAACTTCGGCTACTTCTCGTTAGTATCTCCTATCGCCAACGCATTGATAGTGCCGATTTTAGCGCCTTTGACAATTTTATTGTTCGTTTTCGGGATATCCGGGATATTGTTCTATCCTTTAGGTCAAATTCTTTCGTTCTTGGTTTGGCCCTGCTTAAGCTATATAATTTTTATAGTTGATTGGTTTTCCAGGGTGTCCTTTGCCTCCGTAGCCGTTCAAAATATTCACTGGATTTTTTTGATAATCGCATACGTCATTTTGGGCTTTTTTGCTTTCTGGTTGGATAAACGAGCAAGGTTAAAGTTCTTAAATTATTAAATTAGAATCTGTTATACTGGAATAATGGAACAAAAAAGCTGGATAATTTCAGTTAATATGGGTTATGGCCATCAAAGAACCGCTTTTCCGCTTAGGGAGCTGGCTTTAGGGGGGGATATTATTAACGCTAACAATTATCAAGGAATTCCAAGACAAGATAGAAATATTTGGGAAAGCACAAGAACGCTATACGAGGCTATCGCAGGTTTTTACAGGATACCCTTAATAGGAAAACCTATTTTTGGAATTTTTGATAAATTTCAAAAGATTTTTGATTTTTACCCAAAAAGAGATTTATCAAGGCCTAACTTCCAGTTAAAACAGATAATTTCAATCATTAAATCTGGATGGGGCCGTCACCTAATCCAAAAACTAAAGATCGAAAACGAAGCATTAAAAAGGAATCCGCCGATTATTACAACCTTTTTCACAACGGCTTTTATGGCGGAAATTTTTGATTATCCCGGTGATATTTTTTGCATTGTTTGTGATGCGGATATTTCAAGAACTTGGGCGCCTTTAAATCCAAAAATTAGTAAAATCAAGTATTTCGCCCCGACAGAGAGGGTGATGGAAAGATTAATGCTTTACGGGGTCAATCCCGACAATATTATTTTTTCAGGTTACCCTTTACCTGTAAAAAATATAGGAAATGAACAGATGGAAATTCTGAAAGAAGACTTACGACAGAGGATTTTAAACTTAGACCCGCAGAAAAAGTATTTTGAAAAATACGGAAATCTTATTAAGGCCAATTTGGGAGAACTACCCAATAGTTCCCGCCGTCAGTTGACGATAATGTTTTCTGTTGGCGGAGCGGGTGCCCAAAGGGAGATTGGGATTAGTATTATTCGGAGTTTGAACCAGAAAATAAGGTCTGGCTTGGTAAAGGTAGTTCTGTCCGCGGGCATTAAAGAAAAAGTGAAAATTTATTTTGAAAAAGCGATTAGCGCATTGAATTTTCATCAGGGCGTGGAAATTCTCTTCGAGAACGACATAGAAAATTATTTCCGTAAATTTAATTCAATACTAAGAAAAACCGATATTTTATGGACGAAACCGTCAGAGCTCTCTTTTTATTCGGCTTTGGGAATACCGATTATCGTGAGTCCGCCGATTGGCTCCCAAGAAGAATTTAACAAGAGATGGCTTTTGAAGTCAGGATTTGGTCTTACGCAAGAAAACCCTAAATTTACCAGCCAATGGCTTTTTGATTGGTTAGATAAGGGATATTTAGCAGAGGCCGCAATGGAGGGGTTTGTCGAGGGAGAAAAATTGGGAACATTAAAGATTAAAGAAGTGATTACAAAATGAATTGGCTGATATTTGCTTTCTTGGCTTATTTTTTACTCGCCATTACCTCAATTATTGATCGTTATCTTTTGGTTGGTCCAATAGCGAGTCCAAGAGCATACGCTTTATATCACGGTGTGCTGTGGCTTGGTGTCGGTTTACTTTTGGCGCCTTTTGTTTCGGTTTGGCCTCCAGTTAACATTATTATTTTTGGTCTCGTCGCCGGGTTGGCCAGGATTTTTGCGGTTCTATTGATGGCAAAAAGCATAGCGGTTGACGAGATTTCGAGAGTGCTCCCGGCCATTGGAGGGTTTGTGCCGATTTTTGTCTTTCTGTTATTCCTTGTTTTTATGTCAGAGGAAAGTATTTTAAACACTTCCCAAATTGGCGCTTTCGTTCTGTTGACACTGGGATCCGTCTTGATTTCTTCAAAAAAAACCACTTCTCTCTTGGGCATTTTTCGCAAAACAAGATATACCATTGTCGCCGCTTTTCTTTTCGCCGTGAGTTTTTTCTTGATGAAACTAATTTTTCTCGACGCCGATTTTCTGATTGGTCTTTGTTTAATCCTTTTGGGCGGAGGAGTTGGGGCGATTCTACTTTTCGCGGATCCATCTATCAGACAAGAGGTCGCCGTCAGAAAAAATGCGGCTAAAACTTCATTTTTGTTTTTGCTCGGCGCGGGACTCGGTGGTTTGGGTGTGTTGGCGCAATTTTATGCCGTTTTTCTGGCTGGCCCTGGTCAAGTTCCGCTTATCAACGCCCTAGAAGGTATACGTTATGTTTTTGTATTGAGTCTTGTTTATGTTTTAGCGATACGGAATCCGCGCTTATTGAAAGAGGAAATAGGGAGAACAGTCATTGTCCAAAAGATCTTTGCCATATTACTGATTTGGTTTGGGTTGATTTTATTGCGATAAAAACCCAACGGTAAAGTAGTTTTAGAGCATTATGAGGTTCAAAAAAAATAAAATTGCCTTTTTTATCCTATTGTTGGTTTTATCGTTTTTCCTTTACTTTTTCGTCGGTAGAGCGCCCGAAGCGAAAGAGATAAAATGGGGAGTAACTTTTTCCCAGAAACACGCCCGTGATTTGGGCTTGGATTGGAAAGAGAGCTATCTGGCGATTTTAGACGATTTACAGGTTAAAAATATACGGTTAATTGCTTACTGGGATTTACTTGAGCCAGAAAACGGAACTTACAACTTTGAAGATTTGGATTGGCAGATTCAAGAAGCGGCTAAGAGAGAGGTGACAACGGCTTTAGTGATGGGAATAAAGGTGCCACGTTGGCCCGAGTGCCATATTCCCGAATGGGCAAAGGATCTTAACAAAGAACAGCAGCAGGAGAAAGTTCTTGTCTTAGATAAAGAGCTTGTTTCAAGATATAAGAACTATCCCAATATTGATTACTGGCAAGTAGAAAATGAACCATTCTTCCCTTTCGGTAATTGTCCTTGGTTTGATTTTGGATTTATCAAAGAGGAGATAAACTATGTTAGGTCTTTAGATCCAGATAGTCCTGTTTTAGTTACAGAAAGCGGTGAGTTGTCGCCTTGGGTTTTGGCGGGTTTCTTAGGCGATAAGGTTGGCACAACAATGTACCAAAAAGTTTATGTTTCCCAGCTTAAGAGTTATCTTCATTATAAACTGCCTCCGGTTTTTTACTGGCGGAAAGCCCAGATAATTAAAAAATTGTTTGGAAAAGAAGTCATTGTAATTGAATTACAGGCAGAGCCATGGGGACCAAAATTGCTTTACGACACCTCTTTAGAAGAGCAGGCAAAAACAATGGATTTGCAACAATTCAGAAAAAAGATTGAATTTGCCAAGAAAACCGGGCTTAAAGAATTTTCCTTGTGGGGAGTGGAATGGTGGTATTGGATGAAGGTACAGCATAATCGTCCTGAAATATGGAACGAGGCAAGAAATTCATTAAACTAGGCCTATTGCTATATATGCATTTGGTTGATTTATTTATGCTTAAACAGTTTTTACGAAAAAATAAGTTTTTTAGAAGAATTGTCTACGGGGCTGGAAATAATAGGGCCATAGATATCGTTGATAAGATTCAAGATTTTTTAGATAAAAACGGCTCGATTTTAGATATTGGGTCTGGAACCTGTAATGTTTGTGAAGTTCTATCAAGAAAGGGTTACAAAGTAACCCCCTTGGATATTCAAAATTTGAGCTTTATAGATAATGTAGAACCAGTTATTTATGATGGTAAAACAATTCCTTTTAACGAGGATAAGTTTGATACATCTTTAATATTATGTGTTTTGCATCATACTTTAGATCCAGAAAGGATATTGCGAGAGGCTAAAAGAGTATCGAGAAATATTATCGTTATTGAAGATATATACGATAGCTGGTTTCAAAAATGTATAACCCTATTCTTTGATAGTTTGTTTACCCTAGAGTTTATTGGGCATCCCCATTCGAATAAGAACGATAAGCATTGGAGAGAAACATTTGCAAAACTTGGATTAAAGATTATTGATGTGAAATATGGTCGTTCATTCTTGGTTTTTAAGCACGCAACCTATTACCTTGAAAAATAGAGAAGAATATTAACTTTTCTTTTTCTCCAGAGCTTCTTTTTTTGCGTAAAAGAGTTTAATGTTGTAAAAACAGGATATGGTAGAGATAAAATCTAAGAAACCCCGAACCAAAATAAGCTCGGTACGGGGCAGGAGGGTACTCGTTGCGATGTCGGGCGGGGTAGACTCTAGCGTTGCGGCAACTCTCTTGAAAAAGGAAGGATACGAAGTGGAAGGGGCTTATATGAAAAACTTTTCGCCAGAATCGTGGCAAGGAGTTATTTCAAAAGATTGTCCTTGGGAAGCTGAAATGAAAGACGTTGAACAAGTTTGTAAAATCCTCGGTATAAAATGGAGGAGTTTTAACTTTGAAGAAGAATATCAAGATAAGGTAATTGATTATTTTTTTGATGAATATGCCTTAGGCAGAACCCCCAATCCCGACGTGATGTGCAACAAAGAAATAAAATTTGGTATTTTTTTACAGAAAGCCAAGGAATTGGGATTTGATTATATAGCCACAGGTCATTACGTTAGAAGGCAGGAATTCGTTGATTTAGAACCAATTCGTTATTCGTTGATGACTGCGGTTGATGAAAATAAAGACCAAAGTTATTTTCTTTGGGCGTTGACACAAGAGCAGCTGAAGTATTGCTTATTCCCGATAAGTGATTATACCAAGCCGCAAGTTAGAAAATTGGCTCGGGAATTTGGTTTGCCCAACAGCGAGAAAAAAGATTCGCAAGGTCTTTGCTTTGTCGGCCATATTAAATTGAAGGATTTTTTAAACCAACGCCTGCCTCAAAAACAGGGAGTGGTCGCTTTGTCTGATGGAAAGGTTATTGGAAAGCACGATGGAATCTACCCTTATACTATCGGCCAAAGAAAAGGCATTGGATTGCCCGGCGGTCCTTATTTTGTAATAGATAAAAATCCATTCAGTAAAATCCTTACTATTACAAATGATGAAAAAGATTTATACAAGAAAGATTTGGTGATAGAAAACGTTAATTGGATTAGTGGCAAGCAGCCAGATTCCCCGTCAAAGGTATATGTAAAAATTAGATACCGCGCAAAATCGGTTCCAGTTACCATCTATAAACTATCCACTAATTACTATGAACTTATCTTTAAAGAACCCCAGCGCGCAATTGCCCCGGGCCAATCAGCTGTGTTTTACTTGAAGGATGAGATGCTGGGCGGTGGTATTATTCAATAAAACAGTCAAAGTAACCAAAAACCGAGCAGGATTAAATGCTCGGTTTTTTCTATTCCAATTTTTACTTATTTTGCCAATTCCGCTTCAATAGCTGCTTGGAAAACGCTATATGGTTGAGCGCCAGAAATAGGAGTTTTATTGACTATAAAAAACGGAGTGCCCTGTCCGCCATTCTGCATGGCTTCTGCGGCGGACGCTTGAACCTTTGACTGGTACTTACGATCGTTGAGGCACGACACTAAAGCGTCAGCATCTAACCCCAAACTTTCAGCATATGCCCGATGGGCTTCTGCCGTATTCCAGGCGCCGCGGTCCGAAGATTGTTTCTCAAACAGTAAATTATGATATTCCCAGTATTTTCCTTGTTCTCTGGCGCAATGAGCAGCTTCTGCCGCCCTGTCTCCGCCAACAACAGGGAAGTCCTTATAGATAAGGAGGATTTTACCTGTATCAACGTAATCTTTTTTGATTGAAGGAAGAGTATCAGCCGCGAATTTAGCGCAGTAGGGACAGGCAAAATCGGCATATTCTGCCAACACCACTGGAGCATCGGTATTGCCAATGGCTGGCCAGTCATTAAGGTCAATAGAGATATTAAGCGGTTTCGGCGCAGGATTTTCATCGGTCAGCACTTGATCGCCAACAATGCTGGCCGTGCCGCTTTTTGAGATATCGGAATTCTGCGAGAAGACAACGGCCCCGGCAATTAAAGCCCCGGCCACCACTATTGCCGCCGGAATGACATAAGGATTGGATTGCGTTTTGTTTTCCGTCTCCATAACTTTTAATTATTATTTTGATTATTCATCAGACCTTTTGTCGGTACGCCCATATTATCATTTTCCGCTCTTATCGTCAACTTCTGCCGCTCATAGCCGCGAGTTTCAATTAAAAGTTTTCAAACCGTATCTTGTTTTTACTTACCCCGAGTTGTTCTAATATATCTCTTGTCGTCCGTACCATTTTTGGCGGGCCAACCGCATACCAGATTGGCTGGTTAATGTCGGCAACCGATTGTCTAACGCAGTTCTCGTCAATAAGCCCGAGATGACATTTTATGAAAAAACGCGAATTGTTTTGTTCAATTTCTTTTAGTTCGTCAAGGTATGCCGCGCTTTTCAAATCGTTGTTGGCGTAAAGAAGCGTTATTTCGTGTCCCAGCTTTTCCTCTATTGCAAATCTAATCATGCTTAAGCAGGGAGCTATGCCGACTCCGCCGGCAATAAAAACAATAGATGCTTTGGGGTTTTTCGGCAAGGTAAATAATCCGTAAGGCCCTTGTATTATTACTGATGAGCCAAAAGGCAATTCGGTTAGGGTTTTTTTGAATCCGCTTTGAGAATCTCGGAAAACTATTTCCATTTTAGATTTTTCGTTTGGCGAAGAAGCGATGGAAAACATTCGGTAGTTTCCAGCAGGATCAGGATAAAGCATTTTGGGAATGGAAATTTTTACGTATTGGCCTGCCAGAAAAGTAAAATTCTCGAGGGATGCGTCAAGAACAATCTCAATCGTATTCTTGGCGATTGTCCGCCGTTCAATTATCGGAATCGTTATTTTGCGTATCATCGAGTTTTTGGTATTTACGTTGCCGCGCAACCGTCTTGAAAAATGCGGCAAATTGCAGCGTTATTACGAGAAGAGCCAGAATCAAAAAAGGATAACGAAACCAATTTCGTTCGTCGTAGCGCAAGAAAAGAAAATATAAAGCGTGTCCTGCGCTCAAGTAAAATATAATGTAAGCCGCGTAATGAATCCACTTCCAGGAGGAAGCTCCAAGAAATTTTAGCGCGGCATCCGAAGAAGTGATTAACAGAGCAATAGTGAAGAATAATGCCGTCAACCCGGCCAAAACAGGCAATTTTATGCCAGGTTCGGAGAGGGCGTAACCGCGAACACTAAGAAAATGAGAAATTGCCAAGAAGGCGTACCAAATACCGGTTTCTCTTCGCCAGGAAATTAACCTCGCTGTTTTGTTCCACAATTTTGCCAAGGGGCCTATGATTAGAGTTGCAGACAAGAAAACAAAAGCGCTGTTGCCTAAAGCTTTCCATAACCTAACATCAGAGTCCAAACTTGGTCTTGAAAGCCAAAAAAGATAAACCAAGAGAGCCGCTATAGGTCCTATTGTAAGGTGATGCAGTAACGCCCTTTTCCCGATTAAAGCCATATCTACTCAATCACTTTTAATGTTCCCCATTGTCCGGCCAAGCGATGTCCAGGTTGGTTACAGTAATAAATAAATTCTCCTGACTGATCGGCGACAAACTCAATAGCGACCTGTTGGTTGACCGGCGTTTCTTCGTAGATATTGAATTCGTCAAGTTTGAAATCGTGTTTTCCGCTGGTCGTTGTGATGTTGATTTTCACTCGGTCTCCTTTATTCACCACAATTTCTTTAATGGAGAATTGCGGTTTTGGATTGCCATCAATAAATTCTACGAATGATTCCATGGTAAATTCTTTGACGGTTGGCGTTATTACCCCCTCATCATTTTCAACGACATCCTGCGCTCCCCCTTGCCCAGGTTCCCCATAATAAGTGTTGGTTGGCGATTGCCCCGAATTATTTAGCCATATAGCTATTCCCACGATAACGATAGCCGCGATAGCTAAAATTAAAATTTTATTTTTCATAATTTGATTTTATTGATTAATTCTTTTATGACATACCGACCTTTGGCCCGTTTGTTTTAAGAAAAGCTTATTCTTATTCTCTTATGCGTTATCGGTATTGTCAAATTAAACCAATATTTTTACCAAAATTGACAACGCTGTTTTTCACTGATAAAATCAATCAAAAGGTTGAAATCAATTAAATATGGAGTTAATAATATGTCTAGAAAAATTATTAAAATAGCAAAGGGACCATTCGAGGTAAAGCCGCAAAAAGAGTCGGTTTTTATTTGTATGTGCGGTCTTTCTAAAAATCAGCCTTTCTACGATGGCTCTCATAAAAAAACACTTGACGAACCAGAAGGAGTTATATACGAATACGACGAACAGGGGCGCCGAAAAGAAGTAAACCAGATTTAAGCGGCCATGATTTTCGTTTTTACGGGCAACGGTAAGGGTAAGACGACGTCGGCTATCGGTCAGGCAATAAGAGCGGTCGGACAAGGAAAGAAAGTTTTAATGATTCAATTCATTAAAAGCCCAAAGTGGCCCAGCGGCGAAGAAAAAATCATCAGAGAGTTATCGCCTAGATTCCAGATTATTAAAGGAGGCAAGGGGTTTGTCGGTATAATGGGAGATAGTTTGCCAAGAAAGATTCACGAGGAAGCGGCTAAGGCAACATTGATTCTGGCTAAAAAAGCGATACGTTCAAAAAAGTTTGGCTTAATTATTTTAGATGAAATAATAGTAGCAATAGATCTTAAATTGATTTCGATGGCGGCGGTGATTGCCGTATTGCAAGAAGTGTCAGAAGAAATTGATTTAATCTTAACCGGTCGCGGCGCGCCAAAGGGATTAATAAAGTTCGCTGATCTTGTCACCGATTTTGGAGAAGTTAAGCATTACTATCAAAAAAAGGTTATAGCTAAAAAAAGTAGAGAATACTAAGCATAAAACATAAAGCATGGATCAAGAGGTTAAAAAGTTTAAAGTAAAGATCCTGCGAGATATTTGTATAACGGCGGGATCGTGCGAGATTTTATCTCCCAAAGTATTTAAGGTTGACGAAGAGGGAAAAGTGACAATTTTGGATCAAGGGACACAGCCCGACGACAGCGGATTTATAGAGGTAACAAAAGATGAGCTGAAAAATGTAATGGAGGCCGCGAAGTCCTGTCCGGTCCTTGCTATTTTGGTTGCCGATGAAAATGGCAAGCAAATTTATCCTTAATAATGACGAAAGATAGTTTCACCCCGTTAGAAGTTTTGGGCATAAAATTTTTCAGAAAAAATTCTATGCAAATTATTTAACGGTGGACAGAAACAAAATATAAGCGTTTGTTTGAAATGAATGATACATTTTCTAACAATAAATTTCTAACGGGGTTTACCTGGAAAATAGGCGGAGAAGCTGGATATGGCATAATGTCTTCCGGCTTAATTTTTGCCAAAACCTGCTTGAGGTCGGGTTATTTTGTTGTTGATGCCAATGAATATCCTTCTTTAATCAGGGGCGGTCATAATACATATATTGTTAGAGCTTCAACGGAAAAGATATTTTCCATAGTAAAGTCGGTTGATGTCTTGGTTGCTTTAAATAAAAACGCAGTTGTTTATGATCAAGACGAGTTGTCCAGCGATTCGCACATTATTTTAAACACAGATAAAGTTTCGGAGGATGAAGTTAAATCCCTGACAAAATCCAAGGTTTATCCTATTCCTTTAATATCTTTAACGAAAGAAAGCGGAGGCAAAGACGTTATGGCGAATACCGTTGCCTTGGGAGCAACCGTTGCCTTATTAAATGGTGATTTTGAGGTGCTATCCGCTGTTATAGCGGAGGTTTTTGGCGCCAATAAGAAAGAGGTCGTTGATATTAATGTTGCCGTGGCGAAAGCCGGTTTTGATTACACGAAAGAACATTTTCAAGTAAAGACTAACTATTCTTTGCAAAAACAGGAAGGTAAAGAAGAATTACTATTTCTTTCTGGCAATGATGGAATTTGCCTTGGAGCTGTAAGGGCTGGTTGCAAGTTTTTTGCGGCTTATCCGATGACGCCGATAAATTCCATTATCAATTATTTTGCCAAAAAGGGCCCTGAAATCGGAGTTGTTTACAAGCAACCCGAAGATGAGATTTCAGCCATAAATATGGCGATTGGCGCTTCGTTTGCCGGGGTAAGAGCAATGACCGCGACTTCTGGTGGCGGGTTTTCCTTAATGACAGAAGGTTATGGTATGGCAGGCATTACTGAAACTCCATTAGTTATTATTGAGGGGCAGAGACCGGGACCGGCTACCGGCCTTCCAACCTGGGGAGGACAAGCTGATTTAAAATTTGTTTTACATGCCGCCCAAGATGAATTTCTAAGAATTGTTTTAGCTCCCGGAGACCCGGAAGAAAGCTTTTGGTTAACAGCCGAGGCCTTTAATTTGGCAGAAAAATACCAGACAACAGTGTTGGTTCTTACCGATAAGCACTTGGGAGAAAGTCGTTATTGGTCTCCGATGATAAACGCATCAGATTACAAGATTGAAAGAGGGGCTTTATTGTCGGAAACCGATCAGCAAAAAGAGTATCAAAGATACGAAATAACCAACTCCGGCATTTCGCCAAGAGCAATTCCGGGTAGAAAGGGATTCACGTTTCGGGCAAACAGCGACGAGCATTCGGAATTAGGATTCTCTGAAGAATCGGCGGAAAACCGAGCAGCCCAAATGGAAAAGAGAATGAAAAAACTGGAACTTTGCCAAAAGGAAATTCCGGACCCCAAGGTTTACGGAGACAAAAACGCAAAAATTATTCTTGTTGGCTGGGGGTCTTCAAAGGGGCCTATTTTGGAAGCGCAAAAAATGTTGGCAGAGCGAAAAATTGCCACGAAGTTTTTGCACCTTACTTATATGAATCCTTTGCCAGAGAAATTCCTGGAGAAATTTTTTGGCACAGTTAAAAAAGAAAAAGTATTAATGGTAGAACAGAATTATACGGCGCAATGCGCGGCATTAATACGGGAAAAAATTGGCTACGAAATAAAAGATAAGTTCTTGAAATACGATGGTCGACCATTCTACCCGGAAGAAATAGTTGAAAAAGTGAGAGATTTGTAATTCGTAATTATTCGTTGTTATTAGCGTATGGACGATTTTGGAACAAAAGAGAACATAACTTGGTGCCGCGGTTGCGGAAACTTTGGCATTTTCGTCGCGCTTAAAAACGCTTTTGCAAAATTGGGCTGGGGACCAGACGATGTTTTGCTGGTTTACGGGATCGGTTGCCATGGCCATATGGTGAACTATTTGAATACTTTTGGCTTTGAAGGGTTGCACGGCAGGGGTTTGCCCGTGGCTACTGGCGCGAAACTTGCCAATCATAAATTAAATATCATTGCGATTGTGGGTGACGGAGATCAGTTGGGTGAGGGAGGTAATCATTTTTTGCACGCTTGCCGCCGCAATGTGGATATTACCTGTATTATTCATGATAATCAGGTCTATGGTTTAACCGTTGGCCAGTCATCTCCCACGTCAGCTAAGGGTTTTAAGAGCAGAACGGCTCCAATAGGCACAGTTGAAGAACCGGTTAATCCTATCTCTTTGGCGTTGGCTGCCGGCGCGCCATTTGTCGCTCAAGGGTTTTCCGGCGATATCAAGCAATTAACCGACCTATTTGTTGAAGCCATAAAGCACAAAGGATTTTCCTTAGTGAATGTTTTCCAGCCCTGCGTTACTTTCAATTATTTAAATACTTATCAATGGTTCTACGATCGGGTTTATAAGGTAGAAGATACGGGTCACAATCCGAGCGATAAATTGGCCGCTTTTCAAAAAGCGCTGGAGCTTGAAACCAAATTACCAACAGGAATTATCTATAACGCAGAAAGACCGCTTTTTGAAGATAGCTTGCCGCAAATAGCTAAAGACCCATTGGTTAATCAGCCGATTGATGATATCAACATCGAGAAGTTATTCACGGAGTTTAGATAGAAAACAGAAAATAGAGGATAGAAGATAGGAGTCCGGAAACGGGCTTTTTGGTTTAATTTTTAATCCTTGCGAAGGGGTGAAATAGGGATATTATGAAGATAGGTAGCATTGTTAACTGTTGACAAGCGATTATAAAAGATTATAATGATATTATAATAAGCATTATGACTCAAAAAGTTTTAAAAGTCGGTTCTTCGGCAGCTGTAACAATTCCTAAGAGGTCTTTAGAGGAGCTTGGTCTTAAGATTGGAGATAGGGTTGTAGTTGAAGTTGACCGTAAATCAAAATCAGTATTAATTCGATCTCAATGGCAACCCTCCAAAGCCGATCAGAAAATCGCCAAATTAACTTTGAGTTTTGTTAATCGCTACCGTAGGGATTTAGAAGCGCTTGCGCGAAAATAAAAAGTGAAATACCTTAATAAAGAGCAGATTCTTTTAATTCACTCGATAGCTATAGACGAAACCAGCGGTATGCATGGCGTTAGAGATTACCATACTATTCTAAGCTTAGAAGAATTACCGAGGCAAAAATTCGGAGGAAAAGAATTGTATCCAACAATATTTCTTAAGGGCGCGGTCTACGTAAAGAATATCTTAATGAGCCATCCATTTATTGATGGTAATAAGAGGACCGGTATGACTGCTGCTTTTGTTTTTCTTGAAAATAATGGCTATAAAGCTACGGCCAAAGAAGGAGAGATAGAAAGATTTGCCTTAAGAATAATTCATGATCGACTTGAACTTCAAAAAATCGCAGAATGGCTTAAAAGAAATTCTAAGAAAATAAAATAGCAAATCTCTTAATAAAAGCGGTTTGGAACAATAGAGTAATGACAGTGAGTAGAAAGCAACCCGAAATTAAAAGACCAAACCGTTGCCGCCGTGGTAAAATTTATAGAAACATACAGGGAGAATTTATAAAATCACGGGATAATGATTAAAATTGTTGAAAGAAATGAGATTAGAAAAAGAATATAAGCAATTAATTGTTCTTATAGATAGTTCTGGCGGCAGAAAGAAAGATTCTAAAAATGGAGGTGGTTCTGCCTTTTGGGCGGCTTATTTGTATGATCCTTTTAATAAAGAAAAAATATCTAAACTATCTTTAGAATTGCCATCAGAAAAGAGATTTGAAATAGATATCTTATTACAGAAATCTCCCATTTTACCGATTAGATGTGGTGCTGTTTTTTCTGATAAACGAGGACCGAATAATATTTTCTATGAGGGATTGATTGATGTACTGCAGAGCTGCCTATATCTCGTTAAAAAATATAGTTGGAATTTAAATCTAATTATTATGGGAGATTGTAAGCGAGTTTTTGACGAGATTAAGGTTAATCAACCAGCGCCGGGGAGTCAGAGTTTCTATGATACGTTTAAAGGCATTGAGAGAGAATATACAAATCTTAACTCAAGGGTTGAATATCGATGGTGCCAAAGAGAAGAATGGAAAGAATACCAGCGCATAGATAGAATAGCAAAAGATTTTAAAAATAAAATTATGAATACCTGGAAAGAAGAAGAAAAATAAATCATGAGAATAAAGGATTTGCACTATACAAAAAATCCCTCAGGAATTATTGAGCTCGGTGGGGTACTTGAAATAGACATAAATCAAATGTTCTTGTTGTCGTTAGGGCGACTCGACAAACAAACCTTAAGACTAAATCTAAAAGCTGATCATAGGGAAGTAACTGCTTATGTTAGATCAAAGAATTTAGAAGAAGAACATTTTTTAGATTTTTTACAACAAGAATTGAACAAAAATTTTATCGGTAAGTCATACAACGAAATAGTGAATATAGACTTTGAAAGTTAAAGAGAGATTAAAAAATAACCTACCAACAAAAAATTAGAAAAGATTTATGGTAATTACAGACAAAATTTTACTCTGGCAAACGATAGTGGTATTCTTGACCTTTCTGACCGCAAGCGCCGCGACTTATTTGGCATGGATGATTGGTAGGAGACAAAATGAGATTAACAAACAAGCATTAGATATCCAGAATTTCGTAGAAACTTTTGTAATGCCCCAACGGGTTATCGGCCAAGATGAACAGGGTAATCAAAAATTTTTATATTGGAATCTACTAGTTAAAAATGCTAGCTCATATCCTATATATCTTAATAGATTTGTTTTGAACGGAGTCGCGCATCTAATTGGCAATAGTGTGGTTCCTATCGGCGGCGATAATTGGTATGCAATCCCCGTTTCAAAAGACGTACAAGAAAAAGGAGAACTCTCCCTAGAAATAGAATTCGAGGATTATTTAGGAACTCAATATCTTTCTCGTCATTACGGAAAGCTTGAGAATGCGAATTGGCAAATTCGTTCAGAAAAACGCAATAAAGTATGACTAACTTGTTAACAAAAATCATGAGAATAGTATAAAAGGTCGATAAGATTAAAATAATTAAAAAATAAAGTTGTATGAAAAAAGAAACTTTGAAAATTATTATTTCCTTGTTTGTTTTTGTGGGAGTTGTTTTGGCGGGGAATCAGGTTTTAGCGGATGCTGATAATAATCCAATTTTTCCAACATTTGAACAAGTTAGGCAAATGATCGCTGATGCCTTAGGGCAATCGCAAGTTTTACCACCATTTACTTCAGAAATAGATGATAATCTGGCATATACTATTAAGCGTACTCCAGATGAATATATGATTTTTGTAGGTTTACATCCCATGCTAATGAACCAAGAGTTTACAGGACAACCCGGTCATTTTAATGATGATTCAGGTAGTTCATGGGGTGTTGCTCATTTACCGTCGGGTGATAAAATTGGCATAGGATACGTAGGTATGGTTAGTTGGTTTATTCCTGTTACAAATATGCCTCCAGAAGGAACTCCTATTGATGTTGATATTTACACATTTTACGCTGGGAAAACAATCCATCTTAATGCCACAATAACTAATTGGCAGTAATTTCTAGTACGAATCAATGATTTGAGGGCAAAAGATCGCCGCGATGGCGATTTTTTGATAGAGTAAATTTATGGCTGATACAAAAGAAATTCTTGTTAAACTGCTTACAATTATTTTGGCGCTTATAATCGTTGCTGGTTTAGGTTATGGCGGTTATCGTGGTTATCAATATTATCTTTTTACAGAAAATCTAAAAGAGGTAAAAAATAATCTTTTTCTGACCAAAATAGATCTTGAAAAGAAAATTGGACAGTTTGAGCTTAATATCTTGCAACTATCAGCCGAAAATACAAACCTTACCAACTCATTAATTGAAGAACGTAATAGAAATAATGAGTTTGAGGCGCAGATACAATCAATACAGGGCACGGTTGATATTGTTCAAAAGCTTCAAAACACAGACAAAGAATTGCTGCAAAAATACTCAAAAGTGTATTTCCTTAACGAAAATTATACGCCAGAAAGCTTAGTGGCGATTGACTCCAAATACCTGCAAGATAAAAATGAGTCCGAGCAAATACACGTCAGCGTCCAGCGATTTCTTTATAGCTTACTCGATAGGGCTACTGCTAATGGTACGCCTTTGGAAATAATTTCGGCATATAGGTCGTTTAAGGAGCAAGCGTCGTTAAAAACAGGATACAAAGTAACGTATGGCTCTGGCGCCAATAAATTTTCGGCAGATCAAGGATATTCAGAGCATCAATTAGGAACTACCGTAGATTTCACCACTCCGGATCTTGGGGCTGGATTTTCAAAATTTGAAACAACAACGGCATATACTTGGCTTACAGAAAATGCTTATAAATATGGTTTCGCGCTTTCTTATCCAAAGAACAACGCCTATTATCAGTTTGAGCCGTGGCATTGGCGATTTATAGGTGTTGAATTGGTTCAAAAACTACACGATAATCATTTATATTTTTACGACCTGGACCAGCGTCTAATTGATACTTATCTTATTTCTATATTCGACTAAGAGAATTTAAGCTATTGTTTATCTTTGATGAGTAAAATTATAAAAATCGCTACAATGGCGGTTTTTGTTTGGGTAAAATTGGGGCGTGTAGATTATCGATCGCTAATTTTGGTTGGTAGTTTTATAGTAGGAGTATATAATAAGTAAATATCCTATGAATTTATCAATCGATTGGAATACGACAGAATTATTGGCTATTGCTGGTTTTGCTTTGGGATTAATTTGTAGTTTGTTTCTTTTTTATGTTTGGATAAAATATCACAGGAATCGAAGCCACATTCTTTTATGGTCTGGCGGTTTAACACTTTTTTATATTTTTTTGATTCCTTTCATCTGGGCTAATCTTGGGATCAATGTCGTCCTTGATAAATGGACGAATTTTTTTATATTTACGATTCCTTTAATATTTCTAGGCTGGGTGCTGGTTTATTTGGGGATTATTAGGGTAAAGTTACCATTGGCACGAAAAATACCGACTATTTATTATTCATTGTTATTTTTCTGGGTACTTTCGTCTTTTTTCTTTTACGCTATCAGATTTTATTCATCGGGGTACCAACAATTATTATCAATTATTGGTATCGCAGTTTTCTTTATTGCAATACATATTTTAATCCTCTTGGCTTTATTGGATTGGATTAAAAAAACTAGCCGACGAGGTAGTGTAAGGGTAAAAACAGGCATTATTTTTATAATAGTCGCGATTATTATTTCTGTTGCGAGGTATTTAATTATTTTGAACGATCTTATTAGTCTACCTCATGTCTTTTGGTTTCTTTCTGTGGCCGGATTTGATATTGTATTTATCTTGAGGAGTGTGGTCGTTATCCTTTTAGCTATCGGTTTTGTTCTGGCGCATAAACACCGACCATCTGAAGAAGGAGCGTAATGATGGATGGGGGTTATCAGGTGGAGAATAGAGAGAAGTCGCTAAAACAGCGATTTTTTGTTAAGCTTAGTGTATGAGCGCAATAACTATTTTATTTTTTAGCGCGGTTGGCGTACTGGACACGCTTTACCTGATTTACCATAAAATCCGAGGAACCGAGGTTGCCTGTCCGTTCTTCCCCAAAGAGTGGTGCCGAAAAGTACAGAAGAGTCCATACAGTAAAATCTTCGGGATACCGAACGCGTTTCTCGGTTTTGCGATATTCTTGGCTATCTTTGTTTTAACTTGGCTCTACACCAACTTTATTGTTCCCGCTTGGCCGATTCAGACGCTCATACTAATCGGTTTTCTGTTTTCAATATACTTTACATATACACAGGGATTTATATTGAAAGCATTTTGTACGTGGTGTTTAGTTTCGGCAATCAGTTTTACGGTTATGTTTTTGTCGGTATGGTTTTTCTGACAGCCCGTTAGTTTTTTTATGAAACTAAAAACTAAAAGATGGTGAAAATTATCCAAGAGGAAAACAGGAAATTGTACCAATGCGACGAGTGCGGTTTGCGTTATACCGTAAAAGAGTGGGCGGAGAAATGCGAAGATTGGTGCCGTGAACACAAAAGTTGCAATCTTGAGATTGCGGCGCACGCAGAGGAGAATGGAAGATAGTTTGTCGTTTTTTGAATAGAGTGAACATTTGACGGCAAATAGATAACCTTTATAATGAACATATGACCACAAAAACATACGAAAAAATGAAAAAAGAGATCAAGCAAGAACTTTTACAAGAGTTTGTTTTTCCTATTTTGAAAGACGCTAAAGATCCAGAAGGAGAATATAGGCCAGAATTTGTAAGGAGGA
>Ga0209541_10002975_pt1 | contig 31544 bp, 42 predicted proteins | sample RifCSPlowO2_01_FD_184027 | JGI IMG/M metagenome (GOLD analysis project Ga0209541, IMG submission 184027) | Groundwater microbial communities from Rifle, Colorado - Rifle CSP2_plank lowO2_0.1 (SPAdes) (version 2) | ecosystem: Environmental > Aquatic > Deep subsurface > Groundwater | place... | reverse complement strand
CCCTCTCCCACAAGGGGAGAGGGAACTAATCGAGATTGGCTTGATGCCTTATCCGGAATTGGCGTTAAACAGTTTCTAATGACGGATCTGGGTTAAAATTACCGAAGTGCAAAATATGCCGGACACAAAATTTTGCATAATAATCAGTAATGGTGCCCTCGGCATGACTCGAACATGCGCACATGGTTTAGGAAACCACTGCTCTATCCCCTGAGCTACGAGGGCAAAACACATTACTTTAACCACAATAACGCTTAAGAAAATTTGTAATCACTTTACTCTTTCTAGGTCATTTACCACTCACAAAATATTACCACTCACAAAATATTTTGTGAGGGGGGTAATGTTCTTCAAAGAGTAAAGCTATGAGCATTTTTCTTAAGCGTTATTGGGGTTACTTTACGCACCACGACAGAAGATAAGTTGCGGTCGCGAGGTGTTTTTTATTACATCTCAACATGATTTCATCAGGCAATTCCCTGATTTCGGTTGATTTAGTGCCTTCCATCAAAACTTTGTTTGGAATAACAAAATCATTAACCAGCATAAAATTTTTGTTGATTAAATTTTTTGGCAAATTGCGACAATCCATGAAATTGCCGCTTCCCGGTAGTAAATATTCGAGTTCAAAATTGAGTCCGCAAGAAACCATCGCAATTCCCTGTTTTTGTAACTTCACAATTTCTTCTGTAATTTGCAGCTGTTCCTGCAGTTTGCTGCTTTTGTCGAAGGCATGAGAAGCCATGTAAATCAAGCTTGGGAAACGAAATAATACGATCAAAGAAATCAAAATTTTTAGTGTTTTGGAAATGGAATCAGTGCAGCAAATCAAAAAGGAAATGCCAAAAATACAGTAAAATAAAGCAGCGATCAAATAGCGGTAATTGATGAAGACCGAAAAGAATATCCACCACAAAGCGTGGAAAACAAAAGACGCAATTAGCGCAATACCAAGCCAATAATATGTTTTTGCGTTTGCATTTTTCTTTGCGTGGTTTCGTGCCTGAAAAATCAGTAAGGCAGCGCTGATAACCAGCAAAATTATTGAATAGGCAAATACAGTGAAAGCCTGATAAATTTTTTCTACCGGTCTTGGATCTTTAGAAGCGCCAGCTACTTGATGAAACCACAGATTTTGCAGCTGCGCTTCAAAGTAGTAATCCAATCCAAGAAAAATTATTTTGACCAGCTCGAATGTTAAAAACGGCACAACAAAACCAATGCCCGAAAGCATAATCAGCAGGATTTTTTCGCGCAGATTTTTTTGGCCAAAAATTATTTTTATTGAATTTGTTAACAAAATGATGGTGCAAGCAATTGCCGAAAGATTTTTGCACATGATGGCCAAACCAAGAACCAGCCCACCGCCAATCATTTTTTTCCGGCTTTCCTGTGAGAACAGAATCATTGCGCCGAGAATCGTCAGAAAAATTGACGGCATTTCGCCAAGCATCAAATACCAAAGGGAGAGATAGCTGTTATTATAAATCCCATAATTTGCTGAATTGATTGAAAATAGCAGGCAAAGCAGCAGAGCTAAAAATAAAGCCGGAAATTTTTTATCGCTGCGCCAAGCGACAAAAATCATCGTCAGCAAAATCCAGATCAACATTGTGATTGTAAGTCCCAAAACCCAATGTTGATTGCCAAAGATTTTTATCATTAAAGCGGCGGGAAGAATTATCACCGGGCCCGCGGTGATATATGAGCTGAATGCGGAATTCCAGCGCGTATCGCTTGAAGAATATCCATTACCGCTGGCCAGATTTTTTGCTACCGTGCCAAAAAAAGCATCATCAGTCCACAGCGGGGAATTAAACGAATGCCATATTTGCGTTGCAATCAGGAAGAGCGCCAGCGATAGCAAGAGCAATTTAAAAAGAGGAAGTTTATGGTTTTCGTTATGCATTTTATCCAATCAAATAAACGATAAATGAAATTTTATTCCGACAATAAATTTCTCCTGATTTGTTGCAGCGTGATTTTTGCGATTAGCATTTTTCTGCGCTCAACCATGGATATCGGCGTTGATACCGGAGCTTACATAGATTCGGCAAGAAAAATCACCGAAGGAAAAGGATATTATTACGGATTTTTTGACGGCAATTTTCCGTTCTCGTTCTATTTCTATGCGCTGCAATACAAGCTATCGGAGCTAACAGGCATAAGCCCGCTGATTCTTTCTGAAATCGTCATTAATTCGCTTGCCCTGTTATCAATTTTTTTCTCATCAAAAATTTTGCAACGTGGTGCGATTTATCAAAATAGAGCCCATTACAACCTAATCATCATCAGCTGTTTTTTGGGATTTTTTCTGCGCTACAACATCATAGCAAGGGCGAGTTTGGCACCAAAACCAGCCTGCTGCTTATCCTGCTTTTTCCCTATATTTCTTATTGCCTTTCTGGTTCTGTCGCAAATCCCCATTTCTTACCATTTTTAAACTCGATGAGTCCTCATAAATCAATGGTTCAGACTTTTTGGAAAGTTGATTTGCGACGGGGCCTTTCCGGAATAAAAAATTTTGACAACAAGAATTTGATAGCTCGTGGATGCCTGATGGGACTGATTCCATGCCTTAAGCCACATTATCTGGTTTTTGTCATATTCGGTGAATTCTATCTGATTTACAAAAACAGAAAAATTGTTGATTTGAGCAGATTGATCATGCTTTTGATCGGCGCTCTTTATTTGTTTTTAATCATCAAATTTGCGCCGGAATTTTTTGAATTCATGGTGCCGATGGCCGCCAAGGCTTATCTGGCATATAACAACGAAGAGCTTTTTGCGTGGAATATCATCTACAATATCGGCGCCATGATGCCGTTTTTTTTCATATTCCTGATTTTTTTGCGCCTGAAATTTAGCGAATCTGATTTGGTTTTAACCCTTTTTTTGATTGCTTCTGCCTTTGTCATTCTACTCGAAAATATCGGGTCTCTCGATCAATATGCGATTTTCCTCTCAATTGCCACTATCTGCTACGCCAAATTTGCTTATGATCTGTTTTCTTCAAAGGAAATTTCATTCTCCAGAGATCAGATTGTCATAGCTTTAGCAATGATTTTGTCGGTTTTTGATTTTGGAATTCTGTATGGAGGAATCGGATTTATACGCTGTATTAATTTCTGGTGGGTGTTCACATTGGCTTATGTGGTGGTTCTGATTTTTAAAAAAAATGGTGTCAGAGCGCATCTCGGGCTGTTTCTGGTTCTTTGCGTGGCCATAATGCTTTGCGTGGCTTTGGCAATAAAGCAATTTCCGGATTTACGTTTTATCATTCACCTATCAGCCATTTTTGCGATTTTGTTTTTGTTTGAAAAAAGAATTTATTCGCAAATCGCAAATCATTTTTCACCTCTGTTGCTATTTGCGATAACCACATTGATTTGTGGCCAGTTTTACTCTTATGCCAAGATGCCGATCCTGGTTGCCATTCACAAAAATCCCTACACCTTTCCCAATCGATTGTCTGATGTTGTCGCCTATTATAGCAAGCTCTACGCGCCGCGGCAGCAGGATGGAATTGTTATGATTTCCGACTGTCTTTGTCACATATTTCCAACTCTGCATTATCTAAACAAAGGCAATAGCCAAAAGCAATATGCCGCCATGCTGCAGACTGGGAATTATCAGAAAAACGGCCTGATGTTTCCAATCAAAAATCCAGACGAGGTTTTTACCTATTTTTACCTGATGGATGACGTTAAAAATGCTATCAAAAATCCGGCAACAAAGGTGGTTTTTGTCAATAATTCCAAGTCGGCCACCGTTGATTACAAGCGTTGCAGAATCAATATTCTGGAATTTTATTTTCTTGATTACGGTTTCAAAAAAAGTTTTTTGAAAAATTTTCATTTTGAAAATCGTATGGTTAATTCCGTGTTTTCGAAAAAAGCGCCATCGGACAAAATTTTTAAGGACGATTCGTTTGATAGGATTTCCAAATCCGAATCAGTAATGTTCCACGATTTTGAGATTTATGTCAGGAATGAAGATCGGTAAAATTTCTTTGCGGAACAATGTATTGTTAGCTCCGATGTCTGGCGTTACTGATTTGCCATTCCGCCGTCTGGTAAAAAAATTCGGCGCTTCTTTGGTGATTTCGGAAATGATCGCATCAAGAGCCATGATTCTACAAACACGTGAATCGCTGAAAAAATGTCAGAAAGACGATGCGCATTATCCAATGTCGGTGCAGCTTGCCGGCTGTGAGCCTGAAGTGATGGCAGAAGCGGCAAAATTAAATGAAGATTTGGGCGCTGATATCATCGACATCAATTTCGGCTGTCCGGTGAAAAAAGTAGTGAATGGTTTTGCCGGAAGCGCTTTGATGAAAGATGAAGATCTGGCAACGCGCATCATGGAAGCCGTGGTTAAAGCAGTGAAAATTCCGGTGACGATGAAGATGCGTCTTGGTTGGAATTATGAAAATCTCAACTCACCATCGCTTGCCAAAAAAGCTGAAAATGTCGGAATCAAAATGCTTACTGTTCATGGTCGCACGCGCTGTCAGATGTACAATGGATCGGCAAATTGGGAATTGATTTCTCACGTCAAGGAAACAGTAAAAATTCCGCTGATTGCCAATGGCGATATTAAAAATTCCGCCGACGCCAAAAAAGCATTAGAGCTTTCCAAAGCAGATGGCATCATGATCGGCAGAGCCTGTTATGGTAAACCATGGTTGATTTCGCAAGTAAATTCCGAGCTAAAAAATGAAGAAAAAATTGCCACTCCAACAATCGCAGAACAGAAAAAAATCGTGCTCAATCATATCAATGAAATGATCGATCATTACGGCGAGCAAACCGCAATCCCATTGGCGCGCAAGCATATTGGCTGGTATAGTTCCGGCCTCAAGGGATCGGCTGAATTTCGTGCCAGGATAAACACCATCCAGGGTCATGCCAATGTTTATTCTGAAATCGAAAGGTTTTATGACTTACAAATTTAACCCAAGTCGCACTTTGATAATTTATGTTTTGGCATATGAAAACCTCCATTTCCCACCTCCCCAAAAACAAACAATCCGAACTGAAGAAAATTGTCTCAACCATTTGCGATCTTGCCAAAGTTGAGATGATTATTTTATTTGGCTCTTATGCCCGTGGTGCCTACCGCGAAGCCCAAGATGTAATCCCAAACAAACCAGGTTTTAGAAGAATTTCTGATTATGACATTCTGGTTATCACCGAAAAAAAGAATCAATCTTTGTGGCATAAAATTTCCTCCAAATGTCAAAAACTAAAATTAAGCGCGCCGGTTAAAAAAGTTGAAGCTCATGATATTGAGATGCTGAATATCAAGCTTGCAGAGGGGCAATATTTTTTCTCCGACATCAAAAAGGAAGGGATCATGCTTTATGATTCAAAGAGATTCACGCTAGCGAAAAAGAGGAAATTGAAACCGCAGGAGAAGCGAAGGATCGCGAAGGATTATTTTGCACGTTGGTTCAAAACAGCGGAAATGTTTTTTGAAGATTTTAACGATTGTTTAAGAAAAGCGAAAAATGATGAAGAGTATTTAAGAAAAGCTTCATTTGAATTACACCAAGCAGCCGAACACGCTTACAAAACACTTTATCTTGTCTTCCAAGATTATTGTCCTCATGACCATTTTCTCAAATATCTTGCTCCCGATGTTAATCATCTCCATCCGGATTTAAAAAAACTTTTTCCACAAAAAACCAGAGAGCAGAAAGCTCGTTTTGAACTTCTCGATGAAGCCTATATTGGTGGCAGATATGATGCTGATTTTTATATGGCAAAAGAGGATTTAGAAATTCTTACAAAAGATGTAAAAAAACTTTTGGCAATCACGGAAAAAATCTGTCAGCAAAAGTTAGATAATCTAACATTGACTGTTAAAACTGCATGAGTCCGAAACTGAAAATTTATCTGGCGCAGATTAATCCAACTGTTGGTGATTTGGAGATTAATGCGCAAAAAATTCTGCATCAATTTAAGTTGGCAAGTGAGGCTGGATGCGACTTGGTGGTTTTTTCTGAAATGGCGGTTTGTGGTTATCCTTGCGAAGATTTATGGCTGAAAAAATATTTTATTCGCGAATGTCGGGAAAAAATTTTTGAAATTGTTTCGGCAACAAAAAATTCGCAATGTGCTATTTTACTGGGCGCGCCAACTATCGACTTCGAGCGTAAAAAGGAGATTATCCGCAATTCAGCCTTGCTGATCGAGCGTGGCGAAATCAAAAAAATCATTAACAAGAAAACTTTGCCGAATTTCGGTGTGTTTGATGAACACAGATATTTCAAGCCCGCACAGTTTTTATCTTTGGTTGAATTTCGTGAATTAACTTTGGCGATTCTGATTTGTGAAGATCTCTGGCCGCTGAAAAATCTTTATCTTTTGCAAGAGCAGATTCTTGATGTGGTAATTGTCATCAACGCCTCTCCTTACTCGTCAAAAAAACATGAATATCGCCAACGTGTCACCCAAAATTTTGTCACAAATCTGAACAAACCCCTGATTTATGTGAATCAGGTGGGAGGCCAGGATTCCCTAGTCTTCGACGGCTCATCTTTTGTGATAAACAAAGCAGGAGAAATTGTGTTGCGCCTGAAAGAATTTGAAGAAGATTCAATCCAAATCGAGCTCGAAAAATCAGGAAAAATTTCATTTCCCAATCAAAGCACGAAGCATGCTGAAACAAATTCAGCACAGGCTACACGAAGCACGAAGCACGAAGCACGAAGCACGAATTATGCCGCCTGCACTCTTGCCTTACACGACTATGTTCACAAAAACGGTTTTAAAAAAGTTCTACTAGGCATGTCCGGCGGCATCGATTCAGCTTTGGTTGCTGCAATTGCCGTTGATGCTTTAGGAAAAGAAAATGTTTTTCTTTATGCCTTGCCAAGCCGCTATTCTTCTGAAGAGTCAATGATTGATGCAAAAAATTGCGCCGAGAATTTGGGCGTGAATCTGGAAGTGATTTCGATTGAGCCGGTTTTCGAATCTATGCTTTTTACGGTAAAAAATGTTTCAGAAGTTGCGAAAGAAAACATGCAGTCGCGTATTCGCGGAAATATTCTGATGGCAATTGCAAATTCAACCGGCGCACTTCTGCTTTCAACCGGCAATAAATCTGAACTGGCTTGCGGCTATGCTACAATTTATGGCGATATGTGCGGCGCATTCAATCCGATCAAGGATTTGTATAAAACGGAAATTTATGAATTGGCAAAACTCCGCGCCGGTGTAATTCCGCCAAATATTTTTATCAAAGCTCCAAGCGCAGAATTGCGGCCAGATCAGAAAGATAGCGATTCGCTTCCCGACTATGAAATTCTTGATCAAATTTTATTTTCACTAATCGAAGAGCAAAAATCGGTGGAAGAAATTTCACGATTTTTTGATAAGGATTTGGTAAAAAAAGTGGCGAAACTTTTTTATTCGAGTGAGTATAAACGCAGACAAGCTGTAATAGGCCCAAAAATTTCCGACATGTCGTTTGACAAGGATCGGCGCTATCCCATCACTAATAGATTTTACAAATGAACGAGGAAATTTTGATTTGTGGCGATTGCAAAGGCATCAATAAATTCCTGCAAGGCAAACGCGGTAGCGGGTTTGTTGAATTTTTGTTATGGTCAACTCTTTTCTTCCCGGGATTTTTTTATTCAATGTGGCGACGCAGCAAGCCAAAAAAAATCTGCCAATATTGCGGCAGTGATTTTTTGCTACCAAACAAACTCGTTTAACCCCAAATTCTGTGTCTGGAATATTCGCGCTTCGTTGGCTAAAATTCCGAAGCACGAAGCACGAAAAGGACACAAAATTTTAAAGAATAATTCATTTAACGATGCCGATTGCCAAAGAAAAATTGGAAAAAATTCTGACTGAAAAGTTTCCGCAAGCGCGAATCAAAGTGATTGATTTGGCTGGTGATAATGATCACTACTCTGTTGCAATCAGCGATAAAATTTTTTCTGGCAAAACTCGCATCGAGCAACATAAAATGGTGAATGAGGCGCTGAAGGAAATTCTCGGTGATACACTTCATGCCATGCAACTAAAGACTTCGTCTAATGACTAATTTTGAACAAATTCAAAAAACCATTTCTGAAAATGACATTGTGCTTTACATGAAGGGCACAAAAGATTTTCCACAATGCGGATTTTCCGCAATGGTGGTGAAGATTTTAAAAAATATCGGCGTTGATTTTGTTGATATCAATGTGCTTGCAACTCCTGAAATCCGTCAGGGTATCAAGGATTTTTCCGACTGGCCAACCATCCCGCAGCTCTACATCAAAGGTGAATTTGTTGGTGGTTGTGATATTGTAAAAGAGATGTCTCAGTCAGGAGAATTGCAGCAGTTTCTGGAAGAGAAAAAATGCCTGCCATCGAAATAAAAAATCTCTGCAAGACTTATCAAAAATCTAAAAGATCTTCTGAAAAAATTGCGCTGCAATCTGTTAGTCTTGAGATCAAAAAAAGTTCGTTTTTTGGGCTTCTCGGGCCAAATGGCGCTGGCAAATCAACCATCATCAATATTCTTGCCGGCCTGGTGAATAAAACTTCCGGCACGGTAAAAATCGCCGGCATTGACATTGATGAAAATCAGCAGCAAGCGAAATTCAAAATCGGTATCGTGCCGCAGGAGCTGATTCTCGATCCTTTCTTCAATGTGCGCGAAACTCTGGAATTTTATGCCGGCTATTACGGCATCAGAAAATCGCAGCGCAAAACCGATGAAATCATTGAAATCTTGGGCTTGAAAGACAAAGCCAAAACCGCATCGCGCAGCTTGTCTGGCGGAATGCGCAGACGTCTTTTGGTTGCCAAAGCTTTGGTTCATAATCCTGAAATTCTGGTTTTGGATGAACCAACTGCCGGTGTTGATGTTGAGTTGCGTAACCAGCTGTGGAGCTATGTCAAACATCTGAACAAAACTGGCACCACTGTTTTGTTGACTACTCACTATCTCGAAGAAGCTGAAGAATTATGCGACGAAATCGCCATCATCAATCATGGCCGGGTGATTGCAAATGACCGCAAGGAAAATCTGATGAAAATTCTGCCAGGCAAGGAGCTGATAATTTCTGCAACAAGTGAAATAATTGATGATAACCTTCGTGGACTTGCCTCGAAGCGTCTTGCCAAAGATAAAATTTCTATCACCTATGATCCGGAAAAAATCGAGGTGGAGGAAATTTTACGCATTCTTTGCGAGCATAAGATTCACATCAAAGACATCTCAACGCAGCAGCCGGATTTGGAAGAAGTTTTTAAGCATCTGATTAGATCCTGAAACAAGTTCAGGATGACAAGATGCGGTTGTCATCCTGAACTTGTTTCAGGATCTAATTTCAGACACAACATTTTGTGCAACAACTCTGATTTTCCCTCACAAAATTTTTTTAAGATTTTTTATTTACAAATAAAATCCGTTTCTTACGTTGCCGCGCAGCTCAAAATTGCGTTTGGATTTATATGCTACGAAGCCAGAGAGATCAAGGCTTCATCAAGCATCTAATTCCAGACAAAAATTAAGTTTTAACTCATTTTACTTAATTTTTTCAAATCGGAGAAATGGAACAACAACAAGAATATGACCGTGCAGTGAGCGGAAAAATTCACTATCTCAATTTTCCTCAACGTAAAATCTACGAAACGCTGGATGACAAGTTCCATTTAAACAGCGTTGAAAGAGAAGTTTTTACACTAAAACCATCGGTTCCGGTTTATTTCATCCGTCCCGCTTCTATCAAGCGTGCAGCGCAATTCTTTCTCGAAAATTTCCGTAGCTTCAAACATGAAAGCAGCGATGTGCTTTATTCTGTAAAAAGCAATCCCGATGTTGCAGTTCTAAAACATCTTTTTGACAGCGGCATAAAACATTTTGATGTGGCTTCTCTTGCTGAAGTAAAATTGATCAACGAACTTTTCGGCAATGAAGCGAAAATGTATTTCATGCATCCGATCAAATCGCGTGAAGCAATTTTTGAAGCCTATTTCAACCATGACATTCGTGACTTCTCGCTCGATTCATTCGATGAGCTGAAAAAAATTCTTGAAGTGACCAACAATGCGCGCGATCTCGGTTTGCACTTGCGTCTCGCGGTTTCAAATTCAAATGCCGCGATAAAATTATCAGGAAAATTTGGCGCGCTTCCATCCAAGTCGGTGGCCTTGGCGCGAAAAATCAGATCCCATGCCGCGCGTTTTGGCATTTGTTTTCATGTCGGTTCGCAATGCATGGATCCGCTGGAATATCGCAGCGCCATCCTTGCTACCAAAAATGTTGTTGAAAAAGCCGGAATAAAACTCGATGTGCTTGATGTCGGCGGTGGCTTTCCCTCCTTCTATCCCGGCATGGCGCCAATTGCTTTGCGCAGCTATTTCGAAGAAATTTCTGATGCTGTTGTGCAAGCTAATTTTGATTCCGATTGCAAAATCTGGTGCGAGCCAGGACGTGCTTTGGTTGCCGAATCCGGCTCACTTTTGGTGCGTGTTGAAGGCAAAAAAAATTCCATGCTTTATCTCAATGATGGAACTTATGGCGGTTTGTTTGATGCCGGTTTTCCCGGCTTTGTCTATCCAGTGCGCGCTATTAGAATCAAGGGTCGAACACCACTTTCTGCTAATACAACTTCTTTCGGATTTTATGGCCCAACTTGCGACTCGCTCGATTCGATGAAAGGCCCGTTTTTGCTGCCGGAAAATATTTCCGAAGGTGATTATATTGAAGTCGGCCAGCTCGGCGCCTATTCGCGTAGCATCAGAACTGATTTCAACGGCTTTAACAAAAACCTGCAAATTGAAGTTTCTGACGAACCGCTGGTTTCGATGTATCAAGAAGTCGAGGAAGAACAAGCTGTCGCAATATGCCAGAAATAAGTCGTTTTTTTGGCATTAAAATTTTCATGTATTTTGACGATCATAATCCATCACATTTTCACGCGATTTATGGAGAGTGGGAAGCCCTGATTGCAATTGAAGATTTAAAAATTATCAAAGGTGAATTACCGCCGCGTGCTTATGGGCTTGTGGTTGAATGGGCATCAATTCATAAAAGAGAATTGGAAGCGGATTGGAAATTGACATCAAAACAACAAATTCCAAATAAAATTAAACCTTTGTCATAATGTTTGAGGAATATCGGATTAAAGATTGTCGAGTGCTTGATGGTTATAAGGTGAGATTATCATTTTTAGATGGTGCTTCTGGTATTGCTGATTTAAGTCATCTCGTAGGTAAAGGCGTTTTTGCTCTTTGGAATGATTATGAAAAATTCAAAAAAGTTTCCATTAATCCCGAAACAAGAACGATTTGTTGGGAAAATGGCGTCATAGATCTCGATCCAATCACTCTTCGCAATAATCTAAAATCTTAAAATGGTCACAAAAAAAGAACTTCTCAAACATCAGGTAAAACATATCGACATCACCTCATTTGATGCGCGTTCAATCATTGAGCAGATGGGCAACATGTCTTTTACTTCGCGCGATTTGGCAAAAGCGACAGAAATTTTTAACATGATGTTAAAAGACAGCTCATGTTCGATTATCCTGACTCTTGCCGGCTCAACCTCTGCCGGTGGCTGCATGAAGGTTTATGCTGATATGGTAAAATTTGGTATGGTTGATGCCATCGTTGCAACAGGCGCTTCCATAGTTGATATGGATTTTTTTGAAGCGCTTGGTTTCAGGCATTATCAAGGCACACCGTTCATCGACGACAAATTCCTGCGCAAAAATTACATCGACAGAATTTACGACACTTACATTGACGAAAAAGATTTGCAGAATTGCGACCACACTATTTTCAAAATCGCCAATGGCTTGAAAGCAAAGCCTTACTCTTCGCGCGAATTCATTTGGGAGATGGGCAAATTTTTGAAAAAAAGTTCAAAGAAAAAAGAATCGCTGATCGAATTGGCTTACGATCACAATGTGCCGATTTTTTGTCCGGCTTTCACCGATTCTTCCGCCGGTTTTGGTCTGGTTTTGCATCAGGTTAAAAATCCAAAATCACATTTAACCATCGATTCCATCCGCGATTTCAAAGAGCTAACCGACATCAAAATCAAAGCCGGCACAACCGGTTTGCTGATGATCGGCGGCGGCGTGCCAAAAAATTTCGCGCAAGACACAGTTGTTTGCGCCGAAATTTTGGGCAAAGAAGTTGACATGCACAAATATGCCGTGCAAATCACCGTCGCAGATTCACGCGATGGCGCTTGCTCTTCTTCAACCTTGAAAGAGGCCTGTTCCTGGGGAAAAGTTGACACAACTTTCGAGCAAATGGTTTATGCCGAAGCAACTTCCGTTGTTCCACTTCTAGCCTCCGACGCTTATCATCGCGGTTTCTGGAAAAAAAGGAAAAGAAGAAATTTTGCGAAAATGTGGTAAAAAAGTGGTAAGTGGTAAGTAGATCATAAACAGTTTCTTACCTCTTACCACTTTTTTGCTTTTATGTTTGAACAAAATTCCCCATTCCGCATCTTCCTTCTTCATCTAATCGCCATTCTTTTCGTCATCTTGAATGTTTCCGATATCAGGATTGCCGGGCTTTCGCATTTATTGCCGCTGTTTGATTTGATGATGATTTTTTATTTTACGGTTTTCAAAAGTGTTTTTGCGGTGTGGTTTGTGTTTCTGCTTGGGATTTGGAATGACGCGCTTAACGGTAATCCGCTTGGCGCCACAGCCTTATGTTATATCATCCTAATCAGGCTTTTTTCTCTGCTTAACAGCAAGATGATGATCAGGGAAAATTTCAGCCAAATCTGGAAACAATTCATTTTTTTCTGTTTTTTATTTTTGTTGATGAAATGGGCAATTTTGTCGCTTTTCAATGGCGTGTTATACGGCATTGCCACTCCTTTGGTGCAATTTGTTTTATCTGCCGTGCTTTATGTTTTGATGCATAAATTTTTTGATTATTTAAGTCTGAAGTTGTTGGAGGACAGATAGGTGCTTCGCGACATTCGCAAAAACAAAATTTTTAACCGTCGTGTTTTTTTGCTTGGCGCTGGTCAATCAGCATTGGCCGGGGCTTTGATTCTGCGTCTTGGCTATTTGCAGTTATGGAAGCATGAGGAATATTCGGTGCAGTCGGATAGCAATCGCATCAAACCCATGATCAATCCCGCTCCGCGTGGCACAGTATTTGATCGCCATGGCTTACCTTTGACTAAAAACGACAATAATTTTCGCCTTTTTCTCTATCTCGACAAAAAAAGAAATACCGATGAGCTAATTGCAAAACTGGCGCAGATCCTTGATTTGAGTGCGCAGGATAAGGAAATGTTTCTTGCAAAAGTAAAAAACTCCAGACGCAAAAGCGTTATTTCCTTAATTGACAATCTTGGCTGGGATGATCTTGCACGCATCGAAACCAATTCGCATTTATTGTCGGGAATCTCAATTGAAAGCGGCATTATCAGGCGTTATCCATATCCTTTGGAAACCGCGCATTTTCTTGGTTATGTCTCACTTCCTTCCGAAAAGGAAATTGATGAAAATGAGCAGGCTTTGTTTATGAGCCCCGATTTTCGTGTCGGCAAAGCCGGCATCGAAAAAACTTTTGATGAAGCTTTGCGTGGCAAATATGGTGTTAAATATGTCGAGGTTAACGCTCACGAAATACCGCTACGCACTTTGTCGGTAAAGCCAACAATCGATGGTTCGCGTATCAGTCTCACCATTGATTTTCCGTTGCAAAAATTTGTTGCGGAAAGAATCAAAAACGATGCGGCATCAGTTGTTGTTATGGACGTAAAAACCGGTGAAATTCTTGCTTATGCCTCTTCCCCATCTTTTGACCCAAATCGTTTTGTTGAGGGCATTTCAAAAGAATATTGGCAAGAATTGAACGATGATTTGCGCAAGCCGCTCAACAATAAACCAATTTCTGCGCTTTATCCCCCAGGTTCAACTTTCAAACTGATGGTTGTTTTAGCTGCGCTGGAAAGCGGTTTTAATCCGGCAACCCGCGTTTATTGCAATGGTTATTATCGTCTCGGCAGGCGCGTTTTTCACTGCTGGAAGGAAGAGGGACACGGCACATTGGATTTGATGGGAGGCATAATGCATTCCTGCAACACCTATTTTTTCACCGTCGCAAATCAGATCGGTTATGAAAAATTCACCGAAATGGCCAGACGTTTCGGTTATGGCGAGAAGCTCGATATCAGCCTTTATGGCGCAAGATCAGGGCTAGTGCCATCTGATGAATGGAAAAGAAAAGTTTTTAACCAGCCATGGGTTGGTGGAGATACTCTGAATACAGCGATAGGCCAAGGTAATGTTCTTGCAACTCCGCTGCAAATGGCTTTGGTGACGGCACGCATTGCCAATGGCGGTGTGCCGATCAAGCCTTATCTGGTACGCAATCACAACATCTACAAACAATTTGATGAGTTAAAAAATGAACCTTTGATCAAAAATTCTTTTATCAAATTTGTGCAGGAAGGTATGAATCGCGTGGTTAATGAGCCAGGCGGCACTGCTTATGGAAAAAGAATTGCGATTAAAGGTTTTGAAATGGCAGGAAAAACCGGAACTTCGCAGGTGATTTCCAAACGTGAAAAAGAAATGAGTAAAGCTGAGGCTGATGCTAATGCCAATCATGCTATTTTTGTTGGGTTTGCGCCGGTTCACGATCCGAAATATTCTATTTCTGTTGTGGTGGAACATGGCAAAAGCGGTTCAATGACAGCAGCGCCGATTGGCAAAGATGTTATGATGAAAGTTCAGGGGGTTTGAATACAGGCTCTAGGGTGAGGGGTATTAACTTTTTTAATCGATTCTTTCCAAAATTTCTGAATTGATGTTTTAAAATTTACCCCTCACCCCAACCCTCTCCCACAAGGGGAGAGGGGAGTAGATCGAGAAAAATTTAGGCAGGTTCTTATTCGGAATTGGCGTTTTTAATAAATTTTTATGCACCTAACTCTCATGCGCACCAAAATTCACCGCGCGATAGTCACGGAAGCTGATCTGAATTATGAAGGATCGATTTCGATTGATAGCGATTTGCTGGCCGCTTCCGGCATCGTGAATTATGAAAAGGTTGATGTGCTCAACATCAATAATGGCGAGCGTTTTACCACCTACGCTATTCCTGCCACTACTGGTTCAGGCAAAATAAAGATCAATGGCGCTGCAGCACGCAAAGTACAAATTGGCGATCCGGTGATCATTATTGCTTATGCTTCGATGGATGAGAAAGAGGCTAGAAATTTTCAGCCGAGAATTGTGCTGCTTGATGCAAAGAATCGTATTTTGAAAAAATAATTAGCTAACAGTGTATAGTCTATCCCCGAACTCTGATCTTTCTACGACGCGGCGTTCCGCCGGAGGTGCCATATCTGCTGGCGAAAAGATGTGATTGAATTTGATTTACCAAATCCATCACCACATTGACCATGATTAGAATTCCGGTGCCACCAAGCTGAAGTGGGATGGAGTAATTGGTGACCAGAATTTCTGGAACAATACAAACAAAACTCAGATAAACCGCACCAAGCAAAGTTAAGCGTGAAACTATTTTGTCGAGATACCCTGATGTAGCGCTTCCGGGACGGATGCCAAGAATGAAACAATTGCTTTTCTTCAGATTGTTTGAGACTTCCTCAGTGTTGAAAATTATCGAAGAATAAAAATAGGAAAAAAAGGTGATGAGAGCGGCAAAAAGCAAAAGATAAAGCGCGCCGCCGCGACGCAGAATTGAAACAAAAAAATCGCCATCAGTGCCGGTAAATTGTACGATCGCTGCCGGAAACATTAAAATCGAGCTGGCAAAAATTGGCGGAATCACGCCGGAAATATTGATTTTAAGCGGCAGGAAAGATGAATCAGCCATGCCTGAGGCTTTCATCATCGCTGCATTGGGATATTGGATTTTAATGCGCTTGTGGGTTTTTTCGATGAAACAAACCAGCATCAAAAACAAAACAAAAGCGGCAAAGAAAAATAAAATGGTAAACCAGGAATAAACTCCGGTTTTGGAGAGGTCAAAAATCTGCACCATGCTTGCTGGCAATGATGAAACTATACCGACAAAAATGATGAGAGAAATACCATTGCCGATTCCGGAATTTGTGATTCTTTCACCAAACCACATCAGCATCACTGTGCCACCAACAAGGCTAACACAGGTTGTCCACATGAAAATTTTGGAATCAGTGATGAAAGCGTTATGCTCGGGATTGGCAAGGGCGTAGTAAACTCCGAGAGATTGGAAAAAGGCCAGAACGATGGTGAGATAACGCGTATATTGATTGAGCTTGGCACGACCATATTCGCCTTCTTTTTTTAAAGCTTCGAGACCCTTATACATTGAAGTTAGAAGCTGCATAATGATTGAGGCGGTGATGTAGGGCATGATATTGAGAGCAAAAATACTCATTCTCTCAAGCGCACCGCCGGAGAAGAGATTAATCATGCCAAAAATATTGGCGCCTTCGGAAGCGAAGAATTTTTTTAAGACTTCAACATTAATTCCAGGAATTGGAACGAAAGTTCCAAAGCGATAGATGAGGAGAATAAGGGCGGTGAAAAGGATTCTTTGTCTTAATTCTGAACTTGGAACCGACATTAGACGCTGAAAGCTTTGGCTTTTTTGGAATAGGCATCGACCACAATTTTTAACTTGGCTGAAACTTCTTTTTTGCCCATGATTAGTTTTACCTTCGATTTCTGATTTTTAATCAGACCGGCTGTTTGCAGTTTTTCTTTGTTAATATCAGCAGAAGCATCGAGTTTTTTGTTTTCAATCAATTGCAAAATATCGGCGATATTCACCACTTCAATTTCCTTGCGCAAAACATTGGTAAAACCTTTTTTTGGCAAACGCATATAAACTGGAGTTTGCCCGCCTTCAAAACCTTTCACGGAATGATGTCCAGTTCTGGCCTTTTGTCCTTTAACACCGCGACCGGAGGTTTTGCCTTTGCCCGAGCCAATACCACGACCAACTCTAATTCGGGAGTTTCTTTTTATTTTTGGTAAAGATGTGAGAGAGAAAGACATGGGTAATTATGAATTAAAATTATGAATTATGAATTTTTAAGATGTGGCTGACTTTGGTAATCATGCCTAACACGGCTTGCGTTGCGACTAGTTCTGAAGAAGAACCGATACCACGAAGACCAAGGCCAACAAGGTTGCCTTGTTGCCTATCGTTTAATTTCAATCCGCTTTTAATTTGCGTGATCGTGATTTTTTTGTTCAAAAAATTTTTTAATTTCATGATTCTTTTTCTTTCGCTTCGGATTTAGGACAGGTTCTTAGAACCTGTCCTAAATCTTTTTTAACCCCATATTTTACCCTGTTTTTGCTTATTTTTTGACAAAATTACTCACCGTATTGCCAGATACGCTTCGTAATTTTATCAAAAAAGCGCTAAAAACATGCTAAAATCTGGGGTTAAAAAAGATTCAGGACAGGTTCTTAGGTTCAATTTTTAGAGCGGCGTTTCTTCTTCTGATGATTTCAGAAATTTCTTTTGCTCTTTTTTCAGCAATTATTTTGGGCGAAATAAGTTTTTTTAAAGCATTGAAAGTTGCGCCAACCATGTTGTACGGGTTGGAAGTGCCAACTGATTTAGCTACGATATCGTGAATTCCTGCGCATTCAAAAATTGCACGCATAGGACCGCCGGCAATTACACCGGTTCCTGATGGCGCTGATCTTAAATAAACTTTTGCTGAACAGAATCTGGCAAAAACATCGTGATGAATAGTGCGACCCTCTTTCAAAGAAACTTTTGCCATCGCTTTTTTGGCGGCTTCGAAAGCTTTGTTTTTTGCATCGCTTACTTCTGCAGCATTGCCTTTGCCAAAACCAACGCGGCCATTTTTATCGCCAACCACAACCAGAGCAGAAAAAGACATGTTTTTTCCACCCTTAACAGTTTTAGAAACACGATTTATGGCAACTAACCTTTCAACTATTTCTGATGATTTTTCCTTTTGAACGTTTTTTGTTTGTTTTGACATTTATCTAAAATTTAAAACTGTAATCCCGCTTCGCGACAAGCTTCAGCTAAAGCTTTGACACGACCATTGTAAATATAAGCACCCTTATCAAAAACGACTTCTTTTACACCGTTTTTTAAACAAATTTTGGCAAATTCCTGTCCAACAAATTTGGCCTTTTCTGTGCCATTTGTTTTTTTGTTTGCTTTTTTGTTATCTTCAAAATTGAGAGTGGAAAAAGAACATAAAACTTTTCCTTTGGCATCAATCAATTGTGCATAGATATTTTTGTTTGATCTTGAAACAACTAGACGGGGGCGCCCTCCTTTATTGCTTGCCTCAATATGATTTCTAACGCGAAATTTTCTTCTTTCGTAATTTGTGAGCATGTTATTTTTTCTTACCTTCTTTTCTTAAAATTGCTTTTCCTGCAACTTTCACGCCTTTGCCCTTGTATGGCTCCGGCTTTCTGAAAGCGATAATTTCGGCAGAAACCTGCCCGACCAAAACCTTATCATCGCCGGAAATAATGATTAAATTTGGCTTGCCGATAGCAGCATTGATGCCTTTCGGCAAAGAATAAAAAATTTCATGACTATAGCCTAATGTTAAAGTCAAAATTCCCTTTTCAACCGAAGCTTTATAGCCAACACCATTGATTTCCAAAGTGGTTGAAAATGGGGTTTGTAAACCTGAAACGATGTTTTTGATGTTGCTTCTATCCATACCAACAAACATCGAAATATCGGAAATGGATTTATCAATAGCAGAAATTTTTATCTGTTTGTCGGCAAACTCAGCCTTAACCCCAGAGCTTAATTTGTAAGTTTTTTTAATTTTGCCATTATCAAAGCTGATGACATTTTTGTCTATTGCAACCTTGAGATTATCTGGCACCGCAACCGGTAATTTTCCTACACGAGACATAGTTTAAAAAATCTTTAAGAGAATTTCACCACCAAGCTTTTTGCTTCTGGCTTCGTGATCGGCAATAACACCGCCGGAAGTTGAAAGCACAACAAGCCCTAACCCATTTTTTACCAAAGGAATTTGATCGGAGTGGCAATAAACCCTTCTTCCTGGCTTTGAAACAACTTCAATTTCACTAACCACTGGAGCGGAATAATGGTATTTTAGATGGATATCGAATCTCTCTTTTCCGTCTTCTGTGAGTTTACTGTAATTGAGAATATATCCCTCATCCTTCAAAATATGCAGGATATTTTCCCGCAAACGGGAAACCGGAGAAGAAATTGAATTTTTTTTCGCCAAATAACCATTTTTGATTCTGGCTACTAAATCTGAAACTGGATGATTAAAGAACATAGACTTTTTACCAACTTGATTTGATTAGTCCCGGAATTTGCCCCCATGAAGCCAATTCCCTAACGGCAATACGGGACATACCGAATTTTCTTAAATTGCCGCGAGGTCTGCCACTCAAACTGCATCTGTTTCTGATTCTGCTACGAGATCCATCGCGAGACAATTGAGAAAGCTTAACTTGTGCTGCTAATCTTTCTTCAAATGACAAAGATTCGTCTTTTGCAATAGTAATTGCCTTTTGTCTTTTTGCCTTGTGCAAAACTGACAATTTTCTTCTTTTTTCGTTGCGTCTGGTTAACGATTTTTTTGCCATTTTTATTTGATTGGAAAGTTAAGTTTCTTGAGCAGATACAAAGCTTCTTCTTTGGTTTTAGCTGTGGTTGCAATGGTGATATTCATACCAAAAACTTTTGGGATATTATCCAAATCAACTTCAAGAAATATACTGTGCTCCTTGATACCAAAGCTATAGTGATTGCTTTGATTAAAACCCTTTGCAGAAAGACCACGAAAATCTCTGATTCTTGGCAAAGCAATATTCACCAAACGGTCAAGAAACTGATACATTTTTTTGCCACGCAAAGTGACGCGACAGCCAATTGGCAAGTTCTCACGCAGTTTGAAAGTTGAAATTGCCTTGCGGGCTTTGGTTAAAACCGCTTTTTGACCGGCAATATTTGAGACTTGTGTAGCCAGATAAGATAAAAATTTGTTATCGCTATCGGTAGCTTTAATGCCGACATTAAGACTAACCATTGTAAGGCGCGAAACCGCCATGTCATTTTTGTAGGCAAATTGCTTTTTCAAATCGGCAATTGACTCTTTGTAAATTTTTTCAGTTAACGTCTGCATGAATTAATTTCCGATTTTTTTTCCTGATTTTTTTGAAACGCGATATTTTCTGGCAAAAATTTTGCCTTCACCAGATTCAATCACAAATTTAACTTTTACCGGTTTACCATCCTCAACATGCGAAATGTTGGAAATGTTAAGTGGCTTTTCAATTTTCAGAATTTGACCGGGATTTTGTTGTGTCGGCTTTTTGTGAATAGTTGCAATATTCACGCCCTCAACAACAACTCGATCTTTGGCAATTGATAAAATCTTCCCTTCTTTGCCTTTGCTCGTGCCGGCAATAATAATAACCTGATCGCCTTTTTTAAATTTGTTTGCCATTTATAAAACCTCCGAAGCTAGTGACGCAATTTTGAGAAAATTATTTTGTCTCACTTCACGAGCAACTGGTCCAAAAACACGAGTTGCTAGCGGCTCATTATCCTTATCAATCAAAACCACGGCGTTATCATCAAATTTAACGAAACTGCCATCAGCTCTGACGATTTTGTTTTTTGTGCGCACAATAACAGCTTTGGCAACCTGGCCTTTTTTAACTTTAGCGCCAGGAATCACGCTGGTAATTGAAACCACAATTACATCACCAATATCAGTAATCATGTGATTTGAGCCACCAAGAACTTTTATACATCTGGCAGTTTTTGCGCCTGAATTATCGGCAACCACCAGGTTTGTTTGCATCTGAATCATAACAATCAAATTACGCTTTTAATGCCCATCTTTTTCTTTTCGAAAGAGGCCTTGAGCTGACTATTTCAACCTCTTGTCCCACTTCAACTTTTTTACCAGCTGAATCGACGAGATATTTTTTATGAATAGTGACATATTTTCCGTAGCGCGGATGTTTTTTATAGGTGGTTGAAAGAGCTTTGAAAGTCTTGTTATCGATAATGTTTAGAACCTTTACTTTCATGCTTTAGCCGCGTTTAGTTTGGTAAAAAGTCTTGCGACTTCCTTTTTTTTGATTTTGTAATCTTTGACAGGAATCGTTTCACCGGAAGAAGCTTTGACTCTCATCATCATAAGCTCCTTTTTCAGGCTAGCAATATTTGCCAAAATTGATTTTTGCTCGTCTTTGTTCATGTTTAAATGTGATTAACGATTTTGGTTTTAAACGGCAATTTAGCTGCAGCTTTTACAAGCGAAGTTTTGGCTGACGCATCATCAATGCCATCAATTTCAAAAATTATCCGTCCTGGTTTGATTTTGGCGATGTAATATTCGACATTACCTTTTCCGCTTCCCATCCTCACTTCTGCAGGTTTTTTTGTTACAGGTGTGTGGGGGAAAATCATAATCCATAATTTGCCAGCGCGCTTCATATAGCGGGTGATCACTTTTCTTGCCGACTCGATTTGTTTGGAATTCAATTTTCCAGATTCAAGGGCCTTGAGGCCGAAAGCGCCAAATTTCAAACTATTGCCACTTGCAGCAACGCCAAGAATTTTTTTGCCACCTTTCTGCGCCTTTCTGTATTTTGTTTTTGCTGGAACTAACATTTTTTAGAGAGACTGAATTTTTTTCTTTTCGACAAAGCCTTTATAAATCCACACCTTAACACCAATCACGCCATAGGTTGTGTAAGCGTTTGCAGTGGCATAATCAATGTTGCAACGCAAGGTGTGAAGCGGGATTGAGCCTTCCTTATACCATTCTGTTCTTGCGATTTCTGCGCCGCCCAATCTACCAGAAACAGAAACTTTAATTCCGAGAGCGCCATATTTCGTGGCTGATTGCATGGCCTTTTTCATTGCTTTTTTGAAAGCGGCGCGACCTTCAAGCTGTCTGGCAATGTTTTGCGCAACCAGAGAAGAATTTATATCTGGCTTGTCAATTTCAACAATTTTTACTTCAACTTTACAGCCGGCAATTTTTTCAATTGCCTGATTAATTTTTTCAATATCCAGCCCTTTCTTTCCAATCAAAACACCGGGTTTTGAGGTTTTGATGATTAGATTAACCTTATCAGAAGGACGCTCGATTATAACAGAACCAACGCCGCAATGAGCATAATTTTTTCTGATGAAATTTCTGATTTTGACATCATCAAGAAGCTTTTTGGCATAATTTTTGTGATCATACCAAACCGATTCCCAATTTTTATTGTTAAGTAGTCTGAATCCAACCGGATTAACCTTTTGACCCATTCTTCGCCTCTTTTTTAGTTTGTATTTTCTGCTTTTTTTCAAGCTCTTTTTCAGCTAAAATCACAGAAATATTACTGAAAGTTTTTAAGATACGGCTTGATTTGCCGCGACCTCTGGCAGCAAATCTGCGCAAAGCAAAAGCACGTCCGACGCGAACTTCTTTCACATACAAATTATCAACATCCATATTGTGATTATTTTCAGCATTGGACATTGCTGAATAAACCAAAGCACGAATTGGAGATGCCAATTTCAATTTTGAAAATTGTAAAAGCTTTAAAACTTCAACAACTGAACGTCCGGTGATATTTTTGGTGATTCTCATCACTTTTATCGGACTTGATTTCACTGTTTTAAGCGATGCTATCGCTGTTTTTTCAGTCATGTTTTTGCAACTTTTTTATCTCCACCACCATGGGCATGGAATGTTCTAGTTGGCGCAAACTCACCAAATTTATGACCAACCATCCCTTCTGTTACGGAAACGGAAACAAATTTTTTGCCATTGTGAACAGCAAAATTAATGCCAACAAATTGTGGCAAAATTGTTGATCTTCTAGACCAGGTTTTAATCACCTGTTTTTTAGAAGAGTTGAGATAGTCACGTGCTTTTTTGAGCAAATGACCGTCTACAAATGGAACTTTCCAGCTTGATCTAGGCATATTATTTTTTACTCCTTCTCGATTTAACAATGAAACGGTTGGATGGCTTGCTTCTCTTTCTGGTAATCTTGCCTTTAGCTGATTTACCGGTTGGAGAAACTGGATGTCTACCACCAGAAGTTTTTCCTTCACCACCCCCAAGAGGATGATCAACAGGATTCATGGCTACGCCACGAACAGTTGGACGAATACCCATCCATCTTGAACGACCGGCTTTACCAATAACAACGTTCTTATTGTCCAAATTTGAAACCGAGCCAATGGTGGCCATACATTCCAAAAAAAATAATCTGATTTCGCCGGATTGTAGTTTGACCTGCGCATAGCCGCCATCTTTACCAACTAGCTGTGCATATGAACCGGCAGCCCTTGAGATAACACCGCCACGCCCTGGCTTTAACTCGATATTGTGGATTATTGAACCAATTGGAATGACAGAAAGCGGCATGGCATTGCCGATTTTGACATCAATCAGATTTTTTGATGACATGATACGATCACCAACAAACAGCTTATGCGGAGCTAAAATATAGGAAAAAATTCCGTCATTATACTTCAACAAAGCAATGAAAGAGGTGCGATTTGGATCATATTCGATACGCTCAACTTTGGCCTCAACATCATATTTATCGCGCTTGAAATCAATAATGCGGAAAGATTTTTTATGACCTGCAGATTTATGGCGCACGGTAATATGACCAAAATTATTGCGACCGGATTTTTCGCTAACTTTGCTGGTCAATATTTTTAAAGGCGCACCTTTCCACAACTCGCTACGATCAATGGTGACCAATTTTCGCAACGCCGGAGTAATCGCTTTGTAATTTTTAAGTGCCATTGCTTTTAAGCAAAATTAATTGATTGACCTTTTTTCAAGGTAACTACGGCCTTTTTATAAGGGCTTTTAGTGCCTAACACGCCTTTAAACCTTTTGGTTTTACCTGCGGTATTGATGATGTTGACCTTTTCAACTTCAACACCAAAAGATTTTTTGATTAGTGAAGCCACTTCCTTCTTATCACAACTTGCATCAACGCGAAAATAATATTTGCCGTCAGCAAGCTGTTTATTTGACTTTTCAGTATAAACTAAACCTTTGATTCTGTCGTAGTTAACTAGCATATCGCTGCCAAAATTTGTGGTTCAAAAATTTTCTCATCCACCAAAAGATGATCAAAGTTCAGAATATCGTAAACATTGAGAGCTTTGGCATCCAAAGCCTTAACGTTTTTTAAATTTTTTGCTGATTTAGCTAAAGTCTCGCTTTGATGAATTATTAGAGCATTCTCAAACTGATTCTTGGAAAGAGCGGAGCTAATTTTAGCAGTTTTAATTTCTGAACCAAAATCAGAGAAAAGCGTAACTTTACCTTCTCTTAACTTCAGTTTCAAAACGTCAGACAAGGCAATTTTTACGATTTTCTTTGGCATTGAAAAATCAAAAGAACGAGGCATTGGACCATGACATGTCCTACCTCCAACAAACTGCACCGACCTGCGGCTACCTTGACGAGCGCGCCCCGTGCCCTTTTGCTTCCATGGCTTGGCAGTTGTGCCAGAAATTTCTGCCATGGTTTTGGTTTTGGCAGAGCCGGCTCTTCTACGGGCAAGCTGCCACCTAATCACATAGGCAACAGATTTAGCGCTTTTGATTTCAAGCGGCGCAGCAAACTCGATCTTTTTAGAACCAATTGCTCCATTGCCAAAATCAATTGTTTTAACACTTATTGAGCTCATATTTTTGCAATTTTCAAAATCACATCGGAACCGGCATGACCAGGGATTGCGCCTTTTACAGCGATAAGTGATTTTTCCTTGTCAATCAAAACTACTTCCAGATTTTTTATCGTCACATTTTCAACACCCATGTGCCCGGCCATTTTTTTGCCACGGAAAGTTTTTCCCGGATCTTGTCTTTGACCGGTTGAACCATGAGAACGATGAGAAACAGAAACACCATGCGAAGCTTCCAAACCGCGAAAATTCCATCTTTTCATCACACCGGCAAAACCCTTACCAATTGTGACTCCACGAATGGAAATTTTGTCACCAATTTTTATAATTGAATCCACAGAAATTGAATCTCCTGATTTCAAAGTTGAACCTTTGGAAATTTGTGAACTATGAATTTTTTTAAAAAGTGGCAGGGATTTTTTGTTAAAAATTCCAGCAAAGGATTTGGAAAGTTTTTTTGGATTTTCGCACTTTTCAAAAGCAAGTAAAAGATTGTCAAAATCTTTATTTTCATTGGCCACAATCTCAAGAATGCAATTGTCATAAAGCTGCACCATTGTAAGCGGAACAACAAAGCCAGCATCTCTAAAAAGATGTGTCATGCCGATCTTTTTTCCAACTAATTCCAACATAGATTGTTAACTTTTTGCTCCGTTTAGCGCGATTTTAATATTCACGCCGGCGGAAAGATTTAGCTTCATCAAAGCATCAACTGTTTGTGCGGTTGGAGTGATGATGAGTAATCTTTTTGAGGATCTGATTTCAAATTGTTCACGCGAATCTTTGTCAACGTGAGGACCGCGAATCACGCAAAATTTTTCAATTTTAGTTGGCAAAGGAATGGGACCACTGATTCCAGCAGCGGTTCTTCTAACTGTTGCAATAATCTCATTCATCGCCTTGTTCAAAACAAAGTGATCAAAAGATTCGAGGGTAATTTTTATGCTTTCCTTGCCAGTCTTCATAACCCCCCTACCTAACAATTTTAGAAACCACCCCAGCCCCTACAGTCCTGCCACCTTCCCTGATGGCGAATCTGAGGCCTTCTTCCATGGCGATAGGAGAGATAAGCTCGACAGTGAGTCTGGTATTATCTCCCGGCATCACCATTTCAGTGCCATTTGGAAGGGTGACTGATCCGGTGACATCGGTTGTTCTGAAATAGAATTGTGGGCGGTAATTTTTGAAGAATGGGGTGTGACGTCCGCCTTCTTCTTTGGTAAGAACATAAACTTCAGCTTCAAAGCTAGTGTGAGGAGTGATTGATCCTGGTTTGCAGAGAACCTGTCCTCTTTCGACTTCTTCCTTTTTAGTGCCGCGAAGAAGAATGCCGGCATTGTCACCAGCGCGTCCTTCATCAAGAAGTTTGCGGAACATTTCGATGCCGGTGCAGATGGTTTTTTGAGTTGGTCTTAATCCAACAATTTCGATTTCTTCGTTGAGTTTGACGATGCCTCTTTCGATTCTTCCGGTAACCACAGTTCCTCTTCCGGAAATTGAGAAGACATCTTCAATTGGCATGAGAAATGGCTGATCAACTGGTCTCTTTGGTTCCGGGATATAGGAATCAACGGCATCCATTAGAGCTTGGATTGCCGGTTCACCAAGTTCTGAAGCATCACCTTCGAGAGCTTTTAGAGCGGAACCTTTGATGATTGGGATAGTATCTCCCGGGAAGTCATATTTGGAGAGAAGTTCACGCACTTCCATTTCAACAAGATCGAGAAGTTCTTTATCTTCAACCATGTCAACCTTGTTTAAGAAAACTACAATGGCAGGAACGCCAACCTGTTTGGCAAGAAGGATATGTTCACGGGTTTGTGGCATTGGACCATCTGCGGCTGATACAACAAGAATAGCGCCATCCATTTGAGCAGCGCCGGTGATCATGTTTTTTACATAGTCGGCATGTCCCGGACAATCCACATGGGCATAATGTCTCTTGTCAGTTTCATATTCAACGTGAGCAGTGTTGATGGTGATACCGCGTTCCTTTTCTTCAGGAGCGGCGTCGATTTGATCATATGCCCTTTTCTCCGCCATGCCTTTTTTGGAAAGGTAAGAGGTGATAGCAGCGGTTAAGGTTGTTTTACCATGATCAACATGCCCGATAGTTCCGACATTGACATGGGGTTTGGTGCGTTGGAAGGTTGATTTGGACATAGCTCAATCAAATTATTAACGACAAAATTTTGAAAAAATTTTTTCCAAAAATTTTTCCAAGGGAATAAATTCTTTCGAAAATTTTTTTCGAAGTTTTAATCAAAATTTTGATGATATTTGAAATCTTGCGACATCAAGAAAATCAAGGCTTGGTATGTGGTTCCACCTCAAATGGCTCGCAAAATAAGGCCGCGCATCTTTGAGATGAGAAAATATTTTGCAAGTAGAAATTCTAACGGCCGATAAGATTTAAAAATATCTGCCCATATTTTTTTAATTTTTCCTCTCCAACTCCGCTAATTTTTCTCATTTCTTCAAGATTTTGCGGATGTTTTTTTATCATCTCAATCAAGGTCTTATCATGAAACACAATGTAAGGTGGCAGGTTTTGTGCTCGCGCAATTTCCATTCTCTTGGCCTTCAATTTAGCAAAAAGATTTTTTTCATCATCGCTTTCGAGGCCAAGAATTATTTTAACTTTTGGTTCCTTTTTCGCTTTGATTTTCGCCGCAATTTTACGCATTTGCAGCTGATATTTTTCGCGCAAAAACTCTTTTCCGGCATTGGTAATTTTAATTCCGCCATGGCCGGCAATATCGACTTTCAGCAAATCCATCGCCACTAATTGCCGAAAAATTCCCTGCCATTCATTTTTTGAAAATTCTTTGCCGATTCCAAAAACTGAAAGCTGATCATGGCGAAAATTTTTAATTCTTTGATCGTCAGTGCCAATCAAAACATCAATCAGATAACCAACACCAAACATTTGGCCGGTTCTTAAAATACAGGATAATGCTTTTTGCGCCGCAATATTGCCGTCAAAAGTTTCGGGCGGATTCAGGCAATTATCGCAATTGCCGCATGGTTCGTGGTGATCACCAAAATATTTGAGCAGAATTTGTCTGCGACAAGTTGAGGCTTCGCATAATCCAAGCAGCGAATTTAGCTTTTGCCGCTCGATTCTTTTTTGATTTTCCGGCGCATTCGATTCTTCGATAAAATTTCTCTGCGCCGCAATATCCGATAATCCAAAACTCATCCAGGCACTAGAAGGCAAGCCATCACGCCCTGCTCTGCCGGTTTCCTGGTAATAGCTTTCAATATTTTTTGGCAGATTCAGATGCGCAACAAAACGCACATCCGGCTTATCAATTCCCATGCCAAAAGCAATAGTTGCAACCATGATGATACCATCTTCAAGCAGAAATTTTTCGAGATTTTTTTGCCGCGTTTTTCCATCCATTCCGGCATGATATGACAAAATTTTAAAACCTTCTTTCCTCAACTCTCCCGCGGTTTCTTCAACATTTTTACGCGACAGGCAATAAACAATTCCACTGTCATTTTGATGATTTTCCCTGATGAAATTTATCAGCTGTTTTCTGGGATTATTTCTTTCAACAATCGAATAAAAAATATTGGGACGGTCGAAAGAGCTGCAAAAAATTTTAGCGTTTTTTAAACTAAGTTTTTCGATAATATCTTTTTGCGTGGGAGCATCTGCAGTGGCTGTAAGAGCGATTCGCGGCACATCTTTAAAAACTTCCGCCAAAATCGAAAGCTGTGTGTAAACAAGGCGAAAATCATGTCCCCATTGCGAAACACAATGCGCCTCATCAATGGCAAAAAGCGAAATTTTTACGTCGCATAAAAACTCAAGAAACTCCGGCATCAACAAGCGTTCCGGGGAAACATAAAGCAAATCAAGCTCGTTATTTTTCAAAAGATTTTTGACAGAAAAAATCTGCGCCGCACTCATCGAAGAATTAATCGCCTCTGCCGCAACACCCAATTGTTTCAAGCCTTCAACCTGATCTTGCATCAAGGCAATCAAAGGCGAAATCACCACCGCAACACCATCAAGACAAAGAGCCGGAATTTGATAACATAAGGATTTTCCGCCACCAGTTGGCATCAAAACAAAAGCACTGCCACCGCCAATCACATGGCTGATAATTTCTTCCTGCGCGCCACGAAAATTTTCATAACCGAAAATTTTTTTTAAAATTTCTCGTGATGTTGTTTTTTTCATTGCTGATATTTTTCACGTTGACTCTGAAATACTCGCGAGCAAATTAGAGTAATGACTAATTTAACAAGATACTTAAACCAACCAATTTCAGAAGATTTATCTAACCGAAAAATGGTATTTCTTGGTGGCCCAAGACAGGTTGGCAAAACCACTCTGGTTTTACAATTTCTCAAAGGTGTTAATCCGGCATGGAAACATCCAGCATACCTCAGTTATGATGATTTAACAATCAGAGATGTTTTCCTGAAAGCACAATTGCCAACCAACCAGCCTATTCTCATTTTGGATGAAATTCACAAATTTAAAAATTGGCGTCAATTGCTAAAAGGATTTTATGACACCAACAAACATTTGGTAAAACTTTTAGTCACCGGCAGCGCCCGTCTTGATTATTATCGCAAAGGCGGAGATTCATTGGTTGGCAGATACCATTATTACCGCCTCCATCCATACAGTTTAAACGAGAAAAATTGTCCGCCATTGGCAGATTTGATAAGATTAGGAGGATTTCCGGAACCCCTATTTTCCGGCAGTGAGCGCGGCTATAAAAGATGGTCTAAAGAAAGAACCGAAAGAGTTGTTTATCAGGATTTACGCGATTTGGAGATGGTTAAAGACCTCTCCATGATTGATCTTTTGTTGATTGCTTTACCGCAAAGGGTTGGATCCCCTCTTTCTATCAAGGCGATAAGCGAAGATCTACAAGTTGCCTTTGAAACCGCCGATCGCTGGATAAGTTTACTTGAGCGTGTTTACATGGTTTATCGCATCTCTCCTTATGGCGCGCCGAAAATAAGAGCGGTAAAAAAAGAGCAAAAACTTTATTTTTGGGATTGGGCGCAAATTGAAAATCAAGGAGCGCGTTTCGAAAATCTGGTTGCCTCGCATCTGCTTAAATATTGCCATTTCATCGAAGATACGGAAGGAGAAAAAATGGAGCTGCGTTTTTTACGCGATATCGACAAAAGAGAAATTGATTTTGTAGTTTTAAAAAATGGCAAACCACAATTCGCGGTTGAAGCAAAAAGCGGTGAAAAAGAATTGGCAAAATCAATCTCATATTTCAGGGAAAGAACAACGATTCCGGCATTTTATCAGGTGCATCTAGGCACAAAGGATTATGGCAATCCAAAGAATGGTCGCGCGCTGCCTTTTACCACTTTTTGCAAAGAGATTATTCAAAAATCTGCTTAAAAATCTGATCAATATTTTTGGTGTGATAGCCTAGATCGAAAATTTCTTCGAGTTTTTTAGCGCTTAATTTTGATGAAACTTTTTCATCTCTTTTGAGTAATTCCAAGAAACTGTTGGACTCTCCAGCCCAGATTTTCATGGCATTTGACTGCACAATTTCATAGGCATCTTCCCGCGAAATTCCTGCTTCCTCGATCAATGTCAAAAGCACGCGTTGTGAAAAAACCAGACCTTGCAGGCGATCGAGATTTTTTTGCATATTTTGCGGATAAATTGCGAGATTCTCGATCAGACCGGCAAGGCGATTAAGTGCGAAATCCAGCGTGATTGTTGCATCGGGCGCAATCATTCTTTCTACAGAAGAATGCGAAATATCGCGCTCATGCCACAAGGCAACATTTTCCAAAGCGGGAATTATTGCACTGCGAACCATGCGCGCCAAGCCAGTCAAATTCTCGCTTAAAACCGGATTGCGTTTATGCGGCATCGCCGAGCTGCCCTTTTGCCCTTTAGAAAAAAACTCTTCCGCTTCCAAAACTTCGGTGCGCTGCAAATGGCGAATTTCAACAGCGAGATTTTCAATTGATGAAGCAATCACGCCAAGAGTTGCAAAAAACGCTGCGTGGCGATCACGCGGAATCACCTGGCTTGACACTGATTCTTCCTCAAGATTCATTTTTTCGGCAACATATTTTTGTACGAAAGGATCGACATTGGCAAAAGTTCCAACCGCGCCGGATATGGCGCAAACAGCAATTTCTTTTTTGGCAATTTTGAGACGATTTAAGTTTCTTTGAAACTCAACATAAAAACGCGCCAGCTTCAAACCAAACGTTACCGGTTCAGCATGAATGCCGTGCGAACGGCCAACACAAATCGTGTTTTTATGTTCAAAAGCGCGCTTTTTTAGCGCTGCCAAAACACGTTCCAGATCAGAAATTAAAATGTCGGACGCTTGCGAAAGTTGTGCGGAAAGACAGGTGTCAAGAACATCCGAGCTAGTCATACCAAGATGGATGAAGCGTGAATTTTCGCCGGTCAACTCGGCCAAGTGAGTTAAAAATGCGATGACATCATGCTTGGTTGTGCTTTCAATTTCATCGATGCGCAACACATCAAACTTTCCACCGGATTTGGCAAAATTTTCGCGAATTCTGTTCGCTGTTCCGCTAGGCGCAATCTTCAGTTTCTCCAACGCCTCAAGCGCAAAAATTTCAATATCAAACCAAATCTGATATTTGTTTTCCTGCGACCAGATTTTTGTCATTTCAGGACGTGAATAGCGAGGAATCATGTGAATAAAGGTTAAAATTCTTCCCTGCAAATTAGAAGCTTAACTTCTAATTTGCAGAAAAATCGCAAAGCGGTTTATGTTATAAAAACCCCAATAACGCTTAAGGAATTATGGCTTAAGTCTACAAACTCTAAGTAAAACCAATAAACTCCACCACACTGTCACCCCGCACTTGTTGCGGG
>Ga0209541_10002974_pt1 | contig 31546 bp, 37 predicted proteins | sample RifCSPlowO2_01_FD_184027 | JGI IMG/M metagenome (GOLD analysis project Ga0209541, IMG submission 184027) | Groundwater microbial communities from Rifle, Colorado - Rifle CSP2_plank lowO2_0.1 (SPAdes) (version 2) | ecosystem: Environmental > Aquatic > Deep subsurface > Groundwater | place... | reverse complement strand
CTGGGTTAGAGGCAGGCTTGCCGCAATCTGTCCAACGATCTGGGAGGCGACAGAACTGCCATACATCCCACAGATGGTTAAATCTTGATTCTCAAGATAGGCAAAGAGGAAGCCGGCAGCATAGCCATCACCCGCGCCATTGGTGTTGATCACGGTTGTTGGAACAATCGGAATGGGGAGATCAATCCCCTCTGCCAAGACGCGAGACCCTCGCTTTCCCAATTTTAAACACACTACCTGGTTGTTGTAAGGATGTTCGGAGAAAGAATCAAATTCTTCCCCGACAGCGGCGGCATATTCTTCCGGAGAGGCAAAAAGAAAGTCAGTAAGATCGAGAATAGCCCGCATCGTTTGGCCATTGCCAATCTTATGACAGGTATGCGGATCAGCGAGATCCAGACTGATCTTAGCGCCTGCTTTTTTGGCTCTTTGAAGATAACTGATGAACTCTTTTTCTTTGCCGACAATCTCATAACAGGAAGTATGGATGATCCTTGCCGCAATCGGTGCTTTGTCTAAATCAAAATGAGGAGCGGCGTTCATCAAGTTGAGAAATGTCCGTTCCCCGTCTTCAGTAATCAGCGTATAACAAACACCGCTGGGATGGGTAGTGGAAAGTTGAGTGTGGTCAGCAACTGCGTACTTGCTGAGCATTTCTCGATATTTCGTAGCGAGATGATCGCCGCCGAGCGAACCGACAAGACCGACTCTTGCCCCCAAAGCAGCAGCAGAAAAGCCAACATTGGCCGGCGAACCGGCAGGACTTTCGTAGGTTTTAGGAATATCTTTCAGTTTTTCTTCTATCTGTGAACGAAGAGCAGCACGATGTTCTGACCCGCGACGCAGCGCCAAACTAGCGAGGAACTCTGTATTGATACGATAAACCTGATCCGTGATGGCATTGGTAACAACTAATAGATCTAATTGTTTCATGGAGACACTTTGTCTACCTGTTGGAGATAGATCTCAATTCTTTCTTTTCCTTTGCCAATATTCACTCTTTTTAATCTTACCGGACCTATTTCTCCGCTGGAGCGAACATGCGTCCCGCCGCAGGGCATTTTCCATTCACCGCACGTCCACCAGCGCAGATCTGATTTTGGGTCATCATTCTTCATGATGATCAGATGATTTTGGTGGATAAAAGCATTCATCTTCGCCTCTAATGGAGGAATGAGATCATTCAATGGTTTCTCATACAGAAAATCCATTCTTGCTTTTTCCGGGGCAATGTTCGAGCCGATGATCTTTACTTTCCCGATAAAGTCTGGGGAGAGATAATACAAGAGGTGAGCCGCGGAATGCAAATTACGCAGTTTTCGCCGACGTTCCGGATCAATCTTGATCGTAACAACAGCAGCAACTTTAAATCTCGGTTCTGTTTGCAGTGTATATTCAATATCGATGATATTTTCTTTATCACCCTGTTTAATTGCTTCAATAACCGTCATCCCACCGATTGTTCCTTCGTCAGAAGCTTGTCCGCCAGAGAAAGCAAAGAAGATTGTCTGATCAAGTTTGATTTTCTTCCCGTTGATTTCCGTAACAGTCGCGGTGCATTCTGTTTGATAAGGGTCGTCCCAGAAGAGTTTGGTGGTCATTTTCTTTAGAACTGTTCGTATACAATCTTCTTCGCTTTAAAGAAACGCTTTGTGAAACGCACTGCTTTCTTTACGTTAAATTTTTTGCAGGTGTAGATCACTGTTGAAAAGAACTGAGCATTCCCCCAAACATAAAGAGCAATTCCTGAATCTATCAAAGGTACAAAAGCATCAAAACCCTGATTAATACTCTTTCCTTTATTACTCGTAGCATGGATCGTCGGCTTTCCATATGTTTTTAATTTCAATTCTTTAGTTATTCCTTTAAAGAAAGCAAGAATCTCTTTCTGATTAATGGGAATAATAAAAAAACCTTCTATAACTAATCTTTGTCTAGTAATATCTGGAGCAATATTCTTCATTCTACATCGCCTCTAATCTCTTGATCCTTTCGTTGATGTCTGGATGGGTTGCAAAGAGATGGGTAAATGTTCCTTTCGTCTTGCGGAACGGCGTCGAAATAAACAGATGCGCCGTGGCGCGATTTGCTTTATCCACTAACGGATCAGGATCGCTCTTGATCTTGCGCAAAGCATCAGCCAATCCTTGAGGATAGCGGGTAAGCATGGCCCCCGACGCATCGGCAAGAAATTCCCGCTTGCGGGAGATGGCCAGTTTCATCAATTCGCCGATCAACGGGGAGAGGACGGCTAACAATAGGCCAACGACGATGAGGACGATGGTGATGGATCCGCCTCTCTGCTCATCTCTTCTCAAACCGCCCCAGAGGAAACTACGCAAGAGGAAATCAGAAAGCAGGACGGTTATGCCGACCATTACGGAAGCGAGCATCATCACCCGGATGTCATAATTTTTGATGTGAGATATTTCATGCGCCAGTACGCCTTCTAATTCTAGTTTATCCAACTTCTCTAACAGGCCAGTTGTTACTGCAACAGCAGCATGCTCAGGATCCCGGCCGGTGGCGAAGGCATTCAGTGCAGAATCATCAATGACATATACTTTAGGCGGTTTAGGTAAACCGGCAGCGATGGAAAGGCCTTCCACCGTGTTGATCAGATGAGCATATTTTGGTTTGGTTGCTTCATGCGCCCCGGTCATCGAGAGGATAGCGCCGCTGCCGGCGTAATAACTGAAGAGGAAATAAAGTCCGCCAATGATCAAAGCGAGGACAATGCCCCCATACTGATTTCCGTAAAACATCCCGATCAATAGCCCCAAAAAAGTAATCAATACGAAAAAGAAAAAGACTAATCCATATGTACGCCTGCTATTAGAGGCGATTTCTTCGTACATTCCCATTGAATTTAGAATTCCCTCATCTAAAATTCTACTTTGATGTTCTTCTTTTCTTCTTTGCCTGCTTCAAAGAATTGTTCTGACTTAAAACTAAACATCCTAGCAAACAGATTTTTGGGGAAGACCTGCAAAGCTTCGTTGTAAAGCATTACGGAATCGTTGTAGAATTGGCGGGAATAGGCAATCTTACTTTCTGTCCCGGACAATTCTTCCTGCAAGTGCATGAAGTTTTCGTTGGCTTTAAGCTGTGGATAGTTTTCCGCAACGGCAAAGATCGATTTCAATGCTTCAGTGATCTGATTTGATGCTTTAGCTTTGTCTTTGGGGGAGCCGGAGATCAACGATGTCCGCGCTTTGGTTACTTCTTCTAAGACACCTTTCTCATGTTTCATGTAACCTTTGACCGCATTGATCAGGTTGGGAATGAGATCATATCTTCGTTTCAGCTGGACATCGATCTGTGACCAGGCATTTTTGACGCGCATGCGCAGCCGAATCAGACTGTTATAGATGTAGATAACCAGTAAAATGACGACGACGACAACGACTATAACCCATGTTGCAACCATATTTTTTAACCCCCGTTTCTAATAATAATCTTTATTTTCTTCATTTTATTTTATCTCTTTAAAAGCTTTATGGAGGATTTGGCTTAGTAGAAAAATTCCTCCTGGCCATTGACCGCGGCGAAAACAGGTTGCGTTTAAGGTCGCAGAACAGACCAGTCAATCTTATTGTTTTCGCACCTGTTCCTGTATATTTCTTCCCACGGTCAATCTTCAGGCCAGGCGGACGACTTTTTCTACTAAGCCGGAGGATTTGGGCTGTGATATCTAGCATACCGTATGTATTAAGTTAAGTCTGTGCGGGCAGGGTCAAGATGGTCTGCCGAGCGTTGGCTTTGAGCAGGAGATGCAGAGTCTCGCTCATCCTCGAGAATATTTTTAGAGAGAAATTGAACCCCTTTTCTGAGCGAGACGAGGCAGACTGACCTGCCCAAGCACAGACTTAATACGTACAGCATACCGTAACTTATATAAACATTCAAAATATCTCTAAAGCGAGGCTGATAGATTGGTATTAGAACATCTTTTCCCGGAAGACTGGCTGGAAAAACGAGGAGTGTATGCTTTCATCCTTGGTGCAATCTACGCCGTGGTGGGGGTATTAGTTGCCTCCGTCCTTTTTCCAAAAGATCCCGCTTTAGTGGGAGTAGCTTTGACTTCTATGCTCATCCTTCCGGAGATGTACAAGATTTTCTCGTATCAGGAACGAAAGCAAAGTTTGGAACAGAAGACGACATTTCTCTCGCTCTGGAAGAATGATATTGAGATCGTGCGGATTTATGTTTTTCTGTTCTTAGGAGTCATTCTGGTTTATTCCCTGGGGACAATCCTTCTTCCCAGCATCCAGACGAACGAGTTGTTTCGGGAGCAGCTGGAGATCCGCTTTGGAGAGGGGTTTGCCGGACATGCTATCTCGGGAGGTCTTTTTGAAAGCGGCCTCTTTGTTGAGCTGTTGAGTAATAATTTACTGGTGATGATCGCCTGTTTCATCATGGCGCTGCTTACGGGAGACGGAGCAATCTTCCTGATTATCTGGAATGCGTCGGTGTGGGGGACGATCTTTGGAATTACGGCAAAGAATGCCGCTTCTTTTTCTGGGGCAAACGTGGTTTACATCTTTGGAATTGTCATGCTCATCGTGTTCCCGCACATGATCATCGAGGGGATCTCTTATTTTCTGGCGGCGATCGCCGGCTCGGTGATTTCCAAAGATGTCATTCTGGAGAAATTTGCTTCCGATCGTTTTTTCCGGGTATTTGGCTTTAATCTTTATCTGATTGTGATTGCTTTGCTCTTTTTGCTCTTGGGAGCGGGGGTAGAGGCATTTGTCTTGGAAAACGTTGATATTTACAGTGAGATTGTCCGACAGAGCCTCCTTTCGTTTTGATCAGAAGAGATATTCCAACCTATTCTTTTTGATGCGGTTTACAGGTATCATAAAAATCACATTTCCCCGTCGACCATTTGCAGAGGGGAGTTATCGTCTTGGGATAGTCGCCCATTTCTTCCGTGCGACAAGTGTGCTGGTGAATCCCTTCAATTTCTGTTTTAGCAAGGTTCAATAACTGTTCATCTACCGGTAAAAACTTGAGTTTATGACGAAGAAAAAAGATGCCTACTTTGGAAGGCATCTTTCCGTGCTTTTCAAAATAGAGCAGAGAATAGATTGCCAGCTGCAGCCGGATGCTCTCTTTCATCTCAAAAGTAGCATTTGTCTTATAATCAATAATATGAACTTCGTCATCAACATGATGGATCGCATCGATAAAGCCGCGCACGGAATGCTCTTTGGAAGTATATTCCTGTTCACGGACAGGAGTCAGCTCGAGAAATGCTTCCTGGACGGAAAGATTTTTTTTCTTTGTCAGAGAAGAGAGATCTTCTACGAAGTGATTTGTCCAGTTCATCAGCATGAGCATCGTCTCTTCGAAATAAAATCGCTCCTGATCTGGGCTCAGGGAAAGCTGATTCAATTGATTCTGTGCTTTTTTCCAGTAATGGAGGAAAAATGTCTGGATGCTTTCTTTACATTTCCGCGCAAAATTCTCTTCCGTCAATGCGGAGGTATCCAGATTATAAAAGTTTTCCAGCGTGGAATGGGCAATGTTTCCCCGCACTTGATGAATATTTGATTGGGTAGGCAGTTTTTCAATGTATTGATAATAATATTTACGTTTGCACTGCTTGAATGTATTGATGGATGATGGTGATTCTACTCTCTTTGCCATGTATCGCCTCTTTGGTTCAGAAAAAGGTTTAGGGGTTTGTTTATATGTTTTATTGTGATGGATGTTTGTAAATCTGCATAATCTTAATAAAATGCGGACTTTTTTGACAAGATAATGAAACCAAACCTCCTGACGACGATCCGCTTCATCTCTCTCTTTTTGGTAATTGCAGCAGATTCTACCCGATTCTACTACCTTGCCCTGACCTTTCTGTTCTTTGGCTTTTGCACCGATTACCTCGACGGGCTGGTCGCTCGAAAATACAAAAAAGGATCAGAGATTGGAATTTATTACGATCATTTCGTGGATAAAATCTTTGTTCATCTCCTCCTTGTATACTATCTCTCGCAGAATCTGCTTGGTTTCTGGGTCGTGGCACTGCTCATCCTGCGGGATTATCTGGCCTTGGGATTCCGGCAGTATGCCCTCTCCCAGCAGACGAATATCGCCAGTGTCCGGTCAGGAAAGATCAAGTTAGTTGCGCAGGGGATGTTCTTGATGTTCATCGCGCTAGGAAGAATATTACCTTTTCCGGCAACAATCGTGGAGAAAATAGGCATCGTCATCGTCATCTGGTCGTTTGGATCATTAGTTGATATGGGCTGGAAAAATAAAGCTATCCTGAAGAGATTGTGGAAAGAGTTTTGATTCTTTACGATAGAATATACTTGCAATCAGAAAGTCAACATGACACAGAAAGTCAAAATGATATTTTGGTCTTTTATCACTCTTTTCTCTTCTCCTCAAACGCTCTGGGATTCTTCAAGATGTCTGGCCGCATCCGTAAATTTAAGATTGTTCTACTGCCAATTAAAGGAGATAAAACCTCATGGATAGTTTGTTCACCAGTTCCAAAGCCAGGCGCTCTGAGGAGGAGAAGAGTGCCTGACTGGGTTAGAAATTGATCGGTCTGTCCAAGCTTCGTATAATCATCAGGATTATCTAATGGGTCATAGATACGGACGAGCGCAGAACCACTGATGGTAATGGTAGCAGAGAGAAGCTGATCATTTCTCCGATCACGATGGGGAGAAATCCAATCATGACTATCTCGATATCTTTGATAGCCAGCTTCGGTAGGACACCAATTTTCAAGTTCTGGATAGCACGGGATTAAATTACCAACATCATGAGCCAGTGATCGTGTTACTTCAGTTGCGATTGGAATTTCTGGGTGTCCAACAGGGAAATAAGCCCGTTGATGTAATTGCTGTACTTCCCGAAGAGTTCCTGCATTTATCGGATAATTGACATGGTCGCCTTCCTCAAGATTGATCTGTCCGATTTCTGTTTGCATGAGGCTGCAAAAGTAAGGGCTGATTGCTCCAGAAGCGAAGAAATAACCAACTTCACAAGTTTCGGCAAGGGCTCGTTCCAGATTAAAACCATCTCCCAACAATTTTCGAGTCATCATTTATCCGTAGAGGGATTAATAGATATAAAAATATCGTAGCTGAGAAAGCAATCATTTTTAAAGAAGCAGCCTTTTTTATCAGATAAATGTCTAGACCAAACGAAGAAGAACAGCAAGTGATCCGGGTGCGCATCCCGCAAGGAAAAGAAGTTCTGGGGATTGTCCAGCAGCGTCTGGGAGGAAGCCGGATGCGTGTTCTCTGTCTGGATGGGAAAGAACGAATCTGCCGCATCCCAGGAAGCCTGCGCCGGGCTTTATGGGTGCGGGAGAATGATGTAGTTATCATCGAGCCTTGGGAATTGGGCGGTGATGAAAAAGGCGATGTTGTCTATAAGTATCGGGGAAAAGCTGAAGTTGACTTCTTGCGGAAGAGAGGATATTTGAAGAATTTAGAAGAGGAGTTTTAGAGCTGGCCATTGGCCAATGATATATCCTCTATATTCAAGAACAGCGTCCAGCACAGCGAAATGCTTAAATAGAATTTTTCTTCCTACGTAGAGTATGACACCACACAATCACGCTTGGAAATTAACGAGTTATGCCGTCCTGTTTGTTTTGCTTTTTTTCGGTCTGCTGCAGGTTACCCTGCAAGCGAGAGGGAAAGTCTTTGCTTTGGAAGCGTTGGGGGCTCTTGTCCTCGCGCTCTTTGTATTTGCGGGGGGTCTCACCTACGATAAAGGCAAGGGTGAAAAGCTTTTTTTTGCTGTGTTTGTCCTGGTCATCGCCAATCTGCTGTTTTTGCGCGCGTTTACCGGTGATTTGTATGTAGTCATGCTGCTCTTTGCGCTGGTTGGAGTTGCTTTGGGCTTCCCCCGAAGATGCGCGCCTCGCTGCTACGACGATGACAGAAAGACAGAAGAACCGCATAGTGTTGTCTTTGATCCCGCAAAGAATGGAGAGGAGAAAAAGGTGGGTGAAAAAGGAAAAATGGAGCAGGAAGTAAAGACAGAAACCAAGAACACGGCGACGTTTAGTCCCGGAAAATATGTCGCCAGTTCCAAAAGCAACGTCTTTCATGAAGCAAGATGCGATTGGGCGAAGAAAGTAAGCAAGACCCACCAGCTATGGTTTTCCTCCAAGAAAGAAGCAGAAGAGAAGAAATACAAGCCCCATGGCTGCGTGAATTGATTATTATCTTTGATTTTATTCTCATTAATTTTTCATCGCGATGATGAACATCCAGTTCTTGTCTTTTTCTTCATGGTCTGTTACAAAAGAGATTTTCTGGATTGAGAATCCCGCCTGCATGACGGACTGCCTGAATTCATCCTCCGTAAAACGCTTGCGAAAGCGAAGATATTTTCCATTGAAATTATTTTTGAGAGCAAGATACCCTTCCGGATGATGATGGATAGTCGTGGAGAGATAGATTACCCCTTGAGGGATAAGAAGTGAATATATTTTCTTCAGCAGAGTAGGAATTTCTACACTCGGGAAGAGATGGATAAAAGCAATGCCAATAATCGCTGAATACTGCTTGGAACCAAAATCGTGAGACAGAAATTCATCGACGATCATCTTTAATCGAGGCGCCGTGTTGAGTGCGACAGCAGCCATCGCCGGAGATAGTTCTATCGCAGAAACATCAAAACCATGTTCGAGGAGCGATTTTGCGACCTGACCATTCCCCGGGCCTAATTCTAGGATGGATGTTTTTTGATGATCACTGAGGAGAAAAGAACAAAATTCAGCAACAATCTTTTCAGTGTTAATTGTACGGGTTGAATTTTTCTTTTCAAATTCTACAGCTGCAGTATCGTAAGCTTGTTTGTTTAAAGAGAGATAATCGTCCATACTGTCAATTTAGAGAACATCTTATTTTAAAGATTACCGTTTTGCTGTATGTTCAGGTTCTCTCTCTTTCCACATCTTCCATACCAAGCCGATAACAGCAATGGAAATCGCCGCATCCGCAACATTAAAGGCGGGCCAGAAGCGAAAATCGATGAAATCAATGACGTGTCCGCGAGCAAAACGGTCGATAAAATTGCCGATGACGCCGCCGAGGAAGAGGGCAGTAAGAAGTTGAGCAGAATATGTCTTTGGGATTTTGTGATAATAGAGGATGATGCCCAAAGCAACAGCGAGTGAGATGAACCCCAGGATAATTGTTTTTCCCTGAAACAAACCAAAACCCGCACCTGTGTTGGTGACCAGATGGATATCAAAAACGAGGAGATTCCATACCGGATTTAGATAGACAATGGCTAGTTTAGCTGCTTGATCGACCAGCACGGTTGCAGCCGTAATCAGAAAAAAAAATAATCCCGATTCCTGCCGGCCTACCATAAGCGCTGCTGCTGCTGCCGTGATGGCTGAACTCCGGCTGCGCGTTCCAGATTAGCCAGGCGCTGGTCGAGGGAAGCGAGCAGGGCTTTGACGGTGTCTAACTTGCTGTTGAGCAATTCCAGATCTCGGGAAAGATTAAGCGATTGCTCAGGAAAAGACGAAGAAAAAGGACGGGAAGGGGCGGCGCCAGGAAAGCGGGCGGGGGAAATGCTTTGGGGCATATCCAATGGTGATTTTTCGTCTTCAAATCCGGGTGGGGGAGTGTTCAAAATATCCTGTTGTTCGGGAAAATTAGTACCCAATTCTTTTTGAGCAATTGCATCGAAATCAAGATCGCTGTCTTTCTTGTGGAAAAGTTTGTCAAAGAGGCCCATAGAAGGAGGATTATTCTAAGGGATTTAAAGGTTTCTGAATACGTATATTTTCTCTGCGAGAATGGGTTGTAGTTGTTCTCTTGGTGCGCTGTATCGTGCCGTATCGGAAATAAGCCCGGCAAGAGGAGCAGAGATGTCTTGGCGGGAGAGCACGCCAATGATTCCCGTTTCTGATTTCCATTCGCTTTCCGAGTAATCTTCCATATTAAAAGTGGCGTAAGGAGTATCAACCCGGCATAATCGAAAATCTCTCCAACAAGGCTGTCGAAATAATTGAGGCTGTGCTCCCTCGAGATAATCTAAAGGCAATGATATTCTAGGGAAGTAGTTTGTAAGCATCGTAATCTTACCTGAAAAACCACGTTCTCCGTAATCTTTGAAACCTCCGTTTTTTAGCTCTTCATAGAAAGAAACTAATCTATTAAAATAGCTTTCTTTGCTTCTGTCGGGCTGGACCGGCCAGAAGACAGAGGAAAATTCTAACTTGTCGTAGCGGTCTGCATTAAAAATCCCATGATTACCTACTTTGACTTGAAATCTTTCGCAATCGAAATCAGGATCAATCTTGGCTTCAACAGTTAATGGATTCATAGTATAATTTATCAGGTTAATACTTATAAATTTTATCAAACTAGATATTTGCCATCTTTCATCACTTGCGTCTCTCCAATAAACACATCTTTGACCAGACAAAAGAGGTCAATATGATATTTCTGAAAGACTTTCCGGCCGAGCTTTTTAGCATACATGGCATGTTTCAGACCGAGCGAGAAATGCATGCCAGCAAACCGTTCAAATGCCGTCGGCTCATTTAAACGGTGATCAAAACCAAGATTCTTGTTTAAACCAAAACCGATTTCACGTACCTGAACGGTATGAGTGACTTCTTCATCACGAATCATTCGCACAATCTCTTCAAATTGAGCAGGCCCGGTATGACCGATAAGACAGCCATTTTCGATTGTCACGGTAAACTGGTCGGTGAAATGAACCAGATGATCCTTGCCGGGGAACCCAAAGACAAGCAATGTGCCATTCATCTTTTCCAGTTCTTTTGCTTCAGTAAAAATCTCGCCGATGGGAAAACCGGCAGAAATAATCTCTGCTTTGTGAAAATCGCCGGTGTTCTTAATTGGTTTCTCGAATGCAGAATTGACAATTAATTCCTGTCCTTCTGGAGAGGTGATACGAAGAGAATGGTTCTGGGAGAGGAGCTGTTCGATAGTATTCGTCGCGCGGACATAATACGGTGTCTCGTAATGTAATGAGGCGATATAGTGAGGAATCTGGTCTTCCTGATTGTAACCAAGACGGGAGTGTTCGATGACGAGATGACCGGCGCGAAATAGATCGGCGCGGAGACGATGTTTAGTGAGACGGAACGATACAGTTTGCACGAGAATAACCACCGAACGTGGAGGAATGATCTGAAATTGAGAAAGGATGGCTTCTTCCGAATGGGCATCAAAATCGATGATCTGGTGGGGATTCTGGAGAATAGCACTGCCGTATGCTTCCGTAAGTATTCTTGATAACCTACTGTTGTTATCGTGAAGCAGGAGAACAAACTGACCTTTAGTGAGGCAATAGTTTTTAAGTAAGATATCACGTACGTTTTGTAAAGCCCGATCTTTTTGCAAAACCTGATCTGAAATGTTCATTCTCTGGAAAATTCAAGCAAAACTTTAATAAAGTATGCTTGTTCTTTTCAAAGCATGGCAAACGAAACTATGAATACCTTAGAAAAAATCGGCTTTCATAAAGGCTCCCTGGCAACGCTGACTAAAGAACGGGAAGAATTATTACGCATCCTGCAGATCGTCGAGCAATTGATGCAGATGCACGTGAAAGAGCTGAAAGACCTCGGTGTTGACCTTGTCGCGAAAGCGAAAGAAGTGAAAAATCTTAAAGGAAAAAAGCCGATTGAAGACGTGTTGGGATGATTTTTTCTGATTAAGTCTCTCGTTTACGCATCTTTTATCCGATAAAAAAAGATCCAGGATTTACCAACGCCTGGCTCTCTTCGGTATTGGTATTAACCGACAATAAGTGGTCGGAACTATCTTCAATTTTAATATTTAAAAAAAAATTAAAAAGAAAAAATATCTAAAAAAAATTATTTATTATCTTCGCCGCATCAACATTCCCAGCAGGAACACAACCACCGCGAACAAGACAAGCACTCCCGCGACAAGCCAGGCTACTGATCGTGTATCGTTCCAGGAAGGAGCTTTCTCAACGGTTACGGTTGCTGTCACGGCCGCTGTTGGCTGTGTAGGACCGGAATTCAATGTGCTGACAACGACTTCTGACTGTTGAGCAGCGGCAGAGGGAGCAGGCTCGGCTTTCTTCCAACCATATTCATTGATGGACTGGGGAGACACACTTGTCCCTTCCGCCAAGACTCCTGCAATGTCGTCACGCAAATCATCAAGATCATGCTTGAGATCACGAAGATCGTCTAAGAGGTCAGCTTTGCTGGAACACGCTGTAGCATCCTCAACATCTGATTTTAGGTCGCGGACATCATCGCGGAGATCATCGACATCACGATCGAGATCTTGCAACCGGAAGTAAAAAAGATTTTGCCGGTCAGCATCATTATCCATCAGGCTGGTCTTGTAGCTGCTTCTATACTTGTAGAAGTTATCTTCCAAATCATAAAAGTCGCCGCGTAGGTCTTTGTAGTCTGCTTTCTCGGAACTGAGACAAACTTCGTCACCGTTTCCTGCAGCCAATACAACAGAACTGAGTAGCAACGAACAGATTAATACTATTGCGATAAAGTGTTTTGTCATTTGACGCACCCCGATTGGTTTTATGAACTGATCTGGGCAAAGGGGATTATATAAACTTTGCGAAAGAAGTCCTACTTTTAAGTAGTACCCAGTTAGTTATGAAAAATGAGGATTAGAGAAAAAGCAAAATTACAAGATCACTTCCCCGCGATGGATTTTCGGCAGGAAATTGATCAGTTTGCCTTCTTTGTAGGCAGCACAACCGACAACAGCTTCTTCATAAGTCAAGATGACCAAGCGGTTTTCTTCCCCCAGATCTCTCTTGAGGTCTACCCCGGCGAAGTAGGCGCGGGTTTCTAGCTTTGTCAAAGAGAGGACATTTTTCAGATCTGCTTTTTGCCGGCGCGCTTCGTTGACCAGCAATTGAGCACCTTCTTTGCTCAAGCGGATCTGGCTGGGACGGAGCTCAGCAAAGTAGAGGCCAAGACGATCGATCTTTAATTTATCCAGATCGATCTGCGCAATATCCCTGTTGACTAAGAACAGGCGATCTTTTTCGGTTTGGAGGTAGGCGTAGTTCTCGTGAAGGGCCGAACCAAACTGCTTGATGAGTAATTCCCTGATTACTTTGATCTCACGGGTGTTGAGAATCCTTAGTTTTTGCATCAGCAGGTCGTTAATTGTGTTTATAATAAATCTTTTTGAAAAGATTAATATATCAGTACTGACTACCCTCGCATCATGGATCCAGAAAAAAATATTGAGACCATTCTAGATAGGACAGAACTAGGTCCTGAACAACAGGAGAAAAAGGAAGACCAGTACGAAGAAAAACAACAACCTGTTCAGTATAAACGACCGTGGCTGACGGAATTATGCGACGGTTACGTTGTGGAAGTGCCGCCGATTCCAGATTATTTTTAAGAGAATGTAGGGGGAAGGTTCAATTTCTCAGCAAAACTTTAAAAAGAATACACCACTTTTGCCGTTATGTCTTGGTAGATATTTTTGGAGGATTATTTGATGGGCAAAGAAGATACGAGTTTGTACGAACCGGCAGCTTTGGAAGACTCAATAATTGTTCCCCGGGGTGATATCGCTTCTCTTCAACAAGCAGGCATAGATGTTGATGCAGGCCCAATTATCCCGGTAGCACAACGAATACCCACTAACGGTCCGCAAGCACTTTTCTGTGCAGTTCTCACTCCATTAGAGGAAGCGATTCTCCAAGAAATCCGCACCGGCAATTATTCTGTTAAACAGGAGATCGTTGGTGGTCAGGGTGAAGTTTCACGATTAATTCAGAGCGATGATTCTGTTGTAAAATTTGATATTGCTGCTAAAGTAGTTTCTTTGCAAAAGATGGATGATTGGTCTCAAGTAGATCGTCTGGAAAGAGAAGCAGCGATTACCCGCGGGCTAGAGATTGATGGCGTTGTTAAATATTTTGCCTACGAGATGCGTGGAGTACCTAAACGTTTCGGGGAGGGAGTGGATACTGAATACATCCTCTATAGCCATTGGCTGGGCATGGGAAACTTGGCAGAACGCTTCGCCGAGCGAACGTATGGTTTTTCGGAAGTTGAACATTTCTTTGGAAACTCGCTAGCCGCGTTAGGGCAATTGCATAGCCACGGCATTCTTCACCGTGATATCAAGCCGCGTAATGTTGTAGAATTAGAAAATGGCGATTTTGGCCTTATTGATTTCGGTCTTTCCAAAAAAGCAGGACAGACCACTACTATGTTCAGCGCTGGCGCTTTCATCGGCACGCCAGCTTATGCTGCTCCCGAAATTCAGGAAGGAAAAAGGCCCTCCGCTGCTGCCGATATTTATAGCGCATGTGCCACGGCTATCTCTATGGTTTTGGGGGAGGAATTTGGTCCATTTACGACACCGGTAGATATCCAACAGAAATTTGAGAGAATTACTTTTCCAAAAGAATATGCCGCCCTGCAAGAGTTAATTTCCGCCGGCTTGCAAGCAGATCCGACAGAAAGGATGGAGAAATTTAGGCTGGTAGAAAAGAAAGGCTATGAATTTGGATTAGAAAAAATGATTACAGAAAACATTGAAACATCAGCAATTTCAGCTGTAGCAGAGAAGGCTACTCTGCTTGAAGAAGCCATTACCGATAAATGGGAGAAGGGGAATTACGGTCTTATTGGCTGTGCACTTGGCGCTCTGGCGGGGGTTATTACTTGGGGGTATTCCGTGATGTCTGATCCCCTTTCCTCAAGTTCATTAGGTTCCGAATCACTTTGGAGATTAGGGTCTCTTGGTTCTTTGCTCCTGATGGGGGCGGGGGGAGGTTATGTGGCTGGAAAGACGGTTTATAATACCAAAACAAGGATCCAAGAAGAAGGTGGATTTAAAAATTACCTTCGGAGGAAGTTGGGCAGTCAGCGTAAAATAATGGAACACGGACTTACTCAGATTGCTTTTATTGTCGCGGTTACTTTAGGAGGTATTTGGGGATTGGCTTCGTACACATCAGGAGAGTTAGAAGACGGAAGAATCTATCATAATCAAGAAGGTGAGAGGATAATCAACGTATCAGAAGGATTGAATGGCACAACTAAACTGATAATGAAAAAATATGGGGCGGTAGAGCTCGTGCGCGGAGGGATCATTGAAAGCGAGACATTTATCGATGAAGCCCCTGCTGACGGCATTTTAGACGAAGGTTATCAAAGATACCAGCCACTATGGCCGTTTACGAAAGGGGAAGGAAACCAGATCACGGATCCCGAAGTAATCAGCGAAGCACAGCTGGTATACACCAAACTCCAAGAAAAGTATGACATTAAACTGCCAGCAGAAGCTCATATTGAGAAAGTGTCTGAAAAATCAGGTTTAGAGGGATATCTCAATGAGCACTTCAGCCCTGCAATTAAAGGACAGAACTAACCTACCCCCCACACAGCATTCTCTTTTCTCTTGATCTCAGCCACCTCTTTCAACACCGCGACTTCGATTTTGGTGAGATGCTTCTTCAATACTTTCAACTTTTTGAAATGCTCTTCGGGAATATCAGTATAAAGATAATCTCCTTCCTGCACCTGTCTCCCAATAGTCACGTTATCCATAGCTAGAGCCAATTGCTTGCCTTGCTCGGCGATGGTGATCGTGTCCGGCCCTTCTTTCATGCTCTTGACCGTAGTCAGGCGCCGGCCTTGCCGATCCATCAGCGGATCGCCGGAACGGAGACGACCAATCTCGATTTCCACGCCGACGATGGCCGGATTATTCTGCCGGAAGACATAGCCTTTAAGCAGGAGAAACTTGCACGGCCGAACCAACGAAGATAATTCACGCAGTTCTATTGTCTTCTTCAGTTCGGTAGTATAACGTTCATATTCTTCAATAACTTGGTAAATAACGTTATGGACAATGAGCTTGATGTTTTTTGCTGTACAATATTCTATGACCTCAGCAGGAACGGTGATATTGAAACCCAACAAGACCCCATAAAATTCGTCTTTGTCTCTCAGCGATTCTACCTGAGAGATATCACGTTTGGTAACTGTACCCAGCGATGCTGAAGAGATTGGGATCTGTTTCTCACTAAGGATGACTTTCAGTGCTTCCAACCCGCCAATGGTATCAGCTTTGAGAACGACGCCGACCGCGTCACTTTCCTGGATCAAAACTTCCCCGATTTCACGTTGTATCTCTTCTTTTAGGCGATCAATTTCTTCCGGCTTATTTTCCACAGCGCGCAAGGGCATGCCAGCGATCGCCTTTTCAATGCCGGGTGCGGAGATCTTGACGCCAGTGGCGGCAAATACTTCCTTCACGTTGCGGAACGCGCTTTTCTTGTCGCGCATTTCGGCGAGTTCTGCCGGCTCAAGCAAAGCACGAACTTTCGTGACGATGGGTTGATCAAGACCGCCAATAACGATTGTATCGTTCACCGAAAGATGGCCATCGTAGATGATCGTGTTCATCGTCGTTCCCAAGCCTTTCTCCTCGGTCACTTCCAAAATCGTGCCCTTAGCTTTTCCTTTTACTTCAATCTGTAGCCGGGCTTCCAGATATTTCTGGGCGAGGCCCATCAATACCATGAGCAGTTCAGGAATGCCTTGACCAGTGAAGGCAGAGACGGGCACGATCGCCAGCTGTTTTGTATAATCCTGCACGCGGTCAAAGCGTTCCGCTTGGAGAGTTATTTCTTGGAATTGACCGACAAGATTGTACATTCTCTTTTCAAATTCACCTTGAATGGAATAATCTAAATTATTGATTGCATCAAGAAGAAAATCCTGCTTATTCCATTTCCAATTGGGAACCAGATCGACTTTATTTGCGGCAATGACAAAAGGAACTTTATGCGCACGCAGAATCTCGATAGATTCTAAAGTCTGCGGCCGGAAGCCTTCGTTAATATCAACAACGAGGATGGCAATGTCCGCCAGGCTGCCACCGCGTTTGCGCAGGGAGACGAAAGCGGCATGGCCGGGAGTATCGATAGTCAGAAGACCAGGCACAGTGAGCTTCTTCCCGGAGAGATCGAGGAGCTTGCCGCAGATCTTCTTGATCGCGTCCAGAGAGATGATCGAAACGCCGATGGCTTGGGTAATTGCACCTGCTTCGGCAGCAGCTACAGCACTATGCCTGACTTTATCCAAAAGAGACGTTTTCCCGTGATCAACATGTCCGACGACGGTGACCAATACTTTGCGCGTTGCCATAGAAAGCTGTCTATTACGCTTATTTTTAAATTTATAGTATTTGAGAGTGTAATTGGAAGAGAGAAAATGTTATATATGAACCTCCAGCCAATGCGAAAAATGCTGGAACGATATATTCATTCGATAGTCAGAAATGCTGTTGCGGCAGGGATAACTGCTTTAATCGTTTCTGCCTGTGCCGCCGAGACAAAGAAAGAGGAAATAGCAAAATATGTGGATGGCAATCCTGATGCAACAGCGGGTGTGATTCACTGGGGATACGTTGATGTTAGCCCGGAAAATGAGGACAGCTTTCTCACGGTTCCCGAAGTCCCGATCTCTCCGAAAACAGAGACAGAACAGATGCTTCCCGAAACTGAGAGAGTTTATGGAGAAGAAGCGCTTCCGGAAAATCTTGTTGCAGAGAGTATGCTTTGCGACGAGAGTTCGCCCTGTCTCTGCGATTCGACCAAGATCCTCTCCGGGAAGAATGGCGGATACTTCAATCCTGTGGTGGCGGATTATACGATCGCTTTTGTGGACCAGAAAAAAGAAGTGAGCCTCCTGGACATCCTCGGGGAAAAGATTGTCTCTCTTGCCCCGTTGAAGGGAGAGAAGTTGCGTCTGGAAGGTCATTATCTGTCTGGCGTCTCTTCTGGGACGACGCTGCCGGGCAATTGCCAGATGGTTAATTTGATCTCGGAAGAAGTCGTTTATGGCGGATTATGCCCCGCCGATATCGACAACACCCTGTATGTTACACTAGATCATAGCCTAGAGATGGTGGTTGGTAACGCTTCTTTTGATGAGAAAGTTGCATCTATTTTTCTCGATTCGGGCGCAGCTCGCGTCGTTTTTGATTATGAAACGATTGCCTTTGCCGGAAAAAATAAGAACGCAGGGTCAGCAATCTATCTCTGGAGGTTTATTGATGAGTCGCTCTTCTTTCTTCCCCAACCAGAAGGAACAAATGATTACAGCCCTTTGGTCAAAGACAATGCGCTGCTTTTTTCACGATACGAGACCGATGGAACGATCAAGCTGATGGTCTACGATTTTATGTGGGATGATGTGTTCGAATTATTTTCTTCTTCCAAAGATCACACCACTCAGGGAGCATTTAATGGAAGGACACTCGCCGCGCTCGTCGCCGGGAATCAGCTGGAAACGTATAATCTGGTTACCGGAAAAAAATCACTGGTGGATACGGAAGTTGAGGGAGTGCCCTCTTTGGATGACTTTTATCTTGTTTGGACAAAAAAACAGGGGTTAAGATATTGCGAATTAAAAGAAGAATGGAAACCGTAGGCTTAGGAGAAAAAGTCGTCCGTCTGGCCTGAAGATTGACCGTGGAAAACAGATCGCTGTCTGTTTTCTTGTGACTTTTTCTGCAGAGCCGAAACTATAGATAGTTTTTTAAAAGAGATCTGATTGTGAAGAGTAAACCCAGCGCAGCATGCCCTTGTGATGACCATGATCAGGGGAGTTATCCGCTGGGGTCATTTTCCCTCAAATATTCAATTCTCTTAATTTCTGTTCTACATAATTTTTCTTCTCTTTCAGCGCAGTTGGTGAACCGCCGCCATGCCAGGTGAATCGCGGACGCATCTGCACGGGGAAGATGCGCTCGTTGGCATCGTCGAAAATGACGGCAGCTCCGGTCACCCGCGGCAGATGATTGATCTCCTCTTCCAAGCCTTGACGCATGTAGCTCTGGGTCAATTGCTGCAAAGCCTCAACGTCAATCTGTGCTGTCAAACGATGAGCGATGACCGTGTCTGCTTGAGTCAAGACATCAGTATGGATCTTGCCCGGCTGCTGCGAAGCAAGAATGAGAGAAATACCGGGCTGGCGTCCTTCCCGCAAAATGGTGATCAATGAATCTGTTGCGGCCGTCTTTCCTTCTCGGGGCAGCAATTCATGAGCTTCGTCAAGGCCGATCCAGACTAACGGCTCTTGAAGCTTCTCTTTAACCTCTTTGGTAAAATAATGCATGGCCGCATCAACAGTCTTGAACTCTTCTGTTTTACGAGCGAGCATGCGTTGATTAAAGAGGGTGCGGCAGATTAGGCCGACGACGAGAGATTTAATTTCCCAACCAGAAGACATCGTCGCATAAGGGGAAACGTCAAGAACAGTTACTTGACCGCCGGCAATCAGTTCTTTTAGCGGTGTCCCTTCTTTGGAAAAAATTTCCCAGCCTTTCGCTTTTTCAAATTGATTGACAACGATATTTTTAACGACGTGATCGCTTTCTGTGTCTTTTTTGATGAGCAGAATCAGCTGATCTAGATTATAGGAGTCTCCTGTGCTGTTCAGCTGCTGGACAATCTTGGTGATCAGCACGCCCTCCGCGGAATTGGGCTGGATCGAAAAAGCTGTGCACCAGTCGAGAGGATCAACATCGATGGGGCGCAGGGAGAAGGGGAAGTCAGTAGGGATGCCTGATTCTTTATACTGGCCATAAAAGCCGGTAGGGGTATAAATTTTAACGTCCAATGATCGAGGATCCATCCCCCAATCTTTTAATAAGCCAGCATCCTGATAATTAGGATATTTCATCGTCCAATAAATGCCCATGGTATCCAGCAGGATAATGGAAAGGTTTTGCTTGATCTCCTGAGGCAGGTCAGCAAGGCCCTCGGCGATGGCGCCGAGCGAGTAAGACTTCCCCGATCCTCTCTTTCCAACAATAAAAAGAACATGCGCGCCGGCAACGTCAAGATACACGGGGTTAGAGAGCGAGACAGTCTGGCCCATCTGGACGTATTGTTTACCAATAAGAATCGTTCCTTGCTTGCCATGTTTTTCAACATCCCTCTGGGAACGGCCGATAATGACATCAAACACCATTTAGTGACTAAAGCGTAAAAAGCATAAAAAACTATCGAAATCCCGTAGGTATTCAGTTTAGGGCTGGTGCGGTCAAGAGGAGGTGGAATGCAAGAAAAAAAGGAAAAAATAATCGACCTTACAGCTGATCGTCCGTTAGAATCGTTACTTTAGAAGGCTCTTTCGTCTTAGCTGACGTGCCGATAACGAAATTGACGCCAATTTTTTCGACCAGCTTTAATAGATCGAGATCAACAGCTCCGTCTAACGCAACGCCATAGATTCCCCCGTTTAGGCTTTTGATCGTTGAACTTAATTCGCTGAGAGGGACTTTTCCCAGAATATTAAGCTGCGGATCAAAAATGCAGGCTCCGCGCGTCCCGACTAAGTCTTCCATGGTCTTCTTCAGTGCTTTTTTCTCTTCGAAGGAAAGTGTCTTCCGTTGAGGAGCGCTTGCTCCACGGGGAACGAACGGCGCAACAGTGCTGTTTTCCGTCCCGGTGTTCTCCGTTCTGGTGTTGCTCAATACCTTTTGGCGAAGCGCAGAACTCCCGTTGCTAGTCTGGGGCGGCCGACTATTCTCAAAGCGCCGGGATGAAGACCGTTGGTTACGACTGAAGCTGCTCTGATGTTGATCAGGATGGTCTTCCCGCAAAGCACCTTGCTCATCAATGCCCATATCCAGTTTCGCCTGTTCTGCGGTAATCCTTCCGCGCAAGGCTTTATGAATCTCTTTCTTGGTTATTTCTTCAACTTCTTTCCCATCTGGAGCCTTGCAGACAAAATCAATGTCAGCGACACTCAGTAATTCCCGAATGATCAGATCGCCACCACGATCGCCATCGACAAAGACTGTAATGGACTTTTTGTGGCTGATATCTTTGACCGTCTGCGGACAGGATGTGCCATTCATCGCCAGAGCATTCTTAAACCCATGTTTGAGCAAATTAAGCACATCGGCGCGGCCTTCCACAATGACGACTTCTTCGCTTTCGTCGATTCCCGGCCCGGCAGCAAGACGTTCAGGGCCATATTCACAGACTTCCATCATCCGGACGGATTGGGCAACTTCATCAGCCAATTCCTGAGAATCTGGAAGAGTCTCTTCAGTTAATTGGCGTAGAAGCTGTTTTGCCCGTTCGATCACAAATTGACGTTTACTGATACGCACATCCTCTATTTTCCCAACCTGGATCTTCGCATTGCACGGGCCGATGCGCTGGATAATCTCCATCGCCGCGCCCACAATAGCTGTTTCGGTCTTGTCCAAAGAACTGGGGATGATGATCTCGCCGCTCGTCCGACCACCACTGGAGGTGGTATTGACTTCAATGCGGCCAATGCGGCCGCTGCGTTGCAGTTCACGCAGTTCCAGATCATTTCCAAGCAGACCTTCCGTCTGCCCAAAAATTGCGCCGATAACATCTGGTCGATCGACAATTCCTTCAATAGTAATCGTTGAATGAATGATATATTTTGCCGCTACTGGGCTTATTTTTGCCATAGTAATGCCTCCATTTTCACAAGGCCCTAGAAGTGAGAACATTCAATAACTTACGCACTCCTGCGTACCGCGGTCAAACCAATACAGATGGTACGTTGATCGTGGATGAGTGATAAAGATGAAAGTCCTACTCTACGACTTGCGCTGATGATTATGAAGCCCGCATCACTAACCCCCGGGTTCATGGCTTGGTGCACAAAAACCAAAGGTTCTTGGCATCCCTTACGGGACGTTGCCGTTCACTCCCCCAGGTACTCTCATGACGGGCTTTATTTCCGTTTTATAAGCTGTAGTATATAAATATTTTGGTGCAGGATTCGTGATGTGGGATTCGTGAAAATGTGAGTGGATTATTCTTTGGTTTCAGAGTCTATTGTTTGTTCAAGTCCCATCTTCTTTCTTTTTTTATGTTTGACGTAAGAAATAAGCGTTCCAGACCCCATCCACAAAAGTAGCGAGAGATAATCAAACGCATTTAATTCTCCTCGGCTAATGTGGGGGATAATAAATGGATTGTGAATGATTGTAGAAACAGCAAACGTGCTCATTGTCGCAAGTACTGGTCTTTCCTTACCACCTAGCGCTTTATACAAAGGAACAAAGAAAAAGCGATATTGTGGAAAACGGCGTAATACTTCGTTTCCCCAAAATGTTTCTACCCCCCCCCCAATTCTCTCCACTAAACTGGTATGGCAAGTTTCAGGGGAATTTTGTCTGTATTCAGGGGTTGCCATTTTTAGTTGTCATATTGTGAATATAGGAAGAGGAAAAACCCCAGCAAACCTCTGACCGAAGCCAAAGATTCGCCGAGGAAAAGAGGTGGTTTGAGGTGTGTTTACCACTTTAAAAGGGTGTTTATATTTAAATGTTTTGGTTAAATTGTTACTTTGTAGTGGTTTGAGGCCTGTGGAGATTTTTTATAAAGTACAAGCCTTCTGAGAGGTTATGTGGCAGGAATACGGATTTAGGACGGGGAGAATAGTCCTCCCGGGAATACAAACGATTGTAGATTTAAAGCCGCACCAATGGTTCAGATTCGATGGAATTGTTGATAATCTTGGAGCTTATTATCAAATGCTGGGGAAGTCTTTAGATTTGACTCTAGAGCCAGGGGATGAAACGGGGATCTGTCACCATTTTGATCTCGAAACTGAAAGCAGAAAAGAAGAGTTAATCGTCGTTGCTGTGGAAGACCTAGGTGAACTGATACCAACGCTCTTTACCATTGGCCATGAATCAACTCATGCCATAACCTACCTAAACCAGGGGCAAAGATTGGTGGAGGAATTAAGAGTAGAAGGTTTTAATCTAAATCCCTATCAAAAATACACAGATGAAGAAGATATCTGCCATATTGGCGGACTTTTTGCGTTGTATCGTTTTGGATTATTGGATAGTATTGACCATTCTTCCAAAGATGATGATCCGATCATCTCCCTCCTCGAAGATCTTTTAGCCAGCCGGAGATAGAGCATGACCAGAATAAAAGAAGAACGATGAGAATTGGGGGGTACGTATTAAGTCCGTGCTTGGGCAGGTCGACCTGCCTCGTCTCGCTCAGAGAGTGCAAACAACTGTTCTCCAGAACTATTCTGAGAGATGAGCGAGACCATTATTTTTCTGTCCAATAGCAACGCTCGGCAGGCCATCTTGACCAAGCCCGCACAGACTTAACTTAATACGTCCATTGGAGGATAGTTTTTATAAGCAGCATGCTTTTAATCCAACCCTGATGACTCAATTCACTTATCAAGAACGCTTTAAGACCATCAAAGGCGTCTTTGATGAATTTACAAATAGAACACTTTTCGAGTTAGAAAGCAAAGGGGCGTTTGATGAATTGGTCAGCCCATTAACAGTAGGCAAGGAAAGCAGCGTCTTTATAGCAAAAAAAGATGAGAAAAAAGTGATTGTTAAGATTTATTTTATCCAACCGGCAAATTTCATGAAGATGTTTGATTACATCCGTAAAGATCCGCGTTATCAATATCTGCAACAACACCGCAGACAAATTATTTTAGCTTGGGCGCAGCGTGAGTTTAAGAACCTGCATCGGGCGGTGGAAGCGGGTATCCATTCCCCAAAACCGCTGCAATGGCTGAACCACATCATCATCGAAGAATTTATTGGGGATGAAGAGCCGGCGCCGCCGCTGAAAGACGCGCCGCCGCAAAACCCGAAGAAGTTCTATGATGAGGTAGTGAGCGGGATGACAAAATTATACCAAAAAAGATTGATTCACGGAGATCTTTCTTCATTTAATATTTTAAATTATCGGGAAAAACCTTATTTCATCGATTTTTCACAAGCGACATTGACAAAAGCGCCGAACTCGCATGAATTATTAGTGAGGGACGTGGGGAACATTGTGCGATATTTCCAGAAGTTGGGTGTTAAAGCGGATGCAGAAAAAATAATGATCAGAATTATGGGCAAACATTTAAAAAAGAATTCACCAGAAACAGAATAATGGACCCCGAAGAATTTTCTTACGAATTGAAGATCCCGCAGGAACGGGTAGCAGTGCTGATCGGCAAGGATGGAGTGACCAAGAAAGAGATTGAACAGCTGACCAACTGTGCTCTGGACATTTCAGCAGAAGGGGATGTTCTGATTAAAGGTAAAGATGGGGTGGAACTCTATACCGCAAAAGAAATTATTCGGGCAATTGCCCGTGGTTTTAACCCAAAGACAGCCATGCTCCTCCAGAAAACAGATTATGCAATGGAAATGATCGAAATGAAAGATATCGCCGGGAAAAGCAGAAATACGATGGAGCGTCTGAAAGGGAGAGTGATTGGCACAGGGGGAAAGAGCCGGGAAGAGATCGAGCGGTTGACTGGCTGTGCTATCTCGGTATATGGGAAGACGATCGGGATTGTGGGAGAGACGGATAATGTTGCCATCGCCCGCCAGGCAGTGGCCATGCTCCTGCAAGGATCAATGCATAAGACAGTTTATCAATTTCTCGAACGGAAGAAGAAGGAGATCTTGTTTGGATGAGGAAAGCAGTCATCTTTGATTTGAATGGAATTTTTCTTTCTAGTGAATTATTAAATCGGCGAGTGGAGGCAAAATGGGGAATTGCCAAAGAGCAATTCCTGCCTGCTCTTCTGGAGATTATGGAAATCGTACGCAAGCCTGCTGCTCCCCCCGTGTTTTCGTTGTGGAAACCCTATTTCCAAAAATGGGGGATGAATCTCTCCAAGAAGGAATTCTTCACTTTTTGGTTCTCCGGAGAAAAGATAAACACAAGAGCGCTTCGTTTTACTTTAGAACTTCGCAAAAGAGGAGTGAAAGTGTTTCTCCTTTCGAACAATTTTAAGGAACGAACAGAATATTATCAAAAACATTTTCCGGAATTGTTTGAATCAGTGGACAATGCATATTTCTCTTGGAAAACAGGATTTGTCAAACCGGATCGGAAAGCATGGCTGAATGTCCTGAAAGAGAATAAGCTTGATCCAAAAGAATGCTTATATTTTGATGATTCTGAGAAAAATGTAACTGTGGCCAGGGAATTGGGGATTACGGCGTATGTTTTTGCGGGAACGGCGAAGATGCAAGAGATTGTTAAGAAAGAGTTAAACACAATTCGAGGCTCGCCTTCACAATGGTTAAAACCGAAAATTCGTTGTTATCTTCGTTAAAATCATAAAAAGAAAAACTTACAAAATGATCTCATAATTTTGCCTAACAAAATTTTAACGAAAGTGTTGAAAAATAAAAACCATAGAACAAAAGATTTATTCTGACTTTGGAACAACCTCAGCGGGTCTAACCTCATAAGCGGATAATACTGGCTTCCCATCGACTTCTCTTAACAGATATGGCTTATCGTCAATTCTCATGATGGTTTCTGGTTCGCCATTTCCATCTAAATCCCTACATTCTACTTCCAGCTTACTAGGTGCAATGTATCCTTGCTGAACTTGTTTAGTTTGTGGAATTCTGTGCTTTACAAATGGACTATATCCAGTTAGAGCATTTGCCCCCAATACAACACCAATTCCAAGAGCCAATCCTAATACGTATTGTTTCATTTCCATAATAAATAGAATAAATCAATACTTTATAAATCTTTTGTTTATTTTACTACTTGAAAGTTAATGACCTCTTTTTCAACAACTACGATAACAACGAATTTTCGGCGAGCACCGAACTTCTCCCTTCGGTCGACCACGTTGCACTCTCACTTCACTTCGTTCCGTTCGGGGCACATGACATAAATTTCGATGCTTTGATCAAACCCCCCTCTTCTTCCCATAGGCCATAATCTGGTCACGATTGGTAAAACCATACCCATATTTCAGACAGAGATCCAAAACCAACGGCATGTTCTTGATAATCTGCGCCCGCGTTTCCCCTTGCGGCATGAGATAAATTGGGATGGAAGAGTTTTGAGTTATTTCGTTGATTTCCAGAATGTCCGCTTCCGAAGAAATTACAAATTTAAACAAGCTTTTTCTGGGGGGAAAGGTGTTCAATGCTTCCCGATTAATCCTCTTAGAATCGTAGCCAGACCATTGACTGCTGCTCTTTAATTTTGGGCTGATGTTGAATTGATCAACACGACGGGCAAGATCAGGGTTAATAATTATTGTGCCATTCGTTTCAATTTCGATGAAATAGCCAGATAATTTCTCCATCATCTTTAGCAAAGCGTATTGAAACAGCGTTGGTTCACCGCCGGTGAAAACGACATGGGTGATTCCAGATTTTTGAATCTGCCAAATAATCTCTTCAATATCCAGCAGTGTTTTTGTCCCTTCAAACACCGCATACGGCGTGTCGCATTGCGTCTTACCATCGTCCCTCTGATTCCAGCCGCAGCGCAGGTTGCAGCCCCAGACGCGGACAAAGATTGCCGGTGTTTTATGCAGGCCTTCGCCTTGCACGGCAGGATAGATTTCGCAAATTGGAATTGACGTTGGGGCCATTATAACCCCTCCCCGAAGAGCAACTTTTATAAACACTTTCCTTTTTTCGGAGAGTGATGGCGCAGAAGACAGCGGAAGAATTGGCCCAGAAGCAACGCGAGATTTCCATTGCTGAATTCTTTGAAAAGAACCGCCACTTGCTGGGTTTTGACAACCCCCGGCGGGCATTGATGACGGCAGTAAAAGAAGCGGTAGATAATGCTCTCGATGCTTGCGAAGAAGCAAGAATCCTTCCAGAAATCAATGTGGAATTGATCCAACTGGGAGAAACCCGGTTTAGGATAGTCATCGAAGATAATGGTCCGGGGATTATCAAAGCGCAGCTTCCCAAGATTTTTGCCAAACTGTTGTACGGTTCTAAGTTTCACAAACTTGCCCAAACCCGTGGGCAGCAGGGAATCGGAATTTCTGCAGCAGTATTATACGGACAGCTGACCACGGGAAAGCCGGCAACAATCATGTCCAAGACGGGAGAAGGCAAAAAAGCAATTCGTATGAAATTGAAGATCAATACCCAAACAAACAACCCCGATGTCATCGAAGAGGAAGAAGTGGAATGGGAAGAAAAAGATCACGGGACGCGTATTGAGATTGATATGGAAGGGGCCTATCTGAAAGGAAGGCAGTCGGTTGATGAGTATCTGAAAGAAACGTCGGTAGTTAATCCCCACTGCACGATCATCTATACGAATCCGGAAGCAAACCAAATGATCTTCCCGCGAGCGGCAGAGCAGCTTCCACCGGAGGCTCGGGAAATTAAGCCGCATCCTTACGGTGTGGAATTGGGAATGCTGATCAAGATGCTGGAGACGACGAAAGCTTCAACACTGCAGCAATTCCTGACTGACGAATTTGTGCGGGTAGGCGCAGGGACGGCAAAAGAAATCTGCGCGAACGCCAGCCTGCTTCCTTCAACAAAGACAAAGAATCTGAACCGTGACCTAATGGAGAATCTCCACAAGGGCATTCAGAATACAAAAATCATCGCGCCGCCAACAGATTGCATCTCACCGATCACTGCTGATTTGCTGGAAAAAGGTCTGCGCAAAGAAATCAATGCGGAATTTTATTGTTCGACCACACGGCCTCCCGCTGTCTACCGCGGGAACCCGTTTATCATCGAGGCGGCGCTGGCCTATGGGGGGGAGCAGGAAGGAGATTCAGCAGTGCGGATCCTGCGTTTTGCCAACAGAGTGCCTTTGTTATATCAGCAGGGAGCATGCGCAATCACTAATTCTATCCAAGCAACATCCTGGAGATTATACGGCCTGCAGCAGAGCAAAAATTCGTTGCCCGTCGGACCGTGTACGATTGTAGTGCACATGTCCTCGGTGTGGGTGCCGTTTACCTCGGAATCAAAAGAAGCATTGGCTCATTACCCAGAGATTGTGAAAGAAGTGAAATTGGCGCTGCAGGAATGCGGCCGGAAGCTGGCTTCATTTGTCAACAAAAAGAGACGGATCAGTGAAGAGTCCAAGAAGCGTGGCTATATCGAGAAATATATCCCTCATGTGGCCGACTCCCTGAAAAGCATCGTCGGCCTGAGCGAGATTCAGAAGAAACAAGTGGAGGATGATCTTTATGCCATTTTAGAGCACACGCGAGGTGAATTAGAAGAAATCGAGATGGATAATCCCGACTACGACCCAGAACTAGCCCAGATTGGTGCGGAAGATGAGACGGAAGAACCAATGGGAGACGATAGTTCCCCACACAAAAAAGGAAAGAAGAGAAAAGAAGAACTGGATGAAGAGAAAGAAGGAGATGAAAATGAAGACTCTTTTTCCGATGATGATGAAAATGATAACCCGGGAGATCGACAGCTGAAACTGTCATAACAAAATCATGGCAACGAAGAAAGAAGAAACGGCAAATAAGTATGTATTGGGGAAGATCAAAGACATTGCTAAAAGAATGTATGACACCATCCGACTGCAGAAAAAGCCGGAAATTGAGATGCCGATTAGAGCGTTAAGCAATGTCTCTTACGATGATAAAGAAGGGTATTTCAAATTACTGAAGAGTGTAAAATCCCGGACGCTGACTGCTTCGACGATCAAGACTTTTGCCCAGACGCTGCGCATGATGGAATTATCCAAACAATTGGTTGAAACCGATGATATCGCCACCAAAAGGGAAGCCTATTATGTGAGCAAGAACTGGGGCGACGCCCGCTTTCGGGAGCAGCCGGAATCAGATACAGTCATGGACGATATCGAAGCGATGATGGGTGTCAACCGCGAACAGATCGGTTTCATTCCGGAAGAGAAAGGCGGAGCAGTTGCCGGAGAATTGGTGGTTATTGACCAAGATGCGGATAGCGGAAAAGATTTAGAGATTGATTGTACAAAATTCGGATCGGGAGCATATTCTATCCCCAGCTCGGTAGAACATCTGCGTTTCAAGACGAAAGCGAAATTCATCCTAGCGATCGAAACGAGCGGGATGTTTGAACGGTTGAATAAGCATAATTATTGGAAGAAAGCAAACTGTATCTTGATCGCCATGGGTGGCGTTCCGACAAGAGCCTGCCGGCGTTTTATCCGAAAACTGGCAGACGAACAGAAATTGCCGGTATATGTTTTCTGTGACGGTGATTTTTACGGTTACTTTAACATCCATCGCACGCTGAAAGTTGGTTCGGGAAATGCGGCGCATATCAATGAATTCTTTTGTGTTCCGCAGGCGCAATATATTGGCATCACCCCACAAGACATCATCGACTATCAGCTGCCCACACATCCACTCAAAGATGTCGATATCAAACGAGCGAAGGACGCGCTGAAGAACGATCCTTTTGTACAGCACTATACGGCCTGGCAGAAAGCGGCAGAGCAGCAGATCAAGATGAAAGCAAGGGCAGAGCAGCAGGCGTTAGCCAAGCACGGGTTAAACTTTGTGATTGATAAATACCTCCCGGAAAAATTGAAGAATAGGAAGACTTGGCTGCCATGAGGAAGAATTTGATTTTAATAGGATTAGTACTAGGAGTAATACTCACTATTGTTTATCTGAGAGGATTTGATACAATGACCCCAAAAAATAGAACTGCAATCCTGGAGACAACAACGGGAACAATAAAGATCGAGTTATTCGAGGACAAGATGCCAATAACAACTCAGAATTTTATCAATCTGGCCCAGCAAGGTTTTTACGATGGAACACGCATTCACCGAGTCATTTCTCAATTTATGATTCAGGGCGGCGATCCTTTGAGCAAAGAAACCAATCAGAAACAGCGCTGGGGAACGGGCGGACCAGGATATCTGATCAAAGATGAATTTGTGCCTGGATTGTCCAACCTTCGAGGCACAATAGCTATGGCCAATTCCGGCCAGCCAAATAGTGGCGGGAGCCAATTCTTCATCAATGTCAATGATAATACATTTCTGGATTTTGATCAGCCGCCGTTGACCAGCCGGCATCCCGTCTTTGGGAAAGTGATCGAGGGGATAGCTGTCGTTGATCAGATGGCCGATTCTCCACGAAATACCCAAGATCAACCTTTGCAGGATGTGGTGATTACAACAGTGACGATCAGTCTTTCTTGATCATGGTTGGTCTAGAACAAGGGAAGAATGAAGAATTTGGATGATTGACGACGAAATGTTTAAAAGGGATTTTGAGTTTTAAGAACTTAAGGACCCGTAGCGTAGCCTGGATACAGCTGGATAAGTTGTGAGGGCAGATAGCGCGACAGCCTTCTAAGCCTAAAGCAAGGAGAGCTGTAGATCGTGAGTTCAAATCCAGATGTCACACCGCTTCAAAAAGAAAAATAAAGGAGTGACAGTGGGAGAAAGTCTCACCGGGTCCGCTTTTTTTATTTAGTAGGGCTTTTCTACTTTAATTTCACGGATTTTCTGAAAATCTTTAACATTTCTGGTGATGAGAGTAGCATTATTTACAAAAGCAGATGCCGCGATAAGGGCATCGGGAAGTGCTATCCCATATTTTCTACGGAAATCTGCGGCAATTTGAACAAGGGGATTCCCTACGGTGATTTTCTCAAATTGAGAGAGAAAGTGAAGAACTCTTTCTCGAATAACCGCGTCTTTACATTGTTGTCCAGATAATAGTTCTGCTTCAGTTACTGCTGAGAAAATGATCTCTTCCTCTTCACCAAAAAAAGAGAGGGATGGTCCAAACCCCCTTAAAAGATCAATGAAGATATCCGTGTCAACAAGCTTCATAATTTTACTCTCTGCGCACGTTTTTTCCAGCTCTGTCTTGTTTTGGTCACATATTGGACACTATCTTCTTTGATTAAACCGTTCCAAATTCCCGCCGTCTCTTTGAGAAGACTCTCTCGTTTCATCTTAAAGAAATCGATGCGTCCACCCTCAATACTAAAGAAAACAGTATCCCCAATGTTAATATCTTGAACTACTCGTACATCTCTCGGAATGGTCACTTGATAATTCCTCGTAACTTTAGCTATGCCCATCCTAGTTAAATAATGGTGGTTTTATTTAAACTTTTCTCCATTCGGGAGAATTTCAGGTTTATTTTACTAACGGGGGGGGGGTAACGCATCTTTAAATAGAGTAGTTGGTTTTAATCTTTTAATATATCTTAGAGGTGATATTAATGAAGAAAATGTTTGTCGTTTTAGGATTGGCTGTGTTAATGTTGTTTGTAGTGGCCTGTACGCCGGGAGAAACACTCGCCGGACAAGCAGTGAAACAGGATAAGTCCTGTTTAACCATGGAAAATCGTTGTGGTTTTGTAAGTAAAACGAACTTACAATTCAGTTGTGAGATGGTAGCAAATGAAAACTGGCCTGGGATTAATGGAGATAGCTATTGTAAACAGCAAAAGTACCAGTTCTGCAGCCATGGCTTCTTTACTGTCGAAAATAAAGTTGGACCAAATGTGTATACTCCATTCTCTTGCGGACAAGTCATTGACGAAGAGGATTGGAAAGCAGAAAATGGTGATATAACCTCTCAGAAATTCTCTTCCTATCCTAATTTTGAGATTGAGGATGTGATCACAATATATAGCTGTTGTAATTTGAAATAATCTTTTTTCTTTTTTATTCTTATTCTCTACCGTCGATATCTTTAAATACCACTCTTTCCTGAAATGAGGCGGTGAATTAACTAAATGGGAAATGATGAGAGGACG